>Ga0207057_1009_pt1 | contig 61367 bp, 50 predicted proteins | sample Alteio_BWMinCont_33_FD_153265 | JGI IMG/M metagenome (GOLD analysis project Ga0207057, IMG submission 153265) | Enriched cells from forest soil in Barre Woods Harvard Forest LTER site, Petersham, Massachusetts, United States -... | ecosystem: Environmental > Terrestrial > Soil > Temperate forest >... | reverse complement strand
TGCGGTAAGAAATACTTGTGCCAGAACTATTTTGCGTGCGGTTCGCAACTGAAAGATAATTGTATGAATCGCGATAGAAAACGCTCACTGCAATTCTTCCATCCTGCGTTATTTTATATTCCATTGTAATATCTGGGAGAAACTCGAACGATGATGCCTGTGCTTGTTGCGCTGTGAGCCCAAAATCCAATGCGCTTCCAAAAGTAAAAGTGAGCCGCTCGTTCAAAAAACTTTGTGCAATCGACAGATTAAGACTTGTGCGATCGTAAAGCACTTTTGACTGATCAATATTTTCAGTGATCAGATTGCTGCCATTATAAACATTGGTGTTAAAATTTACCTTCAGGTTTTTGCTGTTGAATACTTTTTGAAAAATATTCGAGAACTGTTGACTTAATTGGTTTGATATAAATCCTGAAATACTGTTCACGAAAACTCCCGTGACCGCAGAGCCTGCATCAAAAGCTGCAGTGCTTGTTGTTAATGGGCCAAAGCTGTTGAACACAAGAAGAAAAGAAACTTGCTTATTCAATTCATTCGGATCTGTTTGTATCAGGTTCAACAAAAAAGCAGCATCCTGATCATTCCTTAACTGGCTATTTTGCGGAAGCTCGATTTGGAATTCAATTTTAGGATGAGTAAGTTTTTCAGTAAGGTTTGCAATAACTAATATCGGTCCTCTGTATTGCTGTACCGCGCTGTTGGTTTTTGATATAAGACCACTGGTGGTTCCCGAATTATAAGCCAGATCGCTGAAGCGAATATTTTCTGCTTCATAAACTGCTTCAACATTTATGTCCGCATCATAAGGGTTGCCTTTCCATTGAATATAATTATCGCCACCCTCGCGGAATATAAATGGCTTTCTTATAAAAGATTGAAAAGTGAAATTGTAACTACCATGATCAATTTCATAGCGGCCGCTCATACTAAGATCTTCTGTTGTGCCAACACGCATTTGCAAATTGCCGTGGCCTGTTGCTTTCATGATATCACCTGTCAGCGGATCAACGATCACAAACACATTCGCATAATTGTTCGCAGTCAGGTCAAGCTTCACCGTTAGATTGGTTGCTTTTTTATCGTACTGCGGCTGTATTTCTTTTCCATAAACTTTCCAAACTAAGAAATCTGCATCAGCACTTTCACGACCAGTGTTCAGAGGAAGAAAAATATTTGAGCTATCAGCAGGCTGGCCTTTAATTTCCATCAGCATATTATCATTCGGGCCTTTTAATGTCATGCTTGCTCTGCCAATCACTTTTCCATAAAACTGATTATTGTCGCTTGCTTTTGTATTCAGCACTAACAATTTATTTGTGTTGAGCGCAAAATCAAAAGAAAGGTCGCTGAAAGATTGATGCATTAATTTTCCACGCGATACAGTGCCCGTGTTGCCAAGTGTATCCTGAATTTGAAAATTACCAAAATCAATATAGCCATCTCGCAGAGCGACAGTGGCCGATGGTATTTTATAAGTGCACTGTGTGTAATTCACTTTTAGTTTACCGTCTCTTAGTTTAATATCTCCAATATATTTTAATTTATTTCCTGCACCAACAATTTGCAATTGTCCTGATGCAAAGCCTTTCACATTACTGAAAATTGCGCCAATATATTTTTCAAGCAGATCAACTTTGGTGTCATTAAATGTGGTGGTAATATTTATTGGCTGAACGCTTGCACTGTCAAGTGTATTAAAAATTCCTTTCAGATCGAAGTGATAATTTTTGTTGTCTGAATTAACGTGTGCATCAACCAGGCCAGTGCTTCGGTCATAACCTCCAGCAATCTCAAGCTTTCCAACGGAATCATTATTTAATCTAAACTGCTCTGCTTGTCCGTTAAAATTAAAATTCGATTGCTTGCTTAAAGGATTTGATATTTCCCCAGAGCCGGTTAATAATCCTTCGAGACGATCGCTTTTTACAAAATAAGAAGTGAAATCGCCAATATTTATTTTTTTCAGATCAATATGAACATCATTCCATTTGCCTGTTGCGGATGGATGAGTAGTTACAAGAATTTGCTGATCATCACTGAAGATTTTTAAATTGTTTGCCGTTACAACATCATTATTCAAAGCAAACTCTCCGCCTTTTTGTATCACCCATGCTTTGCCGTTCACATCGAAAGTAGATGAATTGAATTTTATATGCACACCTGATTGCGATGTTTGCACTTGTGCATCAACGTTAGCTGAGTTCAGTGTTTGATTGGCGCTCGTTGTTATTCGCACGTCAGATAAATCATTGGAAGAACGAAGGCGTATATGCGTGTTTGGAAAATGAAGGCTGTCGTTTACATACACTTCACCAATATTTGTTTCGAGAGACAAGCTATCAAGTGTTCCTGTTCCTTTTAAGTTTGAATTGAAAAAAGAAAAATTCTTATAACTGAATTGCGGTACATCAGCATTCACATCCAACTGATTTGTTTTTGTGTTGATACGGCCGCTGATTGTCGTATTATTAAAACCGTTCAGTTTTTTATCAATCAGGCTTATATAATCATCAATTTTTTTTGTGGTGATAACAAAGCTGAAATTCTGGTTCGCTGGTTTGTCTTTAACAGGTTTTATATAAGCAGGATAATATTTGTTTAGAAAAGTTTGAAAAGCATTTGGCAAATCTTTAATAGAAAATTCTCCCGCGATGGCTCCATCAAATTCATTGCTGACTACAGTAATCGTTTTGCTATTTTCTTCCACGCTCGATTCGAGCTTGAGAGAATCAAAAGATATTTGCTGGCTATTTTTATAGATAGCAGCATCGTAAACTCTTGCAGTCCCAATAAAATTATCAATATTATTCCCGGTAAAATTAAAGCGAAGCTTCCCAGTGAATTCAATGCTGTCTTTTGTTAAATGAAGTTTTTTCAAATCAGTTCTGCCAATCTCTGCATTGAAATCAAATTTCGGTTGCTGCTGGCTGTAATCAACAAGGCCAACCAGTTTCGCATCTAAGTTTGAGTCTTTTGAGATTAATTGACCATTGAATTTTTTCTTCGCGATAGCGCCGTTGACAATAATATTATGGTATGTATAATTGTTGAAATCAAGATTTTTTATTTCGCCGTCAAGTGTTGCATTAAGCGTTGATGCAGCAAGCCCAGTGCCTGTTACTTTGCCGGTGAATGCAACTTTGCCGAGATTATCGTTGTCAAGAAATTGGCCTAATTCAAAATCATCCGTGCTGATATTGCCTGAATAAATTGTTGGCTGATTGCTCGGGAATTTCATATTCACATCAGTAACTACAGTTCCAAGATTTGTTTCTATGATCCCATTGGTTACGAAATCTTTTATAAAACCTGTGAACGTGCCTCTGAATCGGAAACGATTTATTTTATCAATGCGTGGCGGATTGATTTCCTTCAATTGTGGGATGAGCGTAGATGCATCGGCATAAGTTGTCCTGAAATCATTCGAACGGAATTCTATGAAAGTCCGGTCAATATCCGGCAATCCTTTTAAATGAATATCGCCATTAAGCAAGGTATTTTTTCCCGCTTCTATGATCACATTTTTTCCACGCAGATTATCCACTGTGCCATTAATACTACCGGTGATGCGTATTTTCTTTTTCCAGCTTTTTAATGCTGGCGCAAAAAAACTAATATCATCGCTGTCAACATATGCATCTTCAAAATCAGCTTCCATATTTATTTTGCTTATGTAGCTGGGCATGTTGTCAAAAGTTCTGTAACGCATTGCATAAAAACCACGCAGTCTGCTTTTGCCGGTTTGCAGGTCCATCTTTGCAAACTCCATTGCTTCGGGAAACATTTTTATATTGGCAGTAAATTTTTTTACATCCAAACCACTGCGTTCTTTTGTGCTCAGCGCCATTTGCGCAGTCACCGTATCTTTTTGTAGAACTACATTTTTAAAATTTGCATTAACAGAGGAGAAAAGAATATGTGTGCCGTCAAAATATTTTGATGGTTGATTTCCATCGGCCTTAAAATCTTTGAACGATCCATCCTGAATGTTCACAACTTTTGCAGTAATGTTCCATTCTGCAGGGTTCAATCGCAAATGCAACGGGTCATTCTTATAAATAACTTCTGTTGTATCAGGTGGCGGTCTTCTGCCGGTGTAATTTGTTATGGCAAATTCAAGTTTTGCGAATTCGATAGAATTTATTTTTGCGACTTTTTTTGAAAGATTGATTTCATCGGCATCCAATTGCATCGATGCTAATTTCACATCAAAATCTTCTCCGCGCCATTCATCTTTTTTTACAAAGTGAATATTGGAAAGAACGATTTTCTTTAAATCTAATTCAATGCCTTTTGTTGTATCATTTTTTTTAGGGCTTGAAAAATAATCAACCAGAAACTGATAGTTCCAAACCGAATCTTTTCTCTGCAATTTGATAGTTGCATCGTTCAGCGCGATGTATTGAAGATCTGCTTTGTCTTTATTAAAAAACCAATCAGTGATCTGTAATTTCAAACCGCCGGCATATAATAAAGTGTCTTTATTCTTATCTTCAAACAACGCACCGCGCAATGTCATTTTGTTAAACAATGAAAGATTGATGTGCCGGATGCTGACGGTTGTATGAAGATCTTTTGAGAGTTTGTCAGCGACTTTTTTTATCATCCATGTTTGCACTGAAGGCACTTGGATCAGTATCAATAATGAAGCAATAATTAAAAAAGTTGAGAGAGCTGATCTCCATGTGATTGTTTTAATAAAAGCAGCCAGCGTTACAACGAAGAGTGCACCGTAAAAAATAGATTTTTGGTTGATTGTTTGCGCCAACAGCCACATGGCTATAATGAATAGCACTAATGTGAGCACTATACTCAGGCATATTTTTGCAAACTTTTTCAGCGGTTGGAATTAATGTGTAAAAATAAGGAATCGCTGATGTTGTGCAAATTCAATACCAAAGGCTATTTCGGAGAAAAAAATGGAGAATTTAACATGTGGTTTGCAAGGTCATTTCATTTTTCTGAAACTGCCTGGCTGAACTCCGTATGCAGATTTAAATGCGCGGCAAAATGCACTGGCATTTTCAAACCCGCACCGCCACGTTATTTCATGCACTGGCTCGTTAGTAAACTCTAATAATTCTGCAGCATGCCCGAGCCTTATTTTGGTAAGATACTGATGGGGAGTGACGCGGAAAACAGATTTGAATTGCCGGATCAACTAAGGCACAGACAAGCACGCAATATTGCTTATCATATTAAGATCCTGTTTGTCCATGTAAGAAGAATGCAAGATGTCTTTGGCAATGCATAACCGTTTATATATTTCTGTTTTTGTAATTGATTTGATTGCATCTACATTTTTTGCACGCTTCGATTCTGATTTATTCACGCGGATCAAATGATGCAATAAAAAAACAAGATATTCGTCAACCATATTGCTATCGTATCCGTGATTATTCAATGCAGAAATAAGATGGCGCAATTGCATCTTCAATCCGTTATCAATGTTATAAAGTGTTTGAAAAAATTCAAGTGAGTTTGACGCAACATCAGAAGGATTTTGCAGCAATTTTTCTTCACTACAAAGCGCATCGCCAAATACGGAAGATGCGAATTCTTTTTTGAAAAAAACAGATACGACTTTTACCCTTTCATCATTATTGATATAGCAAGAATAATTTTGATCATCATTCAGAATCAGAAATTGTCCGGGCCTGACTGCGAGCTTTTGATTTCCTATATTGTACCATTCTTCTCCACTCAATACTGTTTTAAAAGAAAGACAACCGACATGATTTTCGCAATGGCTATAGCTGCTTTCTGCATTAAAAATAATATTATGTTTTTTGAATTTTTTAAAATGTGACGACTCATCAAATTCAGGGTCAGTATTATCAGGCAGTGAAGTAAAATACATGGAACAAGATTTTATTTTTTGAGCATTTCTGCACATTTCTTATCAATCCCAAAATATAATTTTGTATAATGGATGATTAAAAAGGAATTCAAAATTATTATTAACTGAATAATAAAGAACAGACAATTTAGTACAAATCTTTTTTGAAAGAATGTTAAAAATGTAAGCATGAAAATGATAATCATTATACTAACGGTTTTGACCTTTGGGCTCTTCGTTTCCTGGCAAAAAAATCAGTCAACTGATGATCCCGAAAAATTAAAAAAATTAGTGATGAATTATTTTAAAGGCATTGAAAATAAAGATTTCGAATTATTGAAGATGCTTACTACAGACGACTTTGTTCTGTTTGAAGATGGAAGTGTGTGGAACAATGACAGTGCATTCGCAAATATTAGGAGACATATTCCATTTACTGTGAAATACAAACTTGAGAACTTTAAAATATTCGTTGATAATATGTCCGGAGACATGACTTATTTCAATCATGCAGATTTTGTGTTTAAAGATGGCGGCAAGGAAAGCCTTGACTGGATTGAAAGCGCGACTTTCAGAAAAACTGCAAAAGGATGGAAGATGAATTTTTTGCACCTGACTCAAAGGGATCCCAAAAGAAGATGAAGGCTATTTTGTTTGAACACATTTTAATCTGGAAATAAAAAATGGAAAAACTGCTGTTTGTATTTTTTATATGTTTGCTTTCAACAATTGTTGATGCGCAGAATATGCGTTATGATACGATCTGCTATGCAAAAGAATATTATCAAAAACGATTAACAGTTTTCAAAAACGAACATGTATTAAAAGGCAAAATTATTTTTTTAGGTAACAGCATTACTGAGTTTGGAGACTGGAAAAAATTGCTGAACGATTCAACGGTAATAAACAGGGGAATTGCGGCTGATAATACATTTGGTATTTTAGATCGTTTGGAAAACGTCATCATTCTGCAACCAAAAAAACTTTTTATTGAAATCGGCATTAATGATATTTCCCAAAATATCCCTGTTGATATTATCACAAAAAATATTTCCACAATAGTTGCAAGAGTAAAAGCAAAATCACAGCAAACAAAAATTTATGTGCTTAGCATTTTGCCAACCAATGATAATGTGAAAAATGATTATCCCGAAGTTTTCGGAAAAAATAGGCAGGTAGATTTAGTCAACAAACAATTAATGCAAACTGCTAAAGAAAATGAATTTACTTATGTTGACTTGAATGAGCAATTGAAAGATAAGAATGGGAAACTTGATTTGAAATATGCAAAGCCCGACGGGCTGCATCTTAATAAAATGGGTTATCAGATTTGGGTAAAACTTTTAAGAACAAAAAAATATTTGTAATTGAGTTCATGGTTGATGGTTAATAGTTCATAGTATGAGCCGCTGACATTCCAGATCCCAAGCTAGCTTAACGAATTTGAACCGACTATTAACTATGAACTATCAACTATGAACTTCTCTAATATCCTTCCGCCGTATCATCACCTCGCTTATCACCAACAGCAATTATTTTTCCATCAGGTGAAATCTGTATCACTTCAGTTCTGCCGATGGCTTCGCGTTGCTTGAGTGTATATCCCATTTGTATCAACTGTTCGCGCACATCCATCGGAAAATCTTTTTCAACAAAAATCATATCAGGCAACCATTGATGATGAAATTTTGGTTTGTTCACCGCATCTTCCGGGCTCATGTTAAATTCAATAATATCAATCAGCGTTTGAAATACTGAAGTGGTAATAGTTGTTCCACCTGGCGTACCAACAACCAAAAAAGGTTTTCCATCCTTCAACACAATAGTTGGAGTCATCGAACTGAGCATGCGCTTGCCGGGAGCGATTGCATTTGCTTCACCGCCAACTGCGCCATACATGTTAGGCACGCCGGGCTTGATGCTGAAATCATCCATTTCATTGTTCAATAAAAAACCTGCACCTGCAACAACAGTGCTGCTTCCATATTCGCCGTTCAAAGTAGTAGTGATAGATACTGCATTACCATCTTTATCATACACATTTAAATGAGTTGTCTCTTCACTTTCTGGTGCAATATTTCCTGCCTGAATGTCTTTGCTATTGCCAGCTTTATTCGGATCGTACAATTTCATCCGTTCATTCACATAAGGATAGCTCATCAACATTTTTGCCGGCACTTTATAAAAATCTTTATCACCCAAATATTTTGCACGATCAGCATAAGCAAGCCTTTCCACTTCAGCCATTAATTGAACAGATCTCACAGATTCAAAACCATAAGTTTTCAAAGGCTGATCTTCAACCATGCGCATCATCTGCGGCAACAAAACGCCACCGCTTGCGGGCAACGGCATTGTTATTATAGTATAATTTCCTTTATAGGTGAAAGTGACTGCATCTCTTTCTTTGGCATCATAATTTTTCAAATCATCCAACGTCAAAATCCCATTGCCTCTTTTCATTTCATAAACAATAAGATTTGCAGTCTCTCCTTCATAAAAACCTTTGGCACCTTTATCGCGAATCAGTTTCAGTGTTTTTGCAAGATCTTTTTGTATTAATGTATCTCCTGCTTTCCATGGCGTTTCCTTCACAAAAACTGGCATCACCGTATTATATTTTTTGAAAACAGTTTGTGCTTCGTTTAAGTTTCTTGCTTCAGCGCGGCTTATTGCAAAACCTTTTTCAGCAAGGTCGATAGCAGGTTGTATCAATCTTCTAAAAGAAAGCTTCGCATATTTCAATTCTGCAAACAATCCGGCGATAGTTCCCGGAACGCCTGCTGAAAGATGCCCGTTCTGGCTTAAATTCGTTTGTGCATCGCCGTTAGCATCAAGATACATATTGCGTGAAGCTTTGTCAGGCGCTTTCTCACGAAAATCAATCGACAGATTTTTGCCGTTTGATAAATGCGCCACCATAAAACCGCCGCCACCGATATTGCCTGCACCCGGATAAACAACGGCCAGTGCGAGCTGCGTGGCAATAGCAGCGTCAACGGCATTGCCACCTTTTTTCAATATTTCCAACCCTACTTTGCTTGCAAGTGGGTGCGCTGAAACAACTGCTCCGCGATTGCATTCTATTTTTTTTTGCGGAAAATATAAGTATGGATTAAGATCGCTCTGCGCATGTAAACAAAAAGGCAAACAAAAAGCGATGATGACTGATCCTGTTTTGAAAATCATTTTTTGAATCATAATGAAAGAATATTTTAGGTCAAAAGCTTAATGAGTAAAATTATGTTACTGCGGATTAATAATTGAAAATTTATTATTAATAATTCAAACACGAACTCGCATCTCGCATCTCGTATCCCGCATCCAAACTCTGAACTCCGAAATCCCTCCCTTTCTTTCAACGGTTTTTTTATTTTTCTCTCTTTGCTTACATTCACGCCCTATAAAATATATTATGAGAAAATTAATGTTTGCATTTTCTTTCAGCATGTTGTGTTTGCTTTCCTTTTCACAAAATGTGATTTCGCCCGAAAAATTTCTTGACTATTCATTAGGCGCTCATTTCACGCCGCATTTTAAAATAGTAAATTATTTTAAGCAGGTTGCTGAAAACGCACCGAACATGGTTAAGCTGGAGCAATATGGAGAGACAAATGAAGGCCGCCCATTATTGCTTGCTTTTATTGCAACGCCTGAAAACCTGCAAAGATTAGAAGCAATACGCTTGAATAATTTGCGGCTTGCGGGAATTGTAAAAGACAAAATGATGCCTGATGAAAATGCTCCCGCAATTGTTTGGCTTAGTTATAATGTGCATGGCAACGAAGCGGCTTCTTCTGAAGCATCAATGAAAATGATTTATGAATTGGTGAATCCTGCGAACGCGCAACCAAAAGAATGGTTAAAGAATGTGGTGGTAATAATTGATCCGTGCATAAATCCGGATGGGCGTGACCGTTATGTGAACTGGATCAACTCTGTTGTCGGGAAAGATGCAAACCCAGATCCGCAGGCAAGAGAGCATAGCGAGCCGTGGCCGGGCGGAAGAACCAATCATTATAATTTTGATCTGAACCGAGACTGGGCATGGCAAACGCAAATTGAAACGCAACAGCGATTAAAAAAATATAATGAATGGTTGCCGCAAGTGCATGTGGATTATCATGAGCAAGGTTATAATGAGCCATATTATTTTGCTCCTGCTGCTGAACCTTATCACGAAGTGATCACTCCGTGGCAGAGAGAATTTCAGATTGAGATTGGAAAAAACAATGCAAAATATTTTGATCAGAACGGATGGTTGTTTTTTACAAAAGAGCGATTCGATTTATTTTATCCGAGTTACGGTGATACCTATCCTATTTATAGCGGAGCAATTGGAATGACTTTCGAGCAAGGTGGTATTCGTGCAGGGTTAGCGATAGTGAATCAAGCTGGCGACACGCTTACATTATATGATCGCTTGCTTCATCATTACACAACGGGCATGTCAACCGTTGAGATCAGTTCTCAAAATGCGGCAAAGCTGGTGAAGGAATATCACAAATATTTTGTGAACGCAAAAACAGCTCCTTATGGTGAGTTCAAAGCATATCTTATTAAAGCAGATGCACAAAGCGATAAATCGGAAAGATTAAAAAAATTATTGGATAGAAACCTGATTGACTGGAGCTATATTTCATCAGGAAATTTTACGGGCTTCAATTATCTCACTGGCAAAACAGAAACTTTCAAAGCAGATGCGGGAGATATTGTTATCAATATGAATCAATCAAAATCTAATTTGATAAAAGTTTTATTTGAAAGAAATTCGAAGATCAGCGATTCCGCAACATACGACATCACCGCATGGTCTGTGCCTTTTGTTTATGGTTTGAAGGCTTATGGATTGACAGCTTTTGTTAATGGTGCTTCAGAAAATTCACAAGCTGCAAATACATCTTCCATTGCAACTAACGCTTATGCCTATGCGGTAAAATGGAATGGATTGAACAGCGCTCAGTTTCTTGCAGAATTATTAAAGAAAGGTGTTAAAGTTCGTTATACTGAACAGCCTTTTAAATCAGGCAATCAGGATTTTGAAAAAGGCACGCTTATTATTGTGCGAACAAGTAATAACAGCATTTCAAAAAATCTGGAAACATTTATTAATGAAGCGGCACAAAAAACAAATGTTGTTGTTATGCCGCTTACATCCGGTTTTGTTGACAAAGGTTATGACATCGGCAGCGACCGGGTGCATGTGATCCACAAGCCACGCGTGGCGGTACTTACAGGCAATGGCGTTGGCTCAAATTCGGCCGGAGAAATATGGCACTTTTTTGAGCAGCAATTAAATTATCCCGTGTCGCTTATTAATGCAGATGAGATTGGGAGAGTTGCGTGGAAAAATTATGATGTGCTTATTATGCCAGATGGCCGCTATAAATTTTTTACAGATAAAGCTCAGTTGGAAGCACTGAAAAATTGGGTGCAGGAAGGCGGAAAAATTATTGCGTTGGAAAACGCTGTGCAACAATTATCGAAAACAGATTGGGGCTTGAAACAAAAAAATGCGGATGATAAAAAAGATGATGACAAAGAAAAGAAAGAAGATTATTCTGCATTGCATCGCTATGAAAATCGTGAAAGAGAAGAGCTCGTGAATAGCACGCCGGGATCTATTTATAAATTGGAACTTGATAATTCTCATCCGCTGGCATTTGGTTACCCTGATTATTATTACACATTAAAACAAGATGAAAATGTGTATGAATTTTTAAAAGATGGCGGATGGAATGTGGGAGTGATTAAGAAAGATAATTACGTGAGCGGTTTCACCGGAAGCAAAGCAAAAGAAAAATTGAAAGATGGTTTGATATTCGGTGTGCAGGAATTAGGAAGAGGACAGATTGTTTATCTTGCTGATGATGTTTTGTTCCGCAGCTTTTGGGAAAATGGGAAACTGCTTTTTTGCAATGCGGTGTTTTTAGTCGGGCAGTAGTTGTTGGCCGTTGAACAATGGTGGATGACCGTTCGTTTAATTTGCAGACTTGCCAATAAAGGTTTCAGTAATTTGCTTAATTGATTTATTTGAGAGATTATTAGGATTTCCGGTTATTTTAAAAATCATTGGATGAAAAAACAAATCACTTTATTTCTTTTCTCATTATTAATAGCATTTTCTTTTTTATCGGCGCAAAGTCCGGCATCGTATACGTCTGCGGAAATATTTCTCAGGCTAAAAAAATTAAATGTGCTCGGCTCAGTTTTATATATCGCGGCGCATCCTGATGATGAAAATTCAAGATTGATTGCTTACATGGCGAAAGACAGATTATACCGCACTGGTTATCTTTCAATGACGCGTGGTGATGGTGGACAAAATTTAATTGGCGATGAACAAGGCATTGAGCTTGGATTGATAAGAACGCAGGAAATGCTTGCTGCGCGCAGGATTGACGGTGCTGAACAATTTTTCACACGTGCATTTGATTTTGGTTTTACCAAAACAACCGACGAAGCATTGAAGACATGGGATAAAGAAAAAGTTTTAAGCGATGTGGTTTGGGTGATAAGAAAATTTCAACCAGATGTTATCATCACGCGTTTCCCTGAAGATAGCCGCGCAGGACACGGGCATCATTCTGCATCATCTGTGTTGGCGCACGAAGCATACACCGCTGCTGCTGACCCAAATCGTTTTCCTGAACAATTTAAATATGGTGTGAAACCGTGGAAGGCAACAAGATTATTATGGAACACTTTTAATTTTGGTTCGGTCAACACTACCAGCGATAATCAATTGAAATTAGATGTTGGTGTTTATAATGCAATACTTGGAAAAAGTTATGGAGAGATTGCTGCAGAAAGTCGCACGCAGCATAAAAGCCAGGGCGCTGCATTAACAAAAACACGCGGGCAATCAATTGAATATTTTACTACGGTCATGGGCAATTCGCCGAATAGTGATTTGATGGATGATGTACAAACTTCATGGAGCAGGGTAGAAGGCGCAGAAAAAATACAGCCATTAATAGATCAGTTGTTACAACAATTTTCTCTTTCCAACCCTGAAAAATCTGTTCCGGGTTTGGTGAATTTATATAAAGAATTATCAAAGCTAAAAGATGGATATTGGAAGGATTTGAAATTAAAAGAAACGCAACAGCTCATCGAAGCATGCAGCGGTCTTTGGCTGGAAGCCACGGTGGGCAATGGTTACGCCGTGCAGGGAGATTCTCTCAAGATTACTTTTTCTCTGATCAACAGATTGAACACGAATGCAAAAGTGAGCGATATTAAAGTGAATGGATTTGATTCTTCATATCAGCAACATCTCGATTACAATAAAAATTTCAATTTCAGTAAAACGATTTTAGTTTCTGATAAGAAACCCATTACTAATCCATATTGGCTTGATCAGGAGATGTCAATTGGTTCGTATAACGTTAATGATCAAACGCTGATTGGCGATGCACAAAGCAAGCCTGCTTATGAGGCACAATTTCAATTGAATATTGAAGGGCAAGATTTTGTTTTTGTACGACCAGTTCAATACCGGTTCACAGATCCTGTTCGCGGAGATTCGTATGAGCCACTTACAGTGCTTCCACCAGTTACAGCACGCATGGATCCTGAATTGGTTTTATTTTCGGATGGTGAAGAAAAAACATTTGAAGCGCAGACAAAAAAGCAAACGAATAAAAACATTGAACCAAAAATTATTCTTCAAAACACAGATGGATTAAATGTTAAACAATCAAGCATTCATAATTCAACATATGATTATTCTGCAAAGCCTGTTAAAACGGAACAGAAAACATTTTCTTCAAATCTTGCATTTGATCAGAATGGAAAACCTGAGAATGCAAAAGAATTGAAAACGATTTCTTATGAGCATATCCCGCGCATTGATTATTTCCTCAACACAAAAATAAAATTCGTTATCGCTGATGTGAAGATCTCAGGCAAGCGCATTGGTTATATCGAAGGCGCCGGAGATAAAGTGCCACCTGCATTGTTGCAGATGGGTTACGATGTGGTATTATTGAAAGAGAAAGATATTACTCCCGCTTTCCTGAAACAATTTGATGCGATCCTCACAGGTGTGCGTGCGTATGATGTGCATCCCTGGCTGCAGGAAAAATATGAAGTGCTGATGGATTATATAAATAATGGTGGCAACCTGATTGTGCAATATAACAGGAACAACACTGTAAATGGAGCGAAAGTAAAAATTGGCCCTTATCCTTTTTCGATTGCTAATGCGAGGGTGACAGATGAAAATGCTGACGTGGTTTTTTTAAAACCTGAACATGCAGTGCTGAATTTCCCTAATAAGATTTCTAACAAAGATTTTGACGGATGGATACAGGAACGCGGGATTTATTTTGCAGGGCAGACGGATCCGAAATATGAAACTATTTTATCGATGCATGATCAGGGAGAATCAGATTTGCAAACGAGTTTGATAATAGGAGATTATGGCAAAGGAAAATTTGTTTACACGGGATTGGTTTTTTTCAGAGAATTGCCAGCAGGTGTTCCCGGTGCTTATCGGTTGCTTGCTAATATTATTGCATTGAATAGAAAGAAAGGATTTTAAAAACCTAACAGGCTTTGTAATGAAACGCCGCTCATGAATAATAAACCTGTTAGGTTTGAATAACAAAAGGATTTTAATCAAGATGAAGGACAGAAGAGATATTGCTATCATAGTTGCCATTGTTGTTGCATTGATTGCTGGCAAATTTTTGAGAATGGTAACTGCTGGTTTGTTGATTGGGCTTGTGATTGGTTTATTGGTTGCTTCATTAATGAGCGGGAGAAATAAAAAGAGTTGATTTGCGAATGTGCGAATTTGAAAATGTGCGAATGAGGCTAAGAGCTTAGAGCTGTGAGCTACGAGTGATGAAAATTGCACTGTGAACCCAGAGCTCATATTAGCACTACAGTACACGAGTGCGACGCAAGAATGTGCAATAGAATTACCGAAGCCCGTTACCCAAAAAATAAAACCGAAATAAAAAAATGAAACTTGCTATTAATTAGAACTACAAACCACAAACCACAAATCCAAAGTAATCTAACGGTCAACTATAAACGATGAATGACTTGCACAAAGAAAATGCGCCGCTTTTTAAAAACTGGAATTACTGGTATGCGCTGGTGATTATTTTTCTTTTGCTGCTGATTGTTTTCTTTTACTTTTTCACAAAACATTTTTCATGAGCAGCCCCGATTGGATAGTGCTTATTGCAACACTTGTGGGCATGATTGCTTATGGCTTGTACAAAAGTGGCACGAGTAAAAACCTCGATGGCTATTTTCTTTGCGACCGATCGGTGCCGTGGTACATGGTGCTGCTGAGTATTATGGGCACGCAGGCAAGTGCGGTTACTTTTTTATCTGCGCCGGGACAGGCTTACACCGATGGCATGCGCTTCGTGCAATATTATTTTGGTTTGCCGCTTGCGATGGTTGTGCTGTGCATTACGTTCGTTCCGGTTTTTCATAAATTGAAAATTTACACGGCCTACGAATTTTTAGAAAAAAGATTTGACCTTAAAACGCGAACTCTCACTTCATTTTTATTTTTGTTGCAAAGAGGATTGTCGACAGGGATCAGCATTTCCGCACCTTCCATTATTTTGTCTTCTTTGCTTGGCTGGGATATTTTTTATACAAATATTTTTATGGGCGGCTTGCTGATCGTTTATACCGTGACTGGCGGCGCGAAAGCAGTTGCACATACTCAGAAACTGCAGCTCATTATCATTTTCGCGGGTATGTTTATGGCTGGATATATGGTTGTTCATTTGCTGCCTTCCAATGTTGGATTTTTTGATGCGCTGCATGTGAGTGGCAAGGCGGGCAAGTTAAATGTCATTACAACAGGTATTAATAAAAATGGTTTTAACTGGAACGATCGTTATAATTTATTGAGCGGAGTGATTGGCGGATTTTTTCTAGCGCTATCATATTTTGGAACAGATCAATCGCAGGTTGGAAGATATTTGACCGCGAAATCTGAAAGCGAGAGCAAGTTGGGATTATTAATGAACGGCTTGGTGAAAGTGCCGATGCAATTTTTAATATTGCTTATTGGCGTGCTGGTGTTTGCGTTTTATCAATATACCAATGAACCAGTTTTTTTCAATCAATCGCAATTGACGTTATTAGAAAATTCCAAGTATAAAGATTCGTTGGTGATTTTGAAAAATGGATATGACGCGGATCAGGCAACGAAAATAAAAGCAAGGAATTTTATTGCTGATAAATCTATTAAAGAAGAAAGCACGGAATATCTGCAAGCACAATCATCATTGCAATCAATAGAAAATAAAAAAGCGCAATATAAGAACACTGTAAAAAGATGGCTCGATGATAAAGATGTGAAAGGAGATTCGAATGATACCAATTATATTTTTCTTCGCTTTGTGGTTGATTATTTGCCGAAAGGATTAATTGGGTTGCTCATTGCCGTTATTTTTCTTGCAGCGTGGGGATCTATTGCGGCGGCGCTCAATTCGCTTTCATCGGCAACGATTGTAGATTTTCACAAACGATTTTCAAAAAAAGAGTTGTCTGAAAAGAGAGAATATAATTTATCGAAATGGTACACTTTGCTTTGGGGAATATTTTGCGTGATCGTAGCACAACTTGCATATAATATTGGCAACAGTTTGATTGAAGCAGTGAATGTGCTTGGCTCATTATTTTACGGCGTGATACTCGGGATTTTTCTCGTTGCGTTTTATATGAAAAAAGTGAGCGGCAACGCGGTTTTCATAAGTGCTTTGATTATTGAGAGCCTGGTAATCACGATTCAAATATTAAATCAGAAAGGGATTTTTAGTTTAGGTTTTTTATGGCTGAATGTAGTTGGCGCGATTGGAGTTTTAATATTAAGCTGGGTGCTGAATATTTTTCTGCCACCACAACTAAATAAAAAAAGTGGGTAACTAATTACCCACTTAAATTTATAAATAACCCCGATTTAATTTGATAAAGCTTCTTCCTTAACGTTGTTGTAGCTTTTTTTGCTTGCCTCGATAAGCTTCAATACTTTTTCTCTCACATCATCTTTCAAACCATCCACTTCGTTTTCAAAAATTTCCTGCAGATCGTTTAGTTCATCGTCAGCGCTGTTTCTTATACTACGAAGTTTTCTTCTCAGCTTGTCGGCAGAATCTGCAATCTTTTGCCTTGTTTCGCTGCCTTTAGCAGGAGCAATCAATAAGCCAACAACAACGCCGGCTAATGCGGCTGATAAAGTTCCAATTACTATTTTCTGTGCGCCCATAAATATTTTTTTTAGTGGTTAATAATAATCTCAATTTTTCAATAACCCTGCCAAAAATAATTTTGTTGTTGAGGAGAATTGTTAAAAAAGAAAACGTGCCACGATTTAAAACCCTGGCACGAGTTTGAAGAACTTGCTATTTGTTTGCAGAGCTCAATAGTAATTCAATTGTACAAGAGTGCGACGCAAGAATGTTCAACCGGAGTTACTGAAGCTGGCGACATAACAAAAAAATTATTTCAACGAAGCAATCAGCTTTTCGTTCAGCGCAACATAATCATCATTCTTTGCATCTTTTGAAAGCTGCATACTTTTTTGCGCAACAGCAATCGCATCTTGTTTCTTGCCCATTTTAGCCAGGCATTTTGCTTTTTGATAAAAAACAAAATATGCAGTTGGGTCTGCATCGGTTGCTTTATTAAACCATTCCAATGCCTTGTTCAAATCTTTTCCATTGTCCATATAATACATCGCAGCATTGAAATACGGTCTGTTATCTTTATTCATCGTATTATCAATCTGCGCCATAATTTTTGAATCTATTTCAGTCTTTATTGGAAAAGAGACAAATGTTTTGTCCCAGATCAATTGTAGATCGCAACTGCTGCCGGTAACATTGGCAAACAATATCGTAAAGCTCTCAAGAGGAAATGGTAGTTGATTACTTTGAGTTGTAAGGCGCACTACATCCTGATCTTGTTTATACGCAGCAGGATTTGTTACATCCAATTGTTTGGTGATAATAATCGTCCAATCGCTTTCGCCGGGAATAGTGAGCAAACCATATTTTCCTGCGGGAATTTTTGTGCCGCCGATTATCACATCATCGCCGAAAGTGAGCGTGGTAGCCGAATTAGCGCCAGTGCGCCAAACTTTTCCATAAGGAACAAGATCACCGAAAATTTTGCGGCCTTTAACGCCGGGGCGCGAATAGGAGAGCTCGATGGAAGACAAACCGAAATCCTGTTTGACATATTGAGGTGGCGAAGGCGCAGGCGTTTTTATTTGCTGCGAAATGGAACTGAGATAAAAAAACGAAACGAGAACAAATGGCAATGCAATTTTTTTCATGACAAATAATTTTTTATAAAATTAGATGAATAAAAATAGTTGCCAATAAAATGTTATCAGAATTCGATTGCGAGAGTAACTTTCGTTTTTTTTCTTTTTAATAATTTCCACGACGGGCCTTGTTTTATTAAGCGGATTGCTTCTGCATCATGCGCAGGTGAGAGCGATTTTTTTATTTTGAATAAAGAAAGATTATTGCTTGTGTCGACCACGAATGAAATTATTTCCTTGCCTTTTTTAGTTGAATCGCTTGTTGTGATTTTTTTATTTTGATTTATATAATCGTTGAAAGCTGACCATCCTGTTGAAGGCTCTGCTTTAAAAACTTTCTCTTTGTTATTCGAAGAGAAAGATTCATCGTCATTATCGCCTTCCTTTCTTGTGCCATATCCAGTCACTACCACCTCATTTAGCGCATTTGTGGATTCTTGCAACTGAACCAAATTGGAAGAAGGATTATTGTTGTTCAATTTCGCTTCGGTTGATTGAAAGCCAATAGAATTCACAACAACATTTGTTATTGAATCTTTATTGTTTGTATTTAATTTAAATGCGCCAGTTGCATCTGTGGTAGTTCCAGTTTTTTGATTTTTCAATCTAATGCTTGCGCCAGCAATCGGATTTTTATTATTATCAACCACAATGCCTTGCACAAAATTATTGTTGAACTTTTTGGCTCGCTGAATATTTAGCCCTGCTACTTTTCCTTCTAAAGCCTGACTTGGTTGTGCGCTTGCAGCAACTTGATTTTTTAAACTGTCAGTATTTAGTGTATCGGTTTTTATATTTATTACTGTTTTTCTTCGCACTTCTTCGTCTTTTGCGATGTCCGTGTTTGGAATTTTATCTACATCTGCTTTTTTAGCAGCAACCTTTGGTTTGGAGAAATTTGCTTTGAGCTTTTCTTCCGGCAAATTTTTTTGTTGTTGCTTTTCGTTAGCAGCTACATCATTAACAACTGCACTATCATTTTTGAATGGAGCGGGCGTTGAATTATTTTTAGCGGCAACACTATCAGCAATCACATTTTCATTTTTAATTGCAATCGATTTGTTTTTTTCAGCACCTTTAATCAGGTAATAATATATTAACGCAGTTGAGCCAAACAAAATAATGATGATGGCTGCAATCCGTTGCCATAGCTGGTTTGGCGCAACCGGGATTATTTTTTCTTTCTTGCTGATTCTCTTTTGCAATCTTTCATTCAACTCGTTCACGTCATTATTAAATGATCCTGCGCTTCGTTCATGTAAATTATTTTGCATGCCTTCAATTGCATCGGCAAGAAAAGGATCATCCAGCGCAGCTTTTTCTATTGCATGCATTTCCGCTGCAGATAGTTTGCCTTCCAGATATTTTTGGATATCTGCCGAGCTGTAATGATTGCTATTTTTGTTTTCTTCCATCGTTTGATAGTTGTTAGTTCTGAGTGAAGAGTTCGAAGTCTGAATTCACAACTCTGAACTGTTAACTCTGAACTCTTCATTTTTCTCCATGCAAATTTTCAAATTCCTTCTGCCGTTTTGTATCAGGCTTCTCACTTTGTTCCATTCAGTGCCCGTCATTTCCGAAATTTCTTTATAGCATTTATCTTGCAAATAAAATAATTCAATTACTGTTCTTTGCTCTGTCGCTAAAGTTCCTATGCATTTTTCCAGCCCGTTCAATTGCGATTCTTTTTCAAACACACCATTCAGATGCACATCTTCCGTTAATTGCACACGATCTTCATTAAGCTCTTTTGTTTGCAAATGTTTTGATGAACGCAACTGCATCAGGCAATAATTTTTCGCCAATGTATAAAACCATCCTTTAAAGTTTTCTACATCATGCTTGCGCAATTTCAAAACCAGTTCTTCAAAAACCGCCATCACAGCATCTTTCGCAACCTCTGGCTCTTTCAAATATTTCAGGCAAACAGCAAACAGCAAATCCATATACCGCTGATATAATTCAGCAAGTACTTCCAGATTTTCCGATTGCTTGTACAAAGCTACCAGTTCATTATCTGTTGCAGAATGGCTCGATATGTTTTTTAAAAAATGCAATTATAGTTTTCAGTTCTTATTAATAGTTGAAGTGTTTATATTTTAAGTTTTATTTTTTTGTAACCAGCTTCAGTAATTCTAATGAACATTCTTGCGTCGCACACTTGTACCGTAGATTCTCCATTCAACTTTCGCTCACAAATTGCAACAACATTATTTTGTTGATGCTTGAGATGCCTCCTTCGTCGGCATGACAGATCTCCGAGCTCTTACTTACCGCTTACTACTTGCCATTTACTTTCCTTCTTCTACAAAGTAATTATTTTTTTCATGGCTTTATGTAATCTGCAAATCGGCTGCATCAGTTTATAAAATATTTAATATGCAAAAAGCTATACAAGTGCAGGTTCCCAAACCTTGCCACGAAAACTGGGATCAAATGACAGAAACCGATAAAGGTAGATTTTGTCTATCGTGCAAAAAAGAAGTGATCGATTTTAGAATTATGACGGATCAGCAAATACTGAATCATATTTCAAAAGCTGCTGGTGGAGTTTGTGGCCGTTTTAATAATGAACAATTAAACCGCGACATGACGGAAAGAAAAGAAAAACATTTAGCGTGGTACAAATATTTTATCCATGTAATGATCCCTGCTTTACTGCTTTCAAATAAATCCTCTGCACAGGAAAAAATTACGGACGACACGATTGTTTGCACCCAACCAAAAGATACGATGCGTGCGCTAACAGGGAAAGTATTGAATGTTGAGCGCGAAAGTCATCAACCAAAAATAATTGAAGGAAAAGTAACTGATGAACAATCGCAACCGATCCCCGGCGCAACGATTATGATTAAGGGCACACGCAGAGGTGTTGCGTCAGATAACAATGGAATTTTTAAGATGACCATTAATGAAGAGATTTCAAAACTAACATTGATTGCAAGCTCAGTTGGTTTTGAACAAAAAGAAATTCTGATTGATTTTAAAAAAACAAAAGAAAATGCGACTAACATTTCAATAGTAATGAAACAGCAATCATCAATGGGACTTGGTGGAATAGTCGTTGTTAAAAGGAAAGAAAAGAGACCAATACTTCAACCGATAAAAGATTCTATTAATAATATTTTCGTAAAAGACAATGTAAAAGTTTATCCAAACCCTGTTCCATCAGGTTCAACTTTTAATATTGATTTTGATATGAAGGAAGCCGGAGATTATGATATTATAGTTATAAATATTTCTGGTCAGCCTTTAATACAGAGGAAAATATTTTTAGATTCTAAAAAACATGTTGAGCAAATTGCCTGCGATAATAAAATGAATGCAGGGATTTATTTTGTTCAGGTTGTAAATCTCTCGAACAAAAAAGTGTATTCCAATAAAATACTTGTACTATGATTTACTGCAACTAATTAATAGCGCCATCCAGATATATTTTTAAATCGACTACAAACAGCGTTGGTTTAATGATTACTTTTAATTTATGACTTTGCGGATAAAGAAGCTGAAGCCGTTTATTGATCGTGTTAAGAAAAGCATTGCTGCCATTGACTAATGTTGAAGTATCGACAGGCTTGCTCCATGCAATGTTCAGCGCAAAATTGCCTGCATAAATTTTTGCCTCTATATTGATAAATTTATCAGCCACATCTAATAGTGAAAGCTGATGAAAACTATTTTCTACCAATGGCAAAATAATGAATGGCGCAATTTTTTCTCCATTTAAATATTGCGGCAATTTTATGTTCATGCGGATTTTTTCCTGCGAACTTTCTTGTTCTAATTCAATATATTCTTTTAATAATGCGAGCTCTTTTTCAAGCTTAACTTTCGATTGGTTATTTTCATACACAACATACAACAACAAGTTTTTAATTTTTTGCATCATGCCGGGGATCACTTCCGGTTTTTCTTTCGAAAGCATTTCTACTTTATCAAGCGCATTAATAAGGAAAGCAGGTTGCGGTTGAATAATTCCATCTTTCGCAGTGTCTTCTGTTTTTTTTCTTTCCTTTTTCATTATGTCCAATTCCTGATGTTTTATATACCACATTTTCCCTAGCTTGATAGCTGCAGCCATACAACCCTCCATATTTATTTGGCTGAATAAGTCAAAGAAATCCCAGGTAAAGCTTACCGAGTGCATTCTGTAAGGCAAGCCATACGCTGTATATATATGTGGGTTAATATGCGCAGTATAAGCGCGAAAACAAATGATATAAAAAATACTGAAGAATAACCACACGACAATCATGGTTATATATTTTCCTTTGTAAAGAAATCGGGGGATGAGAAAATAAATAATAGAATAACAGAAAAGAATATCGATAGGGAATGAAAAAATTTCTACCAACAATGATGGCAAAAAAACTTGGCTGAAAGGATATTTTGACCATGATAATGCTACAAAAACAGTATCGTACAATATCCAAATACTCCAGAATAATACATGCCGTGTGATGCGGAATCTTGGGTTATTTGAAAAAACAAAAGCATTAATGTTCATAAATGGATAACTAACTATTGCTGATCACAATCAGATTTAATAGAAATTTATAATTGCAAAATAAATAAAGTGTATTCATTTATCTTTTGCCTTCTAAATAAATGAACAATTTTTTAGCAGAGCATAACAAATAGAGGCTGTCTCAATTAATAAGAGACAGCCTCCGCTGAATTATCGGCACGGTCAAAATAAAATCAATTCTTCACTATTACCATAGAAAACGCCCCCTGATCACTGCCGCCAATAACAAAGTCAACACTAAGGCTAATTGTGCCTGTGCAGGAAAATACATGGCCACTTCCTGTAACAGTTGTTACAGAGCCGCCATAAGTTCCTATGGTGCTTTTTTCTATTGTCGCATTTCCGTTAGTTGGGTCAACGTCGACGATCATTGGCCCTGTTTGTATTCCAGCAGCAGGCCCGGGATAAACATGCAATGAAAGCTGATTAGCACCAGGCCCGTCTGTAACTGCACCTGGTATTAATTGGGGCAATGGAACATAATCTTCCCAGGCATCAGTTGTTATGTTATAATCTCCCGCCATGGGTGCAACAAATGGGCAAACTACAAAAGCAGTAAAGAAAAATGCAGAATTGTATGCTGTGCCGGAAATTAACCCTGAACCAGAGTTATCTCCAGTATTTGTCACGTCATAAGTCTTCCCACTTTTTGTTACAATTCTTGTATAAATATTATAAGTTGATCCGGGTGCAAAAGTAGTAGGATCAACGCCTAGAGCTGAGCCGAGCTCAGTTCCTGAAACACTCAATGTAGTTTTTGGAGAAGTATAAGCTACAGTTTTTACTAAATGCCATTGAGTAGTGTCGAAGCTAGCACCTGGTGTAGCATACAAAATAATATGATCAACCGGCTCGCCTGTGGGATAATAATGCACTTCAATACTTACAGTGGAATTGGCTATAGCAGTGCTATTGAGATTTAAGTTAACATCTGAATCCAATACCAGATATGAGCCAATGCCATTATTGGTGACGGACGACAACGGATTGATTTCTCCACCAGTTTTTTTGCAGGAAGTCATGCCAAAAAAGGCCAAGCTTATAACCACAATTATTATTAATTTCTTCATAGATTCATTTTTAAATTTATTTGATAAAATTATCAGGATTGTTATCCCAGAATACTTTATTGACTGCATTGCCAGGGTTTTTTTGAGTTGGCGCGTTCTGATTCCTGTTTACAAAAACCGATGGATAAAAGAAAGAGCGGATGAAGAAACCGGGATTTGGCACAGCCACTGGCAACTGCAGGTTTGAAGGCTTGCCAGTTCTTCTCAAATTATTATAAGGCTCTACCCCGTTGCCCCATAGCGCAATATAATATTCAGTTATGATTGTATTAAGCCTGGAATCATCCGACGAAGCAGAATCATAGTTTGCTAATACCAGATTTTCATAATTGGTTATCTGCGTAGTTGTCGGCACATAAGCCGAGGTTGCAGTTACTCCAACGCTTCCTGGAAACCCTATCACTTTTTGAATTGATGCGTCAACCCCTTGCTGCAGAAGTGTGCGTGCACTTCCATTGGTGGTTATTCCAAGAGTTAGTGCAGCCTCTGACTCTAAAAATAAAGTGTAGGATGATAGCCAGATGGGGAATATGCCTGCACCTTTTGCGCCAAAGCTATTGTCTATGCCATTCGATCCGCCTGCAGAGTTATCATCAAAAGCACCACCAGCCGGATAAACGCCCCAGGTTGTAATGAAAGTTTGATTAGGATTTGCGCCGCTGTTATCTCCAAAATCTCTTCCGAAATAGCCTCTTCCGCCAACCAAACAATAACAAGTTTGATCCGGTATGCTTGGATACCAGGCAGGATAAGTGCCATTATTAAAGTTTGCGTAACACTGCAGGGCGGTTGGGTTTGCCCAATTATAATTTGTTTGCTGGCGATAAAAATAATAACGCGCTCTTGGATCGCCAGACGTAGTATTTGTTGGGCTGTTTATAGTAACTGTACCGCCATATTTCTGTGCGGTTATTAACCACATAAAATAATTGCTTAAATATTCTGACGCACCCGAGCCGCTGCTTGTATAGTTCACCGCAAAGTGCGGCTGTCTGCTATCGGGTGAAACTGATGCGCTGTAGGTCCATACAAAATCCTGAGAAGGATCATTGATCAGGTTGTTCTCTGTGAGCAGCGCTTGTATCTTCGGACCTACAGTATTATCCACTAAACGAGCCTGCATATAAAATTTCAACTTCAGCGTTTTAGCAAGTGCAACCCAGTTGTCTGTGTTACCACCATAAAAAACATCATTAGTTGGGCCAGCGGATGCTCCTGTTTTTTTGAAAATCACCGATAGCGCTATCAAGCAGAGATTGAACACCGGCATATACCGTGGCTCCGGAATCTACCTTTGGATTTGGGTTTGAAGCCCCAAAATCTGCTTGTGAAAAAGGGACGTCGCCAAACTGATCTACTAAAGTGCCATAAGTATATGCTTCGAGCACTCTAGCAATACCAGATTGTACGTATTTCTTTTGTTGCTGCGCTAATGGGATAAGGGCATTGGCTGTATTTATAATACCACCGCTTCCATATGTAGCATCAGATGAATATGAAAGGTCCCAAAGCTGATCGAAATTTTGCGGTTGATATGCAGTTCTGTAAAATGGTCCGAGCCATAAGTTATACTGCTGTCGGCTTAGCGCTGCTCCCAAGTCAGATGCGCTCAAATATGCCGACGCAAGATTAGAAGGGCTGCCGGACAAATAAAGATTAAAACCCAGCTCAGCCTGATTCAGATATAAATCCACATCTGCCGTAGAAGTGCTGGGATAATTTGGGTTATTTAAAAGATTATCAAATGTTTTTTTACATGAGGTAAACCCTGCAATAATAGCCACGCCACATATAATTTTTTTATAGTTCATAATAAACTTGTTTTAATTTTTAAAAAGTTACTCTTATGCTTGCACCAATCCGGCGTGCAGAAGGACCTGAAAGAAATTCTATACCCCTGCCATTACCGACGCCCAAGCCATTTGCATCTGGATCAAAATGAACATATTTCGGCATATTGGGTGCATAATACCAGAGGTTAGAGCCTGTCACAGTGAATGATATTGACCCAAAAGGCAGCTTTGACAATGCTTTTGCAGGAAGATTATAAGACAATGAAGCTTCTCTAAGCCTTATGCAGGTAGCATCATAAATTGCCGATTCTGATGCAGCCCCGTTAGTGACACTATTGCCATAATAAGCTTGAGTAGATGAAATCTGTATATTGTTTGGCTGGCCATTTTCAAGCACACCTGGCAAAATCAATGGTTGGGCCCTGTCAAATTCTGTATCTTTAGTAACACCTCGGCCTAGCAAAGCCGCAGGTGTGCCTGCCAGCATTTCGCCACCTTGCGTATAATCCCATTGCATCCTAAAGCTAAATGCCTTATAGCTTAAATTACTGATGCCGGTTAATTTGTATAATGGATTAGGGTCACCAATAACACCCGGCGTATTTGCATTTATATAATTGCCATCGGATCCTACAAGCCTTTTCCCTGTTTTTGGATCTCTCTCGAAATAAGTTCCATAAATAACGCCTAATGCATAACCATTTTCAGCAATAGTCCCCTGATTGGAATAACCACTTATATTTATGAAAGGCAAATCTGCAGGTATATTAGAAACAAGGCTTTTATTTAATGTATATAATCCTGTCAAATCCCATTTCCAATCTTTTGTTTGAACCACGGTTAAACCCAATTGTATTTCAATACCCTTATTTGTAACGTCTCCTGCATTGATAAGCTCGCTAGTTGATCCACTCGCAGGATCAATTGATTTTAAAAGTATCTGGTTGCTGGCAACTCTGCGATAAACAGTAAAATCAATGGAGGCTCTGCTATTTAAAAATTTGCCCTCAACACCAGCTTCGGTTTCGTTTAACAACTCAGGTTTCAAATTAGGGTTAGGCACCTGGCTTGGAATAGAGTTTGTATTTATATTTGATCCATCTGATGTAACATATACTTTAGTCGCGATATTAAGATAAGGTCTCGTTCCATAAGGAGGAGGGTAATTCGCACTTGTTGAATAGCCTACCCTGAGCTTTAAATAATTAATGATGCGATTATTCTTTAGCGCCTCAATTGCTGAAGTGGGAATGAATGCAATGCTCGTATTCGGATAGAAAATACTTCTGTTGGGAGCTTCAACTGTAGACTTCCAACTATTGCGCCCTCCCAAGGTAAGGTATGCATAATCACGGAAGCCTAATGTCCCTAAAGCATATGCACCGAGATCTAATGTCTGGCTATTAAAATTAAGGGGCACACCACTTTCGCTGTAAACATCATGGTTGACAAAATTGCCATGATTCATCAAACCAAATACTAACTGTTGCCTGCTCATCTGTCCCGTCTGATCATAGATGTCAGTTCGTGAATCAGCCCCGGCATCTACAGTCAGATTGAGGTCTGTACTAAGGTTATGAGTGTAATTCAACAACAGGCTGTGATCCCATATTGTGCTCACACCCGTGTTGGTCCTCAGATAACCTAAATTATCATTGGGATTAAGCGAGCCCTGGCCTCCTTTGTTTTGTGCATATAATTGAAATTCTGAATAGTTATCGTAGCCTACTCTATAAGCAAGGCTCAAGCCTTTAAAAAACTCATATCTCGCCTGCATCTGGCCAAACACCCTGTTTACTTTATCTTGTGTGAACGAATTATGAAGTGTCCATATTGGGTTTTGAATACCATTATCAGCCCTATAATAAACAGATCCATGGTTAGAGGGAAATTCCCAGGGGAGGCCTATTAAATCAACAGCCGTAGGGGTGTACATTACATTTCCAAAAACCGATGCATAAGATGCATTATTACCTGTGCTGTTGCTTGTGGGAGGGGATGTCTGATCAGTAGATACATAATTAATTGTACCGGAAACAGTAAAATTATTTGAAAGTTTTGCAGTGCCGCCAAAGCCAAATGAATTTTTATTTGTGCCATTGCCAATCAGATATCCCTGATCATCTGTGTAACTATAATTCATATTGTAATTAACCACTCCCGCGCTTCCTGCTGCGTTCACTGAAGTGGTGCTTGTTGTGCCCGTCCTAAAAAAACGAGGCACACTGTTATAATATTTATATGCATAAGTTGCTCCCTGAAATTGTGGGAAATCCGTTGCGTAAATGCCGGAAGCCCTGTCATAAGGATGGTCAACCAACGCGGGCGGATTGGTGAATGCGCCGCCCCAATTGCTAAAAAAGGCTATGCCAACACTAAGATCAAAACCGCCACCATATTTTGTATTATAATCTGGTAGTATTGCTTTTGTTTCAAAATAAGATTGTGAAACACTAATCTCAGTTTTCTTTTTTGTTTTTTGGGTAGAACCATTTTTTGTAGTGATCAAAATAACTCCATTTCTTCCGGCTTCGCCATAAAGAGTAACTGCGCTAAGGCCTTTGAGTATGCTCACGTTTTCAATATTATTCGGATCCAGATCCAAAAATCTGCTGGAGGTTTGATGGCCATATAAAAAATCTGCACCGGCTCCTTGATTAGCTGTATTTGTGCTTCCGTCAAACGGAACGCCATCAACAATAAAAAGCGGTGTGGAATTTCCGGTGATAGTGCTGATCCCTCTTATATTAATATTTGTTCCGCTTCCGCTTAATCCGCTCGTGCTATTAATATTAAGCCCGGGAGCTTTGCCACTCAGCAATCTCCCCAAATCCGGATCTGGCCTCAACTCAAGATCTTTTTTATCTACGGTTGAAACTGCATATCCCAAAGCTTTCTTTTCGCGTTTGATACCCAATGCAGTAACCACAACTTCACTTAATGATTGGCTTAATGGTTTTAAAGAGATTGAAAGGTCTCCGGAATTCCCAACAACGATTTCCTTTTTTTCAAAGCCAACATAAGTGATCACCAATGTTCCGCCAACGGGTGCGGAAATAGTAAAATTTCCGTCGATACCGGTTGAGATCCCTTTCTTAGATTTTTTTTCCACTACGCTCGCGCCACTGATTGGAATACCTTTTTCATCGATGATTTTTCCGGACACCTGATTGCTTTGCGCAATCAAGCGAGGCGTTAGTGCAGAGAGTAATAACAAATAGAGCAGCATTTTTCTCATACAATTAGTTTTAGTTAAATAAAAAAGCAGATACAGTAAAAATTAATGCTGGAACCAGATTATTAAAACCTTAAAAGGCTGTTTGATTTCTTCAGCAAACACTGTTCAGACAAAAAAATTAATTGAATTAATGCAAGGGCAGCATGTGTTTAATACCGAAGCGGGAATTATAAATACTGAAGCAAGTAGAAATTGATCGGAAATAAAAAGGGCTGATTTTTTTAAAGCGATTGGTATAAAAGAATATAAGAACCGCGCTTGTTTGCGATTTGATTTTTATAATTATAAAAAAGATTTTGTGGAGTTTGATCTGAGAGCTTTCTATACTTCAAAAAAGAGAAGGTGGTAGAAACCACCTTCGAATATCACATGAGAAAACTTCTATGAGCAACTTGTTCCGAATTCCGGGAAAGTTGCTCCTTAGAAAAATTTTTATCCCGGAAAATTTATTCTATTATACTTGATGTCTTAAAAATACGATCATCATTTTCTTTATTTATAAGAAGCTTACTGAACAAAGATTATTAATGACTAAAGCAGGTTTTAAAATTGTTTAAGTCAGTATAGGTTTTTGTAGAATCTAAAAACAATATCAGCTGAAGCATCAAATTGTAAGTTAGAAATTGAGTTCTTGATTTGATAATAACCCTACTTTTTATGTAGACTTTGTTTTTTCCGTCTCTAAAAATTTCCGTTTGTAACAATTAACTTTTTTATTATAAGTTAATTTTATTAATTAGCGTCCAATTCTACTACACTTGTTTTCCTAATCAGGAAAATTGATTACTGAAGTAATATTTATTAGTATTCAAACCTAACTGAACTATGAATAGCGCCGCGCCATTAAATGACAAGACAGTCAAACTATTCTGCACGCCACTGTTAGGCATCGTTATTCCTAATATTACTGGCCTCATTGCTAATCATAATTATCAGATTGGTGAACTGCTCGCTTCCTACCTCTATTTTATTTTTATTGCCTTTTTGGTTTGGGAAGGAAATGTGCGATTAATGTATTTCATCAAGAAAAAATTTGAGTGGCAATACAATCAATATTATAAGATTATCATATCGCTTTTTTTTGCCAACATTGTTTATTCGGGTTTACTATCTGCTTCGTTGCTTTACTTCTGGAGGATTTACTCAAAGGAAACTTATCTCAACTTGGAGCCGATCATTAATACGTCGCTCGTTATTATTATAGCCGCTACTTTCATCACAAACATTTACGAGATTATTTTTTTGAACAATGAAAGAGAGTTTAATCTTTCGCGCGTTGAGCAATTAAATATCGCAAAAGCTCAGGCAGAATTAGAAGCATTAAAAAATCAAATCGATCCGCATTTTATTTTCAATTCATTGAACACACTTTCTTATCTGATAATAAAAGAACCGCAGAATGCGAAACTTTTCAATGACACACTTGCGAAAGTGTATCGCTATATATTAAGTAATAAAGACAAAGATCTTGTGCTGTTGAAAGAAGAAGTTGAATTCATAAGCAACTATTTTTATTTGTTGAAGATCAGATTCCGTGAAGCAATAAATATGGAAATAGAGATTAATGATTTGGCGGCGGATGATTTTTTGATTCCTCCTATTTCGCTGCAGGCATTAGTTGAAAACGCTATTAAGCACAATGATTTCAATGATCGAAGCCCGTTAACGATTAATGTTTCTGTGTCATCAAATTTTATTATCGTGAAAAATGCAATTCAACCCAAAGCTCACATACAACCTAGTTCGAAAACAGGGCTTTTAAATCTTGGTAATCGTTATAGGTTAATAACGAACAGGCATGTAGTAATAGAGAGTGGGTTTAATGTTTTTTCTGTCAAATTACCCGTCTTAAAATTTTAAATTATGAGAGTATTAATTATCGAAGACGAAAAACCTGCTTCTGAAAGCATCATCGAAGAGTTGCATTCTATTGAAGAAAAACTGGAAATAGTTGGCATTTGCAGCAGCGTTGATGAAAGTGTGAAATGGCTGGAAAAAAATCAGCAGCCAGATCTCATACTGATGGACATTCAATTGTCTGATGGCAATTCATTCTGCATTTTAAAATCGTGCGACATCACCTGCCCTGTGATATTCATCACTGCATTTGACAAATATCTTACTGAAGCTTTCGATTATAACAGTATTGACTACCTGCTTAAACCTGTCAGTCACGTCAGGTTAAAAACTGCGATAAAAAAATATAAAAATCTCCAAAACCATTTTGTGAATAATCATTCATCATTGCTTGATTATTTTAATAACCATGAAAAGAAGAAATCGCGCATATTGGTAAAACGCGGAATGGAATTTCAAACGATAAAAGTCGATGACATTGCTTATTTCTTCACAGAGCATAAGTTGATATTTCTTGTTGACAAGGAGAACAGAAAATATCTTGCTGATAAAAGCAACCTTGCTGAACTGGAAGAAGAACTTGATAATAAGATTTTTTACAGAGCCAATAGGAAATATATCATTAATGCAAATTTTGTAAAACGGTTCAAGCCGCTGGAAAAAAGCAAAATCAGTCTTGAACTTGTGTTGCCCGTTAATGACGAAATTATTATAAGCCAGGAAAATTCTTCCGCATTTAAAAAGTGGATCAGCGAAATATGATTTCGCTTTTGAATTCAGCCAATTGAATACCGCATTTCCAAATTAACAAAAAATTAATCAGGCAGTACAATTTGTACGACTTGCTTCGTATTTAGTTTTTGGTGCTTCAGTTGCGATTTACCCTTCTTCAGCGGATTGTGATATCTGGAGTTCAGAATTCTTCTAAAACGCTTGCCGGGCGTGTATTTTAGCTTGACTTCATTTTTTATTGAAGATATATTTACTGAGTAATTTATTATTCACTGATCAAAAAATTAATCATGAAAAATTATTCAGCATTGCTTGTTTTTGCAATCGCACTAACTTGTAGCACAAACTCCATTGCATCGAACGGCAAAGAAGTAAATGAAAAAGTAATCAAGTCATTTAAGCAAACATTTCCTTTTGCCGAAAAAGTAGACTGGCAGGAATTTTCTGACAGATATATTGTTCATTTCAAAGACGGAGACATGCTTTCAGTTATTGACTATGATAAGGAAGGGAATTTTTTGAGCTCAAAAAGATATTATAAAGAAGACAACCTGCCCATTAATATTCTTTGCAGGATTAGAAAAAAATATTCAGACAAAAAAATATTCGGAGTTACTGAAGTTGCTACGGAAAACAGTATTGATTATTATGTGAAAATAGAAGATGATCAAAACTGGTTTACTGTAAAGTTAGATGCAAGCGGTGGAATGGAAGTTATAGAAAAATATAAAAAGCAATTATAATCTTAGGTGTTTCATTTCCAATTTTGTCTTTGTTGCCATTAGCAGTAACTTGAGTTCTGTCTAAAAAATATTTATGAACACAATTATTATTACCGGAGCAAATGGCAACCTCGGCACTGCAACTGTAAAAAAATTTTTGGATGAAGGATATAAAGTGATTGGAGTTGATCACGGAAACAATCATCTTGAATTTGCATTAAGCAATTCCAGTTTTGAATTTCTTACCGTTAATCTTTCAGATGAAAATGAGACAGCAGCTTTTGTGAGCGGTGTAATTGCAAAACACGGAAAGATTGAGGGTGCATTATTGTTGGTTGGCGGTTTTGCAATGGGCAATGTGGAAGCTACGACTGGCGCTGATTTGTATAAAATGTTCTCGTTGAACTTTGAGACGGCTTATTTTGTTGCACGGCCTTTGTTGCAACATTTTAAAAACAATAATTACGGACGACTTGTTTTTATAGGCGCAAGGCCGGCATTAAAAGCTGAGGCAGGAAAAGACATGGTTGCTTATGCAATTACGAAATCTTTATTATTCAAGCTGGCTGATTTTATCAATGAAGATGCAAAAGGAAAAAATGTAACAGCCTCAGTGGTTGTACCAAGCACAATTGATACAGCGTTGAATAGAAAAGACATGCCTGGTGCAAATCCTGATAATTGGGTGAAGCCGCAACAACTGGCTGATGTGCTTGAATTTATTTGTAGCGATAAGGGCTTGCCAGTTCGTGAAGCGGTTTACAAAGTGTATAATAATTCGTAACGATTTATAACGTTATTGCACAACCGAAATTTTATTTTTAAAACTTTAAGAATTTTGCTTGCTCAGGAAAAACGAATTTTATATTGAGGGAATTCAATTCTTCTAATTGTTTTTTTATTTTTTCTTCAACATTATTCGATGAAGGTTTCATGTGAGTTATAATAACAGGAAAGCCTTTCATAGCTTCAGTTCCAGTTAATGCGCTCAATGCATTTATTTCTTTTATTAATAAAGAAGGAGTGAGGTGGCCAAAGAGTTGCTTTGCTGGCTGCTCATTCGGGAAAGATGTTTCAATAAAAATTGCTTTTAATTTTTTTGCTTTTATTAATGGGGCAACTGATTGCCAAAGCAAATAAAGATTATTTGATTTTTCTATTTCATCAGCACCGGTATCACCTAGATAAAGTAAGTAAGCATCTTTATATCTTATTAAAAAAGCCGTGCTTTTTGATGGATTGGAATGGCTTAATAAAAACGATTGAACAAACATTTCAGTATTTTCAATCGCTATCTCTCTTCCAGTATCTAAAGAAACATAATGATATTTATTCAAGGTTGGTTTATCGCCTTCATTGGCAAAATTCGCCCAGTTCTTCCATGTGAAATAATTGCTTTTTAAAACATCAATGCAAAATGGCAGCGCATAAATATTTTTTGAAGAATCATCAGGCGAATTGATAATAAGCCCTGAAACATGGTCGAGATGCGGATGTGAAATCAGATATGCTTTGACGTTAGTCTTTAAAATGGAGCTTGCATTACCATTTAATAAACCATTTTTTACAGCTTGCTGAATGCCATAATTTAATGTGCCAGCATCTAGACAAATATAATTATCAGAGTTTTCAGGAGCAATCATATATGACGAAAGATTGCTTTCATCACTGCCACCCTTTACTCCGAGAGGAATTATTTTAAATGTAGGTTGGTTATTATTTTGAGATTGTGACCCAAATGAAATCAGTAGCAGGCAAACAATAAAAATGTTCCGGTAAAAATTCATAGATGATTAATTATACAATGCATTTGTTTCCATTTCTACAATATCAATATCCTTATAATTTTTAATCTCATTATATAATGTATCTCTTTCAACTGGCTCGCGCTTTGCCTGTTTTATTAATGAAACCAATTGTGTTGTTGTTAATGATGGATGCTGTTCTTCGCTGCCAGCCATTGAATAAATTTTTGTTGAATCATCGATGGTTCCATCAAGATCATTTACGCCAAATGATAATGTCAGTTGAGCATTTTGTCTTCCAAGCATTGGCCAGTAAGCTTTCAAATGAGGGAAGTTATCCATGTACAACCTTGCAACAGCATACAACTTCATGTCTTCAACAACTGTGCTTTCCGGCACGTTGCTCATGTCATTATCTTTATTTCTAAATTTTAATGGAATGAAAGTGTTGAAGCCGTGCGTTTCATCTTGTAATTTTCTTAATCTTTCCATGTGATCGATGCGATGCCAATATTTTTCTATGTGCCCGTAAAGCATTGTTGCATTACTGTGCATGCCGAGTTGATGTGCTGCTTTGTGAATATTCAACCAACCATCTGCATCCACTTTGTCTGCACAAATCTGTTCACGTATTTCAGGATGAAAAATTTCTGCGCCACCACCTGGCAAAGAATCTAATCCTGCTTCACGTAAAATTTTTAGACCTTCTTCCGCAGAAACTTTTGCTTTGCGGAACATATAATCTAATTCAACAGCAGTATAACCTTTGATATGCAAATCCGGGCGATGCGCTTTTATTTGTTTCATCACGTCAATGAAAAATTGCATATTTAATTTAGGGTGAACGCCGCCAACAATATGTACTTCAGTAACTGGTTTGCCATCGTAGCTTTTAATGATGTGCATCATTTGCTCAGCGCTGAGTTCCCATCCTTCTTCGCGGTGCGCATACAAGCGTGAGTAAGCGCAGAACGCGCAGGAAAACACACAAACATTTGTTGGCTCGATGTGAAAATTTCTATTGAAATAAGTTTTATTTCCGTGCAATCTTTCGCGAACAAAATTTGCCAGCGCACCAACATAAGGAAGATCTGCTTTTTCAAAAAGAAGCAAACCTTCTTCTTCGCTGATTCTTTCTTTATTAAATATTTTTTCTCCGATTTGTTGAAGTGATTTATTTTTTTGGCTTGCTATTATTGCTTCGATGGAATTTTTTGTAGCTATCATTATGCAAAGATAATGCGACACGAACATAAATTTCTGATTTAGAGGTTTTGAGATATCTGATTTCTTTAGTAGCAATATTGCATTAACAAATCAATTTTTAGTACTAGGAAATCATGCATCTGCAAACCAGAAATCCCAAAATCATTTCCTATCTTCCATCATCTGAATTTTTAACAAAAATGATTTGCAGATGAACATCAAGTTCCGTCTTATCCTGATGAATTTTTTGGAATTTTTTGTTTGGGGCTCATGGCTGATCTCGCTCGGAGGTTACATGATTGTCGTGTTGAAATTTAACGGCACAGAAGTAGGAAGTATTTATGGAACGATGGGATTAGCTTCTTTGTTTATGCCTGCATTGTTGGGCATCGTTGCCGATAGATGGGTGAATGCTGAACGCGTGCTTGGAATGTGCCACATTATTGGTGCTGTGTTATTATTCAGTGCTTCAAAAGTTACGGATCACAACGCGATGTACTGGATCATGCTGCTGAACTCGATGGTGTTTATGCCGACGATTGCTTTGAATAATACGGTTTCGTATATAGTGCTTGAACAAAGAGGTTTTAATATTGTGAAAGATTTTCCACCGATCCGTGTGTGGGGAACGATCGGGTTTATTTGCGCGATGTGGATGGTGGATTTATGCGGTTGGACAATCAGCCCGTTGCAACTTTATATCAGTGCGGCATCTGGATTGTTGCTTGGGATTTATGCATTCACCATGCCAGCTTGCCCGCCAGCAAAATCAAATAATAATGGTTCAATACTTTCTTCATTAGGCTTAGACGCTTTTATATTATTTAAAAAAAGAAAAATGTTTATCTTTTTTCTTTTCGCGATGTTGCTTGGAGCAGCGTTACAAATCACCAATACATTCGGCGGAACATTTTTGCAGGATTTTAAAAGCAATTATGCTGATTCGTTTGCGGTTAAACATCCGAGCGTTTTATTATCCGTTTCGCAGATTTCAGAAACACTTTTTATATTGACCATTCCATTTTTTTTGAGAAGATTTGGAATAAAGAAAGTAATGCTGATGAGCATATTTGCATGGGTTTTTCGGTTTGGGTTATTTTGGATTGGCAATCCTGGAAGTGGATTATTTTTATTAATCCTGTCGATGATTATTTATGGAATGGCTTTCGACTTTTTTAATATCTCCGGTTCTTTGTTTGTAGAAAAAGAAGCCGATATAAAAATAAGAGCGAGTGCGCAGGGATTATTTATGTTGATGACAAATGGGCTGGGCGCATATTTTGGCGGCTTGCTAAGTGGGAGAGTAGTGGATTATTTTACTATTGAGGGTGTGAGAAACTGGCAAAACATCTGGTTCACTTTTGCAGGATATGCATTGACGTTAGGGATTATTTTCCCGCTGGTTTTTAAATACAAGCACGACCCGAAAGAGTTGGAGCAAATACGTCATTGACAAATATAAAGCCTGCTTAAAAAATCAAATTGCCTTTAATAAAGAAGCCTGCTATAAAACATAACAGGCTTTAATTTCATTAAACTATTTAAGTTTGAGAGCGGAATTAAATATGCGCTTCAATCTTTTTTACAAAATTTGTTTTAGGTTGTGCGCCTACTAATTTATCAACTACTTTTCCGCCTTTGATAAAAAGTATTGCAGGAATTGAGGTGATGCCATAATTGATCGACAATTGCGGGTTGTGGTCAACGTTCACTTTTCCAACATTGATTTTTTCATTGTATTCTTTTGACAATTCTTCAATTACTGGTCCGATTGCGCGGCAAGGGCCACACCATTCTGCCCAAAAATCTACTACAGTTAATTTATCTGAGGAAATCACTTTTTCCTGAAAGTTCGAGTCGGTTAATTCTAAAGCCATAATGAGTGTTTTAATTTTATGTAAAATTCTAAAGTTTTTTCTATTTGTTTGGTCGCTTGCGCGACACTAAAAGATTGCAAAAATACTTCCAAAAACCAGATATATGATGTTATGACATTAAATTTATTTAAGCTGTCACAACCTGCACTTCAAGTTCAGGCGAGCTTTCCAGAAAGGCAGCCATTTCGTCATTCATCTCAAAACCGTTATCCAGCGTGTACATGCTTATCTTGAAATTGCTTTTTGCCTCACTGATATTAAATTTAAGCGACGACTTGCCGGGATAGCTTTTAACATTTCTTTCTATAAAACGAATTTTTTCTTCATTCAGAAATCTGGCTTCAATGTCAACAACAACCTGTCTTGTCAATTGTTGTTTGATGCTTTCCAGCAGCATCAATCTTTCCACTTTAAATTCAAATTCACTTTTATTAAAACGTTGGCGAAAATAACCGGTCATAAAAAGGTTCTTGCCTTTTTCGAGATAGTTAGAATATTTCGCATAGTCCTCGCTCCATAAAATAAATTCGCATTTGCCGGAATAATCCTCAATAAAAAATGAGCCGAATTGCTTGCCGTTTTTCGTGACGCGATGTTGCGCATCAACAACCAATCCGGCAACACGATAAATTTTATTTGGTTGTGATTGCAGCGAGACAGATTCCTTTATTTCATTGAACTCATTTATTTTGGTAATGCCATAATGATTTATTTCAAATTTAAAATGATCCAACGGATGCCCGCTCATGAACATGCCTGTGATTTCTTTTTCGTGATCAAGCAATTCTGTCAAAGGCCAGGGATCACAGTTAGGAATTTTTGGCATTGCAATATCAGGCATCGTTAATTTGCCAAACAAGCTGTTGCTATTTTGGTTTGAATTGGTTTGATAAATATTCCCGAAACGAATTATTTTTTCTAATCCTGTTGAAGTGTCGCCTTGCGGCATATAAAAATATTGTGCACGATGCATTTCTTTAAAGCAATCGAAAGCACCTGCATAAGCAAGACTTTCCAGCGTTTTTTTATTTACGTTTCGCTGATTGATGCGTTTTATCAAATCAAAGATCGTTGTGAAATTCCCGTTCTTTTTTCTTTCAGCTATAATACTTTCCACTGCAGATTCTCCAACGCCTTTTAATCCGCCCAGACCAACACGAATCTCACGGTTATGGTTAGCCGCAAATCCTTTTTGCGATTCATTAATATCCGGGCCAAGCACTTTCAATCCCATCCGCTTGCATTCTTCCATGAAGAATGTGATTTTTTCAATGCTGCCGGAATGGTTCAGCACAGCAGCCATGTATTCGCCGGGATAATGTGTTTTAAGATATGCTGTTTGAAATGCTACGTAAGCATAGCAGGTGGAATGCGATTTGTTGAAAGCATATTGCGCGAATGCCTCCCAATCAGTCCATATTTTTTCAAGCGTTTCTTTGCGATGATTTTTTGCTGTTGCACCAGCAATAAAACTGCTCTTCATTTTATCAAGAATCTTTCTATCTTTTTTTCCCATCGCTTTGCGGAGCACATCTGCTTCGCCTTTTGTGAAGCCTGCAATTTTTTGTGCGAGCAACATCACCTGTTCCTGATAAACTGTAATGCCGTAAGTGTCTTTCAGATATTCTTCCATCTCCGCGAGATCATAAGAAATTTGTTCGCGGCCATGTTTGCGATCAATATAATTTGGAATATAAGCCATTGGTCCCGGGCGATACAATGCATTCATAGCAATGAGGTCATTGAATTTATCTGGTTTCAGGTCGCGCAAATATTTTTGCATGCCGGGACTTTCAAACTGAAACGTGCCAATGGTTTCAGCACGCTGATACAATTCAAAAGTTTTTTTATCATCTAACGGAATCGTGTCAATGTCAATTTCTATTCCATGATTTTCTCTTATTAACTCAAGCGAAGTTTTTAAAATATTCAGAGTTCTTAATCCCAAAAAATCCATTTTAATAACACCAGCATCTTCAATAATGCTTCCTTCAATTTGTGTTATTAATAAATCAGAATCTTTTGAAGTGCAGACTGGAATGATATTGTATAAATCTTCCGGCGCAATAATAATTCCTGCTGCGTGCAATCCGGTGTTGCGAACCGAACCTTCTAAACGCTCTGCTTCATGAAGCACCTGGCTGCGCAGATCGCTGCCATTATATATTTCGCGAATTTTTTTTATGTTTTCGTAATCATCTGCAAAACCCATTTCGTCGGCTTTGTTTGCAGGTGCGTGCAACACTTTTTTTAATACAGTGCCTGGTCTGTCGGGAACCAATTTTGCTAATGCATTTGATTCGGATAGCGGAAGATCCATCACGCGTGCAACATCTTTAATGCTCATTTTCGCAGCCATCGTTCCGTAAGTAACAATTTGCGCGACCTGGTTTCTTCCATATTTTTTTACTACATAATCAATCACTTTCTGTCTTCCTTCATCATCAAAATCAGTATCAATATCTGGCATTGATTTTCTATCTGGATTCAAAAATCTTTCAAAAAGCAAATTGTATTTTATCGGATCGATATTAGTGATACCAATACAATAAGCTACAACACTTCCTGCAGCCGAGCCACGGCCAGGACCAACAAACACGCCCATTTCACGGCCTGCTTTAATGAAATCGCTCACTATTAAAAAGTATCCTGCAAAGCCCATTGTCTTCACAGTGAACAATTCAAAATCTATACGCTCTTGCAGCTCAGACGTTATTTCTGTGTAACGTTTTCTTGCTCCTTCGAGCGTAATATGTTTTAAATATTCCCATTGATTTAAGCTGCTGTCTTTATGCACCTGAAATTCTGTTGGCACTGTGAACGCGGGAAGCATGATATCCTTTTTCAAATTCAATACTTCCACTTTATCTGCAACAAGATTCGTATTGTCAATTGCTTCAGGCACATCGTTGAAGAGTTCTTTCATCTCTTCAGTCGACTTAAAATAAAACTGATCGTTCGGAAATTTAAAGCGCCCTTTTTTTGAAACATTATCATCGTTCACAAAATCATAAAGCCCTGGCGTGCTTTGTTTTTCGCCGGTGTTGATACAAAGCAAAATATCATGCGCGTTGGAATCATCACGCTCTGTATAATGGCTGTCGTTTGTTGCGATGACAGGTACATTATATTTTTTAGCAAATTTTAAAAGCGTGTTATTTATTTTTTCCTGCTCTTTAATGCCATGCCTTTGCAACTCGATAATATAATCTTCACCAAACATATCAAGCCACCATTTAAATTCTTTCTCCGCTTTTTCTTCGCCCTCGTGCAAAATAGTTTGCGGAACATAAGCACCGATGCAGCAAGTGGTCGCAATCAATCCTTCGTGATATTGTAAAATCAATTCTTTATCAATGCGTGGATATTTGCTGTACATTCCTTCCATATAACCAAGCGAGGTGAGCTTGATCAGATTTTGATATCCTGTTTTATTTTTTGCAAGAAGCACCTGATGATAGCGTTCATCTTTTTGTTCTTTGGTGAAAATTTTTCGATGTCTGTCAGCCACAACATAAAATTCGCAACCGACAATTGGTTTCACTTTTAGTGAGCCATCATCATTTTTATGTTTGTGCGCTTCTGCAACAAATTCAAATGCGCCAAACATGTTGCCATGATCGGTGATTGCAAGCGCGGGCATATTATTCGCGATCGCTTTTTTATATAAGCTTTGAATAGACGCAGCGCCATCTAACAAAGAAAATTGTGTGTGAACGTGGAGATGAGAGAATTTCGGCATGATGCGACAAGATATTTTAGATTCGGGATACGAGGTTCAGGATGAAAGATTCAAAATCAGGAACTATCTCGCATCCATTATCCCGCATCTCGTATCCCGAACGCAATTAACAAACAAACAACAATAATAATCGTTCAGTGATTATAACATTCTTTCCACAATAAATTTTACAGGTATTTGTTTATATTTGCGGCTTCTGGGCCCAATATCTTAAATGAGTGAAAATGAAAAATCTTCTTTGCTTACCATTAATAATTTTTTTTGCTGCGAGTTGCAGCACACTGAAGCCTGATGGCTCGGGAACTACTGCTTCCGAGCCCGGTAAGCAGAAACAATCTTCAATGGAATTTATTAATGATGTATCAATAAACCCCGGCGCAACAACAACTAATAAAAAGAACAATAATTATTATAAGCAACCTGCGAGAGTTTCATCTCATTTATCTGCAATCGAAAATTTTTCATCTGTTCAATTTAAGTATGCGATCCTTGAAGATGCGGCAGTGGAAGAAATGCGCAATGAAAAGCTGCTTGATTTTATGGAAGAATGGTATGGCGCGAAATATCATTTTGGCGGCAATGGCAAAGATGGGATTGATTGCTCAGCATTTGTTTCTACATTAATGTCCACAGTGTATGGGTTGAATAATCTTCCGCGCATGTCGAAAGATCAATATAATGCCACTCCGCGCATTGCAAAAAAACATTTACAGGAAGGCGATCTTGTTTTTTTCCATACTTATGGCAAAAGAAAAACTGTTACACATGTTGGCGTGTATTTGCGTAATAATAAATTTGTTCACGCATCTATTTCTGGCGTAATGATAAGCGATATGAGCGATGGTTATTATGCAGATCATTATGTAGGAGCGGGAAGAGCACTGGATTCGGGAGCAAAGGATGCGGCGGCAAATTAGTATGTAAGATTTAAGGTGTCAGATGTACGATGTCTTTCACTTTAGTTTGCGCTATAAATTTCAGGTTACGTCTGATAATATAAATTAAAATAATTTTCAGCGTATCAGCATATCAAACATCGTACATCGTAAATCGTACATCACTACTACTTATCTCGTTTTCTTCTTCCCTTAATTCTTCGCTTGTCAAACTACTTCCATCGTGGCTCCATCCAGGAGGTCCGAAAATATAATTCCACTTTATTCTCCACGAAATATCTTTTCTCGAAATATCTTTAAAAATATTTTTCCATTCGTGAAACACGAGATTAACAGGTGTTTCTTTTTGTATGGGGTTTGTCAAACCATATTTTTTTTGTTGATAGTCCTCATCTGTTAATTCGGGTTGAAAAGTGCCAAACAACTGATCCCAGATTATCAAAAACATTCCCATATTCTTATCCAAATATTTTGGGTTGGAAGCATGATGCACGCGATGATGAGAAGGCGTTACTAAAATATATTCAAGCCAGCCCATTTTACTGATTAATTCAGTGTGAACAAAAATGCCCCAGATTTGCGTTGCTGAATAAATGAAAACAATATCAAGCGGTTTGAAACCGCACAAAGCAAGCGGAATAAAATAAATGAAACGATACAAAGGTTGGAACACGGAAGAGCGAAAACCCACAGTAAAATTCATGTGCTCAGATGAATGATGCGTAACGTGGACTGCCCAGAAAAAACGTATCTCATGATCAAAGCGATGAAGCCAATAATACAAAAAATCTTCTGCAAGAATCAGTATGAACCAATAAGCTACAACATTTGAAAATGATAATAATTTATGGAGATAAAAATATTCTAGCACAACAACGTACACAGCACGGAATAACAGATCAATCCCGCTGTTCAGCAACATCAAATAAATATTTGCTGCTGTGTCTTTAAGCGTATAGAGTTTTCTGTGCTGATAATTGCTTAATAAAATTTCAAGACCGATTATAATAATATAAATCGGCGTGCTGGTGAGGATTAATATTTGCTCGCGAAGGCTGTTCACAATCTGCAAAAATAACTTATAATGTGCGGATTTGATAATGTGCTAATTTGCGGATTGCCTGATTCAATCAGACATTGTGATTAATGAACAACGAACAACAAACTACAAACAACAAACTTCTCGATAATTGGGAAAAGAAATCTGCTGAACATCAAAAGCAATATAAAAATTTTTTGCAAAGAGCTAACAAGAACAAAGTGCTGAAACAACTGCCAGCATTGCATGAGGAAGCTTTTGAAAAAATTGATTGCCTGAAATGCGCAAATTGTTGCAAAAAATATTCGCCGAGATTTAAAACGCCGGATATCAAGCGTATTTCAAAGCTTTTAAAAATGAAAGAAGGCGATTTTATTGAAACCTATTTGCGCGTTGATGAAGATGGCGATTATGTGGCAAAGTCAACGCCCTGCCCGTTTTTAGGGAGCGATAATTTTTGTTCTATTTATGAAAACCGCCCATCCGATTGCCACAGGTTTACACTGATGAAGATGTGATAATAAAGCGGCAACCACTCACACTTAAAAATTCTACTTTCTGCCCGATCGTTTATTATGTGCTGGAAGGGTTGATGAAATAATGTTTCTCGCAAAGGCGCGAAGGCACAAAGTGAAGTTTGCATAAACTTATCTTAATTAATTTTCGTAGCGCCTTGGCGCCGTTGCGAGATATTTTTTTCAAATCCCCGACCTTTCGTAAATTGGGTGTAATAAATCTATTGCTATATGATAAAATTCAATGAACTAAAAGTTGGCGATATCGTCAATGCTGAATACGAAGGAATAATTAAAGAAGGTGAAGTGATTGATTTGGACTGGGAAGATAAATTGGTCTGCGTTCAATCAGATGTACAGGAATTTTGGTATGAAGAAGAGCATTTGTTTCCCATTGCGCTTGATGATGCACAGTTAATGAAATTTGGTTTTGAAAAGGTAGAAAATGCTGACGGCACGGTGAAGTATATGAAAGATGCATTCAGGTTATTGCTTCCGCATAAAGACGATTTTTCTTCTTTCGAAATCTGGTATCGCGAGGATCGGAGGCATATTACTCACCCGATCAGTGTGCACGAATTGCAGAATCATTATTCTGGAATGACAAAAGTGGAACTGGCTTATTGAATGACAACTTAATATTTTTATTTATTACGAAATAGATAGGATTTTCAAGGAAAATGATTTCCTTATCTGTGCCTTTCTATCCAATCTGTGGCTGCTTTCAACCCAATTTATTGCGAATTAGCCACATAAACCGTTCTTTTATCCACAAAAAAAAGGATTTTTTCCACGAAATTTTCTTATTTCGGGTTGATATTCCTATCTTTGCGCTCCCAAAAATTGTATGGCTAAACAAGCGCTCATTAAACAAGATGGAACTATTATTGAAGCCTTATCCAATGCTATGTTCAAAGTGAAGCTTGAAAACGGGCACGAAATTTTGGCAACCATCTCCGGAAAAATGAGAATGAATTACATACGCATTTTGCCGGGCGATAAAGTGGGGGTGGAGATGAGCCCATACGATTTGACTAGGGGAAGAATTATTTTTAGGTATAAATAAAATAGCTGCGAGCTATGAGCCACGAGCCTTAAACTCAAAGCTCGAAGCTCAAGGTTCAAAGCTAAATAATATGAAAGTAAGAGCATCAATAAAAAAACGTAGCGCAGATTGCAAGATTGTAAGAAGAAAAGGCAAGCTGTATGTTATTAACAAAAAGAATCCTCGCTTTAAGCAGAGGCAAGGATAATTCAGTCAGCAGTTTTCAATTGGCAGTTAATATCTGTAAATGAAGATTGCAAATTGAGAACTGCAAACTAAAAACTTCAAACAATAAACAAATAATATGGCGCGTATAGCCGGAGTAGATTTACCAAAAAATAAAAGAGGCGAGATTGGCCTTACTTATATATATGGTATTGGTCCTTCAACTGCAAGATATATTTTAGATAAATCAAACATCAGCCGTGATAAAAAAGTAAACGAGTGGAATGATGATGAGTTGAATGCTATCCGTAACACAATCACTAACGAATTTAAGGTTGAAGGAGCTTTGCGTTCTGAAGTGCAGATGAGCATTAAGCGTTTGCTTGATATCGCATGTTATCGCGGTCTTCGCCATCGTAAAGGGTTGCCAGTTCGTGGCCAGCGCACGCGCACTAACAGCCGCACACGCAAAGGAAAACGCAAGACAGTAGCAGGCAAAAAGAAAGTAGCAGCTAAAAAGTAATTTATGATTTAGTGATTTCTGATTTGCTGATGGCAGTCTAAAATTTAGAAATCTCAAAATCAGAAATCTCACAATCAGATATAAAAGTATTATGGCAAAAGCACAAGCACCCGCCAGCGCTAAAGCAGCGGCAAAAAAAAGAGTAGTGAAAGTTGAAGTTTACGGAGACGCGCATATCAATGCTACTTTCAATAATCTTATCATCAGCATTACCAATAAGCAAGGTCAGGTAATTTCTGCAAGCAGCGCAGGAAAAATGGGCTTTAAAGGCTCTAAGAAAAACACACCATATGCTGCGCAGATGGCTGCCGCAGATGCTGCTAAAACTGCTGTGGATGCGGGTTTGAAGAGGGTGGATGTTTATGTGAAAGGGCCAGGCTCTGGTCGTGAAGGTGCGATCAGGTCTTTATCAAACAATGGCATTGAAGTAGTAATGATTAAAGACGTTACACCTTTGCCGCACAATGGTTGCAGGCCTCCAAAGAAAAGAAGAGTTTAGGGTTATTTCTGATTTTGAGATTTGGTGATTTCTGATCTATTCGGAGCTAATCGCAAAATCAAAAAATCAGAAATCTCAAAATAAAACAGGGCGTTTCATTGATTTTAGATTTTTACTGATGAACCGCCGACATTAAAAAATCAAAAAGAAAATAAATTATGGCACGTTACACAGGCCCAAAAACAAGGATTTGCCGCATTTTTGGCGAACCAATTTTGGGGAATGGAAAGTATCTCACAAAGAACAGCAATCCTCCCGGCCAGCATGGCCCGACCAAAAAGCGCAAGACTCCCGGAGAATATGCAATTCAGTTAAAAGAAAAGCAAAAAGCAAAATACACTTACGGTGTGCTTGAGCGCCAGTTCCGCAAGACATTTGATGAGGCTGTTCGCCGCAAAGGTGTTACTGGTGAAAACCTGATCAAATTATTAGAAGCTCGTTTAGACAATACCGTTTATCGTTTGGGTATTGCTCCATCTCGCCCAGGCGCACGCCAGTTGGTAACGCACAAGCACATCACCGTAAATGGCGATGTTGTGAATGTGCCTTCATATCAATTGAAAGCAGGAGATGTTATCAGTATAAAAGAATCAACGCAAAGCAATGCAGGTCTTACCGGCGCAATCCGCGGCAAGAATCCTAAATTTAGCTGGCTCGATTGGAACCAGGCTGAATTCAAAGGCACATTTATCGCTTATCCAGAGCGTGAAAGTGTTCCTGAGAACATTAAGGAGCAGTTGATTGTTGAGCTTTATAGCAAATAAGAAATGTGAAGATGGCTCAATTTGAAAATTACGCAATTGAGACATTTTCAAATTGAGTAATTAATTAATCGTAAATAGCAAATTTAAATATGGCCATTTTAAATTTCCAGAAACCAGACAAAATCATACTTCAAAAAGCAACGGATTTTGAAGCACAATTTGAATTTCGCCCGTTGGAGCCAGGTTACGCAGTGACCATTGGCAACGCTTTGCGCCGGGTTCTTTTGAACTCGCTTGAAGGGTATGCAATTGTGGGTGTGAAAATTGAAGGCGCCGACCATGAATTCGCAACATTGAAAGGTGTTACTGAAGATGTGGTTGAAATTATCCTTAACCTGAAACAAGTTCGCTTCAAGAAAAAAGTAGAGCATGAAGTTGGTCAGGAAAAAATTACGCTGAGCCTGAAGAACCGCACAGATTTTACTGCCGGAACTATTGGCGAAGCAACTGCAAGTTTTGAAGTGATGAACCCGAATCTGCTTATCTGCACAATGGATTCATCTGCAAAATTGGACATTGAGATCACCATTGGAAAGGGTCGTGGTTATGTGCCTGCAGAGGACAACAAACCTAAAGAAGCTCCATTTGGTTATATTCCTACTGATTCTATTTTCACGCCAATCATTAACGTAAAATATTCTATCGAGAATACGCGTGTTGAACAGCGCACGGATTTTGAAAAGCTGATCATGGAAGTTTCAACTGATGGAACGATTCATCCGGAAGAAGCTGTTAAACAAGCTTCACGTATTCTGATCCAGCATTTGATGATCATCACTGATGAGAACATCACTTTTGATAATAAAGAAGAAAAGAAAGAAGATCTGGTTGATGAACAAACATTGCAATTGCGCAAAGTTTTGAAAACTCCATTGGAAGATCTTGACCTTTCTGTTCGCGCATTCAATTGCCTGAAAGCCGCTAAGATCAATAGCTTGAGCGAGCTGGTAACTTACGAGCAGGAAGATCTGATGAAGTTCCGCAACTTCGGTCAAAAGTCTTTAGCTGAAATTGAACAAGTGCTTGGCGAAAGAGGCTTGCATTTTGGAATGGATTTGGGCAAGCTGAAAATTGATGATGAATGATAATTTGAAAATTAGTCAATGACTCAATTGCTCAATGCTGCAATTTTAGAATTGTTGATCAAGTAGGATAAAACAAATGCTGATTTGGAATTTGCTTAAGAACTTAATTGTGTAATTGAGTAATTTCAAATTTGCTAATTAAAAACATAGTCTTGTAATTCCTGACACGGTACAAGACTCAAAAACAAAACGTCATGCGTCACGGAGATAAAATTAAGAACCTTAGCAGAACTGCCTCGCACAGAAGAGCGTTGCTAAGCAACCTTGCAAGCCAGTTGATCACTCATAAAAGAGTGGTGACTACTTTGGCAAAAGCAAAAGCTTTGAGAGTGTATGTTGAACCACTTATCACCAAAGCAAAAGAAAACACTACGCATCAACGCAGAGTTGTGTTTAGTTATTTGCAAGATAAAGAAGCGATCACTGAATTGTTTTCAACTGTTTCTGAAAAAGTAGCTGGTCGCCCTGGTGGATACACACGCATTATTAAATTAGGCGCACGTGTTGGTGATAATGCAGAAACTGCTTTGATAGAATTGGTTGATTTCAATGAAATTTACGGCAAAGGAAAAGGTGAAGCAAAAGAAACTGCGAAGAGAACACGCCGTGGCGGATCTCGTAAAAAAGGAACTGATAAGACGGAAGAAGTTGCTGAAGCTGCAACAGTCGTTGACGAAGCTCCGGTTGAAAAAGAAAAAAAGGCCAAGAAATAAAGTGCCCCAAATTTTAAATATACAAGCTGCGCAAAACATGCGCAGCTTTTTTGTTTGGGGGATATAGCCCCAGATTACACAGATGAACACAGAAAAGAGAAATGTAATCCGTGATAATCTGTGCAATCTGTGGCAAACAAAACTTGAAGCGTTCTAAGAACTTGTGAAAAAATAATATCAGCAAACAACTTGTAATTTCTTTTCTTTGCAAAATTCTATAATATAAATGACTGCAACTTCTTCATTAAAACCCGCTGTATTACTTCTTGCAGACGGCACAGTTCATCACGGAAAAGCTTTTGGAAAGATTGGCACTACATCGGGCGAGATATGCTTCAACACAGGCATGACCGGCTATCAGGAAGTGTTCACGGATCCAAGCTATTTTGGTCAGGTGCTTATAATGAATAGTGTTCACATTGGGAATTACGGTGTGATGGATTGCGATGTGGAATCCGATAGTGTGAAAATTCGCGGGCTGATTGGCCGTAATCTGGAAAAACAATTTTCGCGCAAGCAAGCCAAAGGTTCATTAGATGAATATCTGAAAGCAAATAATATTGTTTGTATTGAGAGTGTGGATACAAGATCACTGGTTGCGCATGTGCGTACAAAAGGCGCAATGAATTGTATCATCTCTTCCGAAATAAGGGAGGTAGAAAAATTGAAAGTAGAACTTGCCAAAGTGCCGTCAATGGATGGTTTGGAACTTGCTTCAGCAGTTAGCACGGAAAACGAATATGAATTAGGAGACACAAAATCAGAAATAAAAATAGCAGTGCTTGATTATGGAGTTAAGCAACATATTTTGCAATGCATGGTTGATCGCGGCGCACATGTGAGAGTGTATCCGGCAAAAACATCTTTTGAAAAATTAAAAGCGTTTAACCCGAACGGTTATTTTCTTTCCAATGGCCCTGGTGACCCTGCGCCAATGGATTATGCAGTTGCTACTGTAAAAGAAATTTTGAAAGAGAAAAAACCTTTGTTCGGTATTTGCCTCGGTCATCAGTTGCTTGCTCTTGCGAATGATATCCCTACATTTAAAATGCATCACGGTCATCGCGGATTGAATCATCCGGTGAAAAATATTATTACAGGAAGATGCGAGATCACAACACAAAACCACGGTTTCGGTGTTGACCCAAATGCCGTAAGAAAAGCAAAGAACATCGAAATAACACATGTCAACCTAAATGATGATTCTATAGAAGGAATCAGGGTGAAAGATAAACCTGCATTCTCAGTGCAGTATCATCCGGAAAGCACGCCCGGCCCGCACGATAGCCGATACTTGTTTGATGATTTTATTGAGATGATAAGGAACAACAATTAATTCTTTATTATATGGATTTTCTAAAATACAAATGCGTTAATTTTATTAGTACAAATCTGCATTCTCTCAAACCTAATCCTCACTAACGTTAAAGTATATTCGTACTTTCTGAATGTTCTTGCTAATTTTTTCAACGTTCAAATCTTATTATTTTAATCATTAAAACTTCTTACATGAAAAAGTTATTTCTATTCGTAAGTACATTATTGATTGCTTGCAACAGCGCGCATATTATTTCATCATGGAAAGCTGAAGGCGCAAATGCTGATAAATATGACAAGATCCTGATTATCGGCATGGCTGGTTCAAGAGATACTGAACTGCGCGAAAATATTGAAAGCTCAATGGTTAAAAGATTACAAGAAAAAGGGTTGAACGCAGTTACTTCATGGCAGCAATATGGGGCAAAAACTTTTGATAAAATGAGCGAAGAAGAAGCAGCTAAAATGGTGAAGAGCGATGGCTTTGACGCGGTGATGGAGATTGCTTTGCTTGATAAGGACAAAGAAAAAAATTATGTCCCGGGCACAGTATCATATTCTCCTTATGCTGTGGCTCGTAGCCATTGGTATCCTGGCTACCGTGTTTTTTATAATCGCATTTACACACCGGGTTATTTCACTACGACGACAAATTATACGCTGGAAGCAAATTTCTATAGCACAAAAGCAGATATCCTTGAATATACTGCGACTGCGAAGTCGTACAGCCCCGGCTCGGAATCCGCACTGGCTGGGGATTTCAGCAAGACTGTTGTGGAGGATATGATTAAGCAGGGGATAATAACAAAGTAAGAAATGCGAAATAAATAATGAGAAATTAGAAAGTATGATGTATTCTCTTATGCTTTCTAATGACTTATTCGTATTTCCTTATTTCTCATTATTTCCTAAATTGTGCTTATGAAAATTGCAATAATCAATGGGCCTAATTTAAATTTGCTTGGCACTCGCGAGCCGGAAGTTTATGGCAGTAAAACTTTTGAAGAATTTCTCAACGAACTGAAAACAAAATATCACACAGTTGAATTCAGCTATTTTAAAAGCAATGTAGAAGGAGAATTGATAAACGAATTGCAGCGTGTTGGTTTTTCTTATGCAGGAATTATTTTTAATCCAGGAGGTTACACGCACACATCCGTTGCGATCGGCGATGCGATTGCTTCAATAAAAACACAAGTGATAGAAGTGCATATTTCAAATGTGCATGCCCGTGAAGATTTCAGGAAAATTTCTCACGTATCAGCAAAATGCAAAGGAACAATTTCGGGATTGGGAATGAAAGGATATGAATTGGCGTTGCAGTATTTTTTATAATTATAATTATGATACTCTGTGTTTCTCCTTGAAAAACTCCGCGGCTCTCTGTGGCATTTCTCTCATTACAAAAACACTCTCATTATCAGCGCGAAACCATTGTCCTGCTTGGGTTCTGCGGTTCTCTTCAAAATGTGAAGACCGTTGGGTGTCCATAATTTAAAGACTTCGCCTTTTTTTCTTTTCACAATTTCTTTTTCAATTTCCGGGAATAATACACCGCGTGCAACCCAGCCAATATCTCCTTCAGTCGGGCCTTCGCCGCCAGTCGAATAAGTTTTTGCCATCTGCTCAAAAGTGCTGGTGCCGTTTTTTATTTTTTCAAGAATCGAGTTGCCAAGCGAGTCAATGAATTTGTGGCTGAAAAGAGAAGTGTCAATAAAAATCTGGCTCACTCTATAAAATACATTCGGCGATTTGGCTAATATCTGAACAAGAAATTTTGAGCCTTGCTGATCGTAAGGCCCATACACTTTTTTTATTTTGCCAGTGTATGCAAGGCTGTCGGCCAAACTATGAAACAAGCTTGTTCTTGTTACGACAATCGTATCAATCTTAAATTTTTTCTTCAATACATCTTTTGTATATAAAGGCGAGTTAGGGGTTTTTTCTAATTCAATTTTCATTTGCGCAACGGTCATTTTTTGCGCTTGAGAAGAAAAAACGAATGCAACCAAAAGAATGATCAGATAATATTTTTTCATTTGTCAGCTTGAATATTTTGAATCAAGAAATTAATCCGCAATTATAATGGGTTTATTTGAGAGGTAGCAGATTTTCTTTTTGGTATTTGCAATTTTATTTACCTCAAAATAAAATCTCACGCAAAGGCGCTAAGCCGCAAATCGTTGTCTTTCTCTGCGGCTTAGCGCCTTTGCGTGAAACCTTTACTAAAACATCCAGTTAGTTAAATTAGACGATAAATCAATAAATTGGAATGATTTTCGTTTCATAATAAAGGTTAAAACTTACTACATGCGCCTGCTTTTTATATTACTGCTATTTATTTCCATCAACAGCTACTCGCAATGGAAAAGCTATACCATTGGCGCAAAAGGTGATACGCTGAATTGCATCGATAAAAAAGATTTTAAACAAGGAAAATGGGTTATCCATCACGATGAATTGCGTGGTGAGCCTGGATTTGAAGAGGAAGGCGAATATAAAGACAACCGCAAAGAAGAAACATGGCGGATATATAATTTAGAAGGTGACCTGATCGGTGTTGAAATGTATAAATGGGGAAATAGAGATAGCATCAGCCAGTATTTTACTAAAACCGGAGAACTGATTCGTGAGGAAAGATGGAAAGCGCTTAACCCTGATAAATTATATGACACACTTGAAGTTGAGGATGTTGATCATCTTGATCATTACAAAACAGTGATCGTGAAAAATGAAGGTGCTGGAATCAGGCACGGAGAATGGAAATATTACGATGCTACAACCGGCATGATATACAAAACAGAAATTTACACCTTGGGCAAATTAGAGCCTCCGAAAGCATCTGCAAAAAACAGTGTTGCTATTAATGATTCAACAAAAGCTGTTGCAAAGCCCAAAGAGGTAAAAGATTTTGAGAAAAAGAATGCAGGCAAAAAGAAAGTGAAAGTGAGAGACGGATCCGTGGATTATTAGTTTTGAATTCCGTGAAACCAAGTTTGATTTTATCCTTGCGTATTTAGAGTATATGCTTTATTATCTTCTGCAAAAATTTAATCTGCTCTAATTATCTTTTATAAATTTTAATTGTCAACTCTCGCCCTCAGCCAATTCCAAATCTATTAAGAAGGGAAAAAATAAATTTTTAAAGTTCCTGGGATTAATTAGCTTTGATATCAAAATAATATCATTTTAAATTTTTTGTTATGGAAAAAATCATTAAGCCTATATCAGGATTTATCATGCTTTTTGTATCTCTTTTCTTATTAATAGCTGCGATTTATATTTTTTCAATAAATGCAGAGGATAAAAATCCGCTATATACTTTTTATGCAATTTTATCAGTCGCCTTATTTGTTTTTGTTGTTAAGGGAATAATGATCGTAAACCCTAATCAAGCTCGCGTGCTCACTTTTTTTGGTAAGTATATTGGTTCCGTTAAAGAAAATGGATTGCTTTGGGTGAATCCTTTTTACAGATCGTATCACTTATCTCTTCGTTCTCAAAACCTTGAGGGAACACCACTGAAAGTGAATGATAAGATGGGAAACCCAATCGAGATTGCTGCTGTAATTGTGTGGCAAGTGAGCAACACGTACAACGCATCTTTTGAAGTGGTGGATTATAAACAGTACGTGAAAATTCAAAGTGAAGCTGCTGTAAGACATTTAGCTACCAGTTGCCCATACGACCACATGGAAGATGAACATGCTGATATTACTTTGCGCGATGGGGGAGAAAAAGTGAATGATTTGTTGGAAAAAGAATTGAATGAAAGATTAGCACCGGCAGGAATTATTATTAAAGAAGCAAGGATAAGTCATTTGGCTTATTCACCTGAAATTGCCGGAGCCATGTTGCAGAGGCAACAAGCCACTGCAATAGTTGCTGCGAGATTTAAAATTGTTGAAGGCGCTGTGGGAATGGTGGAACTGGCATTGGAGCAATTGTCTAAAAAACAAATTGTTCAATTGGACGAAGAAAAAAAAGCAGCTATGGTGAGCAATCTAATGGTTGTGTTGTGCGGAGAAAAAGCAGCAACACCAGTTCTTAATACGGGAACTCTATATCAATAACTCATTTTATTTAGTAATGGCTAACAAAAAGAGTTTTGTATTGAGAATAGATGAGGATGTTTATAAAGCCCTTGAAAAATGGGCTGCTGATGATTTTCGCAGTGTTAATGGGCAGATTGAATGGATGGTCAATCAACAACTAAAAAATGCAGGTCGATTGAAGGAAGGAAAAACTGAAATAAAAAACAGCACTAAGAATAAAAAATAAAAGCTCCACATTTTGCGGAGCTTTTATTTTTTACGTTGTTATAAAACTAAAACGCTTTCTTATCTTTTTCCATTGCTTTTTGCATTGGGTTGTTTGTTTGCGGTATGCTGCGCAGCAATTGCTGTTTTGCTTTAAACGCCTGGAACTTGCTCTCAACGGCAACTGTAGGCCAACTGTTATTGGTTACATCAATATCAGCCGTTTCGCGGTAAGGATCTAATTTGATTGACTCCACTTCTTTATCTTTCATAAACACTTTGGTAATGTGGCCTTCATTTTTGCGCCATACTTGTGCAGGTATACGTTCCACTTCCTTTGTTCCATCTTTATAAGTCCACTCAATTATTAATGGCATCACTAAACCACCTTTATTACTAAACTGTAATTCATAAAATTGTTTTCCTGCAATTTTTTGTTTGGTCGCTTCATCTAACGGTTCATCATATTGCACATTATGCACTGCAAATTTTGAAGTGTCGTAAGGAATTTCACCACGTGTGTATCTCCAATAAAAATCGCGCAGCGTTGTATCGGCATCTGTTGCGAATGTGATATTTTTATCTGCCTTGTTACGCTCTTTAGAAACATCTTCAGGATATTTTGATGTCATTGGTTTTTCAATGCTGCGCATTATCGTTGTATCAATTTTTGCAGGAGGGTTTGCAAAATCTGCAGTAAAATGTTTTACGCTGTCTAAAGAAATATCGCATGCATCAGTTCCATAAAACCACCCGCGCCAGAACCAGTCGAGGTTTTCAGCGCTTGCATCATTCATCGTGCGGAAAAGATCTGCAGGTGTTGGATGTTTGAAAGCCCAGCGGCGCGCATATTCTTTAAATGCATAATCAAATAATTCGCGGCCCATAATTGTTTCGCGCAAAATATTCAAACCTGTTGCAGGTTTTGTGTATGCATTTGGCCCGAAGCCGATAATGTTTTCAGAATTTGTCATGATTGGTTCCAGTTCATTCTTCGGCAATTTCATATAATCAACAATTGCCCATGCTGGCCCTTTGCCGCGAACAGGAAATTTATTATCCCATAATTCTTCTGTAAGATATTCTACAAAAGAATTTAAACCTTCATCCATCCAGCTCCATTGTCTTTCATCACTATTAATGATCATCGGGAAAAAATTATGTCCCACTTCATGTATCACAACACCAAGCATTCCATACTTTGTTGCTTCGCTATAGCTGCCATCTTTTTCTGCACGGCCGTAGTTAAAACAAATCATCGGGTACTCCATACCGTTAGATGCTTCCACACTTTGAGCAACAGGATATGGAAAAGGGATGGTGAAATGAGAATATGTTTTGATAGTATGCGCAACTGCTTTTGTTGAAAATTTGCGGTAAATCGGATACGCTTCTTTTCCATAATAACTCATGCACATTACTTTTTTTCCTTCAACATAAGCAGGCATTCCATCCCACACAAACCTGCGTGATGAACCCCATGCAAAGTCGCGCACATTATCTGCTTTAAAAATCCATGTTTTCTTTTCTTTGCTTTTTGTTTTCAATCGCGCATTTGCTTCATCTAATGTCACAATTTCAACTGGCTCTTTAGATGTTTGTGCTTTTTGCCAGCGTGCAAATTGCGCAGGCGTTAATACTTGCTGATAATTTTGACATTCGCCTGTTGCACCAATTACGTGATCAGCAGGAACTGTCATCTGCACATTAAAATTTCCGAAGGTTAATGCAAATTCTCCGCGGCCTGTGAATTGATTATTCTGCCAGCCCTGGAAATCGCTGTACACGCACAAGCGCGGATACCATTGTGTGATGGTGAACAAATAATTTCCATCTTCAGGAAAATATTCAAAACCACCACGACCACCATATTTCATGCGATCAGAAATATGATAATTCCAATCAACTTTAAAAATAAATTTTTGCCCTGGCTTTAATATCGCAGGCAATTCAACACGCATCATCGTTTTGTTAATGGTATAGTGCAAAGTTTTGCCAAGCGCATCGGTAAGCTTCACAATATTTTCACCATAATCATTTGCCTGATTTGCCCTTTCCATGCGATCAACAGTTTGGTCGCTCACTATTTTTTGCATCGTGCTTGCGTCCTGATAGTTTGCATTATTTTTTGAACTGTGTTCGTTTTCATCCAACTGCAGCCACAAGTAAGTGAGCTCGTTTGGCGAGTTGTTGAAATAGGTGATCGTTTCACTGCCCGTTAAAATTTGTTTGTCTTCATCGAGGTTCGCTTTTATATCATAATCGCAACGTTGCTGCCAGTACTTAGGGCCAGGAGCGCCGCTCGCAGTGCGGTATTCATTCGGTGTTGGCAGAATAGCACCAAGCGCCTCGAATTTATTGCCATGATTTGAATTGGGATTGTTTTGAATATTTTGCGCCCACAACGCAGGTGCGCAAAAACATAAAAACATAAAAAATAACTTTCTCATTGTTGTGTAGTTTGTTTTGTTTTTTTATAATGGAAATCGTTCAAAAGCCATTTTTATAGATGCAATTAATATAAGTGCAGATGCTCCGCGAACCCACCAAAATCTTTTCAACTTCAGTAATTGCACGAAGATATAAGAAATTGCAAGCACAACAGCTACCACTAATAATTGTGCTACTTCAATACCAAGATTGAATGCGAGCAAATGCCCGACCAATCCTTCTTTTCCTTCGAGGCTCAAAAAAGTATTTGCGTATGCAAGCCCATGTATCAATCCAAAAAATAATGCAAAGAAATATATTAAAGGAAGCTTTGATGGTTGATCAACTTCTTTTATTTTTTGCAATAAATTATTGATTGCTGTCAGAACAATTGTTATTGGTATAAGAAATTCAATCCATTTGGTTGAGAAGTGAACCCAGCCCAAAGCGCTTAGCGCAAGAGTTATAGAATGGCCAATCGTGAACGCTGTAACAAGCACGATCACTTTCTTCCAGTCTTTTAATAAATAGCGAAGGCAAAGTGCTGTAACAAATAAAATATGATCCAGCGCTTCCCAGGTTAAGATATGTTCTGTGCCGAGCTTGAAGTAAAGGTTAAAGTCTTGCATGCTAATCAGAGTTCGCGAAATTATCCAGACTTTTGTATGAATAAAATTTAATTTTTAAATGGCAGCATCTTTGTTTAAATGGTTCAGCGTGTATCTTTTTTTGCTTTCGAATAATGGTTACAAAAGCAATAATGAGAATATCCGCGTTCTTGCACATCCTTTATATGTAACAGTTACTGAAATCAATCACAACGCAAAAGACAAAACACTTGAGATAAGTTGTAAAATTTTTACAAATGATTTTGAAGCCGCATTGGAGAAAAGTATGCATGTTAAAACAGATCTTTCTGAACCAAAAGATAAAAAAGCGGCAGATAAATTAGTGAGCGATTACATACAAAAACATTTGCAAATAAAAGCAGATGGCAAACAAGTAACATTTGAATTTGTTGGAAGCGAAAAAGAAACTGATGCAACGTGGAGCTATTTTCAGGTAATCAATATTGCTTCTGTAAAGAAACTTGAGATAACAAACAATCTTTTGTACGAAACATTTGATGGAGAGATTAATCTCATGCATGTAACGGTGTCGGGTAACCGAAAAAGTATGAAGCTGAATAGTCCGGAAACAAATGCGTTGTTTGAGTTTTAGGAGATTTTCTGGACGGGGATTTGGGAGATTAATGAGATTTGTGAATAGAGAAAATAATTATTTATCCAGCTTTATAAATTTCCCCTCGCTGACCACTCCGTTTTTTACTGTATATAACGTTACTCCGGATGGAAGTTCGATATCGCCTTCTTCAGTATCGCCAACAACTGCCGCCGTTTGCTCAAATCGAATTTTTTGCTCCGTGCTTTCATACCAAAATGCCTGACGGAAATGATAATGCCCGGTAAGATTTAGCGGATAATTATGATCTTTAAATAATGCAAGTACTTCATGTGCATTCGATACAGTGTGACGGAATTGTTGTTTGCCATTTTCAATTTCAATTGATCTGTCGAAACCGTAAGGAGAAAATTTTGTCATGCTCAATCCGCCGGAGAAAAATGGGATGTGCGCGAACGTTATCACAGGCATTGCAGCAGGAACATTTGCAAGATCTTGTTTCAACCAATTGAATTGTGTTGAATCTACGTGACCGAAATACCATGTGTCTTCAAAGTCCACATCATCGAGTGCTATAAAATGAACGCCGCCATAATTAAAAGAATAATAATTCGGGCCGAGATAATGATGAAACATTTCTTTTCCGTATAAAGGGTTTTGTTTGCTCACCAACGATAATTGCCGCTCGATGCCGAAATTATCATGATTGCCGGGAGCGCTCCAAACCGGCACATTTATTTTTTTTATTTCCTGAACATATAATTCAAAAAGACTTGCAGCTTGCTTCTCAGGAACGCGAAGCGCATCTTTAACAAGGTCGCCGGTTATTAATACTAAATCAGGTTTTGTTTGCTGAATGATGTTTCGGAATTTTTCCATTCTTCCTAAACTGTCGTAACTCACATGCGTATCCGATGCGTGAATAAAACTAAACTCCTGCACATCGTTTGTTTTTATCAATGGAAAATCAATAGACGTGTTTTTATTATCAGCAATTCTTTTCCAAAACATTTCTGCTTTATAACCGTTCGGAACGCTTATCATCACAAAACCAAAACCTTTCACATTATTAATTTGGTAAGAACCATCAGCATTTGTTTTCACAACGTTTACCTGATCTGAAACAGAAATGCCGCTGATGCCAGGTTCATTCGCGTCTTTTATTCCATTATTATTTTTATCAATAAAAACATAACCATTGATTGCTTGCTGTGCATGGAGTAAAGGTTGAGAAGAAATCAAAAAGAAAATAGAGGCTAAAAAATATTTTTTAGCGATAATGATTTTATACATACTAAATAGTTTTGGTTTAAATATTCATCATACTGTTGCTATAAGCTTTCCCAAAGTTCTAAACTTTGGAAAAGCTGCATCAGCTATCTATGCATCTCCATCCACATCTTTTTCTTCATGCTTGATTAATGTCACAAGCACTTTGTCGATACGTTGTGCATCCATGTCAACAATCTCAAATTTAAAATCCTTCCATTTCAGCGTTTCTCCGGTTTCAGGTATGCGTTCCAGTTGGTGGAGAATAAAACCTGCAAGTGTATCAAATTCGTGGCTGCCTTCGTTCATCCATTCTGCTTTATCGAAGTGCGTTAAGAAATCATAAAATGGAATTTGCCCGTCAACCAGATAACTTCCATCGCCACGATCTTTGATTTCATAATCTGTTATATCAGGTTGTGGCAAATCACCAATAATCGCGTCCAGTATATCATTCAGCGTAATCATACCAAGCAGGCTGCCGTACTCATCCACAATAAAACAGCAATGCATTTTTGTTTCTTTGAATTTTTCAAGCACCTGATAAGCACTGTTGTTTTCCGGAACGAACATGGGCGCAACTGCAATATCTTTAAATGGGATATCATCATCAGTCACATACAAATCTTTTATCGAGACTGTGCCTTTTATATTATCGATATCGCCACCGCAAACCGGATAAAATGAATGCGGCTCTTTAAAAATTTTTTCTTTGATCAGCGTTTCATTTTCATTTATATCAAACCATACAATATCACTTCGGTGAGTCATCAAGGAAGTAATATTTCTATCGCCCAAATGAAAAACTCTTTCAATAATTTCCTGTTCTGTTTCTTCAATCTCTCCTTGTTCAGTTCCTTCAATGATCATTGCTTTAATTTCATCTTCAGTCACATTGCTGTCTGTTGATGGTTTGATATTAACAACTTTGAAAAATAAATTGCTTGTGCTGTTTAGCAGCCAGATGATTGGATGCGTGATGCGCGACAAAATTTTCATGGGCCTTGCAACAACACGCGCAATTTGCTCAGCACGCAAAAGCCCTGTGCGTTTGGGCAACAGTTCTCCAAAAACAATTGATAAAAATGTTACGATGATCACGATAAGAACGGTAGAAATATCGCCGGCATACGGTGTGAGAATTTTTATTTGCGCAACGTATGGTTTTAAATCCGCACTGAATTTTTCTGCTGAATAAAAACCGGTGAAGATCGCAACCAACGTAATGCCAAGTTGTGCAGTCGAAAGAAACAACTCAGGATTTTCCGCAAGCTTTAATGCTGCTTTCGCTCGCTCATCGCCTTTTTCAGCCATGCTTTCAAGCTTTGTTTTGCGTGCAGACACGAGCGCAATTTCGGCCATTACAAATAACCCGTTAATAAAAATCAATCCAAGTAAAATTACAATTTCAATCATGCTGCTTTATTATTCATACTAAGTGTACCAAATTTATTCCTGAAAAAAATGCTCATCCAATATCCTATAAAACAACCTAAAATTGTGCCACCAATCACATCCAGCGGATAATGCACGCCCACATAAATCTGCGAATAGGATATTGCGAAAGCCCATAAAAAAACAAGCCGCCACCAATTGCTTGTTTGCTTCAGCGTCATAAAAACAAACATAGCAGCGGCAAAATGGTTGCATGCATGCGAAGAAGTGAAACTGGAACTTGTTGGGCAATATTTTACCAGCACACGAACATATTGACTGATGATCGGATCATTGCAAGGTCGCAAACGGATAATCATCTGTTTCATCAAACTGCTGCTCGCAAGATCGCTAATGATCGCTGTCATTATTAACGTGAGGCACCACCAGCCACCTTTCTTTGAAAAATTAAGTGTTGCAAAAACAAGAAGGAATAAATAAAAAGGTATCCAGATTTCTGATTCGCGCAGGAATGGCAGCACATTATCAAAAAAAGGATTTATCCATTGGCGGTTGATTTTTGCAAAAAGCCAGTAATCAAAACGAAGTACATGTTGAAGAAAACTTAAATGATCGCCAGTGTCGAGTAAAATCATGGTTACAAAAATAATTGCTATAATTTTATCGCTAATTATTAAAACGTTATGATATCAGGGTTAAAGATACCTAAATTGATCCGATGGATTTTTTTGACGGGCATTATTTTTTTGCTGGCGATGACCTTGATGCGCTTTGTGTTTTTTGCATACTTCCCAAAGCAAGGGAATCAGTTCTCGGATTTGTTTTCTTCTTTTGTTTTGGGTGTAAGATATGACTTGAGGGATGTGTGCATTATATGTTTACTACTTCTGATTTTGGGCAGCATTCCTTTCTTCAATCCTTTGGGAAAAAAAGGCGGCAAAAATTTGTGTTTGTTCATTACCGCTCTGGCTGCGCTTTTGCTGATGTTTTTTTATTCGGTTGATTTTGCGCATTACAGTTATCTCTCGCAACGCCTCAATGCAAGCATACTGAATTATTTTGGAGATGCGGGAACGTCAGCAAAAATGGTTTGGCAATCTTATCCGGTCGTAAAAATTATTTTGTTTTTGATTATCGGAACCTGGTTAATAAATTGGTTGATTAGAACATCTCTTAAAAAAATCAGTACATCAAAATCGACATCCACAAAACGAAGCAGGATTTTGTGGTTTGTTATTACGCCATTGGTATTTGCATTTTGCATATTTGGAAAAGCAGATCAGTTTCCTTTGCGATGGAGCGATGCGTTTGCGCTCGGTAGTGATTACAAAGCAAATCTTTCGCTTAATCCATTTCAATCTTTTTTCAGCAGCCTGAAATTTCTTCACAGCAAATATGATGAAGCGAAAGTTAAAAGCGCATTCCCATTATTAGCGAATTATTATGGGCTTACCGCAAGTGATTCTTCTACATTAAATTTCAAAAGAAATATTGCTCCGCGAAACGGAGCGGTTACTTCAACGCCAAATGTTGTTGTGGTGATTTGCGAATCATTCAGCGCGTACAAAAGTTCCATGTGGGGAAATCCTTTGAACACAACGTCTTTCTT
>Ga0207057_1008_pt1 | contig 62216 bp, 42 predicted proteins | sample Alteio_BWMinCont_33_FD_153265 | JGI IMG/M metagenome (GOLD analysis project Ga0207057, IMG submission 153265) | Enriched cells from forest soil in Barre Woods Harvard Forest LTER site, Petersham, Massachusetts, United States -... | ecosystem: Environmental > Terrestrial > Soil > Temperate forest >... | reverse complement strand
GGGCGGCATCACGCCTGAATCACCCTCACATCTGCACCATCCACGACATTGAGGACAACAACGGCCATCCCTTCATTGTTATGGAGAAGCTGGAGGGAGAAAGCCTGAAGCAGCGGATGCAAGGGAAACCGCTGGCGGTAGACGCTTTGCTGGACGTTGCGGTACAGGTGGCAGAGGCGCTGGAAGCGCTGCACGCCAAAGGGATTATTCATCGGGACATCAAGCCGGCAAACATCTTTATTACCACCGCCGGACAAGTGAAGGTGCTGGATTTTGGCCTGGCGAAGTTGTCACGCGACGGAATGCCGGCATCGGACGAGACTCCGTATGAAGATTCGCTGACCGCGGTCGGGGTGGTGCCGGGAACGGCGGTGTACATGGCGCCGGAGCAGGCCCGGGGCGAGGACCTGGATCCGCGCACCGACATTTTTTCTTTCGGCGTGGTGCTGTACGAGATGGCCACCGGCCAAAAACCGTTCCGTGGAACGAACGTGGTGACTACGCTGGATGCAATGTTGCACAAGAAGCCGGCGCCACCGCGATCGTTGAATCCGACCATTCCAGCTGAACTCGAGAACATTATCGGCAAGGCCATGGAGAAGGACCGTGGCCAGCGTTACCAGACTGCCGCCCAGATCAAAGCCCACCTGCAACAGATCAAGCGGGAAACCCAGTCGGGAACGGTGAAAGTGATGTCGCGGGAAGCGCCCTTACGAGTGGTCACCAAGACATTCGGGGGGCCGAGTCCGTGGCTGAAGTACGTGATCATAGGAATGGCGGGGGTGTTGCTGACGGTGCTGGGGGCGTTGGGAGCCTGGCTTTACAAACATCGAGCAGGAGGAACGGGAGGGCAGAACACGATTGCGGTACTGCCATTGCAAAACATGAATGGCGATTTCAGCGTGGACTATCTGCGCTTCGCGCTGGCAGATGAAGTAGCCAGCGTGCTGACCTACAGCCGCGGCCTCGACGTGCGGCCGTCGTCGGTGACACGGAAATATGTGAGTCCTGATGTGGATCCGCAGCAGGTGGGCAAAGAACTGCATGTGTCCACGGTTCTGACCGGGCACTTCCGCAAGCAGAGCGATCAGATCATGCTCACGCTGGAAGCGGTGGATGTCAGCAAGAACCGGCTGATGTGGCAAACCAGTTTTACCGCGTCAGCCGACGACGCGATTGCCCTGCAAAATGAAATGACGAGGCGAATCCGGAACGAACTGCTGCCGGTGATGGGAGCGGCCAGCGGGTTCATCGATACCGGAACAAAACCGAAGAGCCAGGCAGCGTACGACCTCTACCTGCACAGTTTGGCGTTGCCGCATGATGTGTCCGCGAACAAGGATGCGATTGCGGTACTGCAGGAAGTGGTGAAGATGGACCCGAGTTATGCTCCGGCGTGGGAAGCTCTGGGCGAGCGGTACTACACGGATGCGACCTATGGCGGCGGCGGAGAAGACCAATTCCAGCACTCGAATGAGGCAGCCGAACATGCGGTGGGGCTGGATCCAAACAGCATGAAGGCCGCCGGCAGACTGATTACGAACCGGGTAGAACGAGGTGAACTCGGCAAGGCCTATGAGGAAGCCGAGAGGTTGGTAAAACGGCGGCCGGAGAGCGGAGAGGCACACTTCACGTTGAGCTATGTGTTGCGTTACGCAGGGATGCTGGAAGAGGCAGCGCATGAGTGTGAGACTGCACATGCTCTGGACCGCGACAATTATCTGTTCCGGTCATGCGCATGGCCGTTGATGGAACTGGGAAAGACGCAGCGGGCCATGGAGTTCGTAATGCTGGATGCGGGATCGGATTACGCCAACTACCTTATGCCTTCTCTTCTGCTGCGGGCGGGAAAGCTGGCAGAAGCGAGGGAGGCGGTGAAGCGGATGTCGTCGGCCCCTCACTATCATAAGGACCTGCTGCAAGCCTGCTTGTTCGGACCACCGGCAGAACTGGACAAGATTGCGCATGAAGACGAAGTGGGACAGCCCACGGATCCTGATCCCGAACTCTTGTACTATCAGGGTTCGATTCTGGCCTACTGCGGCAAGAAGGAAGCTGCTCTGCACATGCTGCAAACGGCGGTGGAGAGCAACTATTGTTCGTATTCGAACATGCTTGACGATCCGTTGTGGGCGAAGCTGCGAAGTGATCCGAAGTTCGACGAGATACTGACGGCGGCGCATCAGTGCCAGCAGGCGGTAAAGAACGCGCAGTGAGAAGGCTTGTGAGCTGGTGGTGGTTTGAGGGCGAGCCTGATGTGCGATTGTCGTGGCTCCCACCATTCGCACAGAGGGCGAAAGGATTGGGCACGCGGCGCCCGCTCACGATGACCACAAATCAGTTATCCTTTTAAGGCAGGGTTAGTCGAACAGGAACGGGTATCAGGGAAAACTTTGCCTTCCATCCGCGAGTACTTCAATCCCTTGTATATGACGAATCTCGGTGGTGAATTCAGGCGCAGCCTGGCGCGGCGCCGGCGTCTTCTCTTGCGATCTATCGTGGCGCTGGCGCTGTTATTGTGCGGAGCCTCGGCCGCGCCGGATGCGGCTAAAGCCGATGATCCGGTGCAGCCTTTGCCGCAGGACAGCGGCACGGCAGGGTTGCAGGAGATGCTGCTGCGGCTGGGGACAACAGCGCGGCTGATGCAGGTGGTGGCGCACCCGGATGATGAAGATGGTGGGATGCTGACGCTCGAATCTCGCGGCAAAGGCGCTACGGTGCTCTTGCAGACGTTGAATCGCGGGGAGGGCGGGCAGAACAAGATCGGCAGCAACCTGTTCGACGTTCTGGGCGTGCTGCGTACTCTGGAGTTGACCGCGGCAGACCGGTATTACGGAGTTGAGCAACGATTCACCCGCGTGGCGGACTTCGGGTTTTCGAAAACGCCGGACGAGACTTTTCAGAAATGGCAGGGGCATGACATCGCGCTGGGAGATCTGGTGCGGGTAATCCGGACGTTCCGGCCGGATGTGCTGGTGGCGCGGTTTTCAGGGACGGAACGGGACGGACATGGACATCACCAGGCGTCGAGCATTCTGGCGCGAGAGGCTTTTCGCGCGGCAGCCGATCCCGAGCGTTTCCCGGAGCAGATAAAGGAAGGCTTGCAGCCGTGGCAGGCCAAGAAATTCTATATAGGAAATGTTTGCGGGTTCGGGGCGCTGACCTGCGGGGACGAAAACTACACGGTGAAGTTGAGCACGGGCGAGGCGAGTCCGGCGCTGGGGATGACTTACATTCAGTTCGCGATGAGGGGATTGAAGCACCAGCTTTCGCAGGGGGTGGGGGCATTCCCGATGGATTCGGGGCCGCACTTTGCATTCTACAAACTGGTGGATTCGGCGCTGCCGAAGGCGGACAGGAGCGTGCACGAACAGGATTTCTTCGATGGTATTGATACCAGCTTGCCAGGGCTGGCGATGGGGATGGGTAGAGAGGCGATCCGGGCGCCGTTCTTGAGGCCGGCGCTGGTTGAGATACAGGATGATATTGCGAAGGCGAAGACGGCGGCGGAGCGTGATCCGGGAAGCGCAGCGGGGCCGTTGCTGGCGGGATTGGAAGTCACTCGCAGGACCATCGATTTAGTGAAAAGCTACCCTGTCACGGACGCGACCAAGGCGGAATTGCTGACGGAGCTTGGAACCAAGGCGTTTCAACTGGAGAAAGCTGCGAATCTGGCCCTGGGTGTGGCGTTTCAGTTGAACGCGGATGTGGCGGTTGGGGAGAATGCCGATACGGCTTTCATGGCGGTTCCGGGACAGAGTTTTGAGGTGACGGCGCAATTCTCAAGCCAGGTGAAGGTCGATCTCACGGAAGTGGGTTTGGATTTGCCGCCGGGTTGGACGGCAACGAAGCGTGGCTCGGGAGCAGCGACTACTTTTCGGGTGACCGTGGCGAAAGATGCGGCCTACACGCGGCCGTATTGGCACCGGAATGATCCGGAGAGAGACGCGATTAACATCATCGATGATCCTCGATATGTGACGCTTCCCTTCCCGCCGCCTCCGCTGCAGGCGCATGCGAGTTACACACTCAATGGGAAGCCGGGCGTGGCACGGACTGTGGCGATGGTACGTTACAAGGAACCGCCCGCAGCAGAAGCGGAACGGGCGCTGGCGGTGGCACCGGCGTTTTCAGTGATGCTGGAACCGGGAGCGCAGGTGATTCCCACACACGGGGACGCGGTTTGCACGGTGAAGGTGGCGGTATCGAGCAATATGGCGGAAGCGGCCCAGGGCAAGTTGCACGTACAGGTTCCTGCGGGATGGCGCGCCGAGCCGGGCAGCGCGGTATTGAAATTTCATGAGCGCGGCGAGAAGCAGGAAGCGGAATTCAAGGTTTTCCACGATGGGCTGACGGAATCACGAACGCAGATTCGCGCAGTGTTCGAAGCAGGAGGGAGTAAGTACAGCGAAGGCTACAGTGTGGTAACGCGCGAGGACCTCAATACCTTTTATTACTACCAGCCGGCGGTGCAGCGAGTGAGCGTGGTGGATGTAAAGGTACCGGCAGGATTGAAGGTCGGCTATATCATGGGCGCGGGCGACGATATTCCTGCGGTGCTGGAACAGGTTGGAATGAACGTCACCGTAATTGCGCCGGAGAAGCTGGCCAGCGAAGACTTGAGTCGATACGGGACGATCGTTCTGGGGATTCGGGCGTACGACACGCAGAAAGATGTTGCTGACAATAACAAGAGGTTGCTGGAGTACGTTTTCTCCGGCGGGACGCTGATCGTGCAGTATAACGCCGGCGCCGCCGACTTCAACATGGGCAACTTCACTCCCTACCCTGCGCAGATCAGCCGCGCGCGAGTGACAGTGGAAGAAGCACCGGTGCAGATTTTGGCGCCGGCAGATGGGGTATTTCACTTTCCCAATGAAATCACGGCGCGGGATTTCGACGGCTGGGTGCAGGAGCGTGGACTGTATTTCATGGACCAGTGGGACAGCGCGTTCACGCCGCTTTTGTCGTGCCATGACCCCGGAGAAGCAGAGCAGAAAGGCGGGCTGCTGCGGGCCAAGTATGGCAAGGGGACTTACATCTACACCGGGTACGCGTTTTTCCGGCAGTTGCCGGCGGGGGTGCCGGGAGCGATCCGGCTTTATGTGAATTTGCTCGCGGCGAGGTGAGTCAAGAGCTTTTTACGCAGAGGCCGCAGAGGGACTGTGGAGATCGCAGAGGAGAGCTTAACCACAGGGAACACAGGGGCACAGGGGCACAGGGAACACAGAGGGTCACAAGCGTCAAAACTAGTTCTCAGATGACATCTTCTTCCACGCCCGAGCCTCGACTGATTCGCGGAGTGGGGCTGGGCAGCGCCACCGCTCTCAACATGATTGAGATGATCGGCGTGGGGCCGTTTATCACTCTACCGCTGATCGTGGGGGCGCTGGGTGGCCCACAATCGATGCTGGGCTGGATTCTAGGCGCGATCTTTGCGGTGTGCGACGGATTGGTGTGGGCAGAACTGGGCGCGGCCATGCCGCGGTCCGGCGGCTCGTACAACTATCTGCGGGAAATTTATGGTCCGGACCGACTGGGGCGGATGGTTTCATTTCTGTTCATCTGGCAGCTATCGTTCAGCGCGCCGATGTCAATTGCCACGGGCGCGATTGGGCTGGCCGGCTATGCCTCGTACTTCTGGCCCGGACTCGAACACCAGTATGCGGTGCACAACTGGAGCCTGCGCTTGCCGATTGTAGGAACCATGCAATTGAGCTGGCTGGTTTCGGGAGCCACTTTCGTCGCCCTCGGGGTGGTGATACTTGCAGTCGTGCTGCTTTATCGCAAGATCACCCGCATCGGTTGGCTGTCGAAGGTCTTGTGGGTGGGGTCGGTGGGAACGATTGTGTGGATCATCGTGGCGGGATTGACGCACTTCAACCCCGCGCTCGCTTTTCATCTTCCGCCCGGCGCGTTCGCTCCATCGCGCAGCTTGTTCCTGGGACTCGGCTCTGCCAGCCTGATGGCGACGTACACCTATTGGGGCTATTACAACGTGTGCTTCATCGGCGATGAAGTGAAAGACCCCGGAAAGACCATACCGCGCGCTCTGCTGCTATCCATTTCGCTCATTGCGTGTCTATATTTGCTGATGAACCTGAGCGTTCTGGGAGTGATTCCGTGGCAGGAAATATCTGTTTCCGCGCGCTCGAATAGCGGCTTATACGTGGCGTCTATCTTTATGCGAAAGGTATATGGGCCGTGGGCGGCCGCGCTGGTCACGGCACTGGTGATGTGGACGGCATTCGCTTCAGTTTTCTCCGTCATGCTCAGTTATTCGCGGGTACCATACGCGGCCGCACTGGACGGCAATTATTTTCGGATATTCGCCCGCGTACATCCGCAATACTTGTTTCCTCACGTGTCGCTGCTGGCTTTAGGCGGAGTTGCGCTGCTGTTTTGTTTCTTTTCTCTGGCCGATGTGATCGCCGGCCTGGTGGTAATTCGCATCATGTTGCAATTCCTGACGCAGGCGATTGGGCTGATGGTGCTGCGCATTCGCCGCCCGGACCTGCCTCGGCCTTTCCGCATGTGGCTGTACCCCCTGCCGGCGCTGCTGGCATCGATGGGATTCGTCTTTATTCTGGTGTCACGCACGAATTCAATGCGACAAATTCGATTTGCTCTGGCGATACTGGTGAGTGGGGTCGCGATTTATCTGGTGCGGGCATGGCGGAACCGAGAATGGCCGTTTACGGCACTGGGCGCCGCGGGCAATTGATATGGCCGACATGATCAACACCTCGATACCGGCCGATCTGAGGAAGCGGCAGAACGGTTCGCCGTGGGCGCCGCTGCGGGAACCGCTGTTTCGTTCGCTGTGGGTGGCAGCGGTGATCTCCTATACCGGGACCTGGATGCAGAACGTGGGAGCGGGCTGGCTAATGACGCAGCTCACCATGTCTCCGCTGATGGTGAGCCTGGTGCAGGCTGCGGCGACGCTGCCCGTGTTTCTGGTGATTCTTCCCGCTGGGGCGCTGGCTGACATGGTGGACCGGCGGCGGCTGTTGTTGATCACACAGGGCTGGATGGTGGCGGCGGCGGCGGCGCTGGGGATCATGAGCCTTACGCGGTCGGTGACGCCGTGGGTTTTGCTTTTGTTTACGTTCATCCTGGGACTCGGGGCGGTGATGAATGATCCGGCATGGCAGGCGATCACGCCGGAAGTTGTCTCACCGTCGCAACATGCACCGGCGGTAGCGTTGAATTCGGTCGGCTTTAACGTGGCGCGAGCGGTGGGGCCGGCGCTGGGCGGGATGGTCATTGCGGTGGCTGGGTCGGGCGTGGCTTTTCTGCTGAACGCGGCGTCTTTTTTTGGAGTGATCTTTTTTCTGTACCGGTGGAAGCGACCACATTTCGGCGACATCGAAACCGGACGGGTAAGCGATGCGATTCTAACCGGCTTGCGCTATGCGCGAGGCGCGCCGGTAGTGAGGTGCGTGCTGATTCGTACCGGAGCATTCAGCCTGGGAGCGAGCGCTTTACTGGCGTTACTGCCGCTGATCGCGCGTCCGCACGGAGCCAGCGGATACGGGCTGCTGCTGGGATTCTTCGGATTGGGCGCGCTGGGAGGCGCCTCGGTTTTGCATCGCCTACGCAGCCGGATTTCCGTGGATGGCGTCGTGGCAGTCGCGATCGTCGTATTCGCTGCCATGACCTTTGCAGCCGGGGAGGTCCGGAACTTTGCCTGGCTGAGTCTGATTCTGTTTCTCAGCGGCACGGCTTGGATTGGGATTCTGGCGTGTCTGAACGTGGCGGCGCAGACCATGTCGCCATCGTTTCTGCGGGCGCGGACATTATCTGTCTACCTGCTGGTGTTGCAGGGAGGGATGGCGGTCGGCAGCGCGCTGTGGGGGGCGGTGGCGAATAAAGTTGGAGTGCCCACGGCAATGCTGTGCTCGGCATTTGCCATGGTAGCGGGATTGCTGGCGGTACGGCGATATCGACTGACTTCCCAAGATGTGGCGATGGCGCCGGCGGTGGTGCGGGATTGAGCGACTCAAATTCACAGTTTGTGGTTTAATCTGTTCGGACTTCTTTTCATCCACAACTTTGCTTCTAGGAGAATCTCATGCAGAAGATGCGTTGGGTGTTGGGCTTTGTACTAATGCTGGTGTGCAGCGGCCTGGCGGTTGCCGCGGCGCAGCCAGATGAACATCGCACGGTAAGTCAGGTGATGGATCGGGCAGTCACCAGCGTGGAGGGCGAGTTCGTTCCGGCGGCTGAGGCCATGCCGGAAGGCAAGTATGCTTTTGCGCCCACGAGCGGCGAGTTCAAGGGGGTGCGCACGTTTGCCCAGCAGGTGAAGCATGTAGCGGCGGTGAATTATATTATCGGCGCATCCATCCTGGTGGAGAAACCTCCGGTGGAGTTGGGCGGGGAGAACGGGCCGGACGCCATCAGCAGCAAGGCGGACATCGTAAAGTTTCTGAAGGAGTCGTTCGCCTACCTTCACAAAGCCGTGAGTTCGGTGAACGAGAAGAACTTGACGGAACCGATCCCCTACCCGTTTGGCAAAGAGAAGACCACGCGACTGGGGATGGCCACCCTGGCAGTGGGACATTGTTTTGATCACTACGGGCAGATGGTGGAGTATTTGCGAATGAACAGCATAGTTCCTCCGGCGAGCCGGTAACTTCGCTTGCAGCGCAGCCTTCGTGCTACAGGCCCCCTGTAGCACGAAGGTGCCATTTACACGTTTTCCGACCGGACATAGCCTTACTTCTCCCCGAATTGTGAACGGCGAGACCAGGTTCCCCCAAGAATGAATGACGTGGGAACTGCCCCAGGTTCCAGGGAGAAGGTAGATGAAGACCCAGAAGTACCAGCCAGAAAATTTGAGCGTGGCGGAAACTATTCGCCGGCAGGAAGTACAGCAGGAGATTGATAATTATCTGCTGGCGTTGAGTTCCTATCCGGAGCGGTTTGCCGACGATCCGTACGTTAGCTTTGAGCAGCATCTTTACAGCATGATGGCGGCGGGGCACAGTTTCAAGAATGGCGACCGGCGAAACGCCGTCAGCTAACAGCCGACCAGTCTATTTGGTGCCGCGCAGGTATTGGTCGGTCTTGTTGATCCAGTCTGCGCGCGGAGGATTGAAGACATCCAGGTCCACGGTGTCTTCGAGAGCCTCCGCCTTGTGAGGCATGTGCGGCGGGATGGTGAGCACCTCGCCGGCATGGACCACGATTTCCTTTCCATCAATCCAGAATTTCAAAGCGCCGTCGAGGATGTAAGTCACCTGCTCGTTGTGATGACTGTGCTCGGGGACGATGCAGCCTTTCCTCAGCAGCACACGGGCCAGCATGATGTTTTGCCCGACGATGAAATGGCGCTGGAGGAGTGGATTAAGGTTTTCGAGTTCGACGGATTTCCAGGGGATGTGTTGAAATTGGGGTTTGGAGGCTGCAGGCCGAGGGGCAGACACCTTTGTAGTTTTCTTGTTGGTTGAGGGCTTTTTCCTGATGGCCATTCCTCATGACCTTTCTTTGGGGTCAGTTTACGGCGCGACTGATTGAGACCGCTGCGCCAATTCTGCTAACTATATGCTTGCCCTACCGCAAATGCCATAATGCAGCATGGCAAACACAAGCATCGCACGGAAAAGTCGCAGCATAAAGCGGGTCAATGTGAAAGCCGATCCGAAACTCTCCATCTACGTTGGCAGGTATTCCAAGCGAATCCACGTGGACGTTCGTCTCACGGCGGCTGAGGAACACGGTTTGTTGGCTGCTCTCCGCAGGCGTCACCCAAACTGGTAGGGTGGGCAGGTCTGCCAGAATCAGTCTGCCAGGACAGGGATTACCGACGTAAGTTCATAACTTAGTGAGAAGTTCGTACACTTGAATCGTTATGAAAATAGTCACAGGCACCGCGATTAAGGGCGGGTTTTTATTGGACGTGACGTACGATGACGGAGCATCTGATCCTATCGCAGAGTGCCTAATCAGGTTGGCACCCTACAGGTTCAGGAGGGCGGAGTACCATGCAAGTATCCGTCCGGTGGTTGTGATCCAGGAGGAGATTCTGGATCGCAGTAAGAGGGCTGAATACGAGGAATGCTATCGCCAGCTGCAGCAGACATCTGCACGCCCACTATATCTAGAGGTGAGCTAAAGTCTAGTAGGGGCGAAACTCTCGATTCGCTATGTTGATCAGTTCTTGCCCGACCATCGTCCGCAGCGACGTTGCCGTGAACATTCCGCCGTCGTTGGCTACATTCGCAATCAACCGCTTAAATCCCTCTATGATCGGGAAATCGAGATTGACCTCCGAAGGATACCGCTGCTTTGCCGTCCAGTGGTAGGTGGTATAGGACAACATGTCAGCGACCTGAATAGGGGTAAATTTCTTGCTATCGACAAAGCTGATGCTGTTTAGAATTTCTCCATAGCGATGCTTTGCGGCGGTGTGACTATAGAGCGAAAGATAGCGTTTCACGATGGGTTCTGACGCAATGTCGAACACCAACGCGACCTCTGGCGGATCGGTCATGCCACGGGTCTTATAATACTTGCGCGTCCAGGTGATCGCTGTTTGAACGATGTACTGGAACACATAGTCTAGTGGCTCCTCAAGTCCACCACGCTTCATAAGCAGCTTATCGTCTTCGCTGAGTACATCAAGGTCTTCTACAGCAATAGTTGAGCCAAGCGCCATGATGTCGGATGTTTCCGCGATTGTTGCCATGTCTCCGAACAGGGCGAGCCGTTCTGCGAGTTTCCAATCTAGGAATTCGCCGTAGCCGTGAACGCAATCCACCATATGAAATTCCTTGGGACGGTTGGGCCAGTCGGGTTTGTCCAAGACTGCTTGCCATTTTTCGTCAACCGCTCCCCAGGTATCTTCATCGCCAAGAAAGCCGCACAGGGTCACAAGCTTTGACTGCTTATGGGTGTTGCTGTCATCGAAGTATCCGAAGATCACAGCCATCGCCTCCATTCCCACATGGCCGATGGTGGCTATCGACTCGCCACACCTTGCTGCCAGGCGACGGAAGTGCCTCGAATTCTCTCGACAGCCTCCTGCAAGTTTGCGACCGATGAGGCGAAAGAGAAGCGGATGAAGTCGCGGCCGGCGGGTCCGAATGCGGCACCGGGGATGGCGGCTACTCCGGCTTCCTCAAGCATGATGCGGCAAAGTTCTTCAGCGGTCATTCCGGTGTCGGCGATGTTGACCCAGGCATAAAACGCGCCTTCGGGCGGCTGGCAGCGAAAGCCGGGGACGCGATTAAGATCGCGAATGAACTGCTGGCGGCGTTTAGCGAATTCGGCGACCATGCGTGGTGTGGCGCCGTCGCGATCGCGGAGAGCCTCGATGGCGGCGTATTGGCTGAACTCGGCGACGCAGGTGTAACTGTTGATGGCGAGCATCGCGAGCGCCGGAATGAAGCGGGCGGGAGCGACCGTGTAGCCGAGACGCCAGCCGGTCATGGCGAAGCTCTTGGAGAATCCGTCGAGAATGAGGGTGCGATCCGCCATGCCGGGATAACTGAGCATCGAGATGAAGCTGCCGCCGTAAATGATTCGTGCGTAAATTTCGTCGGAGAGGACGATGAGATCGTGCTCGACGGCAAGCGCGGCGAGGCGGCGCTGAGTTTCGTCGGTGTAAACCGTGCCGGTGGGGTTGCCGGGAGAATTGGTGATCAGAATCTTGCTGCGCGAGGTGATCTTTGAGGCGATTTCCTCGGGATCAGGCTGGAAGCAGTTGTGCTCGGAGAGTTCAAAGGGAACGGGGACGCCGCCCAGGCCGAGAGTGATGGAAGCGTATCCGGGGAAACCGGGATCAGGATAGAGGACCTCGTCGCCGGGATCAATGAGCGCCATCATGGCGAGAAAGAGGGAGATTTTGCAGCCGGGAGCAATGACGATGTGGTCAGGGGAAACGTTCAGACTGCGAGTCTGGTGAAGATAGTCAGCGATGGCCTCGCGTAGAACAGGGACGCCGGCGACGGCGCAATAGCGGTCTTTGCCCTCATCGAGGGCGCGTTTGAGGGCTTCGTTGACCGCAGGTGCGGGGTGAAAGTCGGGCTCGCCGAGTTCCAGGTGGATGATGGAACGGCCCTGACGTTCGAGTTCGCGGGCGCGGGCGTTTACAGAGAGTGCGCCTTCGCCGGTCATGGCCGACATGCGGGAAGCTAGAGGCTGCATTCGTGATCCTTCCCGAGAATTATAAGGGGTGCGGGCCTTAAAGGCTTTGGCCACGGATGAACGCGGATTTCAGGAACATAACCACAGAGGGCACGGAGGTTCACCGGGGAAAAACCGGCCATCTTACATGCCGGGTGAGCGATAATCTGAGATGGGAGTTCCTATGAAGAAGAATCAGCATCGCGCGGAAACCAAGGCGGTTCGCGGGGGCACGGATCTGCACAAGAAAAACGGGCCACTGACCACGCCTATCTATCAGACTTCGACATTTGAGGTCACCGACAACGAAGAGCAGTTGCGGGTAACGCCGACCGACATGTTTTATACGCGCTACGGGAATCCGACGGTGACCGCAGCGGAAAAGGCAATTGCGGAACTGGAAGGCACGGAAGGCGCACTGGTGTTTGCTTCGGGAATGTGCGCGATCACAACCCCGATCCTGGCGCTGCTGAAAGCGGGCGACCATGTTGTGGCGCAAGCGGACATCTACGGGGGCGCGACGAAATTTCTGGGACAGTGGCTGCCCAAGCTGGGGATTGAGACGACATTTGTGGATACGGGCGATTATGAGCAGCATGAGCGGGCGATCCGTCCGAATACACGGCTGTTGTATGTGGAGTCGCCGACGAACCCGATGCTGCGGGTGGTGGATTTGCGGCGGGTCGCGGGAATCGCAAAGAAACACGGGCTGATCAGCATGATCGACAGCACGTTTGCTACGCCGATCAACTGCCGGCCGGCGGAGTTTGGAATCGATCTGGTGATGCATTCCGGAACGAAGTTTTTTGCCGGCCATTCGGACCTGATTTGCGGAGCGATTGCAGGCCGCGGGGAGCTGATAGAGAAGATTCATTCGACCCGGACTACGCTGGGCGGAACGATGGATCCGCATGCGGCGTTTCTCTTGCTGCGGGGGATCAGAACGGTCGCAGTGCGGGTGCAGCGGCAGAACGAGAGTGCATTATTGGTCGCGCAATTTTTGTCGCGGCACGCAAAAGTGCGGGCGGTTTATTACCCGTTTCTGGAGGGGCATCCGCAGCGCGCGCTGGCGATGGAGCAGATGGCGGGCGGCGGAGGAGTGCTGAGCTTTGAAGTGGAGGGCAGCGGCCAGGATGCACGGCGGGTGTCAGAAGCGCTGAATCTGTTCACGCTGGCGCCGAGTCTGGGCGGAGTGGATTCGCTGGTTTGTCTTCCGGTATTGACCTCACACGCCATGATTCCGGCAGAGCATCGGCAGAAGACAGGGATCACGGACCAGTTGATACGGCTCTCGGTGGGAATTGAGCATGTGGATGATCTGATTGCGGATTTGGAGCAGGGGTTGGAAGTGGTACAGGCGGCGCGGGTGGGGAAAACAGTCTCTAGTTTCTAGTGGGCACTTTGCTGCGTCCAACCTCAGGTCTGAGTTCGAATACATCAGTCGAAATAGCCTTCGTCTTTGCGGACTACACGGATGAAGTGGTCGGTGAATTTTGCGTGCATCCCCGGCATATCGTACTTAGGCATGTGGCAAGAGACGCACTTGTTCGTGCTCACGGTGCAGGTCTTAAATGAGCGGCCGGTGGAATGGCCGGGCTGGTGACAACTGAGGCAGCGATCGTCATACGCGGCTAGGTCGCGCACCCGTGGCTGATGGGGATTGTGACAGTTCAGACAAGTGATGCCGTTGTTGCTTTTGATCCAGCACTGGCTTCTCTCGAGGCGATAGGGCTGGAAACGCAGATTGGCGATGCCGAGGGTCTTGCTGAGAACGACGTCCACATAACTGCGGTGACATGCGCCGCAAAAATCCACCTGATCGACCGGGTTGAGTTGGCCGGGATCCAGAATCGCCTTTAGACCCAATCTTAATTTTTCAGCTTTCATAGCCGCCACGTGTTTGGCGCCGGGGCCGTGACACGCCTCGCAGGTCACACCGGGAATCAAGTGGGTGGGATCAAAGCGACGATTGGCGGTGGATGCCGTGGTGTGGCAGGCAAAGCAGCGTTGGGTCTCGCCGGCGTACAGCATGCGGCGACCCAAGGCATCCTCCAGGGTCGCGTCCGGGGCGCGGGAAGTGGTGGGGGTTAAGTCGAGACCGTCGAGCGCCGGATAATAACTGACGCGACTTTCGAAGAACGTACCGTTGTGCTCGAGGATGTAGGTTTGGCCGGATTCGCCCAGGCCGAATGCCCAGCTAATAGGGACTGAGGTTGTCTGCTTGCCATCGTTGACGGAATAGCGGCTGCCGTCGGGCTGGCGTGAGATCTGGTAGGTGAAAGGCGGAAGGCTAAACGTCAGCTGATCGTGGGCGCGCAATGCCGCGGAATCGGCGGGGCGTAGAGCGGCCTGAGCCATGGGCGTCTGCTTTTGAGTGCGGACCTTGGTAGCGTGGCAGGCCGCGCAAGCATCCGGGCCGACGTATTCATCGCGAGGGGCGGCGCCTTTGGTCGGCCACCAGCCGGGCAGTTGTACGCGATCCTCCGTGGATAGAGGAATGCCGGCGTGCGCGGCGGATTTCGCCGTCTCCCCGCTTCTGGCAAAGGACACGAGAAACGAGGCACCCACGGCGAGGGACAGCGCGGCCAATGCGGAAAGAAATTTGCCCAGGCGCATGCGTAGGTCATTGTCTCATTGAGGCGGCTTTTCTTCGCTTCTGGCCACGCACGCCAGAGATGGAAAACGCGGCGGCGTTACAATATCTCAGAAAATAAATTTTGCGCCGAGTTGCAGGATGCGAGGGCTGTAAGCGGTGCCGACCTGCAGGAAGTTGGAGCCGGGGACAAAAGTACCGGTTCCGGAGGAGAACCCGGCGCTGCCGGCGGCGCCGCCCTGATCTCCGCCCAACGGGCCGTATTCCACGTGATTGAAAATGTTGAAGGCTTCGGCACGGAATTCGAAGGCCATGCTTTCCCTAATGGGGAAATGTTTGAACACGGCCATGTCAATGTTCCAATGACCGGGGTTGCGCAGAAAATTTCTGCCTGAATCGCCCAGGGTCAACCCAATGGGATTCGCAAATGCATTGGGATTGGCGATGAAATAACCGAAGCCGGAAGCAGGGTCGAACTGCGGAATATTCTGATGAGGGTTGGATATGACGTCGGCATAGGATTGGCCGGCGCCAGCGCTCGAGGCCACGCCATTGCCGAGGCCGGCATTGTCTCCGAGAATGCCGTTGTAGGCGCTGAAGGGAGTTCCAGTTTGCCAGCCGCCGATGCCGGACAGCTGCCACCCGCCCAGGAGCTTGTTACCTATGCCCGAACCCTTAAAGAAAGGCAGATCGTAAATGACGCTGGTGGTAAAGGTCTGGCGCTGGTCAAAGTTCGAGGAGGCACGGAAGGCGGCAAAATTGTATGCGTTCAGGATTCCACCGTCGCCAAAAACGCCGCCGTCGGAGGCATCGTCGATGGAATGGCTATAGGTGTAAGAGACGTTCAATTGCAACGATCCGACACTGCGCCGCAACTGGGCCTGAAGAGCGTTGTAGGAGGACGAGGCGCCATTGTCGAGGCGGGTGATGTCACCGTATCCGCGAAAGGGGCGGAAGGGATTGGGATCATTGCCGCAAGCTACCGCCAGGTTGGTGGCTACCTGGCCACCGGAGGTCGCGCTATAAGGCGCACCGTTGACCGTACCGCTCACAGTTACCGGACCTCCCGGAGCTACGGTCTCAGCAATGCTGGCGCAATCGTTCGCGCTGATTGGTGCGCCCAGAGCGATATAGGGATTCTGCGCGCCTGGGACGGGGTGTAATTGATTGAGTTCGTATTTGCGACCGAGGTGCGTGCCTTTGCTTCCAACATAGGAAAGCGTGGCGACAGTGTTTCTGGCGATATCGTGCTGGACATCGAAGTGCCACTGCTGGACGTATGGCCATACCGCGTGCGAGGGAATGGAAATTACATTGAGAGGAAAAAGCACACCGGCCTGACTTCCAATGTTGCTGTACCCAACGATATTGAACTGGGTGGGAATTTGCACCAGAGGGGGCGAACTTTCGAGGGCTTCGCTGTCGGCTTCGTTACCGTTGGTGTGGTCGTAGAACATTCCGTATCCGCCGCGGATGGCCCACCTGCCGTCGCCTTTGGGGTCGAAGGCAAATCCGATGCGCGGAGCGGGATTGAAGAGATGTCCGGTCATGCAGCCGGCGGGAACACCGTTAACTCCGCACTGCACCATGCCGTTGAAAGGACTGCCTGAACCGGGGATGAGGGCGCCGGGCTCTCCGGTCAAATCTCCGTTGAAGTCATCGACCTGAGGCGCCCTGGCTGCGGTCCAGGCGGCAGGATCGAAGTTGTAGGCCTGATGGTAGCGCTCACGATAGGTGCCGAAGAGGCTGACGCGCACTCCCAGGTTCAGAGTCAGGTTGCGGGTGGCGTGGAAATCGTCCTGGAAATATGGTTCCAGGATCTTATAGCGGTTGTAATACTTTGGCTGGGCACTTTGTTGCGCGAAGTTGGCGACCCGGCCTACCAACAGATCGGCGAAAGAGTTGCCGGTGGAAACCGGGGAGGTGTTGTCAAAGGTCAGGAAGCCGTTGACGGATGTACTGGTCTGGCTGAACTCGTTCTTCTGGGCGGCAACGAAATATGCGCCGAACTGCAGATTATGTTTGCCGATGATCTTGGTTACGTTGTCACGGTAGGTATAGGTGGGGTTGGAGTTGTAAGGTCCATTGGTAATCCAGCCGGGATCTTCTCCGAATCCGGTGCTGCCATACGCGCCGCCAAAGCCGCCGGTAATGGAGAATCCGGGCAATTTGCCACCGTTGCTGGTGCCGGGGAAAAGGCTGCCGATGGCGAGATTCGGGGGACGCATCCATGCATTGGGGTTCGGAGTTCCGGTGGAAGTGACGATGATGTGGTCCGTGGTGTAACTGAAAACGAATTCATTCAAGAGCGTGGGGGAAGCGGTCGCGGTGAGGCGAGCCACCAGGGCGGTCGCGGGCCCGACGAAGTTGGTCTCGACGGTGGGAAAGCTGCCGGCGTTGGTCCACAGGGGAGTGGCGGTGACGGTATCCCAGGAGTCGTGGGCGTAGCGGAACATGGCACGCAGGCGATCGCTGAAATTGTGGTCGACGCGCACCAATTCTTCGCGCCAGTTGGTGGGCTGGGAGGGCGACGCAGTAAACAGATTTCCGGAGCCGCCGGAGGGAGAAGGAATCATCCCAAGCAGGGGCGCGGAAGCGGAAGATACGGGGACCTGATTGCCGGGAAAGGTGTTATAGAACTGAATCTGGTTAGCGTTCAAGTTTCCGAGACTAGCGGCCGGACAATCGGGGAAATAGGGACCTGCAGCGCCGGTCGGATCACCGCGTTGGAATTGGGTTCCAGAAGCCGGACAAAGATCGCTGAAGTTGCCGCTGCGTTCGGCCAGGGTTGGAACCACCACGTTGAAGTTTTGTCCCGGGACGCGATCACGCCGCCATTCCTGCGACCAGAAGAAAAACGTCTTGTCTTTGTTGGTGTTGTAGTGGCCGGGAATATAGACCGGGCCGCCGATGGTGTACCCCCAGTCATTCTTGTGGTAGGCCGGGTTGGAGGTCTGGAACTCGGGGGTGGCATTGAACATTTCGTTACGCACGAACTCGTAGGCGTCGCCATGGAATGAACTGGTGCCTGACTTAGTCTCGGTTTCGATGGTGCCGGAGGCGTTGCGGCCATACTGCGCGCCATAGTTCGAGGTGAGGACGCGAACTTCGCCAATGGCGTCAATGCTGGGGGTGACGTTCAGCGTGGAGTTGCTGCCGTTATCCATGTTGTCGCCGCCGTCGAGTTCCCAGTTGTTGTACTCGAGGCGACCGCCGTTAACGCTGTAGTTCACGTTCGCCGTGATACCGTATTGACCCTCTGAGGAGCCGGTCTGGTTGGTTATCCCCGGAGTGAGCGTGACCAACTGAGTAAAAACGCGCCCATTGAGCTGGAGCTGGCTGATTTCTTTGCTGGTGATGGTTCCGGCGAGTTCGTTCGTCTGGGTTTCCACCTGGGCAACGTTGGTGCCTTCGACGGTGACTTCGGTATTCTCAGCGCCGACTTCCATAGCAGCGTCGGCGCGGGCTTTCTCGGCGACGCGCAGAATGATTCCGGAGGCTTCGTACTTCTTAAAGCCTTTAACGCTGATGGTCAGGTTGTAGGATCCGGGCGGGATTGCACTCACCAGGTAAGCGCCGTCTCCGTTGGAGACGGTGGAGCGCTTGATGCCATGCTCGGCGTTGCTGACCGTGACTTGCGCGTTAGGGATGGCCGCGCCGGTCTGGTCAGTGACAGTGCCGGTGATGGAAGCAGTGTCCTGAGCGAGCAGAGGAGCGGAAAAGCAGCCGACAAACACGCACAACCACAGGAGACGGGATTTCATGGTCAACTCCGTTGTAGCTTGAACAGCAAGTCGAACCCAGCCATTTGCCTCTCATCTTACGAGCAGGGCAGCTTGCGCCAGCATTACTCAATTGGTACGCAGCCTCTGCTCACGACTCGCGCCGCGGGCTTTCGTTCCGCCGCGTTCGTCGCTAAAGATCGATTTCCGGCGGCTTCGCGGACGACGTCGCTTGCACCAGGCAAGCCATGAAAAAGCCGCAGAAATCGTTTATTAAAACGTATCAATACTGAGGTAGGGCTTTTGCGGTGTCAAGGGAAAAATACGGGCCGGGCTGGAACTGACCCAGTTTCCTGCTCCGGGTTCTCAGTTCGGTCAGAGCAAACGGCGAGTGGATTCACGAACCGCAAGTTCGGGGGCAATCTTGCGGTGGACGGCCGTGAGCTGGCGTTTCTCGACCACGGCGTTCACACCCTCAAGGGCCACGCCGGCGGCGATGGTCCCCATGGCTTCCATGGGCTGGCGGATGGTGGTAAGGGATGGCGTGTAGAGCGCGGAAACGGCGACATCATCAAAGCCGATCACGGAGCAATGTTCGGGAACGCGCAGGCCAGCCTTGGCCAGGGCGCGAATCGCGCCGAAAGCGGTCATATCATCGAAGGCCATCAGGGCGGTGAAGGGACGTTTTTGTTTGAGCAAGTCCTCGGTGAGTTTGTAGCCGGCCTCGAAACTAGAGACGGGGTCACGCGACTCGGGAAGATCGACGACGAGACGAGGATCGACTTCGAGGTTCGTGGTTTTGGCGAAGGAACGAATTCCCTTCCAGCGCGGGGCGCTGTCGGCAAGGGCCTTGGGGCCACGAATGAAGGCAATTTTGCGATGCCCCAGGGAGTAGAGATGTTCGAGGGCGGCGTGGGCGCCGAGTTCGTTATCCACGAGAACAGAACTGATGGAATCGGTTTGCAGTTCGCGCCCGATCATGACGGTGGGAATGCTGCTTTTTTCGAGGTCGGCGAGCACATCGATGTCGACGAAAAGCCAGTTGGCCAGGACGATGAGAGCTTCGACACGCCGGTCGAGAAGCATTTCGAGATAGCGCTCGAAGCGGCTGCGTTCGTTGTGAACGTCGGTGAGGATGGGCAGGTAAGACGATTGATAAAGAGAATTTTCAATGCCGCGGAGAACCAGAGTGCAGTAGGGATCGGTCATGTCGAAGACCATGACGCCGACGGTGTGGCTGCGCTGGCTGCGGAGAGAACGGGCGAAAAGATTGGGACGATAACCCAGCTTCTTGGCGGCGCGTTCGATTCGTTTCTTTGTACCGTCAGGGATGTAGCGGGCCAGAGGAGCGTTGTTGAGAACAATGGAGACGGTAGTGGAGGAGAATCCGCTCTCCTTGGCGACGTCGCGAATTGTGACCATGGCGCTTTTCATGCGGGGCCGACAGTGCTTACGCGGCCGCAGCCAGCTTGAATTTAAGGCTGGCGCTGGCGGACACTACAGCAGAGAGTGAAACCAGTGTCAAGTTCAAGGTTGCGGATTGGGGGGGCGCTGTTGGTGGTGGTGTGCTCTCAGGTGGGGAGTGCCCCGGCCGCCAGGATGGGGCAAACCGCAGCCTCGGCGCCGGCGGCAACGAAGCCGGGCGCGGCTCGCGCGCCTAATGCTGATCCCAAGCAATTGTTTGAGCAGGGGGAAGCGGCGCTGAATCGCGGCGACCTGGCTGCGGCAGAGCGGGGGTTTCGCGCGGTGCTGGCGGTCAACCCGGGAGTGGCGGGGGCATATGCAAACCTGGGGGTGATCGCGATGCGGCGAAAGCAGTGGCCGCAGGCGATGGAAAACTTACGAAAGGCCGAACATTTGGCGCCGCAAGTGGCGGGGATCCGGCTGAATATTGGGCTGGTTTACTACCGGCAGAGTGACTTCAAGGCTGCCATTCAGCCCTTTGAATCGGTGGTGCGTGATGCGCCGGACTCGTACCAGGCACGGTATTTGCTGGGGTTGTGCTACTTCTTCAATCAGCGGCACAGCGAAGCGGTGAACACGCTGGCACCGTTGTGGGGGCAGGCTTCCGATCAATTGAATTACCTGTACGTGCTGGGGATCGCGGCCAACAAGGCAGGACGGGCGGACCTGGAACAGCGGGCGCTAGGACGGCTGGTGGAAACCGGCCAAGACACGCCGGAATTTCACCTGCTGATGGGGAAGGCCCACCTCAACCGGGAAGAATATGACGAAGCGATCACAGAACTGGAAAGCGCGGCCAAGGCAGATCCCAAGCTCCCCTTCGTTCATTTCAATCTGGGAATGGCGTATTTGGAGAAACAGGATTTGGAGCAAGCCAAGGCGGAGTTTCTGAAGGACATTGAGATTGAGCCGGATGTGGCTTACGACTACGACCAGTTGGGACTGGTTTTTTACCTCCAGCAACAGGATATGGATGCGGAGAAAATGTTCCGCAAGGGGCTGCGACTGGATCCAAAGCTATCGAGTTCTGATTTTCAGTTGGCGCGGGTTTATTTGCGGGAGGGAAAATACAAGGACGCGTTGGCGGCGATTGATGCGGCGAAGAAGCTGAGTCCCGCGAGTGAAAGCATTTACTACGTGCGCGGACAGGTTCTGCAACACCTGGGGCGGACGCAGGAAGCCAAGGCGGAAATGCAGAGGTTTACCGAAATGTCGAATGCATCGCGAGAGAAGCGGCATCAGGAGTTGGAGTCAGGGCCGGTGCCCGATCCGGAGCTTACGCGGGAGCCGCAGTAGGAATGGGAGTAGACCTTAACGGCTGAGGGCCCTGGAACGCAAAAAGCGCAGAGAAAAGCCGGGAGTTCGGATCTCGAGCGTGCGTGTTTTACCAGTTCAGTTCCAAGGTTCTCAGTTCTCAGATTCTGTTAGACTGGCCGCGTCTGAACGGTCGTCCCAAAACCCTTGCCTCAGGAGGACCCCGGGCTATGAAAAAGGCACTGAAAATCGTTGCAATCGTGGTGGCAATTCTGTTGGTGGTGGCGATCGCGCTTCCCTTCTTGATTGATGTAAATGTGTTTCGTCCGACGATTGAGTCAAATTTGGGCGCGGCGCTGGGACGACAGGTTAAGGTGGGCAATCTTCGGCTCTCGATCATCGCAGGCAGCGTTGCGGCGGACGATCTGTCAATCGCGGACGATCCGGCATTCAGCAAGACCCCCTTCATCCGCGCCAAGGCGCTGGATGTGGGCGTGGAAGTGATGCCGCTGATCTTTTCAAAAAAATTGAACGTTACGGACCTGACCATCGAGCAGCCGCAGGTTTCGCTGCTGCGGACGGCAGACGGCAGGTGGAATTTCTCGAGCCTGGGGGGCAAAACGGCGCAACCGGCCAGCAAGAGCAGCAGCGGGGACCCGGACTTGTCGGTCGGCAAACTGCTGGTGAAGGATGGCAGCGTTTCGATCGCCAACATCAGCACGCACGCCAAACCGCAGGTGTATCAGAACGTGAACATCACGGTGCAGAAGTTCTCCTTCACGGCGAACTTTCCTTTTACTCTGTCGGCAGGGTTGCCGGGCGGAGGCAGCGTTAAGCTGGACGGGACCGCGGGGCCAATTGGAGCCGCCGATGCGGCGATGACCCCGGTGCAGGCCAAGGTGACGGTGAACAATCTCGATCTCGCGGCGTCAGGATTTGTGGAACCGGCGTCAGGGATCGCAGGACTTGCGGACTTCAACGGAACGGTGAGTTCGAATGGGCGGGAAGCGCGGAGCAGCGGCACGGCCAGTGTGCAGAAACTGAAGGTATCTCCGAAAGGCTCGCCGGCGGGACGAGAAGTAGTGGTGAAATTTGCAACTGAGTATGAATTGCAGAAGCAGACGGGGCAATTGACGCAGGGTGATGTCACGATTGGCAAGGCGCTGGCAAAGCTGACGGGGGGATATCAGCTGGGCGGGCCGGTGGCGGTCCTGAATACGAAGCTCAATGCAGAGAATATGCCGGTGGACGATCTGGTGGCGATGCTTCCGGCGCTAGGGATAGTACTGCCTTCCGGTTCGACCTTAAAGGGAGGAACGCTGACGGCAAACTTCACCATTGTGGGTCCAGTGGACAAGTTGGTGATCAACGGGCCGGTGCAAATGGCGAATACGAAGCTGGTAGGGTTCGATCTGGCTTCGAAGATGTCGGCGATTTCGGCGTTGACCGGGACGAAGACCGGGTCCGATACGACCATTCAGAATCTGAGTGCCGAAGCCCACGTGGCGCCGGATGGAATCAACACGCAGAACGTGAATTTGAATATTCCGGCGCTGGGGGTGGTGACCGGAAGCGGGACCATCAGTCCGCAGAACGCGCTGAACTACCACATGCAGGCCAAGCTGGCCGGCGGAGTTGGCGGAGGGCTGACGCAACTGGCGGGAATGGGGAATAAGAGTGGCGGGATTCCGTTCTTCATCCAGGGAACAACCGCTGATCCGAAGTTTGTGCCGGATATGAAAGGAATGCTGGGCAATCCTCTGGGAACGGCAGGACAAAATCCGGCAGGCATTGTGAATGGATTGGGCGGGCTGTTTGGGAAGAAGAAATAGCCGGGAAAAGGTTTAGGGATCGTTCGACTTCGCAGGCCGATTCGCAAAGCGAATCGGCCTGTTTCGCTCAGGACGACAGAAATCAGGGAGGCTTGGTGCGAATCCGGTGTAGCGGCGTGCTGTTTGACCTGGACGGCGTGTTGATTGATTCCACGCCTGCCGTGGCTCGCGTCTGGCGGACGTGGGCCACAAGACACGGGCTCGATCCGGAGATGGTGGTGAAGAGAGCACACGGGCGGCCAAGTATTGAGAGCATCCGCGAATTGCTTCCGCAGGTCGACCCCGAGGGTGAGAACCGCCTGGTGGAGCGGGCCGAGATTGAGGACGTTGCGGGGATCGTGCCCTTGCCAGGGGCGCAGGAATTGTTGCAGGCGCTGCCAACCGGTCGCTGGACGGTTGTGACCTCATGCACGCGGCGGCTGGCGGAAGTTCGGCTGCGGGCGGCGGGTCTGAAGATTCCCGCGAAAATGGTTACAGCCAGCGATGTGGGGAACGGGAAGCCACATCCGGAGCCTTATCTGAAAGGCGCGGCGGCACTGGGGGTGGGCGCGGTGGATTGCGTGGTGGTGGAGGATGTTCCGGCTGGAGTTCGATCAGGAAAAGCAGCGGGAGCGCGGGTGATTGCGGTGCGCACGACGGCGCGGGCGGAGGAATTGCAAGCCGCAGGCGCTGATTGGATCGTGGACAGTTGCCGGAATATCGCAGTGCAGGAAGGAACCGCGGAGTTGGTGATTGAGGTGAAGTGACTCGGAACGGAACTGTGCTGCACGGGAATGCGTATATCAGATTGCGGGTAGTGACCCGGCCGGGATCACTCAGATGGAAAGCTGACCGCAGGGGACACCCGGATTTGAGCACACTTTGAGAAACTACGATAGACTTTTTGGGATGCATTGATTCCGGGTTTATAAGGTCCGTCCAGGTCGGTCTCTTGCTCCAGGACCACTTGCCAGCTGTGCACTAACTTCAATTTCACGTAGGAGACTCATCATGCAATTTTCAAGAATCGCAGTTCTAGCCGTCTTACTCTGTCCCGTGGCCGGGTTCGCGCAAATGCCGGCGGCCGATCAGGCGCCCAAGCTGGAGCATTTCGATCCCAACATGGTGGACCGTACACTCGACCCTTGCCAGGATTTTTACCAATACGCATGCAGCAAATGGAACGCGGCCAACCCGATTCCGCCCGACCAGGTAGCGTGGGGAACGGGCAGCGGGTTGCAGTATTGGAATGAGAACATCTTGCGCCAGGGGCTGGAGAAAGCATCGGCACAAACCACCGGGCGCAGCGATTTCGAACAGAAGATCGGCGACTATTGGCAGGCGTGCAGCGACGAACCCGCCCTCGAGGCCAGCGGCGACCGGGATTTGAAGCCGGGACTGGAGCGGATTGCGAAGATGAAGAGCAAGTCGGAACTGGCGGCCCAAGTGGCGTCCATCCACATGAGCACTCCGGGGGCATGGTCAGGAAATGACAACCAGACTTCCGCGGCCCTGCTGGGGTTCGGGTCGCAACAGGACTATGACGATGCCAGCAAAGTGGTGGCATCCATCGACCAGGGCGGGTTGGCATTGCCGAACCGCGACTTCTACGTCAAGGATGATGAAAAGTCGAAAGAGATTCTGAGCAAATATGAGATCCACGTGGCGAAGATGCTGGTGCTGGCCGGAGAAGATAAGACCAAAGCGGCGGCGGACGCGAAGACAGTGATCGCAATTGAAACGGCGATGGCCAAGGCGCAGATGGACAACGTGGCGCGGCGCGATCCGAAAAACGTGAACAACAAGATGAGTTTCGAACAAATGCAGGCGCTCACGCCTTCGTTTAATTGGAAGATATATACGGCGGACATCGGCGCGCCACCTTCGGCCCCGCATTACCTGGTGAGCACGCCGGGTTTCTTCAAGGAACTCGAAGTGCTGATTCAGCAGCACTCGGTGGCCGACTGGCAGGTTTACCTGCGGTGGCACCTGGTACACGGAGCGGCACCGTATTTGAGCAAGGCGTTTGTGGACGAGAATTGGGACTTTTTCTCGCGTACCCTGTTCGGATCAAAGCAAGAACTGCCACGCTGGCGGCGGTGCGTGCGTACTGCGGACCGCGATCTGGGAATGGCACTCGGACAGGCTTACGTGGAAGTGGCGTTTCCTCCAGCCAGCAAAGAACGAACGGTCGCTCTGGTACATGATGTAGAACACGCGCTGGATCAGGACATCACTTCGCTCGACTGGATGCAGGTTGCCACCAAGGAGCAGGCGAAGATCAAGTTGCATGCCATCGAGGACAAGGTCGGTTATCCGAACCAGTGGCGGGACTATTCCCCGGTGAAGATCACACGGACAAGTTACCTGAACAACGTGGGCGAAGCGACGGTGTTTGAGTTCCACCGTCAACTCGACAAGATCGGGAAGCCGGTGGACCGCAGCGAATGGACGATGACGCCTCCGACCATCAACGCGTATTACGATCCGCAACTTAATACCATCAATTTCCCCGCCGGAATTCTGCAGCCGCCATTTTTCGACCCTACCATGGACGATGCGGTGAACTATGGGGGCATCGGAATGGTGATTGGGCACGAAATCACGCATGGCTTTGACGATCAGGGGCGCAAGTTCGACGCCCAGGGAAACCTGCGCGACTGGTGGACGGCGGCAGATGCCAAGGCTTACGACCAACGCGATGAGTGCATCGCTGACGAATATACACAGGAGATTCCAGAGGCTGGGGTCAAGCAGAATGGCCATTTGACCCAAGGCGAGGACACGGCGGACAACGGCGGCTTGCGACTGGCCTTTATGGCACTGAGCAACAAGTTGCAGGCGTCCGGCCAATCGTTGGATGGGAAGGACGACAGCGGATGGACTCCGCGACAGAAATTCTTTCTCTCCTACGCCAACGAGTGGTGCCAGCAGTACCGGCCAGAACTGATGCGGACCGTGGTGTTGACGAATCCGCACTCGATTCCGAAATACCGGGTGAATAATGTGGTGGCGAACATGCCCGAGTTTCAGCAGGCGTTCTCCTGCAAAGCAGGGATGCCAATGGTGCGGGCAAAGCAGTGCAGAGTCTGGTAGCCGTTTTGATTGCTGAATGCCGCGCATGCGAGTGCGCGGCATTTTTTTTTGCACCTCAGCCGCTGAAGCCGGTGCTCAATATACGTACGTGCCTCCCGCACATCAGACGCGGGCGAGGTGGAGAGCGAACCAGGCGCGGGGATCGAACCAGGTAGCGTCGAGCGAGAAGCCTGAGAGTCCGAGCATTTCTCGAACCATGGGCATGGTGTATTTGTAGCTGTTCTCGGTGTGAATACGCTCTCCGTTGGCAAACCTGACGCGCATATCGAGCAGGGCGATGTCCGCTATCTGGGGGCGTAGGCTTTCCAGATAAATCTCCATTCGCGACTTGTCTGGATTCCAAAGCGCGATGTGGCGGAAGAAGTCGAGATCGAAATTCGCACCCAGTTCGCGATTGATTCGGACAAGAATGTTCTTGTCGAATTGCTCGGTGACGCCCTGAGTGTCATCGTAGGCGGGCACCAGAATGGCGGGGTCTTTAACCAGGTCCGTTCCCAGCAGCAAGGCGTCGCCAGGGTTGAGCTGGCTGCGAATCTGGCCCAGCATTTCGATGGCAGGGCCGGGATCGAAATTACCGATGCTCGATCCCAGGTAGAGCACCAGTTTTCGTCCCGGGATGTTGCGCAAGAACGTGAAGCCATGACTGAAATCAGCGACAACCGGCCGGACAGAAACCCGTGTACACTGCGACTCCACGCGCTCCCGGGCCTCGGCGAGCGCGGCGGGAGAAATATCAACAGGGAAATATGGGACGCGCAACTGGCGACGCGAGAATGCCTGCAACAAAGTGGTGGTCTTGCTGGCAGTGCCGGAACCGAGTTCAACCACGGTCACGCCCGGGTGAACCTGGGCGGCGATTTCATGGGCCCGGTCGCGGAGAATTTCGAGCTCAGTGCGAGTGAGGTAATACTCGGGCAGGCGAGTGATCTCCTCGAACAGGGCGGAGCCCGCCTGATCGTAAAACAGCTTGCAAGGCAGAGTCTTGGGCGAACTGGAGAGACCCAGTTGGACGTCCTCGGCGAAGGGCGGCAGAGCGATGAGCTCACGAGCGATCATTTGGCCAACCTGAGTCCCGAAAATTGCCAGCGGGCGTGTGGCGGGAAGAAGTTGCGATAAGTCGGGCGAATGTGACTCGCGGGAGTGGCGCAGGAACCGCCGCGCAACACGAGTTGATTGACCATGAACTTGCCGTTGTATTCGCCGAGGAGGCCTTCGGCGGGCTCAAAGCCGGGATAAGCCACATAGGGACTTGAAGTCCACTCCCATACGTCGCCGAGCATTTGAGGAGCATTGCCGGCAGGTTGCGGACGCGCGGCAGCATCTTCCAGGAAGCTGCCCATAGCCGATGTGCGGACGGCGGCCACTTCCCATTCTTCTTCGGTGGGCAGGCGACAGCCCCGCCAGCGCGCGTAGGCCTCAGCTTCGTAGTAGCTGATGTGGCAGACAGGTTCAGCGGGATCGATATCCTGGAGTCCTTCCACCGTAAACTGCGACCAAGAGTTGTGGTCACCCTCTTTGCGCTCCCAGTAGAGCGGGCCACTCCAAGCTTCGGCACAGACTCTATCCCAGCCGTCGGAAAGCCACAGATCGGGGCGGCGATAACCGCCATCCTGCATGAATTCGAGATACTCTCCGTTGGTCACCGGGCGCGAGGCGATGCGGAACGCTCGCAGCAGAACCTGGTGACGCGGGCTTTCGTTGTCAAAGGCGAAACCAGGTCCTTCATGGCCGATGAGGTGGATGCCGCCTTCGATCTCGGTCCAACTCAGCGGGGAGCCAGATATCCGCGAAGACCCACCGGAGATGGGCTCGGGGCGCAAGGGACTCGACCAGAGCGCGTGTTTGATGTCGCTGAGAATCAATTCCTGATGCTGTTGTTCGTGATTGAGGCCGACCTCGATGAGAGTGCGCGCGTCGTCACCGGCATTGTCCAAAAGTGAGAGTATGGCCGCGTCCACGTGGGAACGGTAGGCGTGAACGCGCTCCAGGCTGGGGCGCGACATCAGACCGCGCGACCCACGATTGGGATGCGAACCGAGCTGTTTGTAATAGGAATTGAATAAGTACTGGAAGTGGGGATCGAATGCCTGATATCCGGGAACGTGGGGCAGCAGGATAAAGGTTTCGAAGAACCAGGTGGTGTGCGCGAGATGCCACTTGGTGGGACTGGCATCGGGCATGGATTGCAGCATTTGGTCTTCGGGGGAAAGCGAGGCGGTGATTCGCATGCTGGTTTCGCGAATCTCGACAAAGCGTTTACCGAGCGGCGGGTCCACTGCGGCGGGAACCTGTTGCGCGAGGCTGGCGGTCATAGACAACTCCCCAAAATTGAAGTAACGCGCTACAAACCAGAGACGAAGCGGCACGACATCGTACTATTGATGCTCGGAACAATCCACCCGGTCTCAAGAATTTGAGAGTCTGTTGGAGCAGCGTTGAGCAATGGTGTGCGGATTCGTGACAAGGGGCAAGGTTCCAAAAGGGCAGGCTTTTGTTTTCAGCGTGATCGAGTCAAACGAAATGGATGGATGGGGTTAAAGGGCGGCGTTTGGCACCCGCTTTTCGGAAAAACGGGGCAAATGAGACCACTTGGCAGTGAAATCGGTCATTCCGATTGATTCAGACTCACGCCCGATTGAAATCGCTACAAGCGGCTTATTTACAATCATTTACAGACGTTACCAAGGGGCCATTTGGGGGCACATGCGGGCCATTCCGTGGGCGGACGGGACGACATAGTATGAGATGTCCGGAAAAGGAGACGATGTATGCATCAGGAAATGGTTCCGAGCAGCCTCCTGGTTTCGCTCGCCCACTCTTATGAAGAAGACCCTCGCCAGTTTGTGACTTTGCCCAAGCCGGTGGTGGATTCGTCCTTGACGCGCATGGCGGTAGCGGAGATGAGAAATCAGGGTTACGTGGAAGAACAGACGCGGGGAGTGGTTCGGTTGACGATGCGCGGATATCAGTTCTACAAGAGTTAGCAGTCTCCTTGGAAGTTGGTTTGGACACTCAGCCCACGGATCGAGCCGTGGGCTTATTTTTTGCTTTCGAAAAGCAGGTTGCTCGACACGCCTTCGCGCGCAGAGCGCAGCCTCGAATGACAGGGACTTGAAGCTGGTGGAGTGTCATTGGGGGCTGGGGTTGAGGTTGAAATAAAGATCGGCGATGTGGCCGGCGATTTTTCCCGGGTCGGCGTCGGCGAGGTTGGTAAGGACCACGACCGTGAGTTTGTCGTTGATGTAGCGTGAAATGTGGACTTCGAATCCTTGCCAGGCGCCACCATGATCGATGAGCCTGTGGCCGTTCTTCTGAGCAACGCGCCAACCGAAGCCATAGTCCCCCGGATTGGGCTGGCCGTTGAGGAGTTTCGCCGGAGTCCACATTTGCTCGAGGCTGGAGCGAGGCAGAACCTTCCCGGTATAGAGCGCGGCATCCCATTTTGCGAGATCGAGGATTGAGAAGTAGAGCGCGCCATCGGCGGTGGTGTTCAGCGTGGGCGAAACCCATTCCTGATTCTTCAGTTCTCCTTTGACCAGGTGGTAGCCGGCAGCGCGGTTAGGAATGATATCGGCTTCACTGATGATGCGGGTGGTGCTCATGCCCAGTGGGCGAAAAATGCGTTCTTGCAGAAAATCTCCGTAAAACTGACCCGTGACCTGATGGATGAGTACGCCTAAGGTCAGGTATCCGAGATTGGCATAGCTATAGTTGGTGCCCGGCGGGAACGCCAGCGGGATGCCTTCGACAATCTTGAGCAGATCGGCTTCGGTGTAATCCTTGCGGAAATCAAATTTTTCCGGGTAATCGGTGAACCCGGCGGTGTGGCTGAGAAGTTCGCGGATGGTGACCTGACCCCAGGCGGCGGGAGCATCTTTGAAATAGTTGCTGATGGGATCGTCGAGATGAACTTTGCCTTCTTCTACAAGCATCATCATGGCAGTGGCGGTGAACTGCTTGCCGACAGAACCGGATTGGAAGACGGTTTCGGGTTTGACCAGAACCTGAAGCTCCACGTTCGACAGGCCGTAGCCCTGGGCCCGAATAATTTTCCCGTCACGGGCGAGCAGCAGAGACAAGCCGGGAATGTGCTGGCGCTGCATTTCGGAGTGGATGTAGGCGTCGATGGAGGAGGGGGTTTGAGCGAGGGCGGGGAGAACGAGCAGCACGAGCACCAAGCTGCCGAGCTGCGCCCGGCCCGGACGGGCGAGGCGCCTGTACCAACACAGGCGGGTACAGCTCAAAACGTTATCCTGGCGGCGAGCTGGCCAATGCGCGGAGCAGCGCCGCGGAAAGTGCCGGTGGTGGTGATCTGTCCGAATTCCGGACTATTGATGTTGGTGGCGTTGTCGAGAAATGTGGGTTGTGCGAATTCAGGATGATTGAGCGCGTTGAAATACTCGACGCGAAATTCCAAACTGATGCGTTCGGTGATGGCGGTCGTCTTGGCCAAAGCCAGATCAAGGTTGGTGAGGTGCGGGCCACGCAAGGTATTGCGATGCAGGCCGTAAGTACGATCCTGGGGATTGTTGACTGGATCAACCGAAGGGAAACAGGGATTGGGGGTTCCGTTATCGAAGTAGGCGCTGTTCTCGAGTGGAACGTTCGAGAAGCTGTTGGGATTGAAATAAAAGTTGCCGGTGACGGCAGTCGTGCTGATCTGGCAACCGCCAGTGGCGGAATTGATTCCGTAGGTGACTTCGTTGATGGTGCGCTGATGGTCAGGGTTAAAAGTAGTGAGCGGACCGAGAACTGCGGCATTGGTCAAGTAGGGGTCCCCAGCGCCGGAAGTGCCGGGGTTGTTGGGGTCATTGACGCCAGGCAGGGACGCTCCAATATCGAAAGGAAATCCGGTGCGCCAGGTCACGATGGGATAGAGGCTCCAGCCTTTGGTCAGGCGTTTAGGGCCACCGGCCCAGAGACGGTCGAAGGGCATATCCCAGCCGCCGCTGAAGGTGATGCGGTCGCGGACGTCACTATCGCTGGAAGCGTAGTAGAGGTCGGGGCTGTAAGCCGGGACGTAGGCGTTACGCTGGCGGAATCCGGAAGCGTTGTCCAGATTATGAGAGTAGGTGTAGGCGAGAGTGAAATATACGGTACCGATGGGTGAGTTTCTCGGCTGGCGGGTGAGACTGGCTTCGAAAGCGTTGTAGTTCGCGTTGGAGGTGTTCTGGAATTCAGGAAGCTGGCCAAAACACAGAATCCCCACAGTGGTGCCGCATGTGGCATTGCCCGGCAGTTGATTGAGGACGCGGGTGGTCGTCCCGAGAATCATGGGATTGATGTCTTTGAGCGACGTGAGACCATGCGACGAGCTGCCCACGTAGTTGGTCTCCAGGACCATATCGGCGAACAGGTTGCGCTGCAAACTCAGGTTGTACTGGTAAACGTAGGGCGTGCGCAGATGTGGATCGACCAGATACACGATGCCGTTGCTGTTGATGGGCACAAAGGGTGTGAAGGAGACGTCAGCCGCAGGCGGTGTGGAAGGAAACGAGTTGGGAACGCCCGCTTGTCCGCACGTCCCATCGGAGTTAAAGGACACACATGCATTCTGGAATGGCTGGCCCATGTAGTTCACCGGGCCGGCGGGGGTGGGAGGCACGCCGAAAAACAGTCCGGCGCTGCCGACGAAGGGAGCCTGGCCGTTGAATTGGAGGTTATCTTCGGCTTTGAGAATGTCATAGAACATCCCGAAACCGCCGCGGATGCTGGTCTTGCCGGAGCCGGTGGGATCCCAGGCAAAACCGACGCGAGGAGCGAAATTCGTCTTATTAGGGAAGTTAGAGCCTTTGGGCGCACCGGGGTCGCCGGGGAAGACCAATCCGGTCGGTGCATTCACAAAGCGGCGGGATTGATCGCCCGGAATGACGGAGAAGCTGCGACCCTCAGTGTCGGTCTTGGGCGTGCTGTATTCGTAGCGGAGCCCGAGAGTGAGGACGAGGTTCCTGGTTGCATGCCACTCGTCCTGCGCGAAGAGATAGGTATTCTTGGTGCGAATGTTGGAGGGGGCCTTGGCACTCTGAAAATAGTCGTAAGGAATGCCGAGCAGGAAATCGGCGTAGGAGTTACCCGAGCCGATTCCGCCTTGGCCGAAGTAATCGAACTCACCGTTGATAATGAAATCGTAGGTGAGGTTTTCCTGATAAGGAGTGAATCCGCCACCGAACTTCCAATTATGTTTGCCCCGGGTCCAGGAGACGGAATCCGTCCAGGAGAAGGTGTTTTCGACGTAGCGTGTGGGACCATTTTCGCTGTTGCCGACGGCGAGGCCGGTGTCGAATAACAGGTTGGTCGGACCGGTGGGAACGTCGGGAGTAACCGCGATGCCGAAGGCCGAGGGCGGAGCCAGGGGCTTGGCAGGAGTGTCACTCAAGTAGTTGCTGCGATGGCTGACGAAATGAAATTCGTTGAGCAACGTGGGAGAGAAAACCCGCGTGTATCCAATATTGGTGTAGTAGTAGTTGGCCACAGTGAGGCTGGTAAAACCGGGCACGCTGGCAAAATCGAAAGGCGTGGAGAAAGGTGTGCGGTTCAGACCGATGGTGGCAGAAATCTTATCTTTGGCGCTGAGATTGAAATCAAACTTGGCGGTCAGTTCGTCGGCATTGTTGTATTGGCTGAGGGTGGTGGAGAGAAGACCGCCGGGAGCACTGGGAATCAATCCGGCTTTGATATAGGCCTGCGCGACGTTATTGATCTGGCCAGGAGCGATGACGGCCTGGGCTGCGAGCGTGGTGTTGGGCTGGTAATACGGATTAGCCAGGAGAAAGGCGGCGACATTGGGATCGGGAGTACCATTGGGCCCGGATTGAGAAAAGTCGCCTTGCACTTCCAGGGGCGTGAACACAGGGCTATCGACGTCGGGAACCGCCTGCACTTGCCGCTGTCCCTGATACGCGAGGAAAAAGAAAATCTTATCCTTGACGATCGGGCCTCCCAGAGTTGCGCCGAACTGGTTGCGTTTGAGATCCAGGCGGGGCAGTCCCTGCTGGATGTTGAAAAAATCATTGGCGTCGAGGACCTTGTTGCGGAAAAACTCGAACAGGCTGCCGTGAATCTGGTTGGTGCCGGATTTTATGACCACGCTCACGATGCCACCGCCATTGCGGCCGTACTCTGCCGTGTAGTTGCTGGTGAGCAGGCGGAATTCAGCGATCGCGTCAGGGTTGGGATCGAGGAGATTACTGTTGTCCAAAAGATCGTTGTTCTGGCCGCCGTCGAGCAGAAAGGTAACGGAATCGGTGCGGCCGCCGGCGATGCTGTACTTTCCTGCTCCGTTATTGTCGTCGTTGCTTTCGGTGACTCCTGGCTGCAGGAGCGCAAGATCGAGGGCATCGCGGCCGTTGAGCGGCATGTTGGTGAGGGTGCGACCGGTAACCGACTGACCGAGGGTCGCATTCACAGTTTCGACCTCTGCGGCTTGTGCTCCTACTTCCACGGTTTGTGTGGTGGCGCCAACTTCCATCTTGATATCGACACGCAAGGCCTGATTGATGAGCAGTTTGTATTCATCGCTGACGAGGGTGCGAAAACCTGTGTGTTCCGCCGTGACTTTGTAGTTGCCGATGGGAAGCCCGAGCACCTGGTAGTAGCCATCTGAGTTGGTAGTAGCTTTACGGCTCAACTGGGTGGCGGTGCTGGTCACGGTCACCTCAACGCCGGGAATAACGGCGCCGCTGGGGTCGGTAACCGTTCCGGCAATTCTTGCCGTGGCCTCCTGAGCGAAAGAAAGCGCTGGAATCAGCAAGAACAAGAAGATGATGGAAAGCAGCGCGACCTTTAACAGTTTCATCGGGGGCTCCAAGTTGCGGGCTGAGATGGACGAATGTGACACAGGAAACACGCCGCGGAAGCGGCGATGCGAAGAATCACAGGCCAGCTTTGAGCTTCCCGGAATCGACCAGGCAAGTGACCTGCTCCAAGCTGTACTGCGGCGACGAGACGGAATTTGTGACCATAAGGCAATGTGCCTCTGGACGAAGTGCCCCGCATCTTGTCAGAGGGGATGAAAGAAGTCAAGTGCAACCACGAGGTGAGTAGTGTTTCAGATTTTCTGGGTCTTCCAGTGGCCGCGCCTAAACAGGATGGCGCTGGCGGCGGCGATGGAGGCCTCGGCAACCACGATAGACCAGAAGACACCGTTGGAACGGAAATCCAAGCGGATGGCAAGCCAATAGGCGAGGGGAATTTCCAGCAGCCAGAAGCCAAAGAAATTCACGATGGTGGGAGTTACGGTGTCTCCCGCGCCATTGAAAGCCTGCAACATCACCATGGCGTAGGCATAGCCGACATTCCCGTAGCTGACAATGCGCAGACAAGCAGCGCCCAACGGAACGACAGCCGGGTCCTGAGTGAAGAGCCGGATGATGGGCTCGGCGAAGAATACGAAGAAAAGGCCGATGCCGCCTAGAAAGATCATGTTGTAGAAACCGGTACGCCAGACCGCTGACTCGGCGCGCTCGGGTTTTCCGGCCCCGAGATTCTGGCCGACGAGGGTGGCCGCGGCATTGCTCATCCCCCACGAGGGCAGGATCAGAAAAATCACAACCCGAATGGCGATAGTGTAACCGGCAAGCGCGGCCGACCCGAAGACGCTGACGATGCGCACCAGGCCGATCCAACTGGTGTGAGCAATGGTGAACTGGAGAATGCCAGTGAGCGAAACCCGCAGCAGGCGCAGCAAGATGGTCAGGTTCACACGAAGCTGACGGTAGAGGATGCGAATGCGCTCAGTGCCGCGGAGCAGACGATAGAACTGATAGCCGACGCCAATGCTGCGTCCGGTGAACGTGGCGAGGGCAGCTCCAGTGACGCCGAGACGGGGGAACGGTCCCAACCCGAAAATCAGGCAAGGATCAAGAATCAGGTTAATGATATTGGAAACCCAGAGCAGGCGCATGGCGATGGCGGCGTCGCCGGCGCCGCGAAAGATGGCATTATTCAGAAACAAAAGCAGGATAGCGCCACTGCCGCCGAGTGCAATGCGGGTATAGCCGCTGCCCAGGGCAACAATTTCAGGAGACGCACCCATCAGGCTGAGCAGGCGGGAAGCCCAGATCCAGCAAGGAATGCCGATTACTACGGAAACCGCGAGGCCAAGAACAATGGCTTGCACTCCGGCGACGGCGGCGCCTTCGTGATCTTTTTCACCGATGCGGCGGGCGACCATGGCGGTGGTGGACAAGCTCAGACCAATACCGACGGCGAAGACGAGACTGAGCAGCGATTCGGTGAGGCCGACGGTGGCGACGGCGTCGGCCCCGAGGCGTCCGACCCAGAAAACGTCAACCACGGCGAACAGGGATTCCAGCACCATCTCCAGCACCATGGGGACAGCGAGCAGCAAAATCGCGCGGTTCAAGCTGCCCTCGGTGTAGTCCTGGTGAGAGCCGCGGACGGCTTCGCGGAGGGAGGCCCATAGCGTGGGAGGGGCGGCGATGGCCGGAAGGGATTCCATAGTCAGTTGTTATGGCCCTCGGCTGCGAGTCGGATGAGGGCAAACTTGCAAAGAAAAAGCGAAAAACATATCCAAGATGCAGATGGGAAATTATAGAAGGTTATGCGGGTTGACGTCGCCGGCAGCGCACAAGCGGCACCGGGTGGGCTGTTTCCGGCACACGACAGGTTCGGAGGGCAAATTCCTATGCTAGAATGTCGGCAGTTTTGCCACCCGTCTGGGGATCTTCTTGATCCCGACGCCAGTAATGCTGGCAAATGCTGGTTCACTTGTGCCATCTAAAGGCATCGTTTCGACTGGTCCACATCCCGGAGGTTTTCATGGCATCCTCGTTTGACAGAACACATTCGAAACCGATTTCACTACTGGCGCTGTTTGTAATCTGCGCGGCAGGACTGAGCTTCGCCACCGACGTAGTGACCTACCACAACGACATTTACCGCAGCGGGCAAAACTCTCAGGAGACCATCCTTACCCAGAGCAACGTGAACTCGACGAGCTTCGGGAAATTGTTCACGCTACCGGTGGACAACGTGATTGATGCGGAGCCCTTGTACTTGTCGGCCGTGTCCATTCCCGGCAACGGGACGCACAATGTGATCTATACGGTGACGGAGAACGACAGCGTCTACGCGTTTGACGCTGACCAGGGCACGCTGTTGTGGCAGGTGTCGGTGCTGGGAGCAGGGGAAACACCGTCGGACACGCACAACTGCGGGCAGATCAACCCGGTGATTGGAATCACTTCCACTCCGGTCATTGATCGCCATACTGGCCCGAACGGCACCATCTATGTAGTGGCAATGAGCAAGAACAGTTCCTCGACTTATTTCCAGCGGATCCACGCGCTCGATATAACCACCGGGAAAGAACAACCGGGATCGCCGATTACGGTAACGGGGAAATATCCGGGCACCGGCGATGGCAGCAGGGGCGGGTATGTTTATTTCGATCCTGGGCAGTACGCGGAGCGCCAGGGCTTATTGCTCCTTAATGGTGTGCTCTACACCGCCTGGACGTCGCACTGCGACCAGCGCCCATATACGGGTTGGCTAATTGCATACAACGCGAAGACGGGAGCCCAGTATGGAGTGCTGGATCTGACTCCCAACGGAAACGAAGGGGCCATTTGGCAGGCAGGGGCAGGAATCGCTTCGGATGGCACCTATCTCTACTTCCTTGACGCAAACGGCACTTTTGATACTGATCTGAACGCGCAGGGGTTTCCGGCGAACGGGGATTTTGGCAACGCGTTTGTCAAAGTTTCGCCCAACGGCGGCAAGCCGACGGTGGTGGACTATTTCAACATGTACAACACGGTGCAGGAATCGGATTCCGACACCGACCTGGGATCGGGCGGAGCGATGCTACTGCCGGCGATGAAGGACGCGAATGGAAAAACGCGTTATCTGGCGATCGGCGCCGGCAAGGACTCGAACATCTACATCGTGGACCGCACCAACATGGGCAAGTTCAACTCGCAAAACGACAATGCCATTTACCAGGAACTGGACGGTGTGCTGGGTGGAGGAGTGTGGTCGATGCCGGCCTATTTCAACGGGAATGTGTACTTCGGGCCGGAAGCCAACAACCTGATGCAGTTCAAGTTCACGAACGCCAGGCTATCGACTAGTCCAGTGGCAAAGAGTTCGGTTAAGTTTGCATATCCGGGTAGCACACCGAGTGTCTCGGCCAACGGAACGCAGAACGGCATTGTGTGGGCCATTGAGCACAGCGATCCTAATGATGTGCTGCACGCCTATAATGCCGGTTCGGTGGCGCAGGAACTGTACAACTCGGGGCAAGCGCCGAACGGGCGCGACCAGTTCGGCTCGGCCAGTCACTTTGGTACACCGATGATTGTGAATGGCAAAGTCTACGTTGGCACGCAGAACGGCGTAGCGGTCTTTGGACTGCTGCCCGGCAAGAAGTGAGTGAATCTGTTTGTGTGCAAAGCGGTGAAGTCCGCGCCAAGATTGCATGACGAGGCGGCTTTCAAAAGGTTATTCACAATTCTTGTTGAAAACGAGGTGTTCCAGCTTGCGTTGTGGGACTTGTCTGGTCGAGCGCCAACAACAGGGAACATAGCGATACAACATCGAAGAGCAAGTCACGATTTCATCGCGGAGAAGAACTGAACGGACTTGCGGGGGAAATAGGAAAGGCCGTGATATTGGTTATGCTCTAGCCGTCAACTCCTGCGAGGGAGTTTACGACGTGGAGTCATGCACCATCACGGCCTTCGATGTAATCACTGCTTTCGCAGTTCCCTACCCCGGCCTCATCCTCGCAGACTAGCCGGTTTTTTCGGGTCGGGTCGCCCCTCGAGTTGCCCCGTTGAGCGGATTACTCAGCTTACTTCGGACTGGCTAAGTTTTAATTTGAGCCAACCCTTTCAGCCGTCGACGGGCGCAAAGTTAAATACTAGGAGAGGGAATGTCAACGCCGCATTTCGGTGCAACCTGAGGGAGTGTTGCACAGAGTTTTCCGCACCGCAATTTACTCTGCGCGGGAGGCTTACAGGTCGCGGGAGCGATAGGACCTACTTTTGCACAGGTTCTTGCACAAACACGTGGGCGAGAACCATGCTAGTTTCTTGACGTGGGGTCGTGGGTACCGCATGTTAACTCTGAGGAGTACCGATGCCGGAGTTGGTGGCGTATGTAGATGGCGGGTCGCTGGGGAATCCGGGACCGTCGGGGATTGGGGTGGTGATCGACGGAGCGCAGAGCGGCCGGCTGAGAATTGCCAAGTGGGTAGGGCGGCAGGACAACAATGTGGCCGAGTACCTGGCGCTGCTGGAGGCGCTGCAATGCGCAGTATCGTTGAAAGCCGGCGCTCTGCATGTTTATTCGGATTCGGAAGTGGTAGTCAAACAGATGATGGGCGAGTACGCGTGCCGCAGCCCGCGTCTGTATTCGCTGCATTGGATCTGCCGCAAGCTGGCTCGCGGGCTGGAGTTCTCTATTTCTCACGTGCGGCGGGAAGATAATACCGAAGCCAATGGATTGGCGAACGCTGCGGCGCGCGGATTGCTTGGGCAGGAAGCAGTTCTTGGTAATTGAGTAACTGAGGTTTCGGCCGGGCATCCTAGGGGTCGAAACCGCGTCCTTCCGCGGTATTCCAGGCATCCATGGCCAGGCGCTAACCAAGCCCATGGAGCAAAGTCCAACCCACACAGGGAGCGGGAAATCATGTTGTCGATGTTCAAGCGCGGGGTGGTGGTTGCAGTTGTTCTGGCGACGAGTACGTGGTTGGCGCTGGCGCAGAATGCTTCCCCGCCCCAGACCCAGCGCAAGACCAGCACTCCCTACACCGGCGATCTGTCCATCTTCGATTCGCCGGGGCGCGAGGACCGGCTGCAAATCAACCGCGTGATGGACATTCTGGGCATCGCTCCGGGGAAAAATGTGGCGGACATTGGGGCGGGATCGGGGTGGTTCACGGTGCGGGCATCAAGACGCGTCACCGAGACCGGAACGGTGTTTGCGGTAGATATTAATCCTGAGGCCATCCACTACATCGAGAAGCGCGCAGAGAAAGAACATCTGCACAACGTGAAGCCAGTATTGAGCAAGCCGGATGATCCCCTGCTTCCGGCAAACACTATCGACGCGGCGCTGCTATTGAAGACCTATCACGAGGTGGAAAAGCCGGTGGTGCTGCTCAGAAATCTGCGCGCATCGCTGCGGGCGGGGGCGAGGATTGGGATCATTGATCGCAACGGAAATGGAGCGAACCATGGCGTTGGCAAAGACGTGGTCCTGCGGGAAGCTGCGGAAGCCGGTTATGAGCTCACCGGACAATATGACTTCGTGAAAGGCGACAACATGGATTATTTTCTGGTGTTCGCGGCGAAACCGTAGCACCTGGTTATGGTTTCATGTTTTCGGGTATCGGCATGCGGGCTTCAAAGCGTTGGATGCTGGGCGGGCAATGCTTGTGGAAAAGACGTTTAAGGTCAGGAGTGAATTCTTTCAGGATGTTGGTAGTCGCATCGGAACTGAGACTTCCCATAAACCGGTTTAAAGTCGCGCCTAGGGTGCGGTCAGGACGCGGATAGTAGGCATCCTGCAACGAACTGGTGATTGATGCTCCCAGAAATTCTGACTGATTGAATACGTTGCGGCCATAGTCGTCGCGCGTCACAAGCACGCGGGTCGCAGCGTACCAACCGCGCGAGATCAGGCCCTGCTTGCCGGAGGGGAAATAACGTGGATCTTCGTGCAGCATGCTTGCCAGCACAAAATTCTGAATGAAGCGGCGAGATTCGGTGTCAGCGAGAGTCGCTCCCAGCCGCTTACCCCAGCCCTGCATCCCGCCTCCGTATTGCGGCCATTGCGCCCACATTTGCGCCCAGGTTGCATCGAACGCCGCCGAAGCGAAAGTGTAGGGTGAATAGGTTTGGCGGAGGACGAGTTCGAGCTTGCAATGACGGGACAAAGGAGTATAAGCGGAGGGCGCGTTGGGCAAAGCACCCGCCTCGACCATGTAGTTTGCCGGCGCCGGCTTCATCTGGCTGCATGGGGCCGAGGGTGTTGAGAACGGGGTTGATGGTTGTTCGAGGAGCGAGGGCGGAGAACTTTCCATGGCGGGATTAAAGCTCCGCGCGAGTAGAGTTGGCTCCGGAGCCTCGGGCAGCTGGGCGCGGGCCGTTCCCTGGACCGCTGCCACTGCCATCACGAGAATCAATACGCGGACCATGGTTGCCATCCTCGGAATGGCACGATCAGCACCAGTTGGATGGCATGCAGGTGGAAGAGTTTGCACCCAAGGGGCGGGTACAGAGGCAAGGCCAGGACCGCAGGAGAACGGCCGACTGAACCCGCAAACGACGCTACCAGAGCCAGTTAGCACGGGTTGATGTTTGCGCGACGGGGCCCGAAAACACCTCGGAGCCCGTCCGGATTGCGCCTCCACGGTAGTTAGTAGCACCCCGGTTGCCATCCCCGGGGACGGCGATTCCTACAGGAAAACACTAGCCTGCCCCCCAGAATTCGAGGGATGGGAGGAGGCGCAAATTTTCACAAATAATTCATGGAATCGCCGCACAATTGGCGCGGGAACGGGGTTTGAATGACTAGCACAATTCCTCCGGAGGATGCGATGCAGGAACCAGTACGGTTGGGTCCGCGTGAGCAGGAGATCGTTAACCTGCTCTTGCAGGGCTGCGGCAACGCAGAAATTGCAAAAACCATCGGGATGAATCGCCGGACGGTCAAGGCCCATTTCAATCGACTCTTCGCAAAATTTGGGATCAACGGTGGAATCAAGCGGGTGAAACTGGCAACTCTTCTGTACCGGAGACAGTTATGTTTGGAGAGCAGCGAAGAAGCGGGTGGGTTCGAAATCGACGGGAGCAAGAAATCATCGAGCTCGTTGCCCGGGGACTTACGAACCGGGACATCGCGGACGAACTCGGGACCACCGAGTACGTCATCAAAAACCATATTCGGACCATCTTCGACAAACTGGGGCTCTGGAACCGGGTCGAACTAGCTTTGTGGTATGAAGCCCGCCTGCAGGAAAGCCGCCTGGCAGGCAAGGCGGCAGGCCTTGATCCAACCGGAGTCCGAGCCGCAGAAATCAATTAAGCCAGCTGCTCATCAGACAGAAACGGCAGCCCGCTGACCGGCGGGTTGTTCCCCCTCTGCAAGCTGAACCGCGCACTTTGATCCACATACCAGTCGCTTACAAGCTTTTGAACGATCTCGGGCCATTGTGGTGTTGACGAATTCTCGTCCGCCAGTGGCGCTGAGGCGGAGCGGAGCTTTGCAGATGGACGCCCCAGCTCACGGATGTAAACGGGAGGGCCGACCAACAGAGCAATACGCTGGCGGGGCTTGCTTTTCCTGATTTGCACCGACGCCAGAGTGGCCTGGTCGGAGTTCCCGGATGCCCCGAGCAATACCAGATCGTAGGGAATATTTTTCCAAAGAGACCTGGCTTCCTCAAGGTGGGCCGCGGAGTGTACTTCGACCTCGTGATTTCTGAGGATGGTGGCAAGAAGATTAAGCTTGCGGGAGTTTTCGTCGATTAGCAGAACCCGGCGGTGTTCGCTGTAAAGCATTGTCATAAGAATGATCCCCCGATGGCTTGACGATAGCGGGGAAAGATTGCGGACAGGTTGCAGGCAGGTTAAGGTTTCGTAAAATTGACTGGCTGGCCTGTGAACTATGCCGGGGTGCAACTTTCCCAACGGACGGGCATCCACTTGATAGTCGTCGGGAGTTTTCTTTATGCGAATTGTGCCATTGGCGGCCGCGCTCTGGATCGTCGCGCTGCCGGGCGTGCCGGGAACGGCTGCGGGGTCGGAAAAGAGCGGCGACGCCGCTGGCCGCGTGCCGATTCTAGTAGAGCTGTTCACCTCGGAAGGATGTTCCAGTTGTCCCCCGGCTGACGCGTACCTGCAAAAGCTCGATCAGCAGCCAGTGCCGGGAGCGGAAATGATTGTGCTCAGCGAGCATGTGGATTACTGGAACCACATTGGCTGGAGGGACCCGTATTCGGCGCGGTTTTATAGCGACCGGCAAAGCGTTTATGCGCGCCGATTCGATCTGGAGGATCCTTACACTCCGGAGATGGTGGTGGACGGAACCAGCGAGTTTGTGGGTAGCGACCCGGAACTGGCGCAGAAGGCGTTCGACCGGGCGTTCGCAGCGCAGAAGATTCCGGTGCGGCTGTCTGAGATTTCCACTGCGGGGAATACATTACGGGCGCATGTCGAGACGGGAGCGGCGGTGGCGGGCGCAGATGTTCTGGTGGCAATCGCGTTGAATCATGCCGAGTCTCAGGTGTTACACGGCGAGAATGGCGGGCGCACTCTTACGCATGCCGCGGTGGTCCGAAGCATGACAAAAGTTGGAACGGTGACGAGGGGGCAGACACTCGCGAAGGATCTTCAGATCAAGCTGGAGCCGGGAATCGCACGCGACAATCTGCGGGTGGTCGCGTTTGTGCAGGAGCCGCAACAAGGGAAAGTTTTGGGGGCGGCGGTAGTGAGGTTGCCGGTGAACTAGTTGCCTAGCGACTGGTATTCCAAGACGACGGCGGCTTCGGCGTTGAGCCGCTCCAAGTTTGGCACTGCGAAGACTGGCCTTACGGTACGGCACTCAAGATCAGAAATGCCTGGCCCAATCCGGCAGGTTCACATAAGACCTGTCCAGAACAGAGATCGAGGGGCAGCCGAGGAGTCTGAGAGTGCGTTCGACGTCGACCCTCAAGAGTTCCACGGCACGAGTGACGCCAGCTTCACCGGCGGCGGCCAGTCCGTAAGCATAGGCACGGCCGCAGAGAACAGCGCGAGCGCCGAGGCAGATGGCCTTAACAATGTCAGAACCGCGGCGGATGCCGCCATCCATCAGCACTTCGGCGCGGCCGTCAACCGCAGCCACCACTTCCGGTAACGCACGCAGCGACGCAGAAACGCCATCGAGCTGGCGGCCACCGTGGTTGGATACGACGATTGCCTCGGCTCCGGTGTCAAGGGCGTGGCGGGCGTCGTCGCCGGTGAGGACACCTTTGATGACGATGGGACCGCGCCAGGCGTCGCGGATCCATCGTAAATCGGCCCAGGTGACGGCGGCCGCTGCGAGCGCGGCGGTGATATCGACCAGGGGCATGGCGCCCTGGCCGGGGACGACAACGTTAGGGAGACTGGGAAGGCCGCCATCGAGCAGAAAGCCGGCCAGCCAGCCAGGATGCGCCAGCACTTGCGGCAGAAATGGGAGCTTGGCGAACAGGGTTCCGCTGATGAGTTCTTTCATGCCGTTTCGCAGATCACGTTCACGGACGCCGGAAACGGCCGTGTCGATGGTGACAACCAATGCCGAGAAACCAGCTTTGCGTGCTCTTTCTATGGACGCTTCGGCAGCGCCGCGGCCACCCATCAGATAAAGCTGATAGAAGACTGGGCCGGAAGAAGCGGCTTTGACGTCTTCCAGGGGATGGCCGGAAATGGTGGAGAGAATATAGGCGGTGCCAGCAGCCCCGGCGGCGTGGGCGGCGGCGACTTCCCCCCCGGGATGCATCAAGCGGCTATAGCCGACAGGAGCCAGCAGAAATGGGAGAGCGAGGTCGAGACCCAGGATGCGGGTTCGCAGATCGCAGTGCGGAACCGCGACGGCGTGGCGCGGGCGCAGAGTGACGTCATCGAATACGCGGCAGTTTTCGCGCAGCGTAACTTCGCCTTCAGCGCCGCCGTCCAGGTAGTCGAAAACAACTCTGGGCAAGCGTCGACGGGCTACAGGGCGCAAGTCCTGGATGCTGACGACGCGGGGAGCGGCAACGCTGGTCATTGGCGGCTGCGAGTTTCGCTGGATATCTTACATCGGGAGCCGATTCAGGGCGCGATCAGGATTTCTTTTTGGTGGGCTTGGGCTTCAAGGTCTTGGCATATTCATAGCTTATGGCCAGGTATTTCTGGAGCTGTTTCGCATTCTTCAGAAGCGCATCCGGAACGGCTACATATTCCGGCATGACCGTGCCGTAAGCCTCAAACAGAGTGGTCTTGTATTTCTGCAGAAAAGCTTCCCGCGCACTCTCGGGGAGCCGAATGGCCAAGCGAGACTGATGCAATAAAGTAAACATGTTGCCGTTGAGCGAGGTATACGGATTGGCTGCGCCTTTACGTTGAATCGCGGGGATGGTAGCGATCAGCTCGTCATAAAGAACTTCGTTTGCGGAAGCCGTCTTCTTCTTCGGTGTGGCCATGTGAGATCGCCAATAAGCATATGAGGATACACCATTCGATAGGAACCCTGGGCGGACCGGACGTCCGCCCATAATCGATATTCCTAGTCCGCGGCCATTTCCTGAGCTTGATGCTCCACCGGCGCTTGGGATGCCACTTGTCCGCGGAGTTCAGCCTCCAGGGCCGCGAGCTGCGCCTCGATGTCCTGTTCGGCTTTGCGCCGCTTGATGACTTCCTCACGATAGCGGCGCAGGAAGTAATCGATGGTCTCGACGCGAATCCGGATGGAGCCGGTGGGCTTGTTCTCGTCGAGGTCTTTGAAACAGAAATACGGAGTGCCTGATTGCTCGATGATGCCCTCGACCACACCATAGATGGGCGCGTCGTGGCCGCACTTGAAGCTGGAAATTTCGAGTGCCACCAGGTTGGGATGCCGCGCGGTGAACTTCGCCGCCCAGACCTTGTGGTTGGTGCTGCAGGAATAAGAATTCTTCCAGGCGTCAGTGATGTCGAGCGGATGAGTGATCACGCCAGCGCGAACTTCTTCACCGAACAACCGCTCGAGCAAATCTTCGTCCAGAGGCAAAGTGTTCTGCGAGAAGATGGGATAGCCCAACTTCTGGAATTCTTCCATGATCTCGTGATTCAGACCCGGATCATGGTGATAGGGCCGGCCCAGCATAACGATGCCGATGCGGTCTTCGCGTTCCAGCTGATCCATCACCTGACGGGCGCGCTTGCGGATGCTGGCTTCGTAGTCGGCTAACGCTTTATAGCCGACTTCGACGGCGCGGTCGTTTTCTTCCTGGGACAGACCCATGATCGGCTGCCAGGCCTGGAGCATCTGATGAGCGAATAGCTTGCGGTCGGCGAAATTCAGAACCGGATCCACGTACTTGACGTTGTGTTCGGCAAAGACGTCGTTCTCTTTGGTGAAAGCGGCTTTGACGGTTTCGGGGGTAGCCGTTACAGTCGGACACGCATTGGCGCCGACGATCTTCACCAGCGGCGAGGTCAGCACGTCGTACATCGGGAAGAAGATCACGTCGATCGGCTTCTTGCGATGCTTTTCCTGAATCAGATTGTAAACATGCGAAATACCGATCTTCGCGGGGAAGCAGGGATCGATGGCGCCGCGGCTGGCGCCGGCGCGGTAAAGATCGGAACTGGTGTAGTCGGAGTAGATGATGTTCTCCGGCTGCACGCCCAGGCTCTCGAGATATCCGTTGAACAGCGGCGCGTAGGTGTAAATGTTCAGCACGCGCGGGATGCCGACGCGGAGTTTCTTGCGGTTCTCCATCAACGGAATTCGTGCTTTGGCTTCTTTGTTCCAGAACTTGACTGCCGCGGGAACCGGATCGGCCACGCTCTTGGGGCTGACTGAGCGGAAAACCTCGTGCGCCGCGATATCCACGAAGTTGAGATATTTTTCCTTAATCTCGTCGAGACCCGCCTTAATGTCCTTCATGTCGTTGACATCTTCGACCAGGCCTTTTTCGCAAGTCGCGATGATGAGGCGCTGCTCGCCATGCATCAGCGGAACCTTGGTGACCTTCTGGATCGGCACGAAGGCCATGTCATCCTTGGGGACGGTGCGGATGTCGATGAAGGTGCGCAGGCAATTGTTCTTGCAGAAATTGCAGCGCGTGGATTCGTTGCGGGTGGTGCGGTATTCAATCTTACGGACGGCATCCAGCCCGACAAAAGTGGTCTGCTGGCCATTCTTCCATAGGCGCAGAGATTCGGCCGCGGCGCCGATGGCGCCAGACTCGCCGCAGAACTCGTGGACGATGATCTCTGGCTTTTTGCCGGCGGCGCGGAAACTGTTGTTGATGAAATCAACTTCGGCTTTGACCACCGCCATATTGTTCTGCGTGCCGCCCTGGAGAACAAAACGAGTGCCGAGCGCCGCAAGATTCGGAATGCTGGCGACATACAGAAATACGTTCTTAGGGAGCACTGCCGCCAGGCCGGCGAGGATTTCCTCCGCGCGCCAGCCTTGACGCTGGAAGTTCACGATGTCTGACTGCATGAAGACAGCACAGCCGTAGCCGAAAACCGGCATGGACTGCGCTGAGAAAGCCAGATCGGCATATTGTTCGACGCCCAAACCAAAGCCTTCTGCGGTTGACTGCAGGAAATAACCATTGCCCGCTGAGCACTGGGTATTGAGCTTAAAATCTTTCACCCGGCCGTTGTGCAGGATGATGATCTTGATGTCCTGCCCGCCCACATCGACAATGACGTGAGGATCTTCGTAAAACTTGAGCGCAGATTCGGTGTGGGCGACGGTTTCGACCAGTGCTACATCGGCGTGGAGGACGTCTTTCAGAATATCTTTCGCGTAACCGGTGGTGGCTACGCCCAGAACTTCGAGCTTGGCATTTTGCGCTTCCACCTGGCCGCGCAGATTCTCGAACATCTCGATGGTGTCCTGGATGGGATTCCCGTTCGAGAGCTGGTAGGCCTTGCACATGATGTCGCCGTTTTCGTCGAGTAGAACGGCCTTGGTTGAGGTCGAGCCGCCGTCGACACCGATGAAGCCGCCGACGGTCTGACCCTTGCTGAACGTAGCCGGCGTGAACTTCTTGCGGCGGTAGGACTCTTTGAATCCCGCTAACTCGTTGTCGCCGCTGGTCAAGCCTTTGGCGCCAGACTTGGCTTTTTCTTCCTGGCGGCCGTACTCGATGTAGTGAACGAGTTGGTCGTAGCCGCGATAGCAACCGACGCAGTCTTCCTCGGTCTTGCCGAATTCAATCGCCCCCATAGCGGCAAAGTATTGGGCATTTTCCGGGACCTTGATCAGATCTTCGGGCTTAGCGCCGTCAGGAATCTGGACCTTGCGTTCCTGCCACATGCGGGGGATGTTGGCTTGCCAGGCCTCGCGCATGCCTTTGATGAAGCTGTTGGGACCGCCCAGCAGCAGAACGTGCGGACGCAGTGTATGCCCGCGAGTGAGAACGCTTAGATTTTGCAGGACGATGGCTTCAAAAAGCGAAGCCATGAGTTCATCGGGCGGTGTGCCGACTTTTTGCAGGCCGTTGATGTCGGTCTCGGCGAACACACCGCACTTCCCTGCCACTTTGTGCAGCTTGATTCCGTTGTATCCCTGAACGGCCAGTTCGGCGGTGGGAATCTTCAGCTTGGCGTTGATTTTGTCGATGACGGCGCCGGTGCCTCCGGCGCACTTGTCGTTCATCGAAGGAATTTTCTTCTTGCGGCCGGTTTCGTCGTCGTCTTTGAAGACAATGATCTTGGCGTCCTGGCCGCCGAGTTCGATGACGGAATACACCTCGGGGTGCAGTTTCTCAACCGCGAGCGAGACGGCGGTGACTTCCTGAACGAACTTGGCGCCGATCTGGTCGGCGATGGAGCCGCCACCCGAACCGGTCATGAACATGCGGGTGTTGTGGCGATTAATGCCGACCTCGGCTTCGATGCGACGCAGAAATTCCAGCGACTTCTCCGGCTGCTTGGTTTCGTGGCGCTGATAATCCTGCCACAATACCTTGTCGGTCGCGGCCTCGACCACCGTCGCTTTGACGGTAGTGGAGCCAACGTCGAGCCCCACCAGGAACTCGGTGTGGTGATCGTGCGGCCGTTGTGGAGGCGCAGGGGCTATCTGCAGCAGTGGAGGCTTGGCCGTTTGTCCCGAATGATCGTGCATTCCGTCCCTTCACACCTCAATAGAAGTCGATCTCAGTCTGAAACCGATGAAAACAGTTCTCAGTTCCCTGTTCTCCGTTCTCAGTCGCCGCTGGCCGTAGCCGGCAGAGCGACGGCTACGCGCGAACGATTCCAAAGATGCTTGTCTTTGTTAATGCGATCGTTCACATGCAAGATGAACTGAGCCGCAGTTCCCGCAATGCCTTCGCGATGCGGCACGTGATAGAACGGCCGCCGCAACTCAGGATGCTCGGCAATGTACTCGCGAATCTGTTCCATGCTCCTACCGGTTGACTTCAGGCACTGTTCGAATTCGGTCTTGGCTTTCACTTTGGCTTCGCCAAGCGCCATTTGCACACGGCTGTGCGCATTCACTTCGCCTTCGCCAGAAGTTTCGATCGGCAGGAAGATCATGTCTTTGAACTTATTGACCACAGCGGATTGGACGCCGTCCGATTGCGACGACGGCATGCAGCCAAACGGCTTCAATGCCAACACCATGTGGCAGAGTTTGTGAATGGTGTAGTAAACGTTCTTGCCGACTTCGAGATGGCCTTCACCGCCGCGGGCGAATTGGTTGTAGAAGGGGTTCGCCAGATCAGCAAGCTCCTTCTGCGGAACCAGTTCGTGGGTGAGACCGCCCAGATGCTTGATGGTGCGGTGATAGAAGAATCGCCACGCCTTTTCACCGAAGCCGATGCCCCACAGCTTCTTGTGCAGGCCAATGTAGTTGGCAAAGTTTTTCTTGGCCTCATACCATTCGGTATTGCGATGCGGCCGGTTCACGGGCCATTTAGCGATGGCGTGCGCCTTCGCTTGATACATCAGGTACGCAACCCAGGTGGCGATGGGCTCGACGATTACCTGCGCGCCTTCGCGCTCCAGGAAATCGAACATGTGGAAGTTGCCGTCGCCCTCGGTGATCTGCGCCCAGAACTCGCCGGTGATCTTGACCATTGGCTTTACTTTGGTGCGGTCGACTTCGATCGAGTCCATGCGCTTGCGGGCGGCGTCGAGCGCGTTTAGATAATCCTTGCCCCACATGTTCTCGTGCCATTTTCCCAGCACATTCGCGGTGTTGCGGAGGATCTTGTTGCTCTTGAACTTCGGTTTCGCCCAGTTCGGCGCCCGCTCTTCGATTTCGAAGCTCTTGCGATTCCGCAGATCTTCACACAAGCCGTCGACCGTCTCATGGAAGACGCGGTCAGTTTCGCCTTTGTTCACTTCGTACGGGCGGATCTGATAGATCAGGTCATTGAATACATCGCCGAGATGCATGGCGTTCAACATGCCGAATCCGAAGTCGATGGTGAACTTCAGCCCCGGCTCACCTGAGGCGGCCTTGATGCCGTCGCTGTCTTTGAACAGCAACACGCGGAAGCCGTCGAAGCCGGCATTCTTCAGCGCGAAGCGATATTCAGCCTCATACATGCCGAAGCGGCAGGGGCCGCAAGAGCCGGCAGTGAAGAAGACGTAGTTGTCGAGAATCTGCTGGCGCGGAATTCCTTCCTTCTCCAGAAACTGGAGGTATTGCACCAGATTGCCTACTGTGAAATAGGTGGGGTTGCACTGGCCATTGTTGCCGTACTCTTTGCCGATCTGGAAGGCAGGCACGTCGGGCACGGGCAACTTCTCGCAGCGGTAGCCGCAGCCCTGAAAGACGGCACGGATGAGATCCTCGTGCTTCCAGGTGAAGCCGCCAAAGAGAATTGTGACCTTGCCGCGCTCCTCGGCGGTAAAGGCCCGTTCCACCGGACGGTGAAAATGGTCGGGCGCGTCCAGGCCTGCGATCTTGCGCAGGCGCGCGCGTTCGGCGGCCAGTCGCTGCTTGATCTCTACGTCGTCTTCGATTTGAACGAGATGTGTGGCCATTATCTTCCTCCGGCGAATGGAATGTTGGGCTGTGATGGTGCGAGAAAACAGAAGGTTGGTCGATGATTGCAGAAGCGCAGGGATATCCGGTGCATACCCTCGAACAGGCATTCGAGGCCGTTCGTCCGACGTTTGAGACCCATCAGAAACTCCTACCGTTCGCCCCAGGAGGTTCGATGTTTACGCCCGCGGGAATCGTCTGATGCGAATCCCTGGCGCCCTACTCAGCGGTAAAAAGGTACCAAGTTCGGGTATTCTAACCCGAAAAGCCTGTCAATTTGAATCACATTTACAAAATTCTACGCAAAACTTCCGCTGACTCCCTGGAAGCCGTGCGAAGCCTGTTTCATGACCCACTTCAACACCCTGGTGTCGTTGTAGCAGAACCCCAGGTTGTGGTTCAAGGTAGAGAAGCAATGGGTCTGGCACGACTGCTTCATCTGGTTGAGTTGCGGGACCTCGAACTTGTGGTTTTCGATTACGCCCCAGTCGTGGGTCGCAGAGTACATCGGGAAACACGGCGCCAGCGTACCGTCGACTCGAATGATGATGGAGTTTTGCCCAGCGCGGCAGTTCCAGGGTTCAACCTTGCCGCGCATGAATTCTTTCATGTCTAGCAGGCGTTTGACCGAGTTCACCATCTTGTAGCCTGACTTGTTCTTCTCAATCAGCCAGTCCACCAGCGCATCGACTTTCGGGAAGTCAACGGGATGAATGAACGTGTCATTGGCATCGTAGTGCTTGAAGTGGTCCTGCTCGATCATGGGAGATTCGTTGAGGTGGTAGTCGGTGGCAATGCCGTGGTCGCGGGCGATCTCGGTTAGCTGCTTCACGTCCTCAAGGTTGTTGCGGCAGATGTTGATGTTAAAAAACACCGCATAGCCGTACTTGTACTGCTTGCGGATGAGGTAGTCGAAGTATTTGCGGACGGGAGTCAGGGCTTTGGCGAGCCCGGGCTTCTCATCGACCGCGTCCACGGCGAAGTTGAAAATCGCCACGCCGGCATCGGCAAGGCGATCAATCACGTCAGGCCGCAGCAGGCGCGCGTTGGTGGGAAGGTATATCCAAAACCCTTTCTTGGCGGCGTAATACGCCGCCTTGTGGATGAGCTGCGGGCGCAAAAGCGGCTCCCCACCCATGAATGCCAGCACCCGGCAAGTGGTGGAATGGAGCCAGTCGATGGAGCGTTTGGCCACATCCTCGGTCATGCCCTTCACGCTGTTGTCAAAAGCCCAGCAGTAATGACAGTCGAGGTTACATTTCCACTCCGTAAACAGGTAGGCGATGATGGGATGGAACGGGCCGGGTAAGACGCGCGATTTCATGTACGGGAACAACCACCCATTCATGGCCCGATAGACCAGCGGCGCAGTCCAGTTCCGCTTCCCCGCTCTGGCAGCCGCGAGGTTGACTTCGTAGTTGTCGTCCTGTGCCAACAATTCGGGATGCTGAGGAAAAACCGGTTCCGGTAACTTTGCATCTCCGGCGGCGGGCATAAGCAAGGGCCGGGGAGCAGGAGACTTGGTCAGTAGATCGTGGAGTTGGACATCCAGGCGAAACGGGGGCGGCGCGTCTCTCTGTTCGTATTTCTCCTGAAGGGCAGGCATAGCTTCTCCTCGTTATCAGGACGTAAAGGCCGCTAAAAAAACGAGTCTGTCATGTGACGCCTTTCCCTGTCAACCAAGTTTTTCCATGTAGATAGTGGATCGATTTAATACTTTTGGGGAGGAGGCGCTTGACCAACGGATTCATTTGGAACGAGAATCATGTAAATAGAATTGCGCATCTAAACGAGCGATGACAGAGCCGGAAAAATCGATTTTCAATCAGCAATACCGCGTGGTCGCCGTCGAGGGTGACCGATTGCTGGTGCGAGGGGTCATCAGCGGTGAAGTACTGACGATCGTCAACCCTGAGCCTGGAACGCCCCTCAGCCCAGAGGAGTATCCGCCGGGAAAGCTGATCGCGTTAAGCGACCCGTCCACTAATCCTGGAAATTAGGTCTGGTCAATTTTGACCAGTCCGCACTCGACTCTTCGTTAAATACTTGAGACAGCTGCTTTCAGCCCCTAAATGTCTCTGCACATCACAACCCTTCCCCAGTTGACTCTGGAGGTCGTCGGCTCGCCTCTGCTAACGCAGGGAGTTTCGGCGCTTCGGCCACGCTTGCGTTCGAAGCCTTCGTTGCCCAGCCGAATTGCGGTAATAGGCAATTATCTTCCGCGGCAATGTGGCATCGCGACCTTCACCACCGACCTGTGTGCAGCCATTGCTGCCGAATACGGCACCGCCCGATTGATGGCCCTCCCTGTGAACGACACCGAGCGGGGATATGACTATCCCTCGCGGGTCCGATGGTCGCTCGCTCAGGACGATGTGAGGTCGTACGAAGACGCGGCTGAATTCCTGAACTTCAATAACATCGATATGGTCTGCCTGCAGCACGAATATGGAATCTTCGGGGGGCCGGCCGGAAGCCATATTTTGCATCTGCTGCATGGGCTCAAGATGCCCGTGGTGACCACGCTGCACACGGTGCTGCGCGAACCTAACCCTGACCAACGGAGGGTCATGGCAGAAATCGCCGAGCTTTCGGACCGCCTGGTTGTCATGAGTCAGCTCTCTTCCCAGTTCCTGCAGACAATTTTCAAAGTACCGGGCAGCAAAATCGACATGGTTCCTCACGGGGTGCCCGACCTGCCATTCCTGGATCCAAATTTTTATAAAGACCGGTTTGGCGTGGAAGGGAAAGCGGTGCTGGTCACCTTTGGTCTGCTCTCGCCGAATAAGGGAATCGAAAACGTGATTCAGGCGCTGCCGCAGATTTTAGCCAGGCACACCAACGTTGCCTACATAATTGCCGGCGCAACCCACCCTCACATCCTTCGCCGCGAAGGCGAACGTTATCGCGAGTCCTTGCAAGCCTTGGCAAAGGAAGTCGGGGTGGAATCGCAGGTGACTTTCTACAACCGCTTTGTAAGTCCTGAGGAGATGGTTCAGTTCATTGGCGCTGCCGACATCTACATCACTCCCTATCGCCACGAAGCGCAGGTGGTTTCAGGGACGCTCGCTTATGCGCTGGGAGCTGGCAAGGCGATCATTTCGACTCCCTACTGGCACGCGATCGAACTGTTAGACGATCGTCGCGGCGCGTTGGTGCCTTTCAACGACCCCGCAGCCATTGCTCAAAAGACGATCGAACTCCTCGACACTCCTGCCATACGCCACTCCATGCGTAAACGCGCCTATTTGCTTGGGCGGGAGATGATCTGGAAGAGAGTGGCGCAGAGTTATATGGAAAGTTTTGCGAGAGTTCGCAGCGATCGCATGGAAAGCCCGCGGGTCCAGTTCTCAGCCCGCACTGGCAAGAAATCGCCAGACCAGCTGCCGCAGTTGAAGCTCAGCCACCTGCATCGGCTGACCGATGACACCGGAATGTTGCAGCACTCAATTTTCACCATCCCGAACCGCCGCGAAGGATATACCACTGATGACAACGCTCGCGCACTAATTCTTACCGTGCTTCTGGAGCAACGTGCGAAAGCCGGCTTGGAGCCAGCAGAATTGATGGCTACAGATTCGGCGTTTCTGTATTTGGCGTTCTTGGAGCATGCCTTCAATCCCACGACCGGTAGGTTCAGAAATTTCTTCGGTTACAACCGCCGGTGGAACGAGGCAAATGGCTCCGGCCACGGCAGCGAAGATTGTCATGGGCGCGCGTTGTGGGCCCTGGGAACGGTGCTGGGCCGATCCGAAGATGAGGGATTGCGGGGCGCGGCCGGGCGTTTGTTCGAGTACTCCCTTCCGGTCGCGGTCGAGTTCAGCAGTCCGCGCGCTTGGGCCTATGCCCTGCTTGGAATTCAGGAGTATCTCGATTCTTATCCCGGGGACCGCGACGCCCAGAGAGTAAGGACCGCGCTGGCACAGCGATTGCTCAAGATGTATGAGTCGGTCCGCAGCCCGGATTGGAATTGGTTTGAGGATGTTCTGGCTTACGGGAACGCGCGGTTGCCTCAGGCCATGTTGCTGGTGGGTTCTGCCTGTTGCGATGACCGCATGATTTCCGCCGGGCTCGAGGCACTGGAATGGCTCCTGGAAACGCAACGCTGCCAGATCAGCGGTCATTTCGTTCCCATCGGGTCGCAAGGCTTCTACCGCAAGGGTGGTCAAAAAGCGCGCTTCGATCAGCAACCGATTGAAGCAGCGGGCGCGGTTTCCGCGTGTCTCACAGCCTACGAAGTAACCGGTGACGGTCGCTGGCGCAACGAAGCCCGATCAGTTTTCAGGTGGTTTCTTGGCGATAACGATCTGCAACTTGCGCTTTACGATTCCGTAACCGGAGGCTGCCGGGACGGTCTGCACCCCGACCGCGCCAATGAGAACCAAGGCGCCGAATCGACCTTATCGTTTTTGATGACGTTGCTGGAAATGCGTTCGCTGCCAGAACCTGAGCAGATGGAGATCCCATCGTGACTGCCACAGAAAGCACCCTGACAATGCCCGGGACTCGCTACGCGTCCTTATTACTTCGGCATCCTAACAACCCGATCCTCACCAGCAGGGATTGGCCATATTCCATCAACAGCGTGTTCAATGCGGGGGCTACGCGGCTGGCGGATGGCACAACCCTGCTGCTATGCCGGGTGGAAGATCGCCGCGGTTTGTCGCACCTGTGCGCCGCCCGCTCGCGCAACGGCGTGGATGGCTGGGAGATTGATCGTGAACCCACATTGATGGCAAACCCCAGGGAGTATCCGGAGGAAGTCTGGGGCCTTGAGGATCCCCGCATCACTTTCGTTCCGGAGCTACAGCAATACGTCGTTACCTATACTTCTTATTCGCGCGGTGGCCCCGGAGTGTCGTTGGCTTTGACCAAGGACTTTCGGACCTTCGAGCGGTATGGCGTCATCATGCCGCCCGACGATAAAGACTCGGCGCTTCTGCCTCGACGAATCGATGGCTGCTGGGCGCTGATTCACCGCCCCATGACCACGCTGGGGGCGCATATGTGGATTTCCTATTCTCCCGACCTGCGTTATTGGGGCAGGCACAGGCTCATGCTGGAAGCACGCCGCGGAGCGTGGTGGGACGCAAACAAAATTGGGTTGTCTCCGCCCCCCATCGAGACTTCCCGGGGCTGGCTGGTCTTTTACCACGGAGTACGGCACACGCCGTCGGGCTGCCTCTATCGGCTCGGCTTGGCTCTTTTCGATCTCGAGAATCCTGAAAAATGCCTGTTGCGAGGCGATTCGTGGATCTTCGGACCGGAAGCCGAGTACGAGCGTCACGGCGACGTTGACGATGTCGTCTTCCCCTGCGGCTACACCCTGGATGCCGACGGCGACACCATCAATATCTATTACGGGGCCGCCGATTGTTCCATTGCGCTGGCCCGGGCCAGCGTTGCTTCCCTATTAGCATGGCTGGAGGCCAATGGAAGCTGCTGCGAGCGCAGACGAGATCAGGACCGATGAATCCGCTGCTTTGGGTGCTCCAGTTTACCTTTGGCTGCCATCACCGTCATATGAGTCGCGTGTTCACCATCAAGCACCGCACCTACAGGGTCTGCTTCGACTGTGGAGGCGAGTTCGATCTTCCGGGCATAACACACCAACGGTCCCCAAACCGCGCCGATCAGCCTCGATTCTTATCCATTCCATCAAAGTGAGCCATTATGCTCAGACTTGGCGATTCTATCCATGCGATCCTGACAGTGGAATCCTGGTTTAGGACACACCACCTTTCACTCCACGCAGCCCGCAGCCGCAAAGTATAACCGGGCAATCGAAGGATGATCGGGCAAGGTTGATTCAAATGCGTAACATCCGTTTGCTCCTTTTGACACTTTTTGTGCTGGCCATACCGGCCATCTCGTTCGCGCAGTTCGCCGTTTCAGTCCAAATTGCTCCGCCCGGCCTGCCTGTCTACGAGCAACCCGTGGTTCCCGCCGCCGGCTATTTGTGGACGCCCGGTTATTGGGCGTACGGGGGCGAAGGTTATTTCTGGGTGCCGGGTACGTGGGCACAGCCTCCCATGGTTGGCCTACTCTGGACGCCGGGCTATTGGGGTTGGGGTGGCAGCGCTTTCGCCTGGAATGGCGGCTACTGGGGCCCGCAAGTCGGCTTCTACGGTGGCGTTAACTATGGATACGGATATGGTGGCGTCGGCTATCAAGGCGGATATTGGAACCATGGAGCCTTCAACTATAACCGCTCGGTGAATAACGTCAGCAATACCAACATCACCAACGTCTACAACAAGACCGTCATCAACAACACCACGGTCAACAACGTCAGCTATAACGGCGGCACCGGTGGAATCAACGCCCGCCCGACCGCAGCAGAACAGAGCGCGGCACGCGAGAAGCACACATCACCAACCACGCTCCAAACGGAGCACGTAAGGGCTGCCAGCTCTAACCATGAACTCCTGGCGTCAGTGAACCATGGTAAGCCGGCAATTGCTGCAACCGCGAAGCCGGGAGATTTTAGCAAAGGCGTAGTGGCAGCCAGAGAAGCGGCCGCAGAAAACAAGGCTGCTGAGAATAAAGCGACCGAAAACAAGGCTGAAGAAACCAAAGCTGCTGAGAATAAAGCGACCGAAAATAAGGCAGAAGAAACCAAAGCTGCTGAGAACAAGGCGACCGAGAACAAAGCAGAAGAAACCAAAGCTGCTGAGAACAAGGCTACCGAAAACAAGGCAGAAGAAACCAAAGCTGCTGAGAACAAGGCCACCGAAAACAAGGCAGAAGAAAACAAAGCTGCTGAGAATAAGGCTGCCGAGAACAAGGCCACAGAAACGAAGGCAGCTGCGGACAAGGCAAACGCAGCTCGCGTGAACGAGAATAAGACCCCAAAGCCGAAGGCGGTTCCCGCACCCAAAGAGCCTACAGCTCATGCGCAGCCCGTCCCTCGGCCACAGACAACGCACAGCAGTCCAGCAGCACGATCGAACGTCCCTCGCCCTCCCACTGAGTCTCAGAAGCCAACTGCAGAGCGCCAGGCAACTGCAGCCCACTCGCAGCCTGCTCCGCATCCGGCAGCAGCGCATGCCCAACCTGCTCCGCGTCCCGAAACGGCACGCAGCACAGCCGCACCTAAGGAGTCTGCGCCTCGCCCTGAAGTAGCTCATGCCCAGCCCGCCGCTCGCCCGGAAGCGAAAGAAGCGCCGGCCGAAGATCACCCTCGTAAGTAGCGAATTGACGGCCATGTAGCACGTCAATCGCCTGAGAGGTAATGAAGTAGGCGTTACCGGCGCGGACTCACAAGGTCCGCGCCGTTTTTGTTCCCTGACGCCACGCGGCTGATCCAACTTCTACGTCTTCTTTCCCCGAATGAGCAGTTTTGACCATTAAGAAATCTCACCGCCGTCTATAACCAAGACTGGCCCTCCCCAACATCGACTTCCAATATGAAACCTGAAGGAACAAGACAACCGCGCTGCAACCGGGCGGCATCGAAGCCGGTGCCTTCTGGTGTTGATCTTCGGTCCTCGTGTCAGCGCGAAGAAAAAGGAGCAACGCATGCTTGGAACTATATTGATCGTGTTTCTGGTTTTAGCGCTTTTCGGCGCACTGCCACGCTGGCCGCATAGCAGAGACTGGGGCTATGCCCCAACTGGAGGCCTCGGACTGGTCCTATTGATCGTCGTCATTCTGCTGGTCCTCGGTCGGATTTGAGCCATGCCTCACGCGGCAAAATCGCCAGGCACCATCGCCGGGAGTTGGCGCCTGCTTTCAATCCGCGCGGCCGCACTTCTTCTTGCCGTGCTCATGTCTAGTGGAGTTTTGTCGGCGTACTCGGTTCTAACCCATGAGGAAATTGTTGATTTGCTCTGGGCCGACACGATCCAACCGCTCCTGCTCAAGCGCTATCCCGGATTAACCGATGATCAAATCCGCGAAGCTCATGCCTACGCATACGGGGGCGCTGTCATCCAGGACCTGGGTTACTACCCGTTCGGGAGTAAGGAATTCAGCAACCTGGTGCATTACGTTCGCAGCGGAGATTTTGTCAGCGAACTGCTGATTGAAAGCCAGGATGTTGACGAGTATGCCTTCGCGCTGGGGGCACTGTCTCACTATGCATCGGACGTCGCCGGCCACCCAGCGGTCAACGAGTCGGTTGCCATTGAGTATCCGAAATTGCGGGCGAAATATGGCAAGTCGGTTCGCTACGCTCAGGACAAGACCGCGCACTTGAAAACCGAGTTTGGATTCGACACCGTGCAAGTCGCCAAGAATCGCTATGCTTCGCAGCAGTACCACGACTTCATCGGATTCAAGGTTTCGAAGCCGCTGCTGGAGCGCGTCTTTCCCGTGGTGTACGGGGTGGAGTTGAAAGAAGTGCTTACCCACGAGGATATGGCCATCGGTTCGTATCGTTTTGCGGTCAGCCGGCTGATTCCGCAGATGACCCAGGTCGCGCTCGAAACCCACAAGAAAGAGCTACACCAGGAGATTCCGGATTTCGCGAAACGGAAGTTTCTGTATCGTCTGTCGCGCTCCGACTATGAGAAGGATTGGGGAAAGGACTACGTAAAGCCGGGATTAGGCACGCGCATCTTAGCCGCGGTGCTACGATTTATCCCGAAGATCGGCCCGTTCAAGAAACTGGAGTTCAATAACCCCACTCCCCAGACCGAAGACCTGTATATCAAGAGCATCAATACAACGGTTGATCAATACCGGGGTTTTCTCGAACAGGCGCGCACTGGCCCGGTGGCGCTTCCCAACCGCGACCTCGACAGCGGCAACCTGACCAAGCCGGCGGAATACTCGCTTACCGACAGCACTTACGCGCAGTTGCTGGAGCAACTATCTGGACACAAGTTCGATCAAACGTCGCCGGAGCTGCGCGATAACATCCTCGGGTTTTATTCTGACCTCTCGTTACCCATCGACACCAAGAAAGATGTGGCGAAATGGCAGGGAGTGCTGACAGCGCTCGATCAGCTAAAGTCGGTGACGGTGATACAAACGGTCGCAGGAAGCCCGGCGCAGTGAAAACCATGTTTCATTGCCTCGCTACGCCCCTGCCTTCATCTCGTTAAAGCCCCGTCACGCTCAACCCCGAAGAGATTGTGTATTCCTGCCCTGGCACCGAGACAGAGATGGCCTTATCATGGTTCAGCTCGCAGCCAATAGCCAAGCCCACCTCCATGCGATTCTAAGCGAACATCGAGAGATTGTGGCGCATGCACTCGGCTCTGGAGCAACTGCTTCCGCAACGGTAAACAAGTGAGCGTTCCGCCATTTCCGCCCGATTACCGTGCATCCGGCTTGCTGCTGCATGTCACCTCTCTTCCCTCGCCTTACGGCATTGGCGATCTCGGACCGGCGGCGTATTCGTGGGTCGATCGTCTTCATGACGCTGGCCAGCGTTGGTGGCAATCCCTCCCCCTCGGGCCAACGGGTTATGGGAATTCGCCCTATCAGCCGATGTCGTCATTTGCGGGCAACGCTCTGCTGGTCAGTCCTGAGCGCCTGGTGTCAGATGGGTTGCTGACAGAGAAGGATTGCGAATCTCGCTTCCCTTCCGATTTCGTTGACTACGACGCTGTGATTCCTTTCAAAGCCCGCATTCTCCAAGTCGTATGGAAAAACTTCAAGTCTGGAAACCGCGTGGATCTACGAGCGGCATTTGATGAATTCCGAAATAAGCACGCACATTGGCTTAACGATTACGCGCTGTTCCGCGCATTGAAGGCGAAGTACGACGGCGCATATTACCTCGATTGGCCCGAAGACGTGGTGCAGCGTCGGCCGGAGGCTCTGGCGGCTGCGCGCCGCGAATTAGCGGATGAAATTGACGAGGTCTGCTTCGCACAGTTCCTGCTCTTCCGCCAGGGAGATCAGGTCAAGACCTATGCGCAGTCGAAGGCCGTGAGACTGATTGGTGATTTGCCCTTCTTTGTCTCTCCGGATTCCAGTGATGTCTGGGCGAATCCCGAGTTATTTCTCCTCGATGAGCACCACCGGCCGCGATTTGTCGCCGGCGTCCCTCCGGACTACTTCAGCGCACAAGGACAATTGTGGGGAAACCCGGTTTACAACTGGGATGCGCTCCGAGCCAGCGGTTATCGCTGGTCGATTGACAGAATCAGCGCTTTGCTTGCTCACGTGGATGCGATTCGGCTGGACCACTTCCGCGGATTTGCGGCCGCCTGGCACGTGCCCGCAGGTGCGCCAACGGCCCAGACGGGCCAGTGGGTGCAAGGTCCGGGTGCGGACTTTTTCCGGGCTGTCTCCCGGGAGTTGGGCGGCTTGCCGTTTATCGTCGAAGATCTCGGAATCATTACTCCCGATGTCCGCTCGTTGCGTGATCAATTTCAACTTCCCGGGACACGGGTTTTGCAGTTTGCTTTCGACGGCCATCCCGACAATCCATACTTGCCTCACAACTTCGTCAGCAACACCGTGGTCTACACCGGCACCCATGACAACGCACCGACTCGAGAGTGGTACGACGAATTGCCTGACTTTCAGCGGCAGAACTTCTGGAATTACCTCAAGCGAGCGCCAGGCGGAAGCCCTGATGCGGCGCCTGGACTGATGGAGCTGGCATGGTCGTCGCCGGCAGCACTGGCGATTGCTCCCTTGCAAGACGTTCTGAACCTTGGAGCAGAAAGCCGGATGAACGTGCCCGGCAGGGCGGCCGGGAATTGGGGCTGGCGAGTCCGGCAAGAAATGCTGTCCGCTCCAGCGTTCGACCGGCTGCGGAATTTGACGCAGACTTCGAATCGCTCGAGTGCGGCAACGGGCGCTTAAGAAGCAAGCTGGGGAACGAATCGATGGCTGAAATGTGATTCTGTCCCGCGGCTGAATCTCGCAAGACGCCCCTAAGGATTGTGCTGAAGAACTGGCGGAGAGAGTGGGATTCGAACCCACGTTACCCTTTCGAGTAAACACGCTTTCCAAGCGTGCGCCTTCAGCCACTCGGCCATCTCTCCCGTGAACCGTTTGTGCAGGAATTGGGAAGCTGATGTTAAGCCCCGCAGCCGCTGCAAGGCTCCCTATCGATTCTATGGTGCGCACCGTCGCGGCCGCAAGCCGGAAGCCAAGCAGCTAGGAACCCGAAGCCTCATGCATCTGCTGCGCCAGATAATTCTCGATTCCCATCTCATCGATCGCATGCAACTGCCCTTCCAGCCAGTCGATGTGCTCCTCTTCGTCCGTCAGGATTCCTTCCAGCAGTTCTCGCGATCCGTTGTCGCCCGCATTCACGCAGGTCTCGACGCCTTCATTCAGCCGTTTCACCGCGTCATACTCCACTTGCAGGTCGCTCTTCAGCTGTTCCTTCACGTTCTGCCCAATGTTGATCTTAAAATAGTCGCTCATGTTGGGCGTCCCATCGCGGAACAGAATATGCTCAATCAACTTCTCCGCGTGCCGCATTTCCTCAATCGACTCCTTGCGGGTGTGTTTGGCCAGCTTTTCGTAGCCCCAGTTCTCGCACATCTCCGCATGCAGGAAATATTGATTGATGGCCGTCAATTCCGCCTTCAGCACCTGATTCAATACTGCAATAACTTTCGGATCACCCTTCATTATTTCGCCTCGAAAGATTAACGCTTAGCCTTCCGCATTCAGCTCTTAGACGTTGCAACTGGCCGCAACGGCCGATGCCGAGCGCGGATTGCCAAGTGCTTGCAACTATAACATTGCCTGCCGAACAACGATAGTTGGAGTGTCTTACGAGACTTCCGGGGCTTCCGTGGTAGGAATATCACTTTCAGCGGCTTGTCCATTAGTCGGACCAGCGGTCGGCGCAGGCGCAGCCGGCTTCACCGCTCCATCAATCACCCGATTATTCAAACAATAGAGTGCGAGTTCCAGGCGGTCCGCCACGCCCAGCTTGTCATAAACTTTGCGCAGATAGTTCTTCACCACCTGCTCGGTCGTCCCCACCCGCACCGCAATTTCTTTGTTCTTCATTCCCTGCGTCACACAGGAAACTATCAGCGTCTCTTTAGGCGTGAGTTGCACCTTTGTCTTAGGCGCCCCCGCGCGTGTCCCCTGCGTGCGGTACGCATCCAGCACCCATTGGATCCCGCGGCTATCGAGCCACGCTTCGCCCTTGGAAACCTTGCGCAGGCAGTCCACCATCAACTCCGGCTCCACTTCCCGCGAGACAATGCCGCAAGCCCCACGCCGCAACAGCTCCAGCGTCAGTTCCTCGTTCGGCTCGGGCGTGACTACCACCAGCCGCAATCCTGGATTCTGCCGCAGCAGGTCTGCAACCGCCTCTGCCGGATTCGGCGCCAACGCCGCTTCAAACAGCATCAGGTCCGCAGAAAATTTCTTGGCTGCAGAAAAGGTTTGTGAAAGTGTCTCGGCCTGGCCCACCACCCGAACGTCGTCTTCCACCGCAAAAATCTTGCGCAGCCCGGCGCGGAAGATCGCCTGCGTATCCGCAACGATCACACGGATGAACCGGCCGTCATCACCCTCTAG
>Ga0207057_1007_pt1 | contig 63640 bp, 52 predicted proteins | sample Alteio_BWMinCont_33_FD_153265 | JGI IMG/M metagenome (GOLD analysis project Ga0207057, IMG submission 153265) | Enriched cells from forest soil in Barre Woods Harvard Forest LTER site, Petersham, Massachusetts, United States -... | ecosystem: Environmental > Terrestrial > Soil > Temperate forest >... | reverse complement strand
CTGATAAAGATCGACGTAGTCGGTTCCCAGACGACGCAGACTGTCGTCAATCGCATGAAAGATGTGCTTGCGTGAGAGGCCCTTCTGATTGGGATCGTCCCCCATCGGATAGAAGACCTTTGTCGCGATGACCACTTTGTCGCGCGACGGGCCGAACTCCTTCAGCCCGCGGCCGGTGATCTCCTCGCTCACTCCCAACGAGTACACATCAGCAGTGTCGAAAAAATTAATGCCTGCTTCGAGAGCGCGGCGGAAGTAGGGTTTGCTCTCTTCCTCTTCCAGAATCCATTCACGCCACTTTTTTGAACCGTAGGTCATGGTTCCCAGGCAAAGACGCGAAACTTTGAGCCCCGTGGCACCAAGATTCACATACTGCATGCAGCCTCCCGCGACTATTCGAAAGTAAAAATCTTCTGATTGGATGTATCAGATAAGTCCAACGGCTCAGAGAAGGGATTGAAGATGGCGCGAGCGTGTGCGCAGCATTCGCTCGCTATTCAGGCTCGACGCTTGCTGCGTTGCGCCGCGGCCATGCCGGTCGATTCGCGCACGATCAGCTCAGGCTGCATGACGATCTCTTCAGGGAACTCTTTGCCCGGATTTGCAATCATATCGAGCAGGATCTGAGCGCCTTCGCGCCCCATCTCGCGCAGTGGCTGACGTACTGTCGTGAGACTGGGCTTGTGGTAAGCGGCGCTCATGATGTCATCGAAACCGATGACAGAAATATCTTCAGGCACGCTCAAGCCCGCATCGTAGATGGCGCGGATGACTCCGATTGCCGAGATGTCGTTGAAGCAGCAGATGGCGGTGAAGTCACGCGTGCACGCAAGGAGATCGCGCATCGGCTCGCAGCCCACTCCTGGCGACCAGCTGTCTGCGTCGAGCTGGATGCAATGGTCGGGCTGCACCTTGAGATTGAGTTGCCGGGCTACCTCAAGGATGGAGCGCCAGCGATATTCGGTATCGGGGATGATGTTGGGACCTTTCATGAAGGCGATCCTGCGGTGGCCGAGATCGTAGAGGTGCCGCAGGGCGAGTTCCGCGGCCTTCATGTGGTCAAGGATGATGTTGGTTACGCCGGGTGAGTTGTTGTGCGCAGAGATAGCTACTGTGGGCAGCGGGCTGCGAATCTCAGACGGCGTGTTGAGGAGCAGAAATCCGTCGACCGCGCGCTCGGCGAGCATGCGCGGATACTCCACCATCAGATCGTGATTCCAATAGTGGCTGGCGGTGAAGTAGAAGTACTGCGCGCGCATCAGATACTCTTCGACGCCGTTCATGACCATGGTGAAATAGCCTTCGCTGAGATCGGGAGCCAGGACACCGATCGACATGCTGCGGTTCTTGCGCAGTGAGCGAGCGAAGTAATTCGGGCGATAGTGAAACTTCCGGGCGGCCTGCAGGACGCGCTCGCGCGTGTGCGCCGGGATGGACTTGGCAGACGGTGAATTATTCAGCACCAGCGAGACAGTAGTCTGCGAAAGCTGGAGGATCGCTGCAAGCTGCTTCAGATTGATAGGCTCGCCGTTGTTTGGCTGCTCTTGCTTCTCTTTCCGGTCATCTCCCATAGGCGATTTGTAGCACGTTTGCTGCGCCAGCACTACTTCCGGGCGCGATCTATCAGGCGATGCTGATCTCTTCATAGGTTCCCATGACCTTCTTGAGCGCATTGCAGATTTCGCCAACTGTGGTATCGGCCTTTACGCAGTCAAGGAGGAAGGGCATAGTGTTCGCCGATGAAATTCCGTCCGTGGCCGCGGAGGGTTCTTGTTCGGCGGCGTGGCAGAGCGCCAGCAGGGAGCGCGCGACAGCTTCATTGCTGCGATTCCGGCGCAGCTTTTTCAATTTTGCTGTTTGCCCCTCGCGCACAGATTCATCGATGTAGAGAATCTCCGGGGATGGCTCGTCGACGAAGTATTCGTTGACGCCGACAATGATCTTCTCATGCGCTTCTACCGCGCGCTGATAGTCGTAGCTGGACTGGGCGATTTCTTTCTGGGGGAAGCCGTGCTCGATGGCGCGCACCATGCCGCCCATTGCGTCGAGTTTCTCAAAATATTCAAAGGCGGCTTTTTCCATGTCGAGCGTCAGGCGTTCGACGAAATACGAGCCTCCCAGAGGATCTGCCACGTCCGCGACTCCCGACTCAAAGGCGAGGATCTGCTGGGTGCGCAGTGCGATGCGCGCGGCGTCCTCTGTCGGCAAGGCAAGGGCTTCATCGTATGCGTCAGTGTGTAGTGATTGCGTTCCGCCGAGCACCGCGGCGAGCGCCTGGATGGCGACGCGGGCGATATTGTTCTTCGGCTGCTGCGCCGTGAGCGAGACGCCGGCTGTCTGGGTGTGAAAGCGCATCCAGGTGGAGCGCGGGTTCTTTGCACCGAAGCGCTCGGTCATTACGCGATACCAGATTTTGCGCGCCGCGCGGAATTTGGCGATCTCTTCAAAGAAGTCGTTGTGCGAATTGAAGAAGAAGCTGAGTCGCGGCGCGAAGTCGTCGATCGCGAGACCGCGACGGAGTGCCCACTCGACGTACTCGATGCCGTCGTAGAGCGTGAAGGCCAGTTCCTGCTGTGCGGTCGAGCCTGCCTCGCGGATGTGATAACCGGAGATCGAGATGGGATTGAAGCGCGGCGTGAAGCGCGAGCCGAACTCAAAAGTATCGACGACAAGGCGCATGGAAGGAGCGGGCGGAAAGATGTATTCCTTCTGCGCGATGTATTCCTTGAGGATATCGTTCTGGAGCGTGCCGGAGATTTTTGTCCAGTTCGCGCCCTGCCGTTCAGCAACCGCGAGATACATGGCCCAGATGACGCTCGCAGGCGAGTTGATGGTCATCGAAACGGTAGTCTGTTCGAGGTCGATGCCGGAGAAGAGCGTCTCCATGTCTTCGAGCGAATCGATAGCAACGCCGCATTTGCCAACCTCGCCTTCGCTCTGCGGATCATCGGAGTCGCAGCCCATGAGCGTAGGCAGATCGAAGGCCACGGAGAGGCCGCTGCCGCCATTGGCCAGCAGATATTTGTAGCGCTTGTTTGTTTCTTCAGGCGAGGCGAAGCCTGAGAACTGGCGCATCGTCCAGAGCTTGCCATGATAGCCGCTGGGGTGAATGCCGCGCGTGTAGGGCGGCTGGCCGGGTCCGCTTAGATTGGATTCCCAGTCCTGGGGAAGGTCAGATTTTGTGTAGAGCCGTTCGACCATCGCGCCGGAAATGGTCGTGAAACATGCACGGCCTTCTGCGTCCATGTTGATGCCCGTTGCTGCGCCGATGGGCTTTTCCGGGGCTTTACTCAGAGCCAGATTGAGCGTCTGCTCCTCCCACCGCTGCTTCTCTGCGGATGCGTTCGAGACGAGCGAGTTGGTTTGCTGCGCATCCGGCATCGAGTTCACCTCTTGGCGGGAAAACTCCTTAGCATAGGGGAAGACAAACACTATGGGCAAGCCACGATGATTGCCTCTCGCTAAAACTCCTCGTCATCGCCGATGGGCTGGCCCGGCGGTGCTTCAAGCCCTCCGGCGCTGGCGAACTTCGACGGATCTTTGCTGAAGCCTTCGATTTCGTTCTGCGCCGCGAGCCAGTGTGCATGCAACAACGCAGGAGCGCTGGCGTCGCTCGCTTTGCCTTTTAGCCAGGTGTGGAGTTGGTCGGCTTCCGATGCAGCGATGGCCATGGCTTCCGGCGACGCAGATTGCGAAGCGGCGAGCGCGAGCAGGTGACGCAGGACAGCGTCTTCCACTGTGAGTTGCGTCGCAAGAGTGATCGTCACCTGGCGCGGCGCATACCACGTAGCTTTGAGCGTCTGGTTGATGACATCGTCCAATCCGGGCAGGGAACTATCGCGCAGCTTGTATTCGACGAGGCTGCCGGCGCGCGCTGGTTCGATGAGCAGGCTTGCAGTCAAGTTCGCCGCAGACTCGACGGCCCCCTGCGGGTCGAAGGTGAGGCCGGTGCGTCCAGGAAAGGACTCTCGCGTACGCGGGTAGCCCGGGGGCCGCGGCGGTAGAACCTCAAGCAATGACTGGGTCGGTGTAATTTTGTTTTGAAGGGGCACGGCCTCAGCCGTGCCGTAAGTGCTGAGGGATTGTTTTTTAGTCAAACTGGCCCACCAATGCCTGCTTGCCATGCTTTGGCGTATTTCCAGCTCACATAAGCGGAGTGGTAAAGATGCAGCAGCAAACCCTCGCGCCCGTCGAGAAAGCCGAGGCGAAGAACGTAATTGTAGAAGAAGGTCCCGGCGGGATTGAGCAACACATTCCACAAGAATGCCGGCCAGCCTTGGCTGGTTTTGTTCTTAGCGGCAGCCCGTTCGGCGCCAAGCGAACTGTAGCGATTCATGTGCTCGATGTAGTTTTCCAGCGTAGAGTAGGCATGGTGGATCAGATCGCCCTGCAGTGTCTGTGTCGGCCCGGAGTATTGCAACGTCTCATGCACCGGCCGCTCTTCAAACCATGCCGCGCCTTTGCGGAAGAGACGCAGCTTCGGGTCGGGGTAATAGCCGCCGTGCCTGATCCAGCGACCAAGAAAAAGATTCCGGCGCGGCACAAGGTACGCATCCGCTTCCGGCTTTTCCTCGAGAAGCTGTGTCAACTCCTGCGCGAGCGCTTCGCTTACTTCTTCATCGGCATCCAGTGACAGCACCCACTCGTTTGTGCAGTGCTTTATGGCGAGGTTCTTCTGTTTAGCGAATCCGTGCCATTCTTCCTGAATGAGCTTTACGCCAAACCTCCACGCGATCTCTATCGTTCCGTCCGTTGAACCGGAGTCGACGACGACGATCTCATTCGCCCAGCGAACACTTTCAAGCGTTCGCGGCAGATTCGCTTCTTCGTTCTTAGTGATAATAGCGACAGAAAGAGACTTTCCCATCCCGCAGGCCTGTTATTGCAAGGTGACGGAATCCGTGCCGAGATGTTCGTTGATGAGGCGCGCAACGAGAGGCTTGAGCAGAGTGCCGTCTTTTGGCAAGATGAAGGCATTCACTTCATCGGACCAGTCCAGTTTGAAGCTGGTTGAAAGCGCAGAGATCCATATCTGGCGGACAGGAGCGTTGGGCGTGATGACGAATTTCGCGGGCGGCTCGTCAAAAACAATGTGGAGCACACCATTTTGTTCTTCGGCTTCAAAGTCGCCGTCTTCTTCAGCAACAATTAAGCTTTTCTTGAGAGATTCAATCGCAGCATCCGCGTGCTTGCGAAAAGTAAGCTCATCTAACATGGCACCAGTGTAGCAAGCAAGGTTACCGATTTGGGACAGACTCTCGGGAGAATGCAATACTCGCAGGATTTTTATATCCCACAGAAGAAATCCATCGCAAAATCGCAGCATCTAAGACTGGAGGAAATGATGATGCGGTTTTCCCGGACCATTGTATTTCTCGCAGCCTGCGTCCTGTTGCTTGCTCCGGCAGGTCACGCGCAAGCCACGGCGGTATCTCCGCAGCAGCTCATTAAAGATACCGCCTATAACGAGGACCGTGACCGTCAGCGCGACAGTTTCTGGGCCTATGATGTCGATCAGAAGTTAGGGCAGAACAGCTACGCGAAACGTCAGGTCGAGACGCGGGATGGTCCGATCTTTCGCATTCTTGAAGAAAATGGGAAGCCGCTCACCGACGCAGAGAAGAAGAAGGAGCAGGCCAGATTACAGCATCTGCTCAACAGCCCCGGCGCGCTCGCCAGAAATCGTGAAGACCATGAACAGGACGAACAGCGGATGCAGCGGCTGCTCAATTTGATGCCGGACGCCTTTTTGTATGAGCAAATGGGGCCTCCGTCCGCCGACATCGTCACGCTCCGCTTCAAGCCCAATCCGGCCTTCGATCCGCCCTCCTATGAGGCGCGAGTCTTCCATGGAATGGCGGGGACAATCCAGATCAATCAACGGCTAAGACGATTCGTTGCAATGCACGGCACGGTAATCGAGCGCATCGACTTCGGCTACGGATTGCTGGGCTATGTAGATAAGGGTGGCCGGTTCGAGGTTCATCGCGAGCAAGTGAGCCCGACCCGATGGAAGACGGATCTCGTCGATGTGCACGTATCCGGGCGAGTGATTCTCTTCAAGAGCATGAGTAAAGATCATTACGAGGCCCGCTCGGATTTTCAACCCATACCAACGGATATCAGCCTCAATGATGCGAAGCGTCTGCTCGATCAGGCTGCATCGCAGAATGAAGCGGACCTTCAGAGCGATTCAAAGCCTAAATAAATCCTCGCGCCTCCGGTGGGCAGGTAAGGGCAGTCTTTCGTGCCTTGAATCAAGAGTGGCAGCACACCAGTTTCTAAAGAAGTGGGCGCGTCTGCCACTCCGCCTGTTCCGACCATCGATGGCCGCTTCAGAACGGAATATCGTCGTCCGTAATCTCAGCCGATTGCCCATAGTCTTCAGTGGGAGCCGGTGACCGCTGATCAAAAGATGTCGAACTGGCGGAAGACGAACTGCCGGAGCGCGTATAACCGCCCCCACCGCCTTCTTCGCCGCGTCCACTCAGCAGGGAAAGATCATTGACGAGGATCTCGGTGCGATATTTCTTCTCGCCCGATGTCTTGTCGTCCCACGAGCGAGTCTGGATTTTGCCTTCAACGTAGAGCTTCGAGCCCTTCTTCACGTAATCGCGGATGATCTCCGCCGTGCGCTGGAAGGCGACGAGGTTGTGCCATTCGGTGCGGTCGCTCCAATTGCCGCTCGGGTCTTTCACGCGATCGGTTGTCGCCAGCGAAAAATTCGCGACCATCGTGCCGCTGGGCGTAGCGCGAATCTCGGGGTCCTTGCCCACGTTGCCGAGAAGAATGACCTTATTGACGCTCTTTGCCATAAATCCTGGAATCTCCCAATCCCTGCCGCGTGTGCTCGCGGCTAATTCTGAAGCATAGCAGAAGCAGGCAGGGTCCTCATATCTCGCTGAAAAGATTCATCCGCCAACCATGTAACTTTCGGGAGAGCGCCTGCAAATCACGGGTTCGAAACCTCAAGGAGTCGAATTTTATTGACATATATCAAAAAGATATATATCTGATAGGTGTACCGAGGAGCAGGGCATGATTCCTTTCTTCGTACTCACCGGAGCCTTTATCGTCTGCCGTGCTCTAGGATGGGCAGGCGTCGAATTCTTTGCGGCATGGCAGAACTGTCTGCGCGTAGCCGTGGCTGCAATGTTTCTGCTGACGGCATCGGCGCACTGGGGCAAACGGCGTGGCGACCTGGTTCGCATGGTGCCGCCGGCATTCCCGCGCCCGGATTTGCTGGTCACGCTCACCGGCCTTGCTGAAATTGTCGGAGCCATCGGAATGCTGTGGACGCCCGTCACCAGAGCTGCTTCTCTGGGCTGGCCATTCTTCTGGTCGCCATCTTTCCGGCGAATGTCTACGCGGCACGACATCAGTTGACAATTGATGGCCGCAAAGTGCCGGGTCTTGCGATGCGAACAGCCTTGCAGATCGTCTTTCTCGCAGCGGTAATCGCCGCAGGATGGTGCTGAGATGGCGCGCGTAAATCAGAGCCAGTTTGCCTTGCTCGGCCTGCTCAGCTTTGAGCCGATGTCCGGTTATGACCTCAAGCAGCTGATTTCCTGGTCGGTGAACCATTTCTGGCGCGAAGGATACGGGCAGATTTATCCCACGCTGCAGCAATTGGAAAAGCAGCGCCTGGTCGCGAAAAAGACGCAGCGGCAAAGGGGCAAGCCCGACCGCAACGTCTACTCGCTCACGCCCGCCGGACGCGAACGGCTCAAGCAATGGCTATCCGAGTCTGCCAGTCCTGAGGTCCCGCGCAACGAGCTTTTGCTGAAGCTGTTTTTCGGGCAGTGGGTCCCGGGAGCGATGAGCCGGACGCAGCTAGAGTCCCATCGCCAGCTATGGAAGCAGCAGCTTGTCGACTACGCGGGCATTCGCAAGCGGTTGTTTGAAGAGAACGACGAAAGAAATCCCGGACTGCCGTTCTGGGAGATGACGCTGAGCTACGGCGAGCACATCGCGAAAGCTCAACTCGCCTGGAGCGAAGAGGCCCTGAAAAAGCTGAAAGACAAGGAATAGACCGCAAGGAGGTCACACCATGCACGATCCACTTTGGATGAGAGCATTTCTTGCTGTTCACATTGCAGCGGGGAGTTCGGCCTTTGCTCTGGCTCCTCTCGCACTGATCACCGCCAAGGGCGGCAAGGCCCATCGCCGCTGGGGCAAAATCTATTTCTGGGCAATGGCGGTGGTTGCGGTTACTGCTATCGTGATGTCGATCTATCGCCCGGTGCTGTTCCTGGGCCTGGTGGCTATCTTCAGCTTCTACTCGGCATTCGTCGGCTATCGCGTATTGGGACAGAAGGCGGCATACAAGGGCGAGAGGACCGCAACGGCACTCGACTGGTTTGCGGCTGGATTTACGTTCATCGCCAGCGCACTGCTTGCATTTCTCGGAGCAGCAAGGCCCGCGCTTGTGCAAAACCTCGGCATTCCCGCGATGATCTTCGGAGGCCTCGGTATGTGGATCGCGGGCGCAACGGCCTGGGCCTTCACGCACCGTCCAAAGGAGAAAATGTTCTGGTGGTACGCGCATCTTTCCGGCATGATCGGCAGCTACATCGCCGCATGGACGGCCTTCAGCGTTGTCACCATCGGCCCCCTGCTGCCCGTCGCCTGGTGGATATGGGTGGTGCCGACCGGAATCGGCGTTCCGGCCATCGTGATGACTCGCGCGTACTATCACAGAAAATTCACTCCGCGACCAAAGAGCAACGTGCAGGCTGCGGCGTAAGCGTGCAGTATCATTTTTGTGATGCTCGCGTCTCTCCGCTTTATCTGGAATGCAACTCGTGGCCATCGCCTGCGGCCATGGCGCAGCGAATATGTGAAGTGGCGGATTGAGACCTATTCCGGCAAGAAAGCCGAAAGTCTTCAGCCGAAAGACGTCATCCGCTTTGTGTGGAATGAGAAGCGGAACCTGCTGCGCTTTCTCCACTGGACCAATGAAATGGACGATTACAAAAAGCTGTCATCACGCGGGCAACAGCCTTAAATCGCCTCACAGGCCGGCTCTGCTTTGTATAATCGCCGTGAAAGCATGCAGGCCAAATCAACCCGACGCCAGTTTCTGCAACAGACCACCGTCGCCGCCGCAGCCGGCCTTCTGCCATGGTCTGCCATCTTTGCCTCAGCCGAAGAAGTCGACGGTCCGCGTTCACTGCGCGCTCATGCTCAGGCGCGTGGACTGCTTGTTGGCTGCGCCGTGGTCCCGGAAAAGCTCTCCGACGAACCCGCTTACGCGAACACGATCGCGCAGCAGGCGAATCTATTGGTCGCAGAAAACGCGATGAAGTGGAAGGCGCTGCGCCCTTCGCCTGACAAATATAACTTCGCGCCAGCGGACGCCATTCTTGCCTTCGCGAACGCGCATGGCCAGCGTATGCGCGGCCACAATCTCTGCTGGCATGAGGCGCTACCTGACTGGTTTCAAGCGACGGCCACGCGCGACAATGCGCGCAGGTTGCTTACCGATCATATTCGTCATGTAGCCGGACACTTCGCCGGAAAACTGCACTCGTGGGATGTGGTGAATGAGGCGATCGAGGTGAAGGACGGAAGGCCCGACGGTCTGCGCAAATCGCCGTGGCTCGAACTGGTTGGCCCGGACTACATCGAAATCGCATTTCGCACGGCGCGCATGGCTGATTCGACAGCGCTGCTCACATACAACGACTACGGCATCGAGCTCGACACGCCGGACCAGGAAGAGAAGCGTGCGAAGGTGCTGGCGCTGGTGAAGGGGCTCCGACTGCGGGGCGTGCCCATCCATGCCGTTGGTGTGCAGAGCCACCTCACCGCTGGAGAAGGTGTGCCCGGAGCGGGACTGCGCGATTTTATCCGCGAGGTAGCCGCGCTGGACATGCAGGTATTTGTCACGGAACTCGACGTCTCCGATTACAAGATTACGGGCTCAGTAAAAGAGCGCGACGCGGCCGTGGCCAAGCTCTACGGCGACTATCTTGACCTGCTGCTTGCCGAGCCCAATGTTACCGCGGTCCTTACGTGGGGCATTACCGACAAGTACACCTGGCTCGACCATCAGCATCCGCGCAGCGATGGTCAACCGCAGCGCTGCCTGCCATTTGACGCCGAATACCAGCCCACTCCCGTCTTTTTTGCCATGAGGAATGCACTCGATTCCCGCCGTCTGGCCCCGCCCGCACTTGGCAGTTGAGCCGCGCTTTGTTGTGATAGAGAAGTGACCTCTACTTTCTTAAGGCGCGCAGGTTTATTTTCCTGTCTTCTATTCGCCGCCGCGCGGGTTTGCGCGGCACAGGAACCGTTTCCGGGAGAGCCGGCAACCGCTCCACAGCCGCCGCAAACAGCGCCAGAGCAAGCCGCGAAGCCCTTGCCTGACCAGCAGCTTCCACCCACGATTCGCGTCAACACCAGCGTGGTGCTGGTACCGACGCTTGTTGAAAAGCCAACAGGCGAAGTCGTCTACGGATTAGGCGCGACGGACTTCACGCTTGAAGACAATGGCGTGAAGCAGGAGATCCATGTAGACGACGACCTCGACACGCAGCCTGTCTCGCTGGTCGTCTGCATCGAGCGCGGGCGCTCCAGCGGTCTTGAATTCGACAAGCTCGCCAAGCTTGGCCCGCTGCTCGACCTCTTCACCGCAGGCGGGCGCGGAGAAGCTGCGCTGGTCGTCTTCGATTCCGAACCTGTTTATCTCGACGCGTTCTCTCGCGACACAGACTACATCACAGAAGACCTGCAACAGTTGCGCCCCGGAGATGGCGGTGCCGCGATTCTCGATGCTGTCGGCTACTCCGTCGATCTGCTGGAGCATCGCCCGCCTGACCATCGCCGCGTGCTTTTGCTCATCAGTGAATCGCGCGACCATGGCAGCAAGAAATTCAGTGCCACGGATCTGGTCGAGCGCATCGGCACCAGCAATACGCTGGTGCTGAGCCTCACCTTTTCGCCAACCAAAGCGAATCTTATCGATTGGGGAAAGGGAAATCCCGGAGGCAGTCTTCTGGCTCCGCTGATGATGGCCATCGCCGCCGTGCACAAGAACGCGGCCCGCGAAATCGCCTCCATGAGCGGCGGCGAGTACGCAGCCTTCACGAAAGAAAAAGGCTTTCAGGACCGCGTCGACGAGCTGGCGAGCCACTCCCGCAACCGCTATATTCTCAGCTTTCACCCTTCTGATCTGACGCCGGGTTTGCATACCATCCAGGTAAAGCTCAACAACGAGTACAATGCGCGTGTCGTCGCGCGGGCCAGCTACTGGGCAGTCAACGACACGGCGGGCAGCACAGCTTCAACAAAGTAGCTCCAAAACGCTTCGATAACAAAGTTCTGGAAACATGGAGAAATTCAATGAGTGAGTGGTTGCAGTTAACAGCAAGTGACGGACACATCTTGGACGCCTACATCGCAAGACCAGAGGGCGAGCCAATCGCCGGCCTGGTGGTCGTGCAGGAAATTTTCGGAGTGAATGCACATATCCGCTCTGTCGCAGATAGCTATGCTCGCGATGGATTTCTCGCGGTAGCGCCCGCGCTATTTGACCGCATAGAAAAGCATGTTGACCTAAAGTATGAAGGCGGAGACATGCAGAAGGCGTTGTCATTTCTCCCCAAATTCAATATGGACAATGCTCTTCTTGATGTAGCGGCAGCGCTGCATTACGCTCGCCATGCGACAGGCAGGAAAACCGGCGTGATTGGCTACTGCCTTGGCGGATCGATTGCGTGGCTGAGCGCGACCCGATTAGACACCGACGCTGCGGTTGGTTACTACGGCGGTCACATCGGAAACTTTGTTGAAGAAACTCCAAAATGCCCGGTGATGCTGCATTTCGGCAAGCTCGACACGCACATTCCAAAGGAAGTAGTGGATCGCGTACAGGCCGCGCACCCGGAAGTCCCGATTTTCTGGTATGAAGCAGGCCACGGATTCAACTGCGATGCGCGATCGAGCTACGAACCGAATTCAGCAAAGCTGGCACGCGAACGGTCGCTAGCATTTTTAACTGAAAAGCTCTCGAAGTAGGTGAAGTAGATATCGTAGGACGAAATCGGGAGGAATCTGGCAAAATCATGCATTCTGAGTGTCGTTAAGCCGCTGAGCTGCATCTACGACAAGACACACGGTTTTCAGACTTGAACTGCAGTCCTTTGTTTCCTGTAAGGAAAGGTGACCCCCGCAACAATGGCGGCAAGTGAAACCATTGCTGAACCGAAACTCATAGCACAGGAGCGTTGGCGGCCTCGGGTCAATCCCTGGGTCATTGCCGCAACGGTTGCCCTGGCCGCGTTCATGGAGGTGCTCGACACTTCGATCGCCAACGTGGCGCTGCCGCACATCGCCGGCAGCCTCGGCGCCAGCCAGGATGAGAGCACCTGGGTTTTGACCTCCTACCTTGTTTCTAACGCCGTCGTTCTGCCCATGGGCGGTTGGGCAGCGAGCGTGATGGGCCGCAAGAAGTTCTTCCTGTTCTGCATCACTATCTTCACCATCAGCTCATTTCTCTGCGGCATTGCCCCCTCACTTGGGCTTCTCCTTCTGTTTCGTGTATTGCAGGGAGCAGGCGGCGGCGGCCTGCAGCCCATGGCACAGGCCATCATGGCCGATTCGTTTGAGCCGTCAAAGCGCGGGCTTGCCTTCGCCTTGTACGGCCTCGTTGCGATTCTCGCGCCCTCCATCGGCCCGACGCTGGGCGGCTGGATTACCGACAACTACAGCTGGCACTGGATTTTCTACATCAATATCCCCGTCGGGATACTCACGCTGATTCTCACCAACCGCTTGGTGGATGACCCGCCTTGGATCAAGGCCGACCGCAAGAAGCTGCTGAATGTGGACGGACTGGGCATTGGGCTGCTAGTGATTTCAATGGCCGCATTGCAGATCATGCTCGACAAGGGAGAAGAGAAAGACTGGTTCCAGTCAGACTTCATCCGTTACTTCGGAATCGCTTTCGCGGTTTCGTTCGTCGCTCTTCTTGTATGGGAGTGGCACGCGAAGAACCCCGTCATGGAGTTGCGTCTGTTCAAGAACCGCAACTTCGCCACCTGCTGTTTCCTGATGCTGTTTACCGGCGGCCTGCTCAATGCGACAACCGTGCTGCAGCCGCAGTTTCTGCAGGCGCAGCTTGGCTACACGGCGACCGTCGCTGGCCTCTCGCTTTCGGCAGGCGGCTTGGTCCTCATCTTCATGATGCCGCTGGCAGGGCAGGCACTAAGTCGCCTTCCGGCGCGCAATATCATCGTCTTCGGATTCTGCGGCTTCGCCTTTGCCTACTACTACACGGCCGTACGCCTCAATCTCGGACTGAGTTTCGGAACGGCCTCGCTAATCAGAGTGGTTCAAGTATGTTTCATTCCATTCGTATTCGTCGCAGTCACGACGGCGGCCTACTTTGGCATGCCGGTGGAGAAGAACAATCAGATTTCCGGCCTTATCAACTTTGTCCGAAATATTGGCGGCAGCATTATGATCTCTCTCACCAATGCAGGGGTGACCGAGTTCGGCCAGTTCCACCAGAACCAGATGCTCAAGCACCTCACCCCGAGCAGCGCGAATATGCAGAACCAGGTCAACGCGCTCAACAAAGTCTTTTCACGAAGCGCAGGCTCGGCAAATGCGGGGTACCTGGCGCAGGGACAGATATACAACCAGCTCCAGCAGCAGGCACATACGCTTGCCTATCAGGATATGTACTTTATACTGTGCGCCACGTCGCTCATCATCATCCCTCTCGGTTTTCTGCTGCGCAAAAACAAACCTGGCGTGGGCGGCGAAATCGCTGTCCATTAAGGGGTAGAATCACTGCATGCCCAGGCGCGCTGTTGTAGTCGCAATCACGGTCCTGTTTCTCTTTACAGGAATCGTGTCGTCGACGGCGTGCGAGATGATGTGCGTTCCCGCGAACCAGGCAGCAGCCTGCTGCGCACACCAGATGAAGCACTGCACAGACGCTGCCTCAGTTACGAGCGCGCGCGAGTGCAGTCATCCACAGGAAGAGACTACCCCGGCAGCTACTGCTGCGCAGTTGCTTCAGACTCATGCTGCAACCAGCGTCGATGCGGTTCTCATGGCCCCGCATACCACCAACATCGCAGCCACGCACGATGCAACTCTGCGGAGCAGCCTGAACCGATCTTCATTCATTCCGCCACTACGCATCTGATCCCGCCACTCCTCTGACCGAAAAAGCAGCGGCACACAATGCCGTTGCATGTCTTCGTCTGTTCTTCCTGAGGAGTTTTCGTGAAACGCATTTTGTTTTTACCGCTGCTGTTGTGCAGCGTTGCGGCTATTGCCCAGATGTCCATGCCGATGAATGACAAATCGGGCATGGGCGAGATGATGAACCGCGACAACAGCACCTTCGTGCAGCAGATCGTCCACCATGCAAGTTCGGGCACAAGCGCCGAGCCAAACTCCACGCCAACGCCGATGTGGATGAGAATGCAAGGCGACTGGATGCTGATGTTCCACGCCAACGCCTTCGTCGTCGACCAGCAGCAGACCAGCCCGCGCGGCGGCGACAAGTTCTTCTCGACCAACTGGTTCATGCCGATGGCGCAACGCCGGCTCGGTCCCGGCTATCTGACCTTGCGCACAATGTTGAGCCTTGAGCCTGCGACCATCACCGACCGCCGATACCCGCTGCTCTTCCAGCAAGGCGAAACCGCCTACGGCAATCCCATTGTCGATGGCCAGCATCCCCACAATTTCGTCATGGAGCTTGCGGCCCTGTATGACTGGACACTGGGCGAGAGGACGCAGCTCTCGTTTTACGCTGCGCCTGTGGGAGATCCCGCCATTGGCCCCACGGCCTATCCCCATCGCGAGTCCGCCCTTGAAAATCCCGTTGGCACGCTCGGGCATCATCAGGAAGACTCAACCCACATTGCCGACGACGTGATCACGGTGGGCCTTACGCATGGCATCGCCCGCATCGAAGGCAGCGGCTTCCACGGGCGCGAACCAAACGAGCACCGCTGGCAGGTGCAGCAGGGCGCCATCGATTCCTGGTCAACGCGCTTCACGCTGCAACCGGGAAAAAACTGGAGCGGGCAATACTCTTACGGCCGCATTCACAGCCCCGAAGCGCTCTTCCCGGACGAAAACCAGGAGCGCATGACGGCGTCTGCCATGTACAACCGCCCCATGCGGCGTGGCAATTGGGCCAGCACAATCGCGTGGGGAAGAACGCGCTCCCTCACCGACAACGTCATCCAGAACAGCTATCTCCTCGAATCGACCCTGCGCTTCGCCGGGAAAAATTACGCCTGGACGCGCATGGAAAACGTGGACCGCACAACGGAACTGCTGCTTGGCGAAAACCCCGTTCCGCCAGGCTTTCAGGAAGAGCCGGCAGGGCGAGTGCAGGCATATACCTTCGGCTATGATCGCGACTTCAACATGCTGCCACACTGGGAGACAGCGATCGGCGCGCAGACAACCGTCTACACACCCGGGTCGCGCCTGCAACCTGTATATGGAAGCGATCCGATGGGCGTTGCCATTTTTGTACGCCTGCGCCCAATCGGGAAATAACCAGGGAGCATCCGCGGTCCATTCACGGACCCCATTCGCATCGAACAGATAGGATCAAATAAACGACTCTCTTTCCGAATGGCAATCAACCTGGAAGAAAAAATAGAGCCGGAAAAGCCGGCATCGTCGCGTGACTACTCGCATGCGTGGCGCGCCCTGCGCCACAGCAACTTCCGCCTGTTTTTCGGCGGCCAAAGCATTTCGCTCATCGGTACATGGATGACGCGCGTCGCCACGTCATGGCTGGTCTACCGACTCACGAAGTCGTCTCTGCTGCTGGGCACAGTCAGCTTCGCCGGGCAGATCCCCACGTTTCTCCTCGCTCCATTCGCGGGCGTGCTGGTCGATCGCATGAACCGCCGCAAGGTGCTCATCTGGACGCAGGCTCTGGCGATGGTGCAGTCGCTCGCCCTGGCCGCGCTCACACTGACGCACCTCATCAACATTCGTGAAGTGCTCGTGCTCAGCGTCTTTCAGGGCATCATCAACGCGTTCGACATGCCTGGTCGTCAAGCCTTCCTCGTGCAGATGGTCGAAGACCGCGGCGATCTCTCAAACGCCATCGCCATCAATTCGTCGATGGTCAACCTGGCGCGGCTCGTCGGACCTTCGCTTGCCGGCCTGGTCATCGCGGCGACGAACGAAGGCTGGTGTTTCCTGATCGACGGCGTCAGCTACATCGCCGTCATCGTGTCGCTGCTCCTGATGCAGGTTCAGGCGAGCGCGGTAAAGCACGCGGCTGCGTCGATGGTCGATCAGCTGAAGGAAGGCTGGGCCTACGTGTCGAGCTTCGTGCCTATCCGGACGATCCTGATGCTATTCGCCCTCGTCAGCCTTATGGGTATGCCCTTCGTCGTGCTCATGCCCGTTTTTGCGGCGCAGGTACTGCACGGCGGCGCGCACACCCTGGGCTTCCTGATGGGCGCGCTCGGCGTCGGCGCTCTCATCTCAGCTCTGTCTCTCGTCGTCCGAAAATCCGTGCGCGGTCTTCTCAAGATGATTCCAATCGCAACCGGGGTCTTTGGAATCGGCCTCCTCAGCTTCGGTCTCTCGCACAATCAGTGGATCTCGCTGCTGCTGATGCTGGTCACGGGATTCGGCATGATGCAGGGCATGACGGCGAGCAACACCATCATTCAAACGCTGGTGCCGGAAGACAAGCGCGGCCGCGTCATGAGCTACTACACGGTCGCCTTTGTCGGCATGGCTCCGTTCGGAAGCCTGCTCGCCGGAGCGCTGGGACACGCCATCGGTCCACAGCGAACAGTGATGCTAAGCGGTGTCGCCTGCATCGTCGGAGCGCTGTGGTTCCTGACTCGCCTCAAAGCGATTCGCAAAGAGATGCGCCCCATCTACGAGCAACTCGGAATTCTGCAGCCGAAGGCTCCCGTTGTTGTTGAAGAGGAAGCGAGCGCCGGCTAGAACTCCGTCCTTCTCAACGATGCTGCGGGCAGCGTGAAGAATCTGCGATGATCGCTCGCCCGACCTGCGTCTCTTTGAGGTGGGGCCTCGTCTGCTATCCTTTGTATCCATAATCGAATTGCAATCAACACAGGGGAGCCAGCGATGTCATTCTCTGCTTTATCCCGCGGAGCAGCCATGCTCTGCGCGGCGGTTTTCTGCCTGCCGGCAACGGCGCAAATGGATCAGACCTACGCGCGCGATGCAAAACAGGCCATCGATCAGGACTACACGCAGCGCATCGCAAAGTACACTACGCTGCCCGAGCTGAATTCGCCGCTCACCGATTACCTGCCCGCATCATCAACCGTTCCCACGCCGGAAAAAGTACTCGGCGATGTATCGGGCGCGCCCGATATCCTTCCCTACGCCGAAGACGTCTATCGCTACTTCCGGCTACTGGAGTCGGCCAGTCCACGTGTGAAGGTCGTCACCATCGGTCGCTCGGAAGAGGGCCGCGAGATGATCGCTGTCGCCGTAGCTGACGAGTCGCTCATGAGGAACTACAAGGAAAACGATGCGCGCCTGGCAAAGCTCGCCGATCCGCGAACCATCAACCTGAACGACGCGACAGCGGCGGATCTCGTCAAGCAGTCCGTGCCTGTCTACTACATCACAGGCACCATCCATTCGCCCGAGACCGGCGCGCCCACCGCGCTCATGGAACTGGCCTACCGCCTCGCCGTCGACGACGCGCCATATATCAAGTACATCCGCTCGCACATGATCACGCTCATCACGCCTGTGGTCGAAGTAGACGGCCGCGACCGCATGGTCGACATCTACAAGTGGCACAAGGCGCATCCGAATGAAAACTATCCGCGCCTCGTCTACTGGGGGCATTACGTCGCGCACGACAACAACCGCGACGCCATGGCACTCACCCTCAATCTTTCGCGCAACGTGCTCGACACCTATATCGGATGGCACGCACAAGTGCTGCACGACCTCCACGAGTCGGTTCCGTTCCTTTACGACAACACCGTTGGCGACGAGCCATACAACGCGTGGCTCGACCCCATCCTCACCAACGAATGGCAGATGATCGGCTGGAACAACGTGCAGGAGATGACGAAGTTCGGCATGCCCGGCGTCTTCACCCATGGCGACTTCGACACGTGGAGCCCCGGCTACCTCATGTTCCTCGCCGCGATGCACAATGGCATCAGCCGCCTCTACGAAACCTTCGGCAACGGCGGCGCGGACACCGTCGAGCGCATCCTCACGCCCGATGAATATTCACGGACATGGTACCGCCAGAACCCGCCGTATCCAAAAGTGAAGTGGTCGCAGCGCGATAACAACAACTACGAGCAGACGGCTCTGCTCGTGTCGCTCAGTTACTTCGCGCAGAACGGGCAGACCTTCCTCAACAATTTCTATCTCAAAAGCAAGCGGTCGATTCTGAAGCCGAACGATTCCGGCCCCGCCGCCTATGTTCTTCCCGCAAATGAAGAGTCGCCCGACCGCCAGCGAATGCTGCTCGACATTCTGCGCGCGCAGCATGTCGAGATCAGCCGGACAACCGAAGCAGCCACGGTTTCCATCCCGGTAAAGGCAAAGCAAGGGAACAAAGACGAGGCGGACAAAGAAGCCACGCCAAAGCCCGAGCAGCCGAAAACCGAACCAAGAACCTTCCCTGCAGGCAGCTACGTCATCCGCATGGACCAGCCCTACTCGCGCATCGCCGACGCGTTACTCGACCGCCAGTACTGGGCCCCAAACGATCCGCAGAAGACTCCGTATGACGACACTGGCTGGTCGTTACCTACGCTGTTCAGCGTCGAAGCAGTGCGCGTGACAGAGCCTGCGGTTCTAAAGACTAAAATGGAAGTTGTTCCAGATGCGCGAAGCTATGCTGGTGCTGGGGGGAATGGTTCAGAGTATTATCTGGTTCCCAATCATGCTGATCCGAGTCTCATCACCTACAGGTATCTCTTGAAGAATGCAACTGTGTCGGTTGCAGATGCTCCGTTCACCGCGAACAGCCGGCAGTTTCCGGCTGGCTCATTGATCATCACGGGCGCCTCAGAGAAAGAAGTGAGAACCGCGTTCGGCACGACACTGCTGGCGCCAGTCGGAGTATCCGCTCCTCCCTCAGTTCCGATGCACCAGATCACCGCCCCGCGCATCGCCATGATGCACACCTGGCTCGGCACCCAGACCGAAGGATGGTGGCGGCAGGCGCTCGATAAACTCGGCGTGCCTTACGACTACATCAGCACGCAGACGGTCGGCAGTGAAGACGATCTGCGATCAAAATACGACGTCATCCTGTTTGCGCCCACAGGCGGAGCGCGGACAGCGCAGATCATTCAGGGCCTGCCGATGTGGGGCAACCCTCTGCCGTGGAAGAAGACAGACCTGACGCCGAACCTCGGCCGCATCGACTCAACCGACGATATGCGCCCGGGCCTTGGCTACAGCGGCATCGATCACCTCCGCCAATTCGTCGAACAGGGCGGCCTGCTCATCACCTCGCAGGACACGGCCCAGTTCGCCATCGACACCGGCCTTGCGCCTGGCGTCTCCGTGGTCACGCATGGCGATCTCAAGGTTGTCGGCACGCTGCTGGGTACAGTCGCCGTCGATCTCAAATCGCCCGTCCTCTACGGATACAGCAAGCCGCTGACGGTCTACAGCGAAGACGGCTTCTCCTTGAATGTGAGCAATACGGTAGGAGGCACGCGCGCCCCGCGTTTTTCGAGCGGCGAAGAACGCCCAACAGGCCGCGGCGGTCCCGACGATCCTGACATACCGCAAGGGCGTCCTTACATGGCTGCCGAGCCGCGTCCGAAGCCCAAGCCATGGGAGCCAATGCCGCTTAACGAGGAGCAGACCCGCAACAACCCGAACGTGATACCGGCAGAACTACTCCCGCAGGTTCTCCTCCGCTATGCCGACAAGGATTCGCTCCTGGTGTCCGGCCTGCTCGATCACGGTGATCTGCTCGCGCAACATGCTGCAGTCGTCACTGCGCACCTGGGCAAAGGTTCCGTGCTGCTCTTCGCCAATAACCCGCTCTATCGCGGCGAAACCATCGGCAGCTACCCGCTCGTCTTCAACGCAATTCTGAACTTTGATCATCTCGGCAGAAACAGCGGTGCCGCCCCGGGCGTGAACGCGGCGCAGTAGTTTCATAAAACAAATGGCCCGCAGGCGCCTGTTTTCAATAGCGACCGGGCCATTTCGTTTTAGTGAAGCATGTCGCTGCGGGCAGGTGCTCTGCGCTCTCCTGGTGGAAGAATTCCTAATCACTTTCAGTGGCGAGGATGTACGATTCGGAGTACCGAAAAGGAGGTTCCCATGAGTGATCCTCTTACAACTTCGATTATTACCGCCGTCGTTTCGGGACTGGTGGGCGGGACCGGGGTAGCGCTGCTGAGCAATTTTCTTAACAAGCGTAAGACCAACGCCGAAATCCAGAAACTTCAGGCGGACGCCGAGAAATCGAGGGCAGAATCCGAAAAAATCAAGGCCGAGATTGCGACTGTCACCTACACCATCTCTGCCTCCCCAGAGGAAATACTCATTGACGGCAGGTCGACTATCGACGGATTTGATGTGAAGGGCTCAGGAGGCAAATTCTGGGGCAATAACTCTCAACCCATCAGTCCCGAAGGGCAGGGCTACCTCAAGTTTGAAGATGGCGGCGTTTTGAACGTGCAGCGCACAAATACAGACGGACGATTCGAATTGCTCTTCCAAAGATACATTTACAAGTCCGGAGAGCATCCCTTGATTCCGAAGGATGATTTGATATCCGGGAAGCGAAAACTGCGTGTAAGTTGCGAAGCAAAATCCGCGGGCGCAGATCATACCTTGCGCTTCATGATCCGGGATCCCGTGACAAAACAGAGGCTGGCAGAAGACCGTGTAAAAGTAACGACGAATCAATGGACCTCACTTCAGGTCTATTTGTCCGCGGATCCCAACGTGGATAGTCAGTTTCGTATTGACGATGAAGAGGTCTCGAAGGCTCCCAGCAGCGTCCAAATCAGGAACATCGTCCTCACCCAACGGAAATAGCAGCTTGTACTTCTTCGATCGGTGGGCGGCCAGCCAAGGACCCTCCAATCTCGCGATGCGAAGAAATTTCACTCATAAGAATGATCTTTCACATACAATTCCCCAGTCCGATATTTCACCCTGAGGGAATGCCTTGAATTTCGTCCACAGTACCATCGCCTCGGTCGTCGTTTCAGTCGTCCTCGTTTTAGCTGGATCATCGAGTGATGCGCAACTGAAGGGCAGCAAGCCCGATACGCGAGTCGCGGACCATCCCGTGCCAGCGATCCAGGACACCGAGACCGTCGCGCAGCGCGATGCCCGCATGCAATGGTGGCGCGAAGCCCGCTTTGGCATGTTCATTCACTGGGGCCTGTATTCGATCCCCGCGGGCACATGGGACGGCAAGCAGATTCCCGGCATCGGCGAGTGGATCATGAATCGCGCGTCGATTCCAGTCGCCGACTACAAGGCCCTCGCGCCGCAGTTCAATCCCACCAGTTTCAACGCGCATGACATCGTCGCCCTCGCCAAGTCCGCCGGCATGAAGTACATCGTCATCACCTCCAAGCATCACGACGGCTTCGCCATGTTCGACTCGAAGGCGAACGCCTTCAACATCGTTGCCGCAACGCCCTTCAAGCGCGATCCGCTCCGCGAGCTCGCCGAGGAGTGCAAAAAGCAGGGAATCAAACTCGGCTTCTACTACTCGCAGGATCAGGACTGGACCGCTCCTGGTGGCGACGCCTACAAGACCGGCGACCATAAGCCGCCGACATTTCACTGGGACCCGGCGCAGGACGGCAGCTTCGATACCTATCTCCAAACCAAGGCCATTCCGCAGCTCAAAGAACTCCTCGGCAACTACGGCGATTTCCCAGCCGTCATCTGGTTCGATACGCCCACGCCAAACATGACGCCCGCTCGCGCGGCGGAGATCGTCAAATTGCTGAATGAGCACCCGAAGCTCATCTGGAACAACCGCCTCGGCGGCACCTATAAAGGCGACACCGAAACCCCCGAGCAGTACATCCCCGCGCAGGGCTATCCCGGACGCGACTGGGAATCCTGCATGACCATGAACGACACCTGGGGCTACAAATCCTACGACACGAATTTCAAATCGACCGAGACGCTGCTGCGCAACCTGATTGACATCGCCAGCAAGGGCGGCAACTACCTACTCAACATCGGCCCTGATTCGAAAGGCATCGTTCCAGCTGCGGAAGTAGAGCGCCTCCACGAGATGGGCAAGTGGCTATCGGTAAACGGCGAGGCGATCTACGGGACCAAACCAACCCTCTTCGGAGCCGAAGCAGGCAGCTTCAGCGCCACAGAGAAGGAGGAAGACGGTAAGCCGAAATTCATCCCCGCATGGAACTGGCGTTCCACCACGAAACCCGACAAAATCTACATCGAAATCTTCAACTGGCCCAGCAGCGGAACGTTTCATCTCGACAAAATGCCGCGTAAAGTCACCGGCGCCTACCTGCTGGCCGATTCAGCCCATAAGCCACTCAAGCTGAACCAGTCCGGCGGCAGCCTAGACGTGCAACTCCCGGCAGAGGCGCTCGACCCGATCGCGACTGTCCTCGTCCTTAAAACATCAAAATGAGCCGGATATTCACAACAAAGGGTGCGGCAACGCCGCACCCTCTCCATACGCCGGAACTGGCCCGAAAAAGCAATCTATGTTACTCTTGTTCCAGACACTTAGGAAGTGTAACGAACAGAAATTAGCAATAGGAGTAACGCACTCTCGTGCTGGCACCTGCAAAAAAAACCGACATTATTTCTCGCTTTCGCACTCATGACTCCGACACCGGCAGCCCTGAGGTGCAGATTGCGATCCTGAGCGAGCGCATTGGCGAGCTGACCGAGCACTTTAAGACCCACGCGAAGGACCATGCTTCGCGCCGCGGCCTTCTGATGCTGGTTAGCAAGCGTCGCCGCCTGCTCGATTACCTCAAGACGAACGATTCCGACCGCTACCGGGACGTCATCGGCAAGCTGGGCATCCGCAAGTAGCCACAAGCTCAAACCTTTGTCTCCTACGCGCACGCGACGAGAACTTCGTAAAGGAATGGAATACGCTGGCCGGGTCAATGGCTGGCGTGTATCCACGTTCCCGGCCACTTTCGTGCCTTGCGAAGCCCACATACCTGTCGTGTATCTTCCCGCCCGCGCGCACTCCCGCCGTAGCTCCTTTGCACATCAAGAAACGAGGACAATATGAAACACGAAGTGACAGTTGAGCTTGCCGGTGGCAAGCGGCTGACCTTTGAAACTGGCCGTATGGCCAAGCAGGCCTCCGGCGCAGCCCTGGTCACGCAAGGTGACAGCGTGGTGCTCGCAACCGCAGTAGCCTCCCCAGATCCCAAGGAAGGGATCGATTTCTTTCCCCTCACCGTCGATTACCGCGAGTACGCCTACGCAGGCGGCCGCATCCCCGGTGGATTCATCAAGCGCGAAGGCCGTCCCAGCGAGCGTGAAATTCTCACCAGCCGCCAGATCGACCGCCCCATCCGCCCGCTCTTCCCTGAAGGCTTTCGCAACGAGACGCAGGTCATCGCGCTCGTCTTCTCCGCCGACAAGGAAAACGATCCCGACGTCATCGGCATCAACGCCGCCAGCGCCGCCCTTGCGCTTTCCGATATTCCCTTCGGCGCAACCGTCGGCGCAGTCCGCGTAGGTCAGGTCAACGGCGAGTTCGTCATCAACCCGTCGTACACCGATCGCCGCGACAGCAAGATCAACATCACCGTCGTCGGCACCAAAGACGGCATCGTAATGATCGAAAGCGGATCCGAAGGCGTCACAGAAGATGTCGTCGTTGAGGCTATCGAGTTCGGTCACGCCGAGATCAAGAAGATCGTCGCCGCCATCGACGACCTGGCGTCCAAGGCGGGCAAGCCAAAGCGCCCCGTCACTGCTCCTGAATTCGATCAGGCCTACTACGACGCGCTGTTTGCCAAAGTTGGCGACCGTCTCAAAGACGCGCTCGACACCAAGACTCATGCCAAGACCGAGAGCTATGCTCTCGTCAAGCAGATCAAGGACGAGCTGGCAGCCGAGCTGAAGGAACTGCCCGAAGCAGAGCAGCCCGTCGCCAAGAAGAAGCTCGCCACCTACTACGAAACGCTGCGCGAGCGCATCTTCCGCGAGCAGGTCACCAAGGATCGCATCCGTCCCGACCGTCGCGCCTTCGACGAGATTCGCCCCATCACCATTGAAACCGGCGTGCTGCCCCGCACCCATGGCTCGGCGCTCTTCACCCGCGGTGAGACGCAGGCCCTGGTCACGGCGACGCTCGGCACCAACGATGACTCGCAGCGCCTGGAGACCTTCGAAGGCGAGCAGCGCAAGCGCTTCATGCTGCACTACAACTTCCCGCCGTTCTCGGTTGGAGAAGTGGGACGCATGACCGGCGTCGGACGCCGCGAAATCGGACACGGCGCACTGGCCGAACGCGCCATCAGCGCAGTCCTGCCCAGCGAAGAAGAATCGCCCTACGCGATCCGCATCGTCTCCGACATTCTTGAGTCGAACGGCTCGTCGTCCATGGCCTCGGTCTGCGGCGCAAGTCTTGCGCTCATGGATGCGGGCATTCCGCTCAAGGCAGCCGTGGCCGGCGTGGCTATGGGTCTGGTGAAGGAAGGCGACGACTACGCCATCCTCACCGACATCGCTGGAGCCGAAGACCACTACGGCGACATGGACTTCAAGGTTGCCGGAACCCGCGAAGGCATCACCGCCTTGCAGATGGACATCAAGATCAGCGGCATCACCGGGCAGATCATGCGCGAAGCCATGGAACAGGCTCGCCGTGGCCGCCTCTTCCTGCTGGACACGATGGACGCCGCGCTCAACGGTCCGCGTACGGAGAAGTCGAAGTACGCGCCGCAGATTCGCACCCTGCAGATTCCAACCGACAAGATCCGCGACCTCATCGGGCCCGGTGGCAAAACCATCCGCGGCATCATCGAGGCCACGCAGGTCAAGATCGACGTGGACGACACCGGCCGCGTCAATGTTGCTTCATCGGACGAAGAGGGCTTGAAGAAGGCTCTCGCGATGATCAACGACCTCACCGCCGTTCCCGAAGTCGGCAAGACCTACCTCGGCAAGGTAGTTCGCCTCGCCGAGTTCGGAGCCTTCGTCGAAATCTTCCCCGGCACCGACGGTCTGCTGCACATCAGCGAGATCTCCGAGCACCGCGTGAAGGACGTAAAGGACGAACTGCGTGAAGGCGATCAGGTGCTGGTCAAGGTTCTCGGCATCGAAGGCAACCGCATCAAGCTCTCGCGCAAAGCCCTCTTGAAGGAACAGCGCGCGAAGCTTGGCCTCACGGAGCAGCCCGGCCAGATCGACGACGTGGCTGCATCCGGCGAGCCTCAGGAAAATCACGAACATCGGGAACGGCCAGCGCGTCAAGAAGAGCGCCAGCCATCCTCGAATGCCAGCACTATCACCATTGAAGGCGGAGACGACTTCGACGACGCAGATGGAGATAATGAGGGCGGAGAGGAACCGAACTTCAACCGCGCCGATGGTGCACCTGCCCACGCAGGAGGCGGCGGGGACCGCCGTCCAAGTGGTGGCGGCTCTGGTGGTCCCGGTGGCGCTCGTCGCCGTCGCGGCCGTGGCCGTGGTCGCGGTCCAGGTGGACCCGGCGGACGCGGACCCGGCGGTGGCAGCCGTGGACCACAGTAAGCAGTAAATGTAAGTAACGAACAAAGGGCTGTGCGAAAAGCACAGCCCTTTTCCTTTGCGTACAACCTTACAACTTGTCATCCCGAGCGAAGCCGAGGGACCTGCAGTTTTTACCCAGCTGCAAGAAAACGGGTGCCCCATCCTTTCGCAAAGCGAAAGGGGGGAACCACAACTCTCTTCCAAGATGTCATCCTGAGCGAACCCTGAACGGAGTGAAGGGGAAGTCGAAGGACCCGCACGAACTACGTTCGTGCGAAGCCTTGCGGTAGCAAGGCCCGTTCTCCTCCGCAGAAGCACAAAAGGGGATGTCTATCGCAGCCCACATCTCCAGAGAAAGAGACATTTCGCGGATCGCACACGAGTCCTTTCCACGTCAGCGGCGGGATCGCAGAGAGGGATGGGTTGTTCTGAGATCGTGATCTTGTTCGAATCGTAGTTAAGGCGTGGATACGATTTATCTCGCTCCTCGTTGCAACCCCGAATGTTGTCTAACACGAACTTATAAACCAGTCGATAAGATTCTTCGGCATGACCTCCTGCTACCGATTCGAACTTAGAACGCTTCGCGCTTTCCACAGCAGCCTGCCTCAGCATTTGCGGCCCACTCTCCACCTGAACGGTTTCGGGAACGCCCTTTCCCAGAAGGGTGATCTTAAGGTCGACCTCGCCTGATATGCGTGCGGCCATCGCAATCGGAGGATATATCGGTGGATCGAGCATAACCGCTTTCAGGGAAGCATTTGGACTGAGGGCTTTGAGCCAATGCAAACAACAGGGCTGCTTGTCCGATGACCTCGAAGACCAGATTTATGCGGGCCAGTATAGAACACACTTCCACAACTCTCACCACCACCCGTCCTGAGCGCAGTCGAAGGAACCGGCCCCCTGATACCCTGAACCCTGCCAATGAACCCTAAGCGCGCAGCGGCCTTCCTAACCATCAGCCTGATCTGGGGCAGCATGTGGCTCACGCAGCAGCAACTCCCAGACCCATCTTCACAACTTACTTTCACCGCAATCACCCTTGCCCTGAGCGCCATCATCCTAGCCATCTTGGCCGCAGTCCTGCGCCTCCCCTTGCCCGCCAAAAGAGAATGGATAGCAAGCGCCGCGCTCGGAATCACTCTCATAGTCCTGCCATATCTCCTGAGCGCATGGGCCTCGACGCATCTCTCATCAGGCATTCCCGCAGTCGTCGCCGCAGCAACGCCGTTGGTGGCCGGCTTTTTCTGCGATACCCCATGGCGAGCAAGAAACGCCTCAATCGCCGGACTCGGCGGCGTACTGCTGGTAGTCGGCGGCACGATTTCCGCATCATGGAACCAGTTGCCCTGGACAATCGTATTGCTCGGCAGCACATGCGCCATCGCAGCCTCGCTCGTCTTCGCGAAAAAGCGGTTGGTGAATTGTCATCCGGTATACATGGCAGCGGTCGAGCTAGCCATGGCGGCAGTAATTTTAGGGCTGTTCCATCTCGCGAAAGGGAAACAGATGCCCTCAAGTCTACCGTGGACGCTGGTTCTGCTCCCGGCCGCAGGAAGCGCCGCCGCCTCTGCTCTCTATTTCTGGCTTCTGAAACATATCCGCGTCGATCAGCTCACATCCACCATCTGGGCGCAGCTCCTGGTATCGGTCGCAGAAAGCGTTCTGCTGCTGCGGCCGCACGTCGACTGGCGAGTAGCACTGGGCGCAGCCATCATCTTCGGAAGCCTCGTAACACTCGTCTTATCGAAAAGCGATGAACCGCTGTTAACCGTCGGGGTAACATAGCTCACCCCCGTTGACAATCGTGCGTCTAAGGTAGGGTAAACTGAGGCAATCATGAGCGCGTCGATGTACATCGTTGTTGAGGGCGAGGACCCAGGCTTCGACATATTCGTGAATGGACATGCGCTCGCCCGCAATGAAGATGCCCTGGAGAAGCTGGCCCTGCGGCTCGGCGTAAAGCCGCTCCTCGAATTCTTCTCAGCAGACGAAAATTCCATGGCGCTCCTGCTCGAAGAGGGAGCCGGCGACCCGGAGTGGGCCAAGACCCTTCCGCCGCCGCAATGGTTCTCGCCTGATGACGGACTGGGGACTATCAGCACGCTCCTCGATTTCCTGAGAGAGAGCCCTTCAGCCCTCGGCTCGGAGACCGGGTCCATCGTGAACGAATTGGAAGAGTACGAGCGCGTGCTGCAAAAGACATCGATGCGCAATCTCCGCTGGCAGCTCGCGGTGAGCTGGAAATAGCTGTCAAGCCCCTCGGCTACAAAATATTTCCCAAATTATTGATTCCAAGGCGAAAACTCTCAGCCGAAATTGGCGGGGAATTATGGGCATTTTCGCTAAACTAGAAGTAGGGCAAAAAAAATCAAGCCGTCATCCTGAGCGAAGCGCCGCAGGCGCGTAGTCGAAGGACCTGCGACGTCTCAACACGAGTACGAAAATGGGTGCCCCATCCTTTCGCGTAGTTTGCGAAAGGGTGGGAGGGCGTGAAATACAAGAGTCTCGCAACTACCATATAAATGACGAGTTTGCCCGAAAAATACCGGGGGGGGGGGCACCTCTCAGGCCGTCAACTGCTTCTTGAGCATCATCAGCTGCCCAAGGTGGTAGCTGTTGTGATCACCCGCCAGCAGAATCTCCCGCAGGAGAGTCTGCCCATCGCCCCAGGGAATCTTGGCATAAAGGTTCGACTCGGGGTCGCCAGCCATCTTCTCGAACTCAGCCATGTCCGCCTCGATAGCCCGCACCGCTGCCTTCCATGCCGCGGTTGAAGGCGGAATCGTCTTCTCCGGCCAGCAATCCTTCGGCCAGTCGAGCGCGATGTATTTCGGGTTGACGCAGAAGTCCAGAATGTCATGCAGCGTGATGCGCATGTGCTCCAGCAGCTGCCAGGCGCTGTACGCCACGCCGTCGGGGATTTTTCCGGAGAGATCAGGCGGAAAATCTCTCACCGCTGATTCGAAATCAATATGCGCGCTGCCACCGCGCAGAAATTCAAGCAGTTGATCGCGAAGAATGCGGTCGTCGCCAGGCATCATGCCCTCCTGTCACTTGGGATGCACAGAAGGGCGCAGCGCTGCAGAGATTATGCTTCGACCGCGACCGCATCCCGCCGGTCGGCAAAGACGTTGCCCATGCGTCGGATCTGGGCGCCTACGCCCCGCAGCTTTTCCTCGATGTGCTCGTAACCGCGATCCATGTGGTAAACACGATCCAGGATCGATTCCCCGTCGGCAACGAGAGCAGCGAGTACCAGCGAAGCGGAGGCGCGCAGATCCGAACACATGACCGCCGCCGATGAAAGCGGCGACTTGCCGCGCACGGTCGCCGAACGTCCATCGACCTTGATGTTGGCTCCCATGCGCACTAGCTCCTGCACATGCATAAAACGATTTTCGAAGATATTTTCCGTTACGACGGACGTGCCCTCGGCCTGCGTGGCCAGCGCCATGTATTGCGCCTGCATGTCGGTAGGGAAGCCGGGATACTCCTCCGTCGAAACGTCGGCGGCCTTCAGATTCCCCTCGCTGCGCACGCGAATCTGGTCCTTGCCGAGAATTTCGATGCGAGCGCCAGCTTCTTCCAGCTTGGCGATGACAGCGCCCAGATGCGCCGGATTGCAGTTGGCGACGCACAGATCGCCGCCGGTAATCGCGCCAGCGACCAGAAATGTCCCAGCCTCGATGCGATCCGGATTGATGCGATGGCGCGCGCCATGCAGTTTCTCGACACCCACTACGCGAATCTTCGACGTGCCCGCCCCCTCGATCTTCGCTCCCATAGCCGTCAACAGCGCGGCAAGATCGGTAACCTCGGGCTCGCGGGCGCAGTTCTCCAACACGGTCTCGCCTTCGGCCAGCACAGCAGCCATCAGCAGGTCTTCGGTGCCCGTGACGGTAATTTTGTCAAAAACGATATGCGCGCCTTTCAGCCGCTCGGCGCGAGCTTCGATGTACCCGTGCTCGTAGCCAATCTGCGCACCCATCGTCTCAAGACCCTTGATGTGCAGATCGATCGGCCGTCCGCCAATCGCACAGCCGCCAGGCATGGCAACGCGGGCAAGGCCGGTGCGGGCAACAAGAGGACCAAGCACGAGCGACGACGCACGCATGGTTTTGACAATCTCGTACTTGGCCACAGGATCGGAGAGCACGCGACAGCTGATCGAGGTGCGATGCTGAGCGCGGCCGTACCCAAGCTCCACCTCGGCGCCCATCGAGACCAGAAGCTTGCGCTCGGTCTCAATATCATGCACCTGCGGAATGTTTTCGAGGATGACTTCATCCTCAGTAAGAATGGCCGCAGCCATGCAGGGAAGCGCCGAGTTCTTCGCGCCGCTGACGCGAACCGTACCGATGAGGGGATTTCCCCCGCGAATTACGAATTTGTCCATGAGTCTCTACCTGGGGTGAATCTGCCGTAACCGATTAGTGTAAACGCCTAGCCTGTGAGTCGTCTGAAAACGCCAGTATCGCGTTGGATACTTCTTAGTCTGCTGAGGGCGCGGTAGTGCTCTCTCCCGCAGCCATATTGTAGAGGCCAGCTGTTCTGCGAACCTATAATCTCAGCATCATGCCATCTTTCCTTCGCGACGTTTGTTTCAGCGCGCGCATTTTGCTCAAGAATCCGGGATTCACCGTGGCAGCGATCGTCATTCTTGCCTTGGGAATCGGCGCGAATACGGCGATGTTCACAGTTGTCAGCGCGCTTCTCCTGCGTCCGTTCGCCTACCATGACCCGCAGGCGCTGGTGAGCGTGGATGCGAAGGACAAGGCCGCGGACCGCTGCTGCACTTTGCTGCGGTATGAGCTGGTGCGCGATCGCAGCCAGTCCTTTCAGGCCGTGGCTGCATGGGCGAATGACACCTTCGACCTCACCGGACATGGAGAGCCTTTGCAGGTTCCCGTGGCTCGCGTGACGCCGAGTTTTTTCCCAATGCTTGGTGTGCAGCCGCAGCTTGGGCGAGTCTTTCGCGAGGATGAGGGCCGGATCGAAGGCGCGCACGTTGTCATGTTGAGCGATGCGATCTGGCGCAGTCGCTTCGGGAGCGATCCGAAGATCATTGGCCAGACGGTCACGCTGGATACGGAGCCGCACACGGTGGTCGGAATACTTCCAGCCGATGCGCAGTTTCCTTTCATCGGGCAAGCGGACGTCTGGACGCCGCGCTACTTCGAACTCACGCTCATGACGCCACAGCGGCTGCGCATGGGCGTTGGGTATCTGAATATGTTGGCGCGGCTGCGGCTGGCCTCGGTGGTACAGAAGCAAATTTCAGCCGTCGATGCCGATCAACCGGTGACCAGCGTTCAGACGGTTGACCAGCTGATGGACAGTTCGCGCGCGCAGCCGCGCTTTACCATGCTGCTCCTAGGCTTGTTTTCGCTGGCGGCTTTGATCCTGGCGGTCATCGGGATTTATGGCGTGTTGGCTTACTCGGTTGCGCAGCGCCGCCATGAGATGGCGATTCGCCTTGCCCTGGGTGCGGAACGCGGCGACATTCTAAGGCTGGTGGTGCGCCAAGGGCTTGGGCTGGCTCTTGTTGGAATTGCTGTAGGTCTGTGCGCGGCGTTTCTGATGACGAGGTTGATGTCGAGCATGCTCTACGACGTTAGCGCGCGCGACCTGACGACGTTTGCCATTGCTCCGGTGATTTTTCTCTGCATTGCGCTGCTGGCCAGCTACCTGCCGGCGCGGCGTGCCACCAGGTTGAATCCGTTAGAAGTTCTGCGAGAAGGCTGAGCAGTTTTTGCGGTCTGCTCAGCTTCTTCTGCGTGACTCAGCTCTTCTGTGTAAACGGATCAGTGCTTTACGGCAATGGCCGAGATTTCGATTTTTGCTCCGCCAATCAAGCCCGCAACCTGCACCGTGGCCCGCGCCGGTTTGGGGTCGGGCATGAGCTTGATATAGACCTTGTTCATCGCCGGGACATCAATCAGATCGGTGATATAGACGGTTACCGAAACAATGTCTGACATCTGAAAGCCCGCTTGTTTCACGACTTTCTCTATAGCGGCGATGGCGTTCGTCGTTTGAAGAGTGATATCCGTGTCCGTGACCTTGCCGTGTTCATCCGGCCCCTGCTGACCGGCGACGTAAAGGGTATTCCCGGCAACGTATCCGTCGCTGAAGGGCATGCCTTTGGTAAAGCCGACTGCCTGCGCAAAGGCGCTCCCCGAGGTAAGCACTGCCAGAAGTCCGGCAAGCCAGAGGGCGCGCTTTGCCGTCCGCAAATATTCCTTCTTCATGCTGTGGGTCTCCTATGGTATGTGGATAGGAAATTCTCTCATCCTGTTTTCGGATTCAGGATGAAAGACCTGTAGTTTCTGCGGCGAGTGAATCGGTTACAGTAAAGGCATGCCCTCACAGCAGGATGCAGGCAGGCAATTTGCCGAGGCGGTTGCCATTATGGCCCGGCTGCGCGCTCCGGGCGGATGTCCCTGGGACCGCGAACAGACCTTCGATTCGATCCGCAAATATACGCTGGAAGAGACCTACGAGGTCTTTGACGCGATCGAGCGCCGCAACTGGGCAGATCTGAAAGAGGAGCTGGGTGATCTGCTTCTGCAGGTGCTCTTTTACTCGGAGATGGCTGATGAGGCGGGCGATTTTTCTATATCTGACGTGATCGAAGGGCTGAACCGAAAGCTCATTCGACGGCATCCTCATGTATTTGGTGACGAGGCAGCTGCGGCAGCGGGGAATGTTGCCGAAGGGCTTGTAACGAATGGGATTGACGCGAAACAGGTTCTGCGCAATTGGGAGCAGATCAAGCAGCTGGAGAAGAATGCTCAAGTAAAGGATGAAGAATTGAAGGGGCGGCTTGACGTGGTGCCGCGTGCGCTGCCGGCGCTGGCGGAGGCGACAAAGCTTGGATCGAAGGCAGCCAAAACCGGATTCGACTGGCCGGATCTTCGCGGCCTCTTCGACAAATTGCAGGAGGAGATCGGTGAGCTGGAGGCAGAGCTGGCGGTTCCGGACCAGAGACCTGACCCCAAAGCGGTCGCCTCCGAGGTAGGCGATCTGCTGTTCACAGCGGTGAATCTGGCGCGGCATCTGCACGTCGATCCGGAATTTGCACTGCGGGAGACGAACGCGAAGTTTCGCCGCCGGTTTGCGGCGATGGAAGCGGCCAGCGAGGCGCCGTTGGAGGCGCTTCCTCCGGAGTCGCTGGAAAAGCTGTGGGATGAGGCCAAAGAGCGGGAGCGCAGCCTGAAATGAGCACGATCTTCGTTACGCCACAGGCCCGTACCGTACTGATTCGCACCTGCAAAGGGTTTGAGGAACTCGACGCTTGCGTGCAGCTGCAGATCGACGTATGGGGCTATTCGGATGGCGATGTGATTCCACGCCGGGTCTTTACCGTGACCCAGAAGATCGGCGGCCAGGTGCTTGGCGCATTCGATGTAAGTGACGGGGCAGCAGACACTTCGGAGAGCCTGGTCGGCTTTGCCATGGCGCTTCCGGCGGTGCGTCCGGGACCGGTTCTTCAGCCGTATTTGCACTCGCATATGCTGGCGGTTCGGCCGGAATTCAGGAATGCCGGAATTGGCCGCCGGCTGAAGCTGGCGCAGCGGGACGATGCAATCGCCAGGGGGTTCCAGCTGATGGAATGGACCTTCGATCCGCTTGAGATCAAGAATTCTTTCCTAAATATCCACAGGCTTGGAGCCGTTGTTCGCAGATATACATCAAACTTTTATGGTGTATCCTCATCTCGTCTGCAAGGAGGATTGCCGACAGACCGTTTGCACGCCGAGTGGTGGATGCAGTCGGAACGCGTCAGGGCAATCTTGTCTGGCGCCTCCGCCGCAAAGCCCGATGTTGAGCAGACGAATCCAACTACCATTCAAGAGACGATCACGGTCCCGTATGAGATCGGGATATGGAAATCGTCGCTGGAATATCAGCCACGCGCGCGTGTTGTACAGACGGAAAATCGCAAGCGGTTTGAGGAAGCGTTTGCACGCGGTCTGGCGGTGATGGACTTCAGTACGGACGCAAAAGGCAACGGAATTTTCGAACTGGGACAGTGGCAGGAGCCAGTGTCCCCAAATCAAAGAGACTGACGCATGAAAATTGACGCCATTATTCTTCGCGAAATACGTATGCCGCTGGTGCAGCCTTTTCAGACCAGCTTCGGAACCACCACCGAGCGCCGCATTATGCTCATCGAACTCAAGGCCGAGGGCTTTACCGGCTGGGGCGAGTGCGTTGCTGGAGAGCATCCTTATTTCAGCGATGAGACGATCGATACCGCCTGGCTGGTGACGGCGCAGGAACTCGCGCCGGCCATGGCGAGTGCCGATCCGGAGCACGCGGGCAAGTGTCCGGGCATCTTTCGCCAGGTGCGCGGCCACCGCATGGCCAAAGCCGCGCTCGAAAATGCGGTGTGGGATCTTGAGGCGCAGATGCGCGACCTTCCGCTGGCGGAATTGCTTGGCGGCATCCGCGAGGTGATTCCCTGTGGTGTTTCCATCGGCATTCAGCCCACGCTGGAGCGGCAGCTCGCAGAGATTGAAAAAGAGCTGGCAGCGGGATATCAGCGCATCAAGCTGAAATGCAAGCCCGGCTGGGACGTGCAGGTCTTTGAGGCCGTGCGCACGCGCTGGCCGGACATCATGTTGAGCTGCGATGCGAACTCTGCCTACCGCATGAACGACATCGAGCACCTGGTCGACTTCGACCATTTCAACCTGCTGATGGTCGAGCAGCCGCTATGGGCCGATGACTTCTATTTCCATTCCCTGCTGCAGAAGCGCATGAACACGGCCATCTGCCTCGACGAGTCGATTCGTAATCGCCGCGACGCGCTCGCCGCGATCGAGATGGAATCCTGCCGCATCATCAACATCAAGAACGGCCGTGTCGGAGGATTCTGCGAAGCGATCGCGGTCCACAACGCCGCCCAGGAGCGGGGTATCCCGGTATGGTGCGGGGGAATGCTTGAAACCGGCATCGGGCGCTCGCACAACATCGCGCTTTCGTCGCTCGAGAACTTCCGGCTGCCGGGCGATGTTTCGGCTTCCCAACGCTACTGGAGGGAAGACATCATTGAGCCCGAGGTTACGGTTTCCGCCGAGGGCGAAATTACGGTCCCGCAGAGCGCCGGGCGGGGTTTCGAGGTGCGCGAAGATCTGGTAAGCAGGCTGACTGTACGCAAGGAAGAGATCCGCGCGATGGCATTCGCCTGAAACTGGTCCGGCGGAACGAAACCAGGCTCTGATTCGTATTTAAGAGTGGCGGACTTTGTCCGCCACTTTGCGCGTTTATACGCGTTTTAACAATAAGACGCTGCTCTTAAGGAGCATCCTAGAAGTTTGAGGGACTGTTATGACACCGCAAGAAAGCTCGATGCTTGAAGACCTGGTTCGCAAGGTAGAAGAAACCCAGCTGACGGAAAAAGATCCCGAGGCCGAACAGCTGCTGCAGCAGGGGCTGGGCCGCGACCCCGACGCGATCTACAAACTGGCCCAGACCGTTCTGGTGCAGAACCTGGCCCTGAACCAGGCGCGGGCGCAAATCCAGCAATTGCAGCAACAGCAGATACAGCCGCAGCAGCCCGCGCGTGCGACCAGCTTCCTCGGCAGCCTGCTGGGCCATCGCGATCCCGCTCCGGCAGCGCCTCAACCGCAGGCGCAGTATCAGCCGGTACCGGCGTACCAGCCTCAGTACCAGGCTCCTCCGCAATACGCGGCTGCACCGCCGCCGTCCTATGCGCCTCCCGCCCCAAGTCCCGTTGGCGGCTTTCTGCGCAGCGCCGCTACAACGGCTGCCGGAGTCGCCGCCGGAGCGCTTGCGTTTGAGGGAATCGAATCGTTGATGCATCACGGTGGTGGCGGATTCGGCGGTGGTAGTGGTGGCGGGTTCGGCGCGCCTCCGGTCGAAGAGACGGTCATCAACAACTACTACGACGATCCGCAGCAGCAAGGCGGCTTCGCTGAACACCGCGAGCACGAAGCGTCTTACGACGACCGCCCCGACAGTCAGGCATCCTTACACGACGCCAGCTACCAGCCCGACACCGATCCCACCTCCTTCGACGACACGCAGGGAGACGACTTCGGAAGCGGCGATGACTTCGGCGGAGGCGACGACAGCAATCTGGTCTAGGCGTCGGGTAGCTGGATGTAAGCCAGCCAATGAGGCGATCGATTCTAGCGCCCGTGACCCTCGGCCACCTGTGCGCCGTCAGGGTTGCTCAGCAGCATCTTGATGGCGTTCTGATAGCCCGTCTCGGGCGGGACGGGCTCGAAGTGGGAGGCGTCTTCCGTGGTCTGGAAGCTGAGAGGCTTGATCATCAGCGCCTTGCCTGTCAGGCTCAGCTTCATGCGGGTGGTCTCCCAGTGGTGCTCTCCCACGTCGGCCTGCTCGACCAAAATGCTGCCGCCTTTATAGAGCCGTCCGAGGATGCCCCAGCCGAAGTCGACATCGGCGATGAGGTGGGCGTCGAGCTTCACCATCCGCTCCTGCTCCCTGTCGATCCAAAGCTCGCCTGCCATACCGTGATACACCTGTGCCTCGCGGTCTGGCGGATCGAAGCTGGGATTGGGCTGAAAGCTGAGCCGGTAGCAGGGGCCGTTCGGTCCATTGACCATACTTTCGTACTTGTAGAGAAACGCATCGGGCAGCAGGCGGAGCATCTCATTCGCGCGGTTGCTGTCTTCCTGCTCTTTCTTATGCCGATGTGCCTGCAACTCAGGGTGAGCTTCCAGATTGTTCAGGCGATCGATCTCGGCTTGTTGTGCTTGTGGATCGAGAGGCTTGTCGTTCTGCGCGACTAGGCGGGCCACTTCTCCGTCTTTGGTCTCGACAATCTCTTTGGTCGTGACCTTGTTGTCGTCTACTTTATGCAGTTGGTAGCGATAGGGATGGTTGCCGTGATCAGTCTTCAGTTCATTCTGCGCGGCGCGGCGCACCAGGGCCACTGGGTCGCGAGCGATGTCTTCATCGCTTTGAGCAAGCGCTGCGTAAACAGGGAAGACAAGCGTCAGGATAGCGAAAGAGGCAACCCCCAATAACCAACTCTGCCGATGAATCCTGCGTTCATCCCTCATGGCCTGTTTACCGTCATCCATTTTCTCACTTGTCAGCAGCTTCTGCGCACTTTCGAAAGCACTCAGGCACTTAGACGCTCAATATCGCAGTGAAGTTTTCCCGAATCAAGCACTTCGCGGCCCATTTTAGAACGATTGGCTGACCGGGCCCAAGTGCAAGGTTGCAGGCTTGTTCGCCGTTGCGTATATTCGTGGCAACGTCCCAGTTAAATGATTCAGGAGAAATTACATGGCTGCAGGCGACAGCACGACCACCACGATTGGCAAGTCCGTCCAGATCCGCGGTGAAGTGAAGGGAAGCGAAGATCTGCTTGTGGATGGTCTCGTCGAAGGCACAATTACGCTCACCGACAGCCGGCTTACAATTGGAGCCAACGCCCGTGTGCAGGCCAACGTGGCGGCGCGCGACGTGGTGGTTCTTGGCACGCTGAACGGCAATATCAACGCGACTGGTCGGGTCGAGTTGCGCTCCGGTTGCAAAGTTACCGGAGACCTTCGGGCCGCCCGACTGTCGATCGAAGAAAACAGCGTTTTCTCAGGCAAGGTAGACTTAATACAGTCATCGGGATCGGCGGAGAAGGCGGCAGCGTCCGCGCAGCAGTCTACGGCTCCGGCAGAGAAGGCGGGAGCGCTCTTCGGGGTGCCGAATTAAGCTCGGTTTAACACACAAAGCCAATCGCTGATGATGAAATTGCTGAAGGGCATGGTATGAGCGTGCTGCGAAGTATATTCAGCCGCGGCCAGGCAGAGGCCCAGGGTCACAAGCCCACTCTGCTCTCAGGGCCGCGTGTGCCGCGGCACTCCAGCGGCTGGTCGGCCTTGCAGAAACACCTGAAGACCGAGCAGGCCCTGCGTGTTCTCGATATCGGACCCACCTCGCCGTCGAACATTAATCAACTCACCAGTCTCGGCCACAGCGTCTGGATGGCAGACCTCGTTCACGAAGCTCTGACAGGCTCGTGGGAGAGGCCACCTGCGGAAGAAGGTGCACAGCCGACGTTCGATATCGAGGGCTTCTTTGAACAGAACCTCAGCTTCAACGGGCGTGAGTTCGATGTTGTGCTTTTATGGACAACGCTCGATTACATTCCCGAGGGGCTGATTACGCCACTCGTTGAGCGCCTCCACAATTCACTGCGTCCAGGCGGGCGAATTCTCGCACTTTTCCACACCAAGCAGACCGGGCAGGAAACAGTTTTTTGCCGCTACCATCTCACCGAGACGGAGATGATTGAGATGCAGGAAAGCGCCCCCTTCCCCGTGCGGCGGGTCTACACCAATCGCAATATCGAGAAGCTGTTTTCAGCGTTCAGCAACTACCGCTTCTTTCTCGCAAAAGACAACCTGTACGAAGTAATCATTACGCGCTGAATCGTCGCTTGATGGTGTCTGTTGGCGCAGACCGCGGAAGCTTTGCCTGCTCGGGCCACAGCGACTGCTGCACCTGACCCGGATCGGCCGGATACGTCTCGCGAAAGGGCTGAGGCTCTGCACGCCTCGCGCCCAGGCCATACTTCCTGGCGACTACCGCCAGCAGATCAGAGACGCGTTTCTGATACGCCCTGGAGGCGAAGGCTTTGTCTTCATAGCGTTTTTCGTAACTGGATTCGAGAGCTGGGAAGTTCTGATGCACGAAGGCCAGAAATGTTGCTTTAGAGCATGGCTTAAGAAACAAAGGATTGGCGGCCAGGAAGCTGGCCTGCGCTGCCTTCGCCCGCTTCGCCATCGCGTCGAGAGCAGCTGGGGTATCGTTGATTCCCGGCATGATCGGGCAGCACAGGATCCCGGCTCTTAAGCCTGCCCTTCGCAGTGCCAGTACAGTTTTAAAGCGCAAATCGGGGCGTGGCGCCCTCGGTTCCAGAATGCGCGCCAGCTTTGTGTCAGGCGTCGTTATGCTGACATGGATGGAGAGCTGGTTTCGTGCGGCGAACTTCTGCAGCAAATCCATATCACGCAGGATCAGCGTCGATTTGGTCACGATGCCCAGATTCAGCCCTCGGCACTCGGCCATGACCTCCAGCAGGCTCCGTGTCACGCGCATCCGGCGCTCGATGGGCTGGTAGGGGTCGGTTGCCGTACCCATGGCAATCTGTTCGCCGTGACGCAGCTTGCGAAGTTCCTGCCGCAACAACCACGCGGCGTTTTGTTTCACGTAAATGAGGCGTTCAAAGAGCGCGGGGTCGCGCAGCTCCATAAATTCGTGGGTATAGCGCGCGTAGCAATAGCGGCACCCGAATTCGCATCCGCGGTAGGGATTGATGCTTTTGCCGAAGGAAAGGCCACGTTTGGAGACCGAGTGATTGAGAATCGACCTCACCTGAATGGCACGGTACTCGGTCGAATGGCCAGTGTCAGCGACACCAGCCTGATTGGCGAGGCGCGCGATCCCGACCAATTTCACCGCCTGTCCGTCTTCAGCAAAGAGAGACAGGCCCCGATTGTCATTCGCTTTTTCTTCGCCCATGCAAGCTAAACTACTCGTGAGCGATATGCCCGTCAAGTGTGAAAATTCATGGCGCGAACACCGGCCATTTTCCAAAACACAATCGGCATCCCAAGCTAAAGAAAAGAGACCGACTGCAATTCATCCATCAACGCTACAAAACCAAGAGGTGCATTTATGTCAGATTTGAAGGGAACAACTGTGACCTGGCTGGGACATGCTACCGTCCACATCGCCACAGCGAAGGGAACGTCCATCCTCATCGATCCATTTATCGAGCAGAATCCAAAATTCCCCAAAGGCTACAAGCTTCCGGAAAAGATCGATCTGATCCTCGCCACGCACGGACACGGCGATCACGTGGCCGACTTAGTGCAGATAGCAACGAAGAATGGCTCAACCGTCGCAGGGATGGTAGAGCTGATGGGTTGGGCACAGTCCAAAGGAGTGGAGAAGACGGTCGGCATGAACCTGGGAGGCTCGTGGAAGCATGAAGATGTCACCATCAGCCTCGTTGAGGCGAAGCATAGTTCAGGCGTAGATGGAGGCAACCAGATCATCTATGCCGGGGAACCGACAGGCTTCGTCATCACCGTGCAGAATGGACCCGTGCTCTACCACGCTGGCGACACGTGCGCCTTTCTGGACATGCAGCTCATCCGCGAACTCTACCATCCGGAGCTTGCCATGCTACCTATTGGCGACCACTACACGATGGGGCCGAAGGGCGCAGCGCTGGCGGCAAAGTATCTGGGTGTTACAGTTGTGCTTCCAATTCACTACGGAACATTTCCCGCACTTACCGGTACACCAGAAGAACTTTCCAGGTTACTGGATGGAAGCGGCATTGCAGTGAAGGCAATTTCACCGGGCGAGAGCCTTCACTAAAAACGGCAAAGGCGGCGGCTACTTTGCCGCTGCCTTTGTAGATAGGCTACTTCTTTGCGGACTGCTGTTTTCTGCGCTCGGCCCAGCGCTTCTTCATTGCTTCCGCAATGCGGCGACGGCCTTCGGCAGTCATGGTTCTCTTGCGGGGTTTCGCGGCGGATTTCTTGTTGTTGGATTCGCGATTCGCTGAAGATACTCCTGCGAGCAGGGCACGGGCCTCCTTCAGCCGCGCAATTTCCTTATCCAATTCAGCCACTATTTTGCTAACTTCCACTATTCCTCCATTCGAACACCACTTTTTGGCCTGATATTGCTGATACGGAAAAACAAATCAGGGACAGTCAACTGCGGGCACTTATCTTCTGCGTGATGAATAGTTCGCTTTTATGATTGCGACCGCACGAAATTTCTTCAGTACACTCGGGACCCGGAAACAGATGTAACTCCATTTACTCTACGGGAGAGCGCAAGTATTGACAAATACACTTATCGAGAGGATGCCAGAAGATAACGGGTAAGTTGCCTTCTCCTCAGGGGAAAGCACTATGTGTCGTGATCGGATGGTCCGGACGATGGCTTGGGAGCGGGAATCGAGTAGTCTGCTCCCTCCTTCCCGAGCTTCGGAGTAGAGGGTGACTCAAGCGTGCCGCTCCTGCTGCTGCCATCCCTCCTATAGCGACGTATATCGCGTAACGTTTCCTGCTTATCGCGCGCATACTCAATTGCGAGACGGGTAAGTGCATAGGTAACAATATCGCTGTGATGCAGCCCCTGCATCTCAGGATCGCGGCGGAAGTTGAGCCACAGCCTATGTACGAGCTGTACGTCATCGGCCTGCAAGGTAGGAGCATGGGGTCCGATATGAAATCCCTGCGCTTCACCATTCGGCATGACAACATAGAAGGTGAATTGCCGCTTCGGCTCCGGCAGACTCTCCCACGCCTGGCCAACGTGATAAGCCTGTTCCTGCGCAGTCATCTTTGTAGATAGACCGGAGACGAGAGCTGCAACCTCGAGTGAGTTTGCCGTCTGGACTAGAGCCGCAAATATATCGCCGGCCGGCACTACCAGCAGGGCGATATGTTTACCGAAACTCTCTGCCACCGAAACCGCTTTGGTAAAGAGCATCTGCTCATGCTCGCTGAAGAGTTGCTCCGATGCGTCGATGTATTCCGGACCGCCCGCGCCCATCATGCGCGCTGTCAGCACGACGATATCCTGATCGTCAGTATTCGTGCGCGACAGAGCCCACTTCAGTGCGAATGGATTCGCGGCATCGCGCACTGTAACCAGAATGCCGCCGGGGCGAATATCCAGCGCTTCCCGTGAGATGGTTTCCGGCTGCTCAAGCTGGAAGTGTTCCTTCATCTGCTTTTCTGCAGCGGCATGCTTGCGCTTATTACGCTTTTCAGAGACAGAGAAGATCGCATAGAAGACCGCGGCGAATGCGATACCGCTCTCGGTTGCGACGCTCTTGGTGAAGAGGTTCACGATCGCGGTGCAGAGCAGGACGAGAAAGACTGAGAACAGCCCAACCGGAAGCTCGGTTTTGCCGATGCGGATATTAATCGGCACCTTCCATCCGCGCTCGCCTCTGTACTTCCAGCGCAGCACAAGCATGGCCAGTGAGTTGAAGGTGAAGCTCCAGATCACGCCGAACGCATATGCTTCGCCCAGGGCGATGACATTGCCTCGGCTCACGATAATCGTGAACAACTGCAGGGCGGTGACGAGATTGACAATGCGATGACTGGTGCCGAATTTCTTGTGTGGCTTGCGGAACCAATCAGTCAATACACCGTCTTCGGCGATGCGCATCAGTACGCCGGTCGAGCCAATAATTGAAGTATTGATTGCTCCGGAGAGAATCAGAAAGCCGACGATGACGACGAAGACGCGGAAGATAATCTTCAGCGTGAGCGGCCCCACCACATACATCGCAAGGCCCGCGATAAGGTTGTCGCGGTAAACCGGGACGCGCACCGAATCCGGAATCAGCATGACCGCGAGCAGCGAGACGACTCCGGTGAAGACGAAGCTATAGATGGCAATAACAATCGCGGCGCGCTTCAGGTTCTTGAGCTTGGGGTGCTCGATCTCGCGGTTGACTTGTGCCAGCGTCTCTTCGCCGCTCATGGCCAGCACGGAGTGGCCAAAGGCCATCAGGATGCCGAAGAGGCCGAGCGAGGTCGCGAACTTTGTTCCGCCCAGAAAGCCAAGTGCATCATGCGAGAAGTGCAGGTTTGATGGAATCGGAAGCGGCGGCAACGCGGCGCCTACGTGAATCGCCGAGAAGATAGCCCAGCCCAGCAGCAGAACCACCATGATGGTAGTGATCTTCATCACTTCCAGGGCCTTGTCGGTCGATTCCTCAATGCCCTTGGTGTTCTGCCACCAGTAAAAGATCGTAACCGCCGCGCAAAAAACTGCCGATGTCTCATTCATGGGCAACTGGCGCGCATGGCCCGCATTGATCATGGCTAGCGGCAACCATCCATGCGCTGCGCCTACAGTCATCAGCTCATTCAAAAGCCCGGTGATGTATTGTCCGGCGGATACACCGGAGATCGGTCCGGTGAGGATGTAGTCAAACATCAGGGCCGACACACTTAACTTCGCGAATGTGCCGCCCAGCGCCTCCTTGACCACGCGGTAGACGCCGCCGCGCGTAAACATCGAGCAGCTTTCCACATAGACCGCGCGCACAGCGAACGAGAACAACATGACGCCGAGGATGAACCACGGCGCAGCTTTGCCGACGGCTTCTTCTGCAATGCCGCCCGCGTAAAAGGCTGATGATCCTAAGTCATTGAGAACGACTGCCGCCGCCCGCCAGAACGATATGAAGGTAAGCATCACCGAGGAGGCAACTACAAGCCTGACCCGGTTCGATTGCGGAGCGGTAAACGTTTGACCAACTGGCATGGATGAAAGGTGAAAACCTTGCTACTCACCACCGGGCGAACAACTGCCCCCGGCAAGGACGCTCAGCGCTGAGTTTATGTCTAGTTGGAATTGCCGTCAAATGGAAAGCGTATACATGAATGCCTGGTTACTCGCCGAAGAGTTCGTGCAAGTCCTCAATAAAGCTGATGATGATGACGATCGACGAGCCGGCCAGCCCGATGAAAAAGAGATACGTCAGCAGTTGCATTCCGTAATAGACGAGAGTGCTCACACGAGCATTCTACCGCGAAGCGTGGGTTTAAGGAGATTCGCGATGTTAGACTCACCCTGAATGCGCTCTTACGTCCGCAATCCCATCTTTCTAGGATTGTTCTCCGCCGTTCTCCTCGATCTGCCATTTCCCATCGCAGGGCCATTGCCGCCCTGGCGCGCGGCATTTTCCTTGATCGCACTCGTACCGCTGCTCTACGGGTTGCTCGCCGACGGGAGCGTGGCCGTACCGAGCTACCTGCGCCGCAGCGCGCTCGCCGGCTACGCATGCGGGGTGCTCTGGTACATCCTGAATTGTTACTGGATCTACGACACCATGCACCTTTATGGTGGAGTACCGCCCGCTGGAGCCGCGGGCATTCTCGTTCTCTACAGCCTGGTGCTGGGCCTGTACTTCGCGCTCTTCGGTTTCCTAATCGCGGTCTGCCGCAAGGCCTTCCGAACAAATCTGTTTCCGCTGGCGCTGGCGCCCTTTTTCTGGGCCGCGCTTGAATTCGCCGCGTCGCGCATTACCAGCGTACCGTGGGACCAGCTGGGCTATGCGCAGGTGGACAATTTCCTGCTCACGCGCCTTGCGCCCATCACAGGCGTGTACGGAATCTCATTCGTGCTCGTTGCCGTCAATGCGCTTTTCGCGGCAGCCATGCTCGCGCGCTCGATTCACAGGCGTCTGCGCATCGGAGTGGGTGCGTGCCTGCTGACTCTTCTTTTTCAGCTCGGCTCTTTCATCGCGCCAAAGCCATCTGCAACTTCAGACTTTGCCGTGCTGCTGCAGCCCAATCTCGAAGTGGGTACATACAACGACTGGGTTGGCCCGGAGTGGGACGAAAATGCGTCGTGGATTCTTGAACAGAGCCGCCGTACCTGCACTTCCGCTTATATAGGAATGCCGGCGTCTGAAGCGAAGCTGGAAACGCCGCAGTGCAGCCAGAACGTCCCGCCGCCGGGCATTGTAGCGTGGCCGGAAGCGCCTTCTCCGATGGAGAGCGACCAGCCGCGCGTGGCCTCGCTGATGCACGCCGTTGCGACGGCAGCGCGCGCGCCGGTGGTTGCGGGCATGTTCGGCCATGACCAGAGCGGCACTTACAACTCCGGAGTCTTCACCTCGCTGGAGGGCAACATCATCGGGCGGTACGACAAGATTCATCTTGTGCCGTTTGGCGAATACGTCCCGTACCGTGAAGTCTTTTTCTTTGCCCAGAAGCTTACGCAGCAACTCGTCGACCTGCAGCGCGGCAAGTACCGTAAAGTCTTCCCGGCCAATGGACGCACCTTCGGCATCTTCATCTGCTATGAGTCGATCTTTGCCGATGAGGTGCGTCAATTCGCAGTCAACGGCGCACAGGTCTTCGTCAATATTTCCGATGATGGCTGGTATGGCGACACCAGTGCGCCGTGGCAGCACCTGAACATGACGCGCATGCGGGCAGTTGAAAATCACCGCTGGATTCTGCTCGATACGAACAACGGTGTGACGACCTCGATCGATTCTTACGGGCGAGTGACAGTCAGCGCGCCGCGTCATGTCGCTACGTCGCTTGTCGCGCGCTACGGGTATAACGACGACCTGACCTTCTACACGCGCCACGGCGACCTCTTCGCCATTCTCTGTGGGATAATCACATTAGTGGCCGCAGCAAAGGCAGCACGCCTCAATCTGCGGGTCAATCTTCGAATAAAAAGACAGGTCTCCTAGTGTTGAACGATCTCGAATTCGCCTACACTCCCGTCCGGGACAAAGTCCGCGACCTGCGGGAGTATCTTTGACTCCGCCCGTCTCCGCAAGCAACTAGCTGAAATCGAAACCAAGCTTTCCGATCCGAGCCTCTGGTCGAACGCAGCGCTATCGCAGCCGATCATGCGCGACCGTAAACGCATCGAGGAGCAGCTTGCTTCTGATGACGAGCTCGTGCGCCGCACTGGAGACATTGAAGCCTACTTCGATCTCGCACGCGAGGGCGAGCCGGTCGAGCCTGATCTCGAACGCGAAATCAAGTCGCTCACCGAGTATGTCGACAAGCTCGAAGAGCGCACCATGCTCTCAGGCGAAACAGATGCGCTGAACGCCATCGTCACCGTGCATCCCGGCGCGGGCGGCACCGAGAGCCAGGACTGGGCCGAGATGCTGATGCGCATGTACCTGCGCTGGGCTGAGCAGCAGGGCTTCAAGACCGAGATGAACGACTACCAGGACGGCGAAGAAGCTGGCATCAAGTCGGCGACCTTCACCGTTACCGGCGACTACGCCTTCGGCCAGCTCTCGGGCGAAACCGGCGTGCATCGGCTCGTGCGCATCTCGCCTTTCGATCAGGCCAAGCGCCGCCATACTTCGTTTGCTTCTGTCTTCGTCTCGCCGGAAATCGACGACACCATCGAGATCGACATCAAGCCTGAAGATATCCGCACGGATACCTACCGGTCAGGCGGCAAGGGCGGCCAGCACGTCAACACGACGGACTCGGCCGTGCGCATCACGCACATTCCTACCAATATCGTGGTGCAATGCCAGAACGAGCGCTCGCAGCACAAGAACCGCGAGAAGGCGATGAAGATGCTGCGCTCGCGCCTCTACGAATACGAGCTGGATAAGAAGAAAGCGGAGTCAAAGAAGCTCGAAGACTCGAAGTTAGATATCAACTTCGGCTCGCAAATTCGGTCGTATGTCCTGCAACCTTATCGCATCGCCAAGGATCATCGGACGAAGGTCGAAGTTGGCGATGTCGATCGCGTGCTTGATGGTTACTTAGAGCCATTTATTCGTGGGTATTTGCTTATGCGGCGTAATGGGGGAGTTCCCGTGGTTGCAGATGCTGGGGATGATCTGGAGTAGATATTCGCATCGAAATAACATATGAATGAACCCAGTACGATCCGCGAAATCCTTGATAACGTGAAGTCCATCGCTGTCGTCGGCCTCACTAACAAGGAAGGACGCGCCAGTCTTGGAGTTTCGCGCTTCATGCAGAGCCGCGGATACCGCATCATTCCGGTCAATCCGCTGATTGAAAGCTCACTGGGAGAGCAGGCCTATCCTACGCTCGATGCTGCGCTGGAGGCAGCAGGGAAGATCGACTTAGTCAATGTCTTCCGCCTGCCCAGGTACATTCCCGACATCGTGAAAGATACGATCCGCCTGAAAATCCCGTATCTGTGGATACAGGAAGGCATCGTGCACGAAGAAGCTGCGGCAGAGGCCGAAGCAGCGGGCATCAAGCTGGTGATGGACCGCTGCATCCTGAAAGACCGCATGGCTGCAGGTTGGAGCTAGCTGCTACGCATCTGCTCTGCGATTCCGTGAATTGCGCGATGCGCTGAAAGCGCCGCGCCCTCCTGCCAGCCTACGATGTGGCTCAGATGATCCCCGGCAAAGAAGATACATCCATCTGGCTTGTTCAACTCGTCATAAGCGGGTTTGGCCGACGGCATCATGTTGAAGGCGAGACATCCGAGACTGTATGGAATCCTCTGCCACGAAACGTAAATCGGCTTGGTCAGCGACTTTCCGTGTCCAGGATGCAATACCTCGACCGCAGCGCGCGAGGCTTCGAGTTTTGCCTGCATGGTCGGCAGTGCGCCAAATGCAGTCGGCGAGTCATCGCTGAAATCGTTCCGCTCAAGGTTAAACCCTGAAAGGATGATGCCTGTCTTGGTAAACAATCCGTTGCTTGGATACCAGACGAGGTCCACCGTCTGCTTCGGGAAGGAGATGCCGCCGTAAATGTTATAGTGCTTCTCCCAGAAGCGCGGCGCCTCCCATCCTATTTTGTACAACGATGCGAGCTTCATCCCGCTGAAAGCCTGCTTCTTCTCCGGTATGCAGTCAATGTCGAGTGTTTGCAGAATCGTCAGCGGCAATGTGCAGACGCAGTAGTCTGCCTCGATCACTTGTGCTGAGCCGGCTTCGGTGTATTCGACGCGCACGCCGTTTGCTGTCTTGCTCACCTTCTTTACCGGACATCGGTAATGCACAATATCACCCAGAGATTTCGCGAACGCATAAGGGATGCGGTCCATGCCGCCTACAGGCTGAAACATCGTTGCCTGCCAGTCAATCTGCTCCTCGTACAGTTCGCCCGTCGAAAAGTCAGAGACCAGCAGTTCATGCAGGCTGAGCGGTGGCCGCAGCTTCTCCTCCTCCGGACCAGCTCCGGGCGGCAGGATGAAACCGCTGCGTTCCGAGCCTTTGTAGCTGTAGTCGCTGGAAAGATCGCCATAGGTCTGCAGAAAATCGAGCATGCGCTGCGTATCTTCTTTATCCAGGACTTTGTCTAGCCCATGTTGATCGATGCACTTTGCGAGCAACTCAGAGATGTAGCCGCGCGTGTCGTTGACCACCTGCCGCTGCTCGACAGGCTTGCCGCCGTTCAGCGTATTAGCCTGCATCAGCGTGCTGCGCGAGGTGTTGATCTCGATTTCAAGCGGAACCCCCAGCTCTTCGCAGTAGCCGATGATGGTGCGATGAATGGAAGGCAGCCGCGCCGGACCGACATTCAGGTAATGGCCATCCTCCCAGTCGCACGTCTGCACGGTTCCGTCAGTGAATTCGACTTTGCTGCCATTGCGCACGCTCCAGTTGCGCCCGCCGGGCCGCTCGCGCGCTTCGAGTATGGTGCAGGAGAATCCGGCCTTGCGCAGTTCGTACGCCGACACGAGCCCGGCGATTCCTCCGCCCAGAATCACGACTTTCTTTCCCGCGCCAAAGTTCGCAGGCAGATCAGGCAGCGGGGAAGCCTCCGCAGTAGCGGCCAGCAACCCCAGTGCCTGCATCGCTGTGTACATCGCCCGATAGCCGCCAGCCGCTGCTACCCGGCTGAGGAAGATGCGCCTCGTCCACGCCATAGAAAACGACCCCCAAAGAAACCAGAAATATGTAACTAGAAAGGCTTTCGGAACAAGAGGAGAGACTTCAGTGTCGCGTGTCAGCGCCGCCTTTGCAATATGAATCAGCGACAGCTTCTACGCCGCATAAAGAATTCTTTAGGCCGGCCGCTCTGGCAATCGACCCCATTTGACTCCACGCAAGCCCTTGTAACCAGCGATGTCGCTCCCGCGTCCTACAATAGAGTTACCGACGAATGCGCCTCCGCAACCTGATTCCGATCCTCTGCCTGCTGATCTTTCTTTCGGCCTGCGCTCCTGCGGCGTGGTCCGCGCCTGCGGTCACTGCGCAGCACCTCAACGTGCAACTAGTCGTGCCGCCGGCGGAAATCTATCCGAATCAGAACTTCACCGCCGGTCTCTATTTCAAACTCGAGCCCGGATGGCACGTCTACTGGATCAATGCAGGCGATTCCGGCGAGCCTCCGCGCATCAAGTGGACGCTCCCCGAGGGAATGACCGCAGACGCAATGCAGTTTCCCGCCCCCAGGCGTTTGCCGCTCGGTCCGCTGATGGACTTCGGTTATGAAGACGAAGTCCTGTTCCCGATCCCGATGCATGTCAGCCCCGTCTTCAAACCCACGGCTGAATCAATAACCTTAAGCGCGAAGGTAGACTGGCTCGTCTGCCGCGAAGTCTGCATCCCAGGCAAAGCAACCCTCGACGTCGAACGGAAAGCCCTGTCCTCGTCTCCGTCATCACCGACATATATTGACGCAGACCAGCAGCTGATCGCCCGGCTGCATCGCACTCTGCCTCAGCAGTTGCCCGCGAGCATGCAGGCGAAGTTCATGCCGACGCCGGCAGGCTTCAATCTGACGGTAATTACCGGCAGGCGTGAGACCGCGGCGCAGTTCTTTCCTTTCGATCAGAATCAGCTTGCCAACGCGGCGCCGCAGCCGGTCAAGCCACTCAGCAACGGGCTTGAAATCAGCATGAAGAGGGACGAGAACCTGCAGCAGAATCCCAGCCAGCTTCACGGCCTCATCGTTCTTGCGGATGGCAATGCTTTCGAGATCAACGCGGCACAGGGAACGCTCGCTGCTGAGGCATCCTCAGGCAGTGATTTCGCCGGGCTTGCGAAAGTGGTCGGTCTCGCTTTCATCGGCGGCGTGATTCTCAATCTCATGCCCTGCGTCTTTCCCGTGCTCTTTATCAAAGGGCTCTCGCTGGTGCAGTCTTCACAGCAGAAACGTCACGAGCTGCGCGCACATGGATGGGTCTACACGCTCGGAATCCTTGTCTCGTTCTGGATCGTCGTCGCGCTGCTCCTTGCTTTGCGCGCAGGCGGACGCCAGCTCGGATGGGGCTTCCAGTTCCAGTCGCCAACCTTCGTAGGGATCATGGCGCTGCTGCTTTTTTTCCTCGGTCTCTCGCTGGCAGGCATGTTTGAGATTGGCCTCTCGCTAACCAGCAAAGGTTCAAGCCTTGCCGCGCAGCACGGTTATGCAGGCAGCTTCTTCACCGGAGTGCTTGCAATGGTCGTTGCAACTCCGTGCACCGCGCCGTTTATGGGAGCAGCCCTCGGCTACGCGCTCTCACACTCGGCGCTCGTCAGTTTCCTCGTCTTCACCGCGCTGGCATTTGGATTGGCAGCACCTTATCTGCTGCTGACATTCAACCCTGCATGGACGAAGTTGCTGCCGCGCCCCGGCGCATGGATGGAGATTCTCAAGCAGGCAACGTCGATACCCATCTTTGCTACTGTCATCTGGCTGGTGTGGCTCTTCGTACAGGCGGCCGGCACCAGCGGGCTGTTTTATCTTCTGTCTGCATTCCTGCTGCTTGCCATCGCCGGCTGGATACTCGGCCGCTGGCCAGCCAGGCTAATTGCAACTACCGCTGCTACATTTGTTCTACTATTGGCCGTCGCGCTTCCGGTTCTCGCTGCGCATAAGAGCGGCACAACCACAACCGCTGCAAACAGGCCGCATGATTCAGTATGGGAACCATTTACTCCGGCCACTGTCGACAAGTACCGCGCGCAGGGCCGTCCGGTCTTTGTCGATTTCACGGCAGACTGGTGCCTGAGCTGCCAGGTAAATGAGCGCGTCATCCTGAGCCGCTCCGATGTTCAACAGAAGCTGCGCGACGGCGGCTTTGCTCTCGTCCGCGCCGACTGGACCAACGCCGACGAAACCATCACCCAGACGCTCAACAGTCTGGGACGCAGCGGCGTACCTACTTATGCGATCTATCCGGGCTCAGCGCAGGAACCACCGCAGGTCCTGCCCGAAGTCCTCACGCCGGGCATCGTGCTAGACGCCATCAACAGAGTGCAGCAGAAGCCGGCGCCGCTCGACGCATCGCGCTGAAGAAAACCGCGCACGCCATTCCCATCGCGTGCCACTTAAAATTCGTCGACCAATCTTCCTCATCGTCAAACATCGTGTGAACGTCATGTTAAAAATGCACGAGCCTCTGCGGCGAAGTCGTTTGTAATGTTGGTGTCACATATGTGTGGCATGGTTCCATCAAGGTAAATCCTTACAGCACGAACAAATTTCTCTCGACCGGAACCGGAGTCTCTGCGCACACCATAGAGACCAGCCCAGGTCAAGAGCTAATCCATAGCAAGCCGCAGGCATACTGCCCTCAACCGCCATGACGGTTGTTACTGAACCTGCGGCACAAACGCAGTCATTTGATTAGAACGAAAATCTAGTCGATTTTCAGGAGACCTGTGCCTTCTATGAAACGCATATTTCTATCCCCACCCATTTCCAGATTTGGTCGGTGCGCATTTGCGGCGCTTCTTCTCGCGATGCTTACGACTTCGCTCTCCCTGCTTGCGCAGTCCATTCAGGGAAGTATCCTCGGCAACGTGAAAGATGCGGCGGGCGCCGTGGTGTCCGGAGCCGACGTTACTCTAAAGAGTACTGAAGAGGGTTCAGTCCGCACTACACGCTCCAATGAGGCCGGTGATTACCTCTTCGCGGATGTGAAGGCGGGTAACTATACAGTGGAGGTCAAACGCGACGGATTTCAAAAGTGGTCGGCAACGGGAATTACTCTCACTGCCCGCCAGCAGCTTCGTCTGGACGCGTCTCTGGTTATCGGCAGCGTTCAACAGGAAGTCCAGGTTTCCGGCGATACCATCAGCACCATCGACACGGAAACTCCCTCGATTAACGCAGTGTACAGTGCGGCAGATGTCTCCAACCTGCCGGTGAATACGCGCGCCAGCGCCACTGGAACCAGTGCACTGAGCATCGTCGCAACACTGCCCGGCGTCCAGGCAGATGGGAATGCGGCTAAGAATCAACAGTCGTTCTCACTGCAGGGCGGCTTACCGTTTCAGACTGAGGTTTCCGTAGACGGCATCACCGTCCAGAACGCCAGCGGCGGAAATACGCCGATCGCCGATGCTTTCCCTTCCAGCGAATCCATTGCCGAACTGCGCGCAGACGGTGCACAGAACAATGCTGAATTTGGACAGCCGGGCGAGATCACGGTAACCACGAAGGGCGGCACCAATACCATTCACGGATCAGCATTCTGGTACCACCAGAACGCCGCCTTCGACGCTATTCCATACACGTATCCAACCACCACATCCAAGGCGAAGCTCATCGGCAATACCTATGGTGGTAGCTTCGGCGGTCCGGTTGTGATTCCGCATCTGTACAACGGCCACAACAAGACATTCATCTATGGCGCGTATGAAGGATGGCGGCATCCTTCTCAGTCGACTTTAAGTTACAAGGTTCCCAGCACCCTGATGAAGCAGGGCGATTTCTCGAAGTATTCTTCCGAGGGATTTACGGGGTTGACCAATCCATTTACCGGGGGAAGCTATGGGACCAAGCTTCCTTCGATCGATGCTTCTGCCCAGAAGCTGCTCTCGTTTTATCCTGACCCGAACGTGGGCGATCCCACAGCCTATGTCGACGACGGGACCGCCAACTACATCGTTAATAAGGACAGCAGCGGGCACTCCGACCAGTTCGACATTCGCGGAGACCAGTACTTTGGCGCAAACCAGAAATTTCTTCTCTGGGGTCGTTTTACCTGGAAGAACTTTCCCACCAGCAGCCCTGAGCCTCTTACTGTTCCCTCCGCTCTGAACACCAACCAGTCCCGCGTCTTGAAGGTCAGCGCCAACTGGACGATCACTCCGTACCTGATTAATGAGGCCGGCTTTGGCTTTACCCTTTACACTTCCGGACAGTCCAACAGCTTTGATGGAAAGGGTTTTACTGAAGGACTAGGTCTGAACGGTCTGCAAAACCTCTTTTACAACGGCATCCCGGAACTCGACTTCAATAACGTCAGTCACTTGAACGCGGACCGCCTAACATCGATTAACAAGTCCCGAACCTTCGTCTATACCGACGCGCTGAACTGGTCGAAGGGGAATCATCAATTCAAATTTGGCCTCGACATTCGCACTCTGGAGTCAGTCAGCCCACTCGGCTTTAACGGCTCGGACAATTACGGCACTTTCCAATACAACACCCAAAACAGCGCAGGACTCTTCACCGGTGTTGACTTTGCCGACTTCCTCTCCGGCCTGCCCTACCAGACCTTCTATGACGTAGTGCAGCAGGACAATGACGGAACGTCAGTCCACTATCACTTCTATGGCCAGGACGAGTGGAAGGTCAATTCAGACCTGACTCTGAGCTACGGCATTCGTTATGAATTGCATCCGGGCTACAGCGACAAGGGCGGAGATATCGGGAACTTTGATCCGAGCTTGGCGCTTGCTGGCCGTTCCATCTATCCAGACGGCAAGTCCAAGCTATTGGCGCAGAGTTTTCTTGCCAGCGCCAACGCCTGCGATCCCGACGGCATCAACAATACCAACTCGGCTATCGTCAATGGCGCTCCTTGCATGCCGGTTCTTACCAACAGCCAGGCGGGCTTTCCGGCTGGCCTCAAGAAATATCCCCACCTGCGCTTCATGCCGCGCTTCGGTTTCGCCTGGCGTCCGTTCCATGATGACAAGACGGCCGTACGCGGCGGGTTTGGCATGTACAACATCACGCTGCTGGGCTCGAACTTCTATTCTCTGACGGGAACCCTGCAGGCACAGACGACGCAATACACCAACACTTTTGACACGACGACTCATGCGGTCGGCTACCAGTGGCCGAATATCTACGCCGGAGCAGGCAACGGCGGATGCACAACCTGTTACGGACAGGATTACTTCGGAACGGCAAACAGCACGAACTGGAAAGACCCTTATACGGAACAGTGGTCGTTAAGCGTGGACCGCGACTTCGGCAACGGTTACGCCGCCCGCATCTCGTACATCGGCTCTGAGACCCATCAGCTCGTCTGGGCTCCGGACGAAAATACTCTTCCTTTCTCCAGCACCACTTCAGCCAACTTCCAGCCGCTGAGCGCGCGGCTCTTTCCCAACTTTGGACGTATCAACACGCGCGCCACAGGCGCCAACGCAAGCTATCACTCATTGCAGGCGGAGTTTGAGCATCGCTTCCAACACGGGCTGGAGCTTAACTCCTCGTGGACGTATGCGAAGGCGCTCTCCGATAACCAGGGGCCAGCGAATACCGGCTTTGCTGGTGAAAGCGGCGGGGCTCGTGCCACGTCCGTCCTTGATCGCTTTGCCGATTACGGAAATGTCTTCGGAACGCGCCGCAATCGCTGGAATACGACTGCAGTCTACGATCTTCCCTTTGGCCGCGGACGCCAGTTTGGATCAAATATGTCCAGAATCGCCGATACCGCTGTGGGCGGGTGGCGTCTTTCCAGCATCTTCCTGTGGCAGGGCGGCCCGTTTGAATCGCCCTACTTCCCGGATGGTCAGGGTGACCCTTCAGGTACAGGCTCGGGTCTGGATGGAACGCTGGCCGGATTTGACGGCGGCCATCGCAATCAGTATCCCGACACTGTGCCCGGCCAAAGCTTCAAGCTATCTCATCAGACACGCACGCTATGGGTCAATCCAGCGGCCTTTACCTGCCCTGGTTATCCCAACTGGCAGCCGGGAACAGCCTGCACCACCGGCAGCGGTTCTGGTCCTTCGCCCAACCCGATTGGCCGCTTCGGGAATGCCCGCGTCGGCTCAGTGGTTGGTCCGGGCATGGTCAATCTTTCCGCCGGCCTCAGCAAGACCTTCTCTATCACGGAGCGGCTTAAGCTGAGGGCGGAAGGCACCTTCACCAATGTGCTTAATCACACTAACCTCAGCGATCCGAATATGAACATCAGCTCGCCGAGCTTTGGTTTGATCTCAAGCGCTATCGGCTCAGACTTCGGCGGCGCCCGTTCAGGCCAGGTTTCCATGCGCCTGGACTTCTGATCGCTCTGGAGTAGCTTTTCTCAAAGCGTGGGCTTCGCGGCCCACGCTTTTTATTTTGTCCAGCGTCTGGGCTAATATCGCCAGCTAGTCAAATCCGCGCCCTTCGGAGCGGTCTTCTCGATGCGGTCGAGAATCTTCGGCAGATACATCGTGTTGTAGTGCAGCCGCGACATGTAGTTCGGCTGCGTTGGATCGCCATTCCAGCAGTGCTCGGCGCGGTCGCCGTACTTCACCTCGCCGTCATATGGAGGGTTCTTCGTAGACTTCAGAAAATCCTCAGTGTAATAAACGGCGTTGGTAAGGAAGTAAGTGTCGGCGCTGCCCACATAGATGTGAATCTTGCCCTGCAGCTTTGGTCCGAGCGTAGGCCAGTTCTTCTCCATGATGGCGCGAAGGTCGTAGTGCTCCTTCCAGTAATCAGCCGTTTTGTGATCGATCACGCCCGTTTCTTTATCGAAGATCGGCTGCGGGTAGCCGTCAGCGCCAACCGGTCCGAAGACAGCCTGCCAGATGTCGTACTGCTCGCCTGATCGTCCGTGGTCGCCCAGGGCCAGTTCGTACGCATTGTTATCCTGCTGCTGCGCCAGTGTCTGCCCGAGGTAGTTGCGCATCGAAGGCTGCGGCACGCGCTTGTGCGCGCCCTCTAAGAAAAACGCGTTCGCATCGTCGTAGAGATTGATCGTCGTATATCCGCGAAAATCAATCGGGTCCGGGCAAGCGGCAAACGTCCCGTTGTAGTGATCGGGATAAAACACCTGTACTGCCAGCGCTTCCCATCCGCCTGTCGAGCCGCCATACATAAACCGCGCCCACCCTTGTCCGATGCCGCGGAACTGCCTCTCGATCGCGGGAATCAGCTCCGTCTCGATCGCATCACCATACGGCCCGACGTTCGCTGAGTTCACCGCATACGAGTCATCGTAAAAGGGATTGGCGTGATTGATCTTCACAATCAGCACGCGAGGAAACTTCGGACTGATCCATTGCTGGTAGAACTTGTAAGCCTCCTGCTGCTGAATGCGGTTGTAACCTGAGATATGAAAGCGCTGGCTGTAATCCGGCTTCAGATTCGGATCGGACGGCTCGGTTCGGAAATCGCCGAAGCCCTCGGAAAAATGATCGTGAAAGATGATGAGCGGGAAGTGTGCCTGGGGATGCTCATCGAATCCCTCAGGCACCAGCACAATTGCCGACAGGTACATCGGGCGCCCCCAGAACTTCGTCAGCAGCTCGCTCTGAATTTTGAGGTGCCGGATATACTTCGTGTCCTTCGCATCCGGGATCGGCGGAATCTCCTGATCGAGCGTGATCGACGCTGTAGCGCCCGGTCCGACATGAATCTTCTGCGGCTTGCTGTAGAGATTCCCCGGCGAAATATTCCAGTGCTGCCCTTCGCCCTGGTCCATGTGCAGCTTCAGCGTCGTGCCATCGCCGCGATGAAACGTCTCGTAGCGATTGAGCACGGCCTGCACAAAATAGTCGCCAGCCGGAACATCCTTCAAGCTGCGGATCGGATAGCCGAACGCCGTGTCATCGACGACCGCAGCATCTCCCGGCTTCCATCCGTCCACCGTCAAGCCGAAGACCATCTGCGTGCGCGCCGTGTCGTCGATCTGCATGCGCGGCTCCGCGGATGGATCGTTCGAGAGCAGCAGTAGAAGCCGCCCGTCTAAGGGCTGCGCGCTGCGCTCTGAGGAAAAGCTCACGGAAAAATGCGGGCTCTGACCAAACGAAAAAACGGAGAGCGAGTACACTGCAAGCGTAAGAGCAGTTCGTAAGCAGGACATGCTCGGAAGTCTATCGAAGAAGACAACCGAACAGAAAATTTTTACCGAGCTAGCACTTCTTGCACTTGGCCAGAATGGCCTTCTGCAAACGCTCGCGCAACTCGTTCGGCAACTCATACAGCTCGTGGCTGCGATAAATCTCGATCGTCTTGCGCGTAGTGTTCATCGTGATCACACAGTGCTCACAGCCGCGCAGATGCTCTTCAAGGTCTGCCCTTAGTGTTACCGTTACCCGATCTTCGAGCAGGTCATCCAGTTGCGCTATAAACTCTGTGCAGGTCACTTCGCACCATCCCCTTTTTTCTTGCGGAAGTAACGGCTCAGCCGTTCCCGCAACTGCAACCGCGCCCGCAGCAGGCGCGATTTTACCGCCGGGACACTCAGTCCCAAAGTCTCCGCGGTCTCTTCTGTCGAAAGACCTTCTACATCTCGCAGCACAAACACCGTGCGAAAGCCGGGTGGCAACCCCTGTATCGTCTTCCGCAATATGTCGGCCAGCTCCGATTGGCCGTACTGCATCTCCGGGTCCGGACCCCAGTCCGCCAGATCGCGCGGCATGGAGCCTTCATCCGTCTCGACATCTTCGTCGATCGAAACCATTCTGCCGGTGCGCCGTTTCCGCAGGCGCATCAGCGATTCGTTCACTGCAATCCGCACCAGCCAGGTGTAAAACTTCGAGTTCCCCTGGAACTGGTCCAGCTTTTCGTACGCCTTCAAAAAGGCGTCCTGCACCACGTCCTCCGCATCTTCGCGGTTCTGCGTTATGTGCTGGGCAATCCTGAAAACCTGGCGGTCATACTGCTTCACCAGCTTCTCGTACGCCTGCACATCCCCTTCGCGCGCTCGATTTACGAGCAGAACGTCGGGGTGAACTTCTTCCGTTCCTTGTGTTTGGATGTTTGGCATGGCAGATGGCTTCAGGAAATCGACCTTTCGTGACCGGAACGGAAACTGCGCCGCACGGTTAGGCCGCGGCTCCGCCCTACTTCATAGTAAATGATTCGCCGCGTCCGACAGCAAAGCCACTCATTCTGCGTATGTTGATTCGCGAATCCGAAATCGGGAATGCCATTCCCGACATTGCATAAGGAGGAACGTTTTTCGCTGATTCGCATCAAAGGGGCGGCACTCGCACCCGTTTCGGCTTACATTTGAAATCAGGAGCGCAGAGGTTCGCAGTGAAAGTGTCTTTTTGCAGGGGTAAGGTTGCCGCGCTGGCCCTCGCAGGCGCGTTGTCAGCAGGAGTATGCTGGCCTCAAGATAGTTCGTCGTCTTCATCCACTCACAAGAAGCAAACATCGAGCACTGCTTCTCACCCCCACCCCGCCGGAAGCAAGACCAGCCACTCCACATCGCACAGCACGACGCACAAGACCACGACCCACAGCAAATCAAAGCATCGCCGTCCGCTGACAGCCAAGCAAAAGGCCCGGAGCCACAAGCTGCAACAGGCCTTCGTCGCCTCCTCGCAACTTCGCCCCATGGCCCAGCAGCTCGCCACCATGCGCAGTCAAGCGGCTTACGCTGGAGTTTCAGCCTATGCGCACTCTCATACCGGCGAAGCATCAGCAGCAGCCTACATCGCACTCGGGCACGCCTACTTGCTCGATCACAAGTTTCCTGAAGCCGTCAGCGCCTTCCGCCAGGCAAACATCCAGGGCACCGCCCTCGACGACTACGCCGACTACCTCGCTGCGCAGGCCGATCTACAGTCGAACAGCCTGCCGCAGGCCGAAGCCATCCTCAGCACCTTCGCGCAGAAGCACCCCGACAGTATCTTCGTCCCCAGCGTCCCCGTGCTGCAGGCAAATCTATTTCTTCAGGAAGGTGACCCGCAGGCCGCGCTGCGCATCCTGGACGCGAACAAAGGCGAAGCCATCGCCAACCACGCCGACTATCAGCTCGCGCTGGCAAAGACTTACCAGATGGCCGGACGCCTGCCGGAAGCTACGCAGCTCTTCCGCCATACCTTTCTCGGCTTCCCTCTGAGCTATGAAGCCACACAAGCCAAGGCGCAACTTGCCGCGTTAGGCGCGACATCCTCGCTCACGGTGGAGGAGCGCAGCCACCACGCCGACGCCCTCTATAAAGCAGGCCGCTTCGCGGATGCCGGCGAAGAATACCACGCGCTGGCCAACGATTCCGCTGTCACCGACGGCCTAAAAGATTCGCTCCTCGTCGCCGCGGCAAATTGCGACTGGAAGCTCAAGCGCCTCAGCAAAGAGGCACTTAACCGCATCCCCGACAGTAACGACGAAACCGGCGCGCGCCGCATGTATCTGTTGATGGAACTGGCCCGCGACAAGGACGACGGCGAAACACAGCGCAGCATCGTCGGGCAGATGGAGACGCGATTCCCGTCGAGCCCATGGCTCAGCGAAGCGCTCTATTCCAGTGGCAACATGTATCTGCTGCGCAAGGATTTCCCCACCGCCATCACTTACTACGGCGAGTTGGCGAAGCGTTTCCCGCAGTCCACCTACGCGCCCAGCGCGCACTGGCGAGCCGCGTGGCTGAATTACCGCATCGGGCAATACTCCGAGGCTGCGCGCCTCATGGACGAGCAGATTGCCATCTACCACGGGGGCAAGGAAATCCCCTCAGCCCTCTATTGGCGGGGACGCCTCTATCAAAATCAGGAGAGCCGCCCGGAGATGGCGGCGACTTATTACCACACCGTCGCGCGCCTCTATCGCCACTACTACTACGCCTCGATCGCGCAGCAGCGCCTGGGCGAACTCGGCAGCGTCACTCCGGCAACAGTAGCTTCGCTTGACGAAATGAAGCCCGAGCCGATCCCGACTCTCACCGATGACATCCCCGAGGACGACCCGCACGTTGTCCGCGCCCACGTGCTCGCCAACGCAGGCTTGAACGAATACATCGCGCCCGAAATTCAGGCCGCCGATGGCAGCGAGGAATGGGGCGCTCTGTGCGAAGCGAAAATCTATGCCTCCTACGGCGAGACCTGGCGCGCGATGCGCTCGATGAAGCGGGCCATCCCGTTCTACACATCAGCGCCAGTCGACGCGCTGCCGATGGAGTACTGGCGCATCCTCTTCCCGCAAGCCTACTGGTCAATTATCAAGTCAGAGGCGGACAAGAACGGCCTCGACCCCTATATGGTCGCTGCCCTGATTCGTCAGGAGACCGAATTCAACCCCGGCGCCATCTCGAACAAGAGCGCCTACGGCCTGATGCAGTTGTTGCCGTCCGTCGGTAAGAGCATGGCCAAGGAAGAGGGCATCCACCACTTTACCGCAAACGATCTGCTTGATCCGAGCACCAACATCCGTCTGGGCACGCGCTACCTTCGTCAGACGCTCGAAAAATTCAACAGCCAGCCCGAATACACCTTCGCCGCCTACAACGCGGGTGATGGCCGCGTGACCGACTGGCAATCCATCGGCAACTACAAGGGCATGGACGAGTTCGTCGAATCGATCCCGTTCACCGAAACCCGCGAGTACGTGCAGGCGATCATCCGCAACGAAGAGATTTACCGCGAACTCGATCACGCATCCAATACGCAGGAGCGTGCCTCAGCCACTCATTAGGTCTTTTGGGACGCGCTGCAGGTTTCAGAGGCGATCATCGCAAAAGAGAGGATGAGCGCAGCAATGAAAAGACGTGTGCTTTCGGCGGTATATCTGACGCTGGCCCTGGCCGCGGCGATGCTTCTCTCCATGCGGCCCTTCACGGCAAGAGCTACGGCGCAACAAGCAATGGACCCGCCGCCTGTGCTGATGAACACCTGCCTCGTCACGAATGACGTCAACAGGTTATCTGCTTTCTACGCCAAGGTCCTGAAAACCGAACCGGAAAAGACAGGCCGCGACTACGTGGAATTTCGCACCGGCGCAGGAGTGCTGGCAATCTTCTCCGCCGAGGCGCAGGAAAAATACATTCCCGGCTCAGCCAAACCCGGCGAGAACCACAGCGCAATCCTCCAATTCAAAGTCAACGATGTCGACCAGGAATACACGCGTCTGCATGACATTGTGCAGACATGGGTCAAGGGACCGACGAACCAGCCCTGGGGCACGCGCTCGATTTATTTCCGCGACCCCGACGGCAATCTTGTCGACTTCTTCACAACGCTGAACTCGGCATAAGCGCCTCATTGGCGCGCATTGAAGCCGCGCCCAGACGTTGACCGCTGCACCCGCTCCAGCTCCAGCAAATATCCGTAGAGCGCAATCGGCGGACTTGGCGCATCCTCAAATGCAGCCTCCAGCTTTGCCCGCGCCGCATCTGCATTGGTGCGGTTCATCCGCCCCCGCTGTACCAGGTTTTGGATGCTCCAAAGCCAATAGATACGCACCTCATCGCTCGGCGGTTGCTCGCTGAGAAACGCAATATATTCGTTCAGCATCTCGTCATACATCGGCGAGTCGGCAGGAGTCGCCACCAGCATCTGCGAATAGAGCACGGCCTTCTCAATATAGAAATCCTCCTCGGAAGGCTCGCTCCCCGCGTCGATCCATTCGCGCAGCGAAGTCAGCGCGTTCGATGCGCTTTGCTGCCACTGAGCCGACTCCTTATCGCCGGACCGCAACGCACGCATGCTTGCCTGCAATTGCTTTGAAGTGGGCGATTGCCAGTAAGCCTGCGTATTCGTTTCGTTGACCGGCCCAACCGATCCCGGCTTCAAGTCGGCATCCCCGATCGGCGCGATCCCATACCGCACCAGCACTTGATTGAACGCAGCGTATGCACTGCTGTTCAACGCCAACGAGCTATTTACGCTCCCCGACTGGTCGCCGCACACGGTGCCCGAAACATTCCCGATCAGGTAGGCCCGCGTCGCCTCCAGCAGCGCGTGGCTGGCGCGTCCCTGCACCTGCGCCAGCCTTGTCACATTCCGCGTAAGGTCGCCCTGCGTCGCGGCAAACGAGCGGTAATCGCCGCGAATTCCATTCAGCGAGCGCGCAAACGCACCTTCCGCGCGCGCCAGCATCTCCGCGTCGAATTGTTGCGAGCGCAGCAGGTCCGCCGCCGGATCGACTTCACTCGCATGGTGCACATCGCGAAAGACCGATTCCAGAAAATCCTGAGGCAGCCCTTTCGCCTGCTCGTCCTGCGTGAATCCCCTCTTGTAGACATCGCCTGCAGAACGGTAATACGCCCCCGGGTCATAAAGCATCGAGTCCGTACAGCTCCGGTTCGCCAGCGCCAGCGGACGGAGCTGCTGAAACAGGTCGCGCGCCCGCTCCGGATCCAGCCGCAGCATCACCCCTACCGCTCGCGTGCGCAGTGAGAGCGCGTCCAGTCCCAGGGCCAGCGCCTGCGACAGATAGCCGGCGCGCGAATCGCCGAGCCCGCCCGCAGCCGTCAGCCGCACTTCGTAGGGACTCTGCCCGGCCAGCAGGTAGGCCTGTTCAATCAGTCGCCTCTGCTGCTCCGGCTGGTTTACAGCTCTCGTGTCCACCAGGCGCAGTAGCGCATACGCCGCCAGCTCCGGCGGAACTGACGTGGTCAGGTCCTGAATCTGCTGGGAGAGAGAGGCAATCTCGGGAGACTGCTCAGATATCTTTGCCGGAGCCGCTTTCTGGCCCGACGTCTGTGCGACGCAGGGCATCTGCCCGGCAAAGCAAGACACAATCACCACAACTAGCAGGCGGACAGATATGGGCCCAGTCCCCATACAGAAATTATAGGTCTCGCATGGAAACGGCTGCCGAACTCGGACACCGACGGGGGCACAGAAAGGAATGTTGCGCACAGAGCCGGAAACAGAAGCCGGGTGCCCCATCCTTTCAGCGTCTCTTGCTGAAAGGATGGGAGACCACAGCCCCTAGTTCGTCCGCAGCGCAATCATCGGATCGATCCGCGAAGCCCTGCGTGCTGGCAGATATCCGGCAAGCAGCGCCACTGCTCCCAGCAACACCACCATCGCGACGAAAGTAGCTGGATCGGTAGGCTCCGTCCCATAAAGCAGGGAAGCAATGCCTTTTGAGAGAACAAAGGAAGCCACCCCGCCTACGATGATTCCGACGAGAGCAAGCCGCAGAGTTTTGCCGATTACGCCGAGCTGCACCTTCGATCGCGTTGCGCCCAGCGCCATGCGAATGCCGATCTCCTGCGTCTGCCGCGTGACCGAATACGAGATGACCCCATAAATCCCCAGCGAAGCCAGAAACAACCCCAGACCCGCAAAGATCGAAACCAGGAGCACAAAGAACTTACGCGGCGAATTCGCGCGCTCCACAATCGTCGTGATTGGACGAAACTCCGCGGCTGGCTGGGTCGGATTCAGTTCTCGCAATGCGCGTAGCATGCTTCCGGCCAGCGACTCTGGGGGCACTTTGCTCCGGATCACAAGCTGTGCGCCAGCCGGACCCTGCTGCGTGATCGGGTAATAGATCTGCCAGCCTGGATCGCCTTCCACGTTATCGGCGTGGATATCATCCACCACGCCCACCACGCGGCTATCGTCTCCGTCCGCTACGAGAATTTTCCCCACCGCGTCCTCGCCGGGCCAGTACACGCGCGCCGCCGATGCATTGATCATCACCACTTTCTCGCTCTTCGGTCCATCCTCCCAGGTAAAGTCGCGCCCGTGCAGACGCATCCCCATCGCCCGTACATATCCGGGAGAGACGACGTACACCAACGGCCCATGTAGAGCGCCTTCCGGAAATGTCTTGCCCTTTGGCGTCGGCGTTCCCCATGCGCGATTGCGCCCTAGTGGCAAGTAATCCACAAAGCCCGTGGCCTCCACTCCCGGGAGTGCGTTCACCCGCGTGATGATGTCCCGAAAGATCGCTGCCCGTTTCAACGCTCTCGCATCGTCTGTAGGAGCGCTGTCGTCATACTCCACTCTGATCGATGCCGCATGTTCCGGCTGAAATCCCAGGTCTATGTCCAGCACTTTCAAAAAGCTGCGCAGCAGCAAACCCGCACCCACAAGCAGCATGCATGCCAGCGCCACTTCGCTGATCACCAGAGCAGCGCGCACGCGCTCGTGAGTCCGTCCGGCGCTTGTTCCCGTCCCGGAATCTTTCAGCGCCTCCTGCAAATGCCCGCTCGCCATGCGCAGCCCCGGCATCAGCCCAAAGAGAAAAGCCGCCACTATCGCGATCAAAACGGTCCAGCCCGTCGCCGCTCCATCAATGTGCAGGGTGCTTAGCAGCGGCAACGCCAGCGATCCCTGATGTGCCAGCCATGAGGTCACGCCAAAGGCGATGCCCAGGCCCAGCACGGCTCCTCCAGCCGAAAGCACAAGGCTCTCGACCAGCAGCTGTTGCACGATCCGCCTCCGGCTTGCTCCCAGCACACTGCGCATGGCGAACTCTTTGTTGCGCGCCGCAGCGCGAGCCAGCAGCAGGTTCGAGAGGTTCACGCATGCAATCAGAAGAATCGTCCCTACCGCAGCCCACAGCACAATCAGCGATCGCCGCAGCTTGCCGCTGACATAGTCCTTCAG
>Ga0207057_1006_pt1 | contig 65246 bp, 51 predicted proteins | sample Alteio_BWMinCont_33_FD_153265 | JGI IMG/M metagenome (GOLD analysis project Ga0207057, IMG submission 153265) | Enriched cells from forest soil in Barre Woods Harvard Forest LTER site, Petersham, Massachusetts, United States -... | ecosystem: Environmental > Terrestrial > Soil > Temperate forest >... | reverse complement strand
TGTTATTGGCAGCAACGTTTCCAGCTCATTGCTCAGTTCAGAAAAAGTGGTGAATGCAATTCAGGTGTTGATGCAGGTTGCTTTTTTCAGAGAAGCTGAAGACACACGTACGCAAGTCCCGCTCTGCAATATTTATGTTCCGATGCCGCTTGAAAAATATTCGATGGTAAGTTTCGGCAACACCGATGAGATTATTGAAGCAGGTATGGAAGAAGGAAGAAAATTATATCCACGCTTAAAAAAATTAGTCGATTCACTAAATGCGATTTACGGCCAACAGGAATCGAGTGAAAAAAAATTGCCGATTGAAAATGGAGTAATAATTTCTGATTATGAAGTGAGAGGGCTGCAACACACTTCGAAAGAATTTTTTAAGCATGTATTGGATTTTTATGACAATCATAAATATACCTCTGAAGGTTTGGCGCGCATGGTGCGACGCGCTGCTGGCACAAGATATTACAGCAAGATTTCTTATTCGCTGCAACCAATTAATGACAGCACTTCCAGGATAGTTTTTGATGTTACGGAGAACCCGCTCACATTCGCAAAAATCGGATTAAACTATAATGAGTTCAGCGGGATCAGCGCAATTTTGAATTTAACAACAAGAGATTTTTTTACTCCCAATTCACGAAGTCTTTTAACAGTGAATATTGGGCAGAATTTCAGGGCACGGGCAGAACATTTGCAATATCTTGGGCGCATTAGCAATTTCGCATTTACACTTGGCGCACAGTTTGATCAGTTTGGAATTACTACTTATGAAAAGTATAAAGAAGCGGGTTTGTATAATCAAAACTATTTAAGGCTAGATGCAAAGCTTGGTTATTCAACCAGCAGGAATATTAATGTTGGCGTCGGCACAAGATTTGAATCGACGAGCTACAGCCCGTCTATCACTTCATCGCTGGAATTTGAAGGAAATAATAATTTCGTTACCAGCTATGCTTTTATTAAGCACAACACTTTGGATAGGCCTGTTTTTCCAAAGCATGGTTTGAAGATTGATGCTGAAGCAGATTGGGTGTATCAACAAGATCCAGATGTGAAAGTTCACAACCCGGTTGCTTTGCAGGATTCAACTTTTTCATCGAGCCCTTATGCAAGAGTGTTTTTAAGTCTTGAGAAATATACGACACTTGGCAGGCGAAGTGTGCTACTGTTAAATCTTCAATCCGGAATTAATTTCAACTACCAGAATAATATCATGAATGAATTTTCTATTGGCGGATTAACAAATCAATTCCATAATCAAATAACTTTTGCTGGTTTGCGCGAAGGAAGTTTTTATTCGCCAACCGTTGCAGAGTTTCAAGCAGGACTTCGCTACGAAATATTTAACAGCACTTATCTCACAGCGAGAGCTAACGTGCTTTTCAACAACTTCATCAGCACAAGCACTTTTTTCGATAATCCTGATTTCTTATCCGGCTATTCACTTACTTTCTCTTATAATTTTGCATTAGGCCCGCTTGAAGTAAGCGCCATGTATTGCGATCAGTCGAAAAGAGTGATTGGTTATGTGAATATCGGAATACCGTTTTGAAGTTCGGAGTTCAGAGTTATGAGTTCAGAGTCACAACTCCCGACTTTGAACTCATAACTCTCGACTGCTCACTCTCGCGCTTTCACAAAATCACTGACTATATAACTGATAAGCTTACCCGTAGTTTCGCTTTTTCTTCCATCGTTCAATTGCGTTGCGCCTTCGCAAATGTGGAGATAAGCGATTTTAGAATCTGTTGCAGCAAATGTTACATATTGGCGAGCATGCAAAGCAGTAAGACCTGAAGGTGTGATCGCGCTTGACAAAGTATTTTCAATGCAATCCAAATCTAATTCAAGACCGATATAATTGTCTTCTGTAAATCCTGTTGCATGTGCAACAGACTGAATGAAATTCTTTTTTTCAAGAATGAAAATGTCTTCGTAAGTAATAAAATCTATAAAAGGATTGTTCACAATATCAAGCCACACATTTTGTTGAAGATAGTTTTCATGAACACCGATCACACAATATTTTTGCAGATAGCCATCTTCATCAGCATAGCGAAACCCGTTGCCACTGTGCCTCCCCTCGATCGGCCTGTAATCTGTGTGAGCATCTAAATTCACTGCATTGATTTGGGCAAGCTGAATAACGCCCGCTTTGTGCAAACCTTTTGCTGCGCCTTTAATAAGCGGATATGCATTGTTGTGACCTCCGCCAATTACGATCGGAATTTTTTGATGCGAGGTGATTAATTTTATTAAGCTCTCTACTTCTTCATCGATAGTAATAACAGCGTGGCGATATGCTTCCATTTTTTCTTCCTTGCCATGCGCATTTGTTTCGATCAGATATTGAATGTCTCCAAAATCAAAATGGCCAAGTAATAAAATTTCTTCACCGCTCAAAAAATCATTGCTCTGAATATTTAAAAGTGATTGAAGAAATGGAACCCAAGTACTATCCGCGCCACCAATATGACCGTTTGCTTTAATACCAATATCTTCCGGAATGCCGAGCAGCACATACTCTGCAGAAGTTTCTTTTAGTGATTGCTCAATATCAGCAGCATGATTCGCTACTAATAAACGCTCACCAAGTTTTGTTTCAAACCTGCGGATCTGTGTAAGCGAAAGCACATCTTGCTTGTTGTAAACTTTGAAATGTTGCATAGTAGTATTTTAAAGATGGGTCACAGAGAACCGCTGAGGTTTTCAGAGAGCCTCAGAGGTTCTCCATTTATCTCAGCGGTTCTCTGTGACTTAAATCCCGATTTTTGAATTTACGATTTTTAATATCTCTTCTTCCAATCCAATTGTTTTATTTTCAATTTCTTTTCCTTTTGCAATAATATCTGAAACGAAATTCTTATCATCAAAATCTTTTGCGTTGATGCGCACATTCATGAATGCGCCCATTACCGCGCTCCGTGCGCAAAGTGCTGCCACTCCTGCATCTGAGACAGAATTAGGATTACCGATTTCTGCCATCGCTTTAATTACTTCCATTGCTGAATAAGAAGCTTGCATTACTTTGAATGGAATTTCAATCGCAAACTTTGTTGCATCTTGTATTGCTTTTGTTCTTGCTGTTTTTTCTTGCTCAGTTGATTTTGGCAAACTAAATGCCAGCATGATTTGATTGAATGCTTTGGTATCTGAATCAACCAATTTTATTAATTCATTTTTATAATTCTCTCCTTTCTCTGCCCAATTGCTGAATTCTTCCCAACGCTCATCCCAACCTTTTTTGTGTGAAGAAAGATTGGCAACCATCGTTGCAAGCGAAGCACCTAACGCTCCCGTATATGCGGAAATAGAACCGCCGCCAGGAGCCGGGCTTTCACTCGCAGTTTCATCAGCAAAATCTGAGAGGCTCATGCTCACTAATTTGCTGTCAGATTTATTTTGAAGAAGATATTCAATAATCCTTTCTTGCGGATTGAATTTTCCAAGCTCCTCAAGCCCCATTGATTTCACAGCGATTTTTATTAATTCTTTTTCAGAAACTCCGGTAGAACGTTGTTGTTTTTTCAGAAAATATTTTCCTGCATCAAGCATAGCTTTTAATGGAATCAATCCAACGAGCTCACTGCCTGTAACACGAATCCCTCTTGCCTCTGCTTTTTTGCAAACCTCATCAAACGCAATGTGAACGGGCGTTACATTAATGTTAGTAAGATTCATGGAAATTTGTGCGATGCCATATTCTTCAATATACCAGCCAATAGCTTTTACACTTTTTAAACTCCCTGGAGTATTAATTGATTTTCCGTTTTCAATTTTATTACGTCCAGCTTCGCGAACATCAAACGCAATGGCGTTTGCTCGACGAACAGAAGTTGTGTTGAGATTTATATTATATGCTACCAAAAAATCTCTTGCGCCAATTACTGTTGCTCCGCGTTTCGCATCAAATTCTGCGGGACCGAAATCGGGTTTCCATTCTGGCAATTTTATTTTTTTAAAGAACCCTTCATATTCACCTGCACGTATAACCGATAAATTATTTCTTGATTTATCTGGTTGCGCTGCTTCATATAAATAAATTGGCAGGTTCAATTCGTCCGCTACCCGCTTTGCTAATTGCTGCGCATATTTCGCAGTTTCTTCCATTGAAATATTTGCAATCGGTATTAATGGGCAAACATCTGTTGCGCCCATGCGCGGATGCTCACCTTTATGCTTGCTCATATCAATAAGCTCGCCTGCTTTTTTTATGGCGCGGAAAGCTGCGTCCACAACGGCTTCTGGCGTTCCAACAAAAGTTACCACCGTGCGATTGGTTGCCTTTCCCGGATCAACATTCAATAATTTAGCACCTTCAATGGTTTCAATTTCATTGGTGATTTGTTTTATGATGTTCAAATCATTTCCTTCGCTGAAGTTGGGGACACATTCGATGAGTTGTTGCATGTTGATTTAGATTTTAGATTCGAGATAAGGGATTCGGGATTCGGGATACGAGATACAAGATGTTGCAATTTCGCAGACTGAAGCTGAATAGAATATCTACAGTACAAGAGCCCGCCGCGGCGGGAGGATGCTCAATAGAATTCATTAGTTCGTTACATAAAAAACATTTGAAAGCTCTTACAAAACCTACCAGGTTTGAATCAACACGATTATTTGCAAAATGATAATTAAAACCTGATAGGTTTGGGAAGACAATTTAAGGAAAGAAAATTATTTTATAATCTCATGTTCTAACCATTATTCATCCTCGACAAGATCTTCGGTTTTCTTTTTATAAAAAATCATCCCAAGTGTCATAATGATCGCGCTAAGCAAAATCACAAAAAATAAAATGCCTCCGTTAAATGTTTTTAGCTTAAATGATTCGGGTATTTTATAAAATAATACAATGGTGATTAGCCCTCGTGGAATAAACATGACTTCCGGATAAACGCTTTCTTTTAAAAAGAAGCGGAGATAAAGAAACCGAGCGAGAAATAATACCAATACAAGTGTGCTGCCAATCAATACTACTTCTGATTGAACTGCTGCTTTGATATCAATTGAAAAACCAAAAAGTATGAAGAAAAAAGTGCGGATCAGAAATGAACTTTCTGCTGTGAGAGAGTGCAGCAAAAGTGTTGTTTCATCTACTCTTTCCTGTGGAAACAATCGATTAAGCTGTTTTATTTTTACAAGATTCCAATTGTTCATCAACAAGCCAAACATCATGATGATAATAAGCGATGGAAGGTTAAATAATTTTCCGCCTTCATACAGAATGAGCAACAGTGCGAAGATGAGAAAGAAGCGAACATTTAAACTCGATTTGGTAATGATGACGAATAAAATAATGGAGAAAATAAGCGATAAAATAAGCGCAATGGCAATATTCAAAAAGAAAATACCAACTGCTTTTCCGGAAAGCACTTCTTTGCCAATGAAATAATTGAATACGAGAATGCCTAAAATATCACTGAAGGAAGCTTCGTAAACCAAAAATTCCTTTTTCGTTTCAGAAAGATGGAGCAGGCTCGGAATAACAATCGAACTGCTCATAATGGATAACGGGATTGCATACACAATGCATTTTATTACATCCTCGCTTAACCAATAATGGAGCACTGCAGCGATTCCTGCAGCAGAAACAAGAAAAATAATCAGTGCTGCAAAAAAAGAATTCCTGATTAACGGAATTTTATCTCTGCTAAGTTTCAGATCAAGACCTGCCTCCAAAACAATCATGATCAAACCAACGCTGCCGAGAATTTCTGTGAGGTGCTCCGGAAAAACAATTTGCAAATTATTATTCTCTGCGAATAATCTTGCACAAATACCTGCGACAAGCAATAATAATACCGATGGCACTCTTATGTATCTGGAAATAATTGAAAAGATATAAGACAGCACAACAATGCAACTGCAGATAATAATCAGTAATTCAGGTGAAAGGTTTTTCATGATGGTTTAAGATTAAGAAATAAATTCTCCTTTAATCATGACTTTATCTATCAAATTCGTGCCAAAAGCATAAGGGAAATAAGATAATGATGGAATTGGCTTAGTAAAAATCAAATTCGCTTTTTTGCCAACGGTAATACTTCCCAATTCATTGCCTAACTCCAATGCATATGCGCCGTTGATGGTTGCAGCATTAATCGCTTCTTCGGGAAGCATTTTCATTTGGATGCAGCTTAATGATAATACAAAATTCATATTACCACTTGGCGAAGAACCGGGATTATAATCAGACGCAAGTGCTATTGCACAATTCGCATTAATCAATTCTCTTGCTGGCTGAAAAGGCATTCGCAAAAAGAATGCTGCCGTTGGCAATAATGTTCCGATAGTATTTGATTTGTTTAATGCAGAAATATCTTCAACAGTCATTGTTTCTAAATGATCTAATGAAATGGCGTTTAATTTAATGCCGGCTTCGATCCCGCCAATACTGTTCAATTGGTTCACGTGCAGTTTTGGCTTCAGCCCGTAACTCATTCCGGCTTTGCAAATCGTTTCCATTTCTTCTTTGCTGAAAAAACCTTTTTCACAAAATACATCAATATAATCAGCTAATTTTTCTTTAGCAATCACGGGAAGCATTTCATTAATAATAAGGTCAATATATCCCTGATGATTTTCCCTGTATCGCAAAGGATATGTATGCGCTCCGAGAAAAGTAGATTTGATATGAAGATTGGATTTCTCTTTTAACTTTTTTATTACTCGGAGCATTTTCAACTCGCCTTCTAACGTTAATCCGTAACCGCTTTTTATCTCAATTGCTCCAGTGCCAAGCTTGCATACTTCTTCTAATCTTTTCCAGGACTGATTAAATAATTCATCTTCTGAAGTTTCATTTAATTTTTTTGCTGAATTTAAAATGCCGCCGCCTTTTGCATTGATTTCTGAATAAGTCAACCCTTTCAACTTATCAACAAATTCACTTTCCCGGCTGCCTGCAAAAACAAGGTGGGTGTGGCTGTCGCACCAAGCGGGAAGGATGGATTGTGAAGAGGCATCGATGTTTGATGGTTGATGACCGATGTTCGACTTCAGTTGTTGCATTGAGCCATATTCTGCGATTTCATCATCTTCTATTCTCAGAAATGCATTCTCGATTATTTGGAGTTCTGACAATTCTTTTCCGCGAAGCAAATGGCTTTCCGTTCTTGTGCCAACGAGTTGTTTAATATTTGTGATCAATGTTGAAGGCATCATGGAAAGTTAGCAATTTCTTTTATGCAATTCTCAAAGAGGTGACACCTTTTGAAAAGGTATCACCTCTTTGAGAATTCAAACTGTATTAATAAAAAAGAGTCCCGAAAATTCGGGACTCTTTGTAAAATAGTTGTGATATTATCTTACCATCTTTTGTTGCTGCTTCTTCCGCCGCCACCGCCGTAGCCGCCACCGCCTCTGCTACCGCCGCCGCCTCTTTCTTCTCTTTCTCTTGCGACAGTTACAGAAATCGCTCTGCCTTCAATTTCTTTGTTATTGAGCGCTGTCATTGCCGCTTTGCCTTCTTCTTCAGATGGCATTTCAACAAAACCAAAACCACGTGACCTGCCGGTTTCTCTGTCTGTAATTATTTTTGCAGAAGATACCTGACCGTGCTGGCCAAACATGCTGTTTAAGTCTTCCTCAGTTGTGTGAAAGCTTAAATTCGAAACATAAATGTTCATAAAATCTAAAAATTAATAAATAAATAATAAAATACCTGTGATTAACATAGAAAGCAAAAAGTAAAGAAGAGAAAAATTTACCGGAGGGGAAAAATTTGAATCGTTCATATACTGTGTGCCTGCACAGCTTAAAACACATGCAAATATAATCAATTAAAAATAGGGATGGGATTTATTATTAAAGGCTAAAAATGGGTTTATTCAGTCAATTGCTTCAATTCTTTCAAATAATCGTACTGCAAATCTTCGTGAAGAGATTTAACAGCTATGCCTATCTTTTTTATCTGAGCGTTATAAAGGTTAGTGAGCGCGGTGCTTTTTTGATAAGGGATTTTCGATTCATTCAATGATGAACAAAAATAAATCAGCAATTCTATCTCGACAGTTTTTGAACCTGAATAGCGAATATATTTATTGGCGATTCGAAGAATTTTGCGGATGCTTTTTTTTGCAAGATATAAGCTGCTATCATTGATGTTCGCAAACTGTTCATCAATTTCCTGCTTAACATTTTTTATATAAGATTGCTCGTCATCTGCCTCAAACAAAAGATAAGTAAGCAATTCTTTGTTTTCTTTTTTGAATCGTGCGAGCCGCAGGCACAATTCAATTAATTGCGCTGACGTGATGTTTGATAATTCTTGTTTTAATTCATTTATAGTTGAAGCTTTCATTGATTGGTTTTTATTCCATTGCGAACGATTATTTTTTAAAAGGAGTTAATAAAGAATAAATGTATGTATCAAGAAACTCTCCATTGTGATAATAGTTTTCTTTGAAATATGCTTCACGAATAAAATTATTTCTTTCCAGCAATTTTATTGAAGCTCTGTTCTCGGGGCTCACTTTTGCTTCTACTGAATGAATCCCGATGTTTTTAAATCCATAATCGAGAACTGCCGCCATAGCTTCCTGCATTATTCCTTTGCCTTGCAATTCCGGATGAAGAAGATAGCCAATCTCTGCGCGATAATGTTCCTTAATTAATTTCCACAAGCCAATTGTGCCGGCTAATGTGTTTTTGTTTTTTAAAGTGATGCCCCATGTAATGCCATTATTATTAAGGAGCAAATCTTCTATCACATTAATCAATTCAATCGCGTCATTTACAGATATTGCCAATGGTCTTCCGATATGTTGCATTATATTTTTATCTGAACGAAGAATAAAAAAATCACCAGCATCGTTTGGTGTGATGCGTCTTAATACTAACCGTTCAGTATTTAACTCTGGGAAAGGATTGAAATTGGGGCTTAGCATTTGTTTTACGTTTTCAAATACTTGAAATTAACAAAAGTTTTCTTGATTGGGACAGCAACATCTAATCATCTTGCCCTCCGGTGAAGATACCGGGGATGCTTATGCGTAAACCCATCACATTTTGTTTGCCTTGCTCATATCCCCAGAGAAAATCGACACGGATCACTTTTAAAATATTTTCCAGCCCTACAAATGCTTCTATATAATTGCTGTATGGATCAATGTAAAAACCATTTGCGCCTGCAACCAAATGCCAGTTGAGATTTCGGAACAACGGGATTTTATTTGTGAGCAGCCCATTAAAATGATGACCGATGTGGCCAGCAAAATATAATGGTGCTTTATTGCTGTATTTATAATAAGGCAGCAATTGAAAACTGGTTGAATAATCGGATGCAATAATGATTTGATTGCCGTTGAAATGATTGTAATCGGGAATGAATAATTTGTTTGCAGTGATGAAACCGCCTGCAGAAATATTATAGTCCAATGTGCCTGCCAATTTAAAATTCAGGTTTTGATTAATACTGAATTTCCATTTCGAATAATCTACATCGCTGCCAAAAATATTTGGTATGCCTTGCACATATTGCAAAGTGAACGTTGGATATTTTGAACCGACCATTACTTTGCGATCAGGAAATTCAATATAACGCGAACCCGGCTGCCATCTTATTTCTGCGTTAGCAATAAGCGCTTCGTTGCGCGGCATGTTTGCTGATAATAATTCTGTAGGATAATTTGGTGTGTAAGATCTGGTGGACCATGTTTTCCAAGTGTAATTCGTCGTGTTATCAAGCGGCATCCTATCCTGGAATTGCAAGCCAGCAGAAACTCTCAATCCTTCACCAATTCCCTTGCTGTAATTTATTTTACCAAACCACGCTTCATACAATTTCATGTAATTGCTTTCATAAAGCAATGTTGAAAATGTGTTATAAAATGGAGCGATCGGATTTGCATTATTAAATTGATACACTCGTTTTCCACCTGAGAAGTTGAAAGACGACAAATATTTTTTGCCATAATTATAATTCACAATAGCATACGAATTAAAATGATGATTGCTGAAACCATAGCGAAATATGGGAGTAAAGCTGATGCTTCGTCGGGAAAATGTGTTGCTGCTATCCAATCGCTTAAAATAATTTCCCCGCCAGTTTACTGTCAGGCCTTCCACAGTATTAAAACTAAATGCAGTCAGAAGAGCGGGCATCGTGATTTGCGATCTGGTTTTTTCTCTGTTGAAAGTTTGTCCGGTTAATAAGATACCCGTTGCCGTTAGTTTGTTTTTTATACGGTCGAGCGAATCGAGATAATGCGGATCTCTCCTTGCTTTTTCAAGACTGTCTTTTTTATGATAGTCTGCAATTTCATCCAACTGCAAAGGCACGGGACGGATTGTGTCCCAATAATCAATCGGTTTTTTGTTAGAGCCTTCATTGAATTTCAGGAAGGTGTTGTTGAAAAACTTTTTCTCTAATGGCGGATCCAAATCAAATTTCGAATACACGTTCACGAAACTTCCGTAAGCATCAAAACCAAAAATTTTCACTGCAGGATAAATTACCTGTGTTTTAATAACCCAAACATCTTTATCAAATGGAACATATAACTGCTCAATGCGAAGCGTGTCAACAAACTCCATCTGCGATTCTTTTATAAGCTGCAACTGCACGCTGTGAATTCGCCAATCACCATCTGTGATATTAATGTAGCCACTAAAAAGCGGCTCGAATTTTCTTTTCGGGGTAACTTTTATTTTATTGATCTCTTTCCCATCTTCAAAAAAGCTTCCTTCAAATTTATATTTGTAATAATGGAGTGCATTATCCGATATAGGTGAGATAAAACCGCGCGGATTAAGGTTTCTGCCAATCTCAATATTATTTTGATAGAACGAAACAATTTGCGGCGCGCTAAAACCAAATGCGTCGCTCTGCCCGCTCACCTTCGTTGAAACAACTTCTACTTTTGTTTTGTTAGGTTTTTGCGCAGTGTATCTCGCAACTGTTTCAGAGAGGTAAACCATTTTTTTTTTGCTCGTATCGCCATCTTCAAAATCAATTTTCTGACCAAATATTTTATTCGGAAAATTTCGCAGGCGAAGCTGTCCTTTAATATATACTTCGCACTGGAACTTATCAATCTGATTTAAATAATAGTTTCTTTTCTTAATTGCATTCCTGATAATTTCATACGCTGGATCTTCGCCGCCGGGCTTCACCACAACTTCGGCTAAGGATAACTGTTGCAATGAAAGCTGAAAATCAAGAACCATATTTTCATTGCCAACGGTGATTTTTTTTTCAGTGCGATTATATCCCACATATTGGCAAACGATGGTGTATGTGCCTGAATCAAGATTGAGAAAATATTTGCCTTCGTTATTGGCAGTAGTTCCTCTTGGTGTGCCTTTCACGAGAACTGATGCAAATGCAAGCACATGACCTTTATCATCCGTAACAGTGCCGGATACTTTACCAGCGCGGGTTGTAAAGAAAGAAGCAAAAAGTAAAAAAACAAGGAGCAGTTGTTTCATCAGTTATTTTCAAATAGACACGAAAATAAGATGTGATAGGTTAGCAAAACGTGAAAAATAAAATTGCTTTTGGCAAAGAATAATATGAAGTAATTTTAAGGAGAATTAATTATTCAAAATGAAATACGCTCCCGTTCAAAATTATATCAACGGCCGATTTGTTACTTCTCAATCAAACAGAAAATTAGATGTTGTTTCTCCGCTTGATGGCAATTTGCTTTCTACTGTGCCGATGTCTTCGGCAGAAGAATTGGATTTGGGAGTGAGGGCTGCGAAGTCAGCGTTTCCCGGTTGGAGCAAAACTCCCATTAAAGAAAGAGTGCAAGTTTTTTTTCGTTACAAATATTTGCTCGAAAAAAATTTGCAGGAATTGGCTTTATTAATAAGTGAAGAGAATGGCAAAACAAATTCCGAAGCTATCGCGGAAATTGAAAAATCAATTGAGCTAACAGAATTTGCATGCTCGTTACCTCAATTAATGACAGGTGAAATATTGGAAGTGAGCAAAGGCATAGAATGCAGGACAGAACATGTTCCGCTGGGAGTTGTAGCATCGATCGTTCCATTTAATTTTCCTTCGATGGTTCCCAACTGGACAATACCGAATGCAATCGCAGCAGGAAATTGCATGATCATAAAACCATCAGAAAAAGTGCCGCTGAGCTCCGGGCGTTTAGCAGAATTATTAAAAGAAGCTGGATTGCCAGATGGTGTTTTTAATATTGTTCATGGCGATAGTGAAATTGTAAATGCAATTTGCGATCATCCGCAAATTGAAGCAGTGTCTTTTGTTGGTTCAACAAAAGTTGCCAAACTTGTTTATCAAAGAGCAACGCATAATTTTAAAAGATGTCTTGCATTGGGTGGCGCAAAAAATCATTTATTGGTATTGCCGGATGCGAAAGAAGAAATGACAGCGATTAATATTGTCGCCAGCATGAGCGGCTGTGCAGGCCAGCGTTGCATGGCAGCGAGCGCGATGGTTGGTGTTGGTAAAGTTGATCATATCATTAATAGAATTTGCGAAGAAGCAAGCAAAATAATCCCCGGAAAAAATTTGGGAGCTGTTATTAATAAACAATCGAAAGAGCGGATTGAAAAATATATCACAGAAGCAGAACAGCAAGGCGCAAAAATTTTAGTCGATGGACGAAATGCAAAAGTTGTAGGCAAAGAAAATGGCTATTATGTTGGCCCGACAGTTATTGATTATGTGAAACCAGATATGGCTGTTGCGCGAGAAGAAATTTTCGGGCCGGTTATCAGCATCATGCGCACTGATACTTTAGATGAAGCCATCGCGATTGAAAATGAAAATCCTTATGGCAATGCAGCAAGCGTGTTCACACAAAATGGTGGATATGCAAGATACGTGATGGAAAAAGCAAGTGCAGGAATGATCGGTGTGAATGTTGGCGTGCCTGTGCCTCGCGAGCCATTTTCATTTGGCGGATGGAATGAAAGCAAGTTCGGAGTCGGTGATATTACCGGAAAAAGTTCCATTGAATTTTGGACGAAATTAAAAAAGACGACTGTGAAATGGAATCTGGAGGCTGGTGTGAATTGGATGAGTTGAACCGAGGGGTAAATAATAAGTAGTAAGTGATAAGTCTGAAATTAAAAACGTACCAAGCAATTAATGAAAGCTAAAATCAATTTCGGTGTTGCACATTGCTCAATAGAATTCCAAATGTACAAGAGTGCGACGCAAGGATGTTTAATAGTAGCAATCTGCTAAGGACATAAATAAAATATTATGAGCACAAGAACAATCTCCGAAGCACAGGAAATTGTGCAGGACAATCTTGACTACACATTGTTTTCATGGAGCAAACAAAAAGGGCTGAGCCCGATTGCTGTGAAATATGGTGAAGGTGTTTATCTCTACGATTACGATGACAAAAGATATATTGATTTTTCTTCGGGGCTGATGAATGTAAATATCGGCCACTCCAATCAGCGTGTATCCATTGCCGTTATGAACCAAATGCAACAGTTGAGTTACGTTACGCCTGGCTTTGCTACAAAAGCAAGAGGCGAGCTTGGAAAAAAACTTGCTTCTATAACACCGCAGGGTTTGAGTAAAACATTGTTCACGACAGGAGGTGCAGAAGCGATTGAAAATGCTATTAAACTTGCGAGATTATACACCGGAAAGCATAAAATAATTACGCGATACCGTGCATTCCATGGCGCATCTTACGGAGCGATGTCTGCAGGCGGCGATCCGAGAAAACTTGCATCGGATTCACAGCAGGTTCCAAATATCATTCATGTTGAAGATCCTTATTGTTATCGTTGTCCGTTCGGACAAAATTTTGGTTCATGCAAATATGAATGCGCAAGCCATATTGAAAGAATTGTTGAGTTTGAAGGGCCGGAAAATATTGCAGCCATATTAATGGAAGGAGAAAGCGGCAGCAGCGGTTGTATAAAATATCCGCCCGATTATTTAAAAAAAGTAAGAGCCATTTGTGACAAGCATAATATTTTACTGATCGCAGATGAAGTAATGAGCGGGTTTGGGAGAACAGGAAAATGGTTCGGCGTAGATAATCATGAAGTGATCCCAGACATGATTGCAACAGCAAAAGGAATTACTTCAGGCTATCTTCCGTTCGGCGCATTAATAGTCAATGATAAAATTGCAAAGCATTTTGATGATTATGTTTTGTGGCTTGGCTTGACTTATTCGGCGCACCCTGTTTGTTGTGCTGCTGCTTTGGAAACAATAAAAATTTATGAAGATGAGAACCTGATTGAAAATGCAGCAGCGATGGGAAATTATATTAATGAGCAAATAGAAATATTTAAAAAGCAACACCCATCAATCGGCGATTGGCGTAACACTGGATTATTAGGCTGTCTTGAATTAGTAAAGAATCGAGAGACAAAAGAACCGATGGCTCCCTTCAATGCAAAGCCTGATGAAATGATTATCATGAATAAAGTGGCAGCAAAGATTAAAGAGCTTGGCATGCTCACTTTCGTTCGCTGGAATTATATTTTTATTGCGCCACCATTATGCATCACGAAAGAACAGGTTGATGAAGGGCTTGCGATTATTTCACAAGCGCTTAAAATTGCAGATGAATATGTGAGGTGATTTTTCTCGCAAAGACGCGAAGACGCAACGAAAGAAAATAATTAATAAAAGTCTTGTGAGAAAAACAAATCTTTATAATGCTTTACCCTTTGCGCCTTCGCGTCTTTGCGAGAAACCTATTCTAACTTTTTTCTAACATAACTTCCCGTCAATCCCGCGAAACCCGCCACCAGCCCACCGATGAAAGCTGTTAATAATATCAGCAAAAAAGAAGAACCGCCTAATGGCAACAACTGTGCAATTTTTTGAGAAAGTATGCTGTTGTTTTTCGAATCGACCCACCACGCAAAAATTGCCCATAATAAAAACACGCTGAGAAAGCCAGACAAAAAAGATTTCCAAGAAGCAATCGGGATGATTATGCTAACGATAATCGCTGCAATTGCAACAGACCACCATGGCATGTACAATCCCGCAACAAAACTTAATAATGCGGTTAATAATATCGAAGAGATAAATTTCATTCTTATTTAAAATTTTCGGTTATACATTAATGTTAGTGAAGCTTTGAGCTGACAGCCGCGAGCTTCGAGCCGTTTTATTCGCAGCTTCATTTTCACATTGAGCCATTTTCAAATTTTCACATTCTTCATTTTCCAAACTCCATCACAAACTTCACTCTCTTATCGCTTACTTCATTTTTATTCATAACCCACAAAGGATAATATTCTCCTTTCACCCATTTGTCTATAAATGTGTCGTAGTAAGGGCTTCCGGGGTTACCGCTCTCGCCACCGGGATACACGCCGTATGCTTCCGTTGTATCAGTGAGCGAAACAATCATTCGCCAACTCGGACCATGATCTTCACTTGCGGCATTAATGCAATGCCTGCCACCACCAATCGGTAAATGCAAACGGCTGAAAGGCCCGAGCCTTGCAAGGTGTGTTACTCTTGTATCTTTTGCTCTCTCCCAATCCAATCTTCCTTCTGTTTCAAGAGGCTTCAATGCAGCGACTGCTTTTTTAAATCCTGTTGTTATTTCATCACGCAAAGTTTCTTTTTTTGGTGTTCTGATATCATCCAAAAATTTAAATGCAGTGTCTTTCAAAACCGCTTCTAACAAAACACTTTCAACAGGATGCACCATCGGCAATGATGTTTTCGTCATGTCATCATACCAAACTTCTTTTTCAAAATAATCCCATGCTTCAGTAAAAACAGTTGCGCCTTGTTCGCCAGCATCATCTCTAAGATTCCATTTTTTTAAAATGTCAAAATATTTTTTTTCTGTCTCATCCAATGAATCCGTATTCATAAATTTCAAAAATAATGGCATTGCCATTTCTGCAAACACATTATAGTTCTCTGTTTGCAGCTTCATCATATCTTCTGGTGTAATATTATTCATCTTCGATAAAAAGCGATTAATAATCAATCCGCGATATGGCGGAAACGAACCGCCGAGATAATAAGGATAAACAGCAGGATCTGCAGGCAATTGATTAGCGCTGCTCACAAAACCTCTTTCAGGATTTATCAGATGCGGATTTTCATCCTGCGGAATATTTCCCTGCCACATATACGTGCTGTCGGTACCGGGCATAATAAATTCTCCCTGATGTTTCCATTTCGCCGGAAACTCGCCCTGATCCCATATTGCAACATCTCCGTTCTTGCATGCAAAAACAAAATTCTGTCCTGGCGTGTGCATCCATTTAATCGCTTCTGAATAATCTTTATAGTTTTTCGCATGATCAAGCCTGTTAAAAGCCATCAGCTCATTGCTCGGATCATTTCCTTTCCATTTCACTGCATAATATTTTCCATCCGTTCTGTCGCCAGCTAAACCATCTTTTCTGCTGCCTCGAAATCTTTTATCGTACATCACCGGGCCAAAAACAGTGTAAGCGATCGTGTCAATCACATCAGGTTTATTTTTTATTGCAATATGCTCGTATCGGAAATCGGTTTGCTTCCAATCACCATTGAACCAATATTCTTTCATGCTTTCATCACGGAATTTTATTTCATAATAATCGCGCACATCACGCTCTGCATTAGTAACACCAAAAGCGCAACTATCATTAAAGCCAATAATAATGCCCGGTGCGGCTGGGCATGAAACTCCGTAAGTATTAAATTCAGGAGTAGATATTTGCATTTCATACCAAACAGAAGGAAGGTTCAGTCCCAAATGAGGATCATTGCATAAAATAGGTTTGCCGCTTTTTGTTTTCTTTCCGCTCACAGCCCAATTGTTGCTGCCATTTTCTTTGTTTGGTTTTTCGTGAAGTATGTCAGCAGAATCTTTATTTCCAAAATATAATGAGTCAACGCTCACTGGAATTTTTATTTCAAACTTTGGCTTTTCATACACTGTTCCCTTTGGAACAATCGGATCAACAGAATCCTGTCCGATCGGGTACATCAATTCAAAATCTTTCAATCCAAAAACTGATCTTGCGTTCGTGTACTCGAAATCATTTTCATATCCGGCAAGATCAAAAGTCATATACTTCAGGAACAGCGCGGTTTTCAGGTTGCTCCATTTTTCCGGCTGATAATTCAGCAGCTTATATTCAACTGGCAATTCACTTTGCTTCATGTTTTCAATATATGCGTTCACGCCGGCAGTGTATGAATCGCATTGTGATTTTGTGATTGGGTCTTTCTCCATTTCCGTAACCGCTTTCTCCGCAGCGCTCACCATGCCAAGCCTTCTCCTTTCACGGTCATAGTTAACCGCTTTTTCACCAATCAGCTCGCTGATGCGGCCGGCTGCAGCATATGTTTCAAATTCCATTTGCCACAAACGAAATTTCGCATGCAAGTAACCCTGAATAAAATATGCATCCTCTTCATTGTTCGCGAACACATGCGGTACCATGCGCTCATCAAAATAAACTTCTGCTTTATCTTTAAGCGAAGGGAATTTTATATCATCATTAAAATCCTTATCAACAGGTTCTGCGTTTTGCCAAAAGCCATGTTGCGGACTAACAAATTTGCCAATTGGTGGCAACGATTTATCACCAACCTGCCATTCTTTATTCAGCACAATAATCAAAGCAACTGTAATAATCAGGCAAATAGAAAAAGGAAGAATTCTCATAAACAATTAATATGCTTTAAAAGTAAATTTTTTTTATGATTATGTAACGGGCGATAGTAATTCTATTTAACATCCTTGCGTCGCACTCTTGTACTTTTGGTTCTCTATTCAGCTCTGGTTCACTATTTCCAACAACATCATCTTTAAAATTCCTGAGATGCCTCCTGCGTCGGCATGACAGATCCCGAAGATTATTACTGGTGCCTAACTACTCGTATCCCGAATCTCGCATCCAACATCTCAACTTCTCAACCCTTCAACTATTCAACCTCCCAACCAACCCCTCAACTTCCTCAACCGTATTAAAACTATGCAGCACGATGCGCAAACGCTCGCTGCCTTTGGGCACAGTAGGATAAACAATCGGGCGCACATCAAAATTATTTTGTTGCAAATGCTGCGCTACTTTTTTCACTGCTTCATTGCCAGGAATAATAACAACCTGAATCGGCGTTGAGTTTTTTAATTTTTCAAAACCGATTGTCGCATTTTGAAATCGGGCAATCAGATTTTGCAAATGCGTTCTCTCTAGATTCAATCCCTGGAAAATTCCATAAGCATCTTTAATATTTTTTATGGTCGATTCGGGCAAAGCAGTTGTGTATATAAATGCTCTTGAAAAATTGATAAGATAATCGCGAAGCATTTCACTTCCCAAAATAATTGCACCGTGACAGCCAACTGCTTTCCCGAAAGTATGTATTCTCGCAAAACATTTTTTTTGCAATCCTAAATGTTGGACAAGCCCCTCTCCTTTTTCGCCGATTATTCCTGTTGCGTGTGCTTCATCCACTATTAAATTTGCATTATATTTTTCGCAGAGATCCGCTATTTCTTTGAGCGGCGCAAAATCTCCATCCATCGAAAAAACAGATTCTGTAACGACAAAAATATTTCCTTTGGCAACAGATAGTTTCTTTTCCAGTTCATCCAAACGGTTATGCACAAACGAAAATGAATGCGCAAAAGATAATCGTATGCCGTCTCTTATAGAAGCATGGCTCAAATAATCATAAATAATCGTATCGCCGCGTTGTGGCACACAGCTTAACAAACCAACATTCGCATCATAACCTGAATTGAAAATCAATCCTGTTTCTGCTTCATGAAATTTTGCGATGGATTTTTCTGTTTCTTCAATCAATTCATAATTGCCCGCCAGCAAACGTGAGCCGGTTGAACCGTGATGCAAGTTTCCAGTTTCCAGTCTCCAGTTTCCAGTTAAGCCGCTAATTAAATTATTCTTCACAATGCCGAGATAGTCGTTTGAACAAAAATCAATCTTCATTTCAGGTAATCGTAATTGCCTGTAAGCGTTTTGATTTTTGCGCTCTTCTATTTTTTTATGCAGAAAATCTTCTTTCATACTTTTGAAACTTCAAATATCCCTTTAATCTCATTAATCTCAAAACCGTATCGTGAATGGTGAATAAGAAAAACGGCGAAATCAGAAATCACAAAATCATAAATAAAATATCAATGGCTCAAACAAAAAACATTCTTGGCCTTCAACTTCCCACCGATCCGCGCTGGGTTGATCTTGCGAGCATTTCATTGGAAGATATATTAACGGATCATGCTTATTGCGAACAGAAAGCAACCGCCAGTTGCATGTCATTAATACAACGTCATCCTTCAAAAGAAAAAATGGTGGAAGAACTTTCGCCAATCGTTACTGAAGAATGGGGACATTTCAGGCTCGTTCTTGCTGAATTGCAAAAAAGAAATTTGAAATTAGGCAAGCAGCGCAAAGATGAATACGTGAATAAATTGCTTGCGTTTCAGAGAAAAGGCGGCGCGGAAGAAGAACGATTTTTAGATCAGCTATTAACGATGGCATTGATAGAAGCCAGGTCCTGCGAGCGTTTCAAGAGATTGAGCGAACGTTTGGATGATGAATATCTGCGGAATTTTTATCGTCGTTTTATGGAAAGCGAAGCAGGGCATTATCATTTATTTATTGAGCTTGCAGAAAATTATATTGATAAAGAAAAGGTGCGCAAGCGATGGAAAGAATGGTTGCAGTATGAGGCGGAAATAATTGAAAGTTTAGAAGTGCGCGGGGATAGGATTCATTGAAGAGTCGAGGGTCGGGAATTCGGAGTCGGAGCTTCCAAGTTGCAATGATCAACTATAAACTCAGCTTTTTCATATCAGTAATCAGACATTGCACTGAGGTCTCCCGACTCCGAACTCTGAACTCCCGACTCTCTCCACGCATCCGTTTGCGCTAAAATCTGATAACTCAACAAAAAGTATCCTCAAAAACATTTTACTTTGCTTTCATTATTTAATTCCAAAACAACAATCACATGAACCGCAGGGATTTTGTAAAAAATTCAGCAATCGCAGCCAGCAGTGTTGCCATACTTCCTTCAGGCAGTTTATTCAGCGACGATAAAAAAGTAAGATTGGGATTTATAGGCACCGGCCTGCGTGGGCAAAGCCATTTGGAAAATGCGCTTCGCCGAAACGATGTAGATATAGTTGCAATTTGCGACGTAGATGAGCGCATGATAAAAAGGGCAACTGATATATTTATAAAATCCGGCAAGCCGATGCCACAGATTTTTAAAGGCGATGCTTATGCGTACAGAAAATTGCTTGAACTGAAAAACCTCGATGCAGTTTTGATCGCTGCTCCGTGGGAATGGCACGCGTCAATGATTATTGACAGCCTGCAAGTCGGCATAAAATATGTTGCCACAGAAGTCATTTTAGGAATCACTTTGGAAGATCACTGGAATGTTATTCGCGAAGCAGAAAAACAAAAAGCAAATGTGATGATGCTTGAAAACGTTTGCTATCGCCGCGATGTGGCTGCAGTGCTGAACATGGCGAGACAAGGATTGTTTGGTGAATTGCTTCATCTGCAAGCGGGCTACCAACATGATCTGCGCGATGTGAAATTTAATAATGGCACAGATGGCGGTCTTGGTGTTGAGTTTGGCGATAAAGGATTTTCAGAAGCAAAATGGAGAACGAATCATTCTGTGCATCGTAACGGTGACCTATATCCTACGCACGGTATCGGCCCTGTTGCGCAGATGCTCGACATCAATCATGGAAATCGCTTTTTATCATTATCATCATTCTCAACAAAAACGAGAGGGCTCCATAAATACATTATTGATAAAGGCGGAGAAAATCATCCGAATGCAAAAGTCGAATTTAAATTAGGCGATATTGTTACAACGCATATTAAATGCGTGAATGGCGAAACTATATTATTAGAACACGACACGAATAATCCACGCCCCTATTCTCTTGGCTTTCGTGTGCAGGGCACAAAAGGAATTTGGATGGACGTGAACAAATCAATTTATATTGAAGGCGTGAGCGCAAAGGAAGATGCGTGGGAAGATGCAAAACCTTATCTCGAAAAATACGATCATCCTTTATGGAAGCGCTGGGGAAAAGATACGGAAGGCGCTGGCCATGGTGGCATGGATTTTTTTGTGCTGCATGCATTTGTTGAATCTATTAAAAGAAGAACAGCAACACCGATGGATGTGTATGATGCTGCTGCGTGGAGTGCCATCACACCATTGAGCGAAGCGAGCATTGAGCTTGGCAATCAAACCGTGGAGTTCCCTGATTTTACCAGCGGACAATGGATGTACAGAAAAAATAATTTTGCATTAACAGACGAATATTAAGACGTTTCAGTTGAATAAAGATTCTGTAATAAAAGCAGCTACACAATTTGCAGGAGCAGATGCAGACATTTCTCTTGAACAGCTTGGCAATGGACTGATCCATCAAACATACAAAGCGAAAAATAATACTGATAAAAAAACAATAGTTCTGCAAGCTATTAATACAACTGTTTTTAAAAAGCCTGAAGACATTGTTTTGAATTATTTGCAGATTTATTCGCATCTGCAAAATCATAAAAATGGGATTAAAATTCCTGCGCCCGTTGCTGCGACAAGCACACAATTAATATGGAAAGATGAAGCTGATAATAATTGGCGCGCAACAGAATTTATTAATCACTCTTATTCACCGATGGTTGCTGATGATGAGCAGGCTGCATATACAGTTGCAAAAAGTTTTGCAAGTTTCACCAAATCGCTTGCCGGGCTTGATCTTAAAAATCTAAAAGAAATTATTCCCGGTTTTCATAATCTCGCATTCAGGTATAAACAATTTGAAGAAGCAATAATAAAAGCGCCGCAAAATCTTTTATTAAAAGCAACACATATTATTGCTGAACTTAGGCAAAGAAAAAAAATGGTTGATTTTTTTGAACGAATTAAAAATTCTGCTGATTATCCAACTCGCGTGATGCACCATGATTGCAAGATCAGTAATATTTTATTTGATAAAGAAACAAATCAGGTAATCTGTCCGGTTGATTTAGATACGGTGATGCCCGGAAAATTTTTCTCGGATCTCGGCGATATGATCCGCTCCATGGCTTGCACTGTTGATGAGAACAACACGGCCTGGGAAGAAATTAATATCCGCCCAACATTCTACAAAGCTATACTGGACGGCTATCTCGAAGGCATAGGAAATATTTTTACCGAAGAAGAAAAAAAGAACATACACTATGCTGGCCTCATACTCGTGTACATGCAATCGCTCCGCTTTCTCACCGATTTTTTAAATGGCGATATTTATTACAAAACAAATTATCCCGAGCAAAACCTTAACCGCGCTTTGAACCAGTTGATATTGCTTGAACGGCTGGAAGAATTTTTGGCGAGGGAATATTTGTTTAGTGCTTACAATTAGTAATTTTTTATTTCACACAAAGAGAACAACTGAGACAAAGAAAACAAAGGATATTCGTAGTTATCGTTGTATTCTTCGTACTCGTTGTGTGAAATAAAAAACTTAATTTATCAGGCTCATCGTATCTTTATTACAACAGTTTTTTATGCCAAAAGAATCCATCAAAGACCTCACAAAATTCCTAAAGCCTTTCTCTGATGAGAAAAAAGAAATTGTTTTTTGGCTGAGAAAATTTGTCTGGGACTTATATCCAAACTGCAATGAACTGATTTATGATAACTATAATGCGCTTGCATTTGGTTGGTCGCCGACTGACAGAGTTGGACACACTTTCTGCAATATCGCAGTTGGAAGAACTTCAGGAAATATCCATTTTGGTTTTTATTGGGGAAGCGAAATTGCAGACCCTGAAAAAAAATTAATCGGTGAAGGAAACCAATACAGATATATGTTGGTGAAAAAGAAAAGCGATTTTCCAAAAACGTACATAAAAAAATTATTGAAAGAAGCATATGCAAATTCACTTGCCAAAGTGAAAGATGAAAAACAGATCATGCATGGATTGACGATCACCAAGTCTGTGTCGGCAAAAAAAAGAAAATAGTTCTCAGTATTCAGTTATCAGTTGGCAGTCGTCAGTGCTAAATGACAAAGTTGCTTTATTAAAAAATGATTTGCTTAATGTTCTAATGCCCGAATGTTTGCAATTTAGAATTAGTAATGACTGTTGCACATTGCCCAATAGAATTCCTACTGTAGAAGTGTGCGACGCAAGAATGTTTAATAGTAGCAATGTCGCTAAGGACATAATAAAAAAAATCACAAAAAACACTGCCGCATTTAATCAACCACTACTATGAACTATCGACTATGAACTATGAACTCTCATCTCACTTCCAACAAATCTCTCGAAGGCAATTTCGGAAATGGCGTGTGCGGATCGGTTTGATACCAGAACGCAACAGACGCAATATCATCCTGCAGCGGAAGATAGCGCCCATCCTGCCTCCAGCCAATATCCTGAATCGTTACTTTTAAATTTTTTTCGAAGCGGATCGGATCTGTGATGTGCCAGCGATACAAACCGAAACGTTGCATCACATTATAATGGCCATCACCGCGGATCACCTGCGCAAGGCCGGTGTAAGGACTGCAAAACTCAGTGTAGGCCGATGTTTCAACGCCTGATTTATTTTTAGTGTGTGTATCAAAATCATAAGAGCCGCAAAAATAATCTTCCGTTCCTGTGCCGCAAATGGTCGGGAATTTTTCATCGCCATCTATAAAAAACTTTATCTCGCCCTCGCCCCACCAGCCATTATCTTTCGCGCCATACGCGAGATATGTGCCCACATATTGCCCGCGGCCTTTGATGCTATCAACAATCACATAATCTTGTTTGTACGGCAACGAATTCACGCGGCGAAATTGCGCATGAAAATAAGCCGCGTCCGCAGGCACTTCCGTGAGCAGATAATCCACCTGATAATAAAGCACCATATCTTCATCAGCGATATTTTCCATCGTGATCCTGCATTTTTTTCTAAATGGCATCGGCCAATAACAATTGAATGCGCTGCCCGGATTCACCGACACAGCGAGCGATTGCAGCGGCGCATATTTTGTCCAGCCCATGCAAAAAAAATCGCCCACCGGCGCTTCAACAGAAGGCTGCGTTTCATCATCCCAATACATGCGAATGATCGAATAACGCCAGTTGCCTGTTGGCGTCATCCAGATATGCTGAATAGAACCTGAACCATCAATTTCTGCAACCGTGTAGGTGGTATTTTTTTTGATGGTAATGCAAGGGCTCACTTTCCACGTCTGGCCCAAATCCCTCGCAGGGCCAGCGCCCATGCCGGTTGTAGCCATTCCGCCTTTGCCTTTTTCGCCATTGAAATTCTCTGGGCTGATGGAGCGGCTCTTCGCATCGCTCATGCGAAACAGATTGCTCATGTTCGCATCAATGCCATTAAATTTTTGCGCGTTGATTTGCAAAAAACAAAAAGAAAAAATGAATGCGATTGAAAATAATTTTCTCATAATATATGTTTTAGCAGTTAGAGACTATTGACTAGCTCCGGCCTTTAGCCGGAGAAAAAAATTGCGGTCTAAGGCCCGTTTTGGTTCGTTTCGTTGTCTCCGGCCCGAAGGCCGGAGCTAGTCGAACCTGAATGACAAAGCTATTTTAGGATACCCATTTACGTTAGTTCGCGAAAAAATGTTATGTTCCCAGCCAATTAATTCTATTGAGCATCGTTGCATCGCACTCTTGTACTTTTAGTTCTTCATTCAGCCTCAGGTTCATAATCGGCTGCTTTGTTCAAAGCTAAAAGTTCTTTGTTTCTCGCAAAGGCGCGGAGGCGCAAAGAATGAACGATAACACGTTGTGTCTTCGCGCCTTTGCGAGAAACATCTTCGCGAGAAATAATCTCACATCTTCACTCCCACTACATTCGTCAATATCCCAATGCCATCAATACTAATATTAACTTCATCATTTTGCTGCAAAGTAAATTCATCCGGTGGCACAATGCCAGTGCCTGTCATTAAAAAACATCCGTGAGCAAAATCACATTCTCTGAAAAGGAATCCCACTAATTCTGGAAGCTCACGTTTCATTCTATTCAACTGAATGCTCCCTGAAAAAACTTCTTTACTGTTGCGGACTATTTGCAAATTAATATTCGTCTCTTTCGAAATTGGATACTCTGACACATATAGACAAGGACCAAGCGCAGAGCTCCTTTCATAAGTTTTTGCTTGTGGCAGATACAAAGGATTTTCGCCTTCAATACTTCTTGAGCTCATATCATTACCAATAGTGTAAGCCTGAATTTGCCCGAAGGAATTAATAAATAAAGTAAGCTCAGGCTCCGGCACATTCCATGTCGAATCTTTGCGGATGTAGACTTGTTGTTTATGCCCGGCCACACGATGCGCCAATGATTTAAAAAATAATTCCGGTCTTTCTGCTTCATACACTTTTTGATAAAAATCAGAACTGCCCGCATTTTTTGCTTCTTCCATTCTTGCATCGCGGCTACGCATATACGTTACTCCGGCTGCCCAAATTTCCTGACTGCCGATTGGTGCTAATAAATTGTCGGTGATAATCTCTTTGTACATTGTTTCGCTAACTCCAATTGCGCATTTTGATAATAGCGACAAATATTGAAAAAGATTTTTTTGGTTAATGAGGGCATCCCATTCTTCATAAACAATGAATGCTTTCTCATCAACTATTAAAATATTTCCTTTGAATGTTTTGTATAAATGCATATGGTCAATTGTGAATTGTAGAAGGTGAAAAATCCTTGATTATTTATTAATCTGTGAATCTGTGGCCATTATAGTTTTACAACTTTATTTTTTTAACTCATTTAAATCCACGCCGAGCAATTGTTTGGCAATATTATTTAACGTGTTGAAATCTCCTTGCAAATGACAAGTTTTTTGTGTGTATTCCTGCTTCTCTCCTTTTTTTAATTCTTTCACAGATGATGAAGATTCAATTTCATAAAATGGCCCGAGCTGCGTTCCGTCTTGCAATGGTCCATCATTATAAGAATTTACTACATCACCTTTGAATGGTTGTTTTTGCAATTCCCATTTGGAATTTACATACGAGCCATTTCTATCAACAGGAAAAAAAATCATGCTCAATACATTATTCTTAAAATCATAACTCGCAGCAATTGATTTTGCGATCACGGGTGATAAGCCAATTTTGCCACGCGATTTTCCATCGCACTTTAAAAATAAAACACTGTCTTTGATTTGCAATCTGTCAGCAGGAATTTGCCCGAAATAATTATCAGTAATATAATCGTGAATATTTCTTTGTGGAATGAATGGGATGATAACTGTTGTTTGTTCCGATGGCGTCATCATTCCTAAAAGCCAGATTGATAATAAACCATTTTCTTTTTTCCAATCCGATGTGCCGGTATTTGTTATACTGTTGTTCGTTTCATAACCAACAAAATGAATGGATGAAGGAATATCAATCTTTAATTTTTCTTCAATTTGTTTTTTATCGAGCAATGAAATTTTTCTTTCAATATCAATATCGAAATTGGTGCCGCTGTAATTTATTAATGAAGCTTTTTTTGAAAATACAGCTTGTGATTTATCTGGTTGAGAAACATCATAAGTTACTGCGTCAATAATGGCTGGCACTTGCCAGTGAGCGATATTGAAAGAATCTTCTTTTTTAAAGTAAAGCGCATACTGTCCACCTTCAGGGCCTAGCCAAAATCTTTCTTCACCGCCATAAGGATTGAATTGCTTTTTCTTTTCACCAGAAGAAATCAGATTATAATTTATCCAGCCGAAGCTTGTACCGCTATCACCGGTTGCTGTGCTTGTCATCACTCTTCCCTGATAATCGGCGCTCAATAATATTTTGGCGTTACTGTCAGCACTTTGCAGTTCAATAATATTTTTTGTATGGTTTTTCAGAAACTCACGGTCATGCGCATACGATTTCAGTGAGCTGGTGCTATCCGAATTTGTTGTCACTGTTTTTGATTTATCTTCTGAATTATTACAAGAGAGCATAAATGCCAATAAAATCCACACGCAGTTTTGAAATTTTATTTTCTTCATATGAGCAATCAAATTTGGATTACAAGTTAAGATTCATTTAATAAAAAATGTCAGATTGATAAATATAAAAAAAATTGAGAGATGAAGGTCATGGCAAGAAACGAGACCTTCTGAATTTAGAATGATGCAATGATAAATTTAATTTTGCTGATGCACACTGCCCAATAGAATTCCAACTGTACAAGTGAGTGACACAACGATGCTTAATAGTAGCAATGTCGCTAAGGACATAATAAAAAACATATAAGCATGTGAATCTTTGCGTCGTCGCGGCTTTGCGAGAAACTCATTACAAAGAAATCCCTCTTTTCCACGGAATGAAATCATCGTGCTTTTGCATGTCGGCTTTTACTTTTATATCACCGCTTGCAACTTTGATAATAAAATCCAGCACGCGTTCCCCTGTTTGTTCGATCGTTTCTTTGCCAGCAATCACATCGCCTGTGTCGATGTCAATAATATCTTTCATCTTTTCGTACAAAACTGTATTCGTAGAAATTTTTACAACAGGTGTGATTGGATTTCCTGTCGGCGTGCCTAGACCAGTGGTGAATAAAACAATGTTGGCGCCGGATCCGACTTCCGCAGTGGTTGACTCGACATCGCTGCCGGGCGTGCATAATAAATTCAATCCGGGCTTGGTTGCTTTTTCGGGATAATCGAGCACATCAGTTACTGGAGAAGTGCCGCCTTTTTTTGCAGCGCCCGCACTTTTGATCGCATCGGTGATTAATCCATCGCGAATATTTCCCGGCGAAGGATTTGCGTAAAAGCCTGACCCGAGCGACTCCGCGCGTTTATTATAAGTGTTCATCAATTCCATAAAACGATTTGCAGTTGGTTCATCAACACAGCGATCACTAAGCTCTTGTTCAACGCCACACAACTCAGGAAACTCAGAAAGAATTACAGAGCCGCCGAGCGCAACCAAAATATCTGAAGTGAAACCAATCGCAGGATTTGCAGAGATGCCCGAAAAACCATCGGAGCCGCCGCATTCAAGTCCGATGCAAAGTTTATCAAGCGGCGCTGGCATACGCACGTTTTGATTAGCGATTATGAGCCCTGCAAAAGTTTGCTTAATTGCTTCCTGCAACATTTTTTGTTCGTTGCCGATTTGTTGCTGCTCTAAAATATATAATGGCTTTGAAAAGTTTTTATCGCGTTTTTTTATTTCATCTTGCAGCAACCCGACCTGTGCATTTTGGCAGCCGAGGCTTAAAACCGTTGCTCCTGCTGTGTTTGGGTGAGTAATGTAACCAGCAAGCAAACCGCATAGTGATTGTGCATCTTGTCGCGTGCCACCACAACCTAATGTGTGATTGAGAAATTTGATGCCATCAATATTGGGAAATATTTTATGCGGCTTTTCTTCTACTTCTTCCAAAACCAATTCAGTTGATAAAATTTCTTCTTTATTTTTTGATGCTTCATGCATCTTCACCAATTTTTGTACGAACGACTGATAAGGAGATTGCTTCGGCTGATAACCTAGCGCTTTCATAAATGCATCTTCCAGCACATCCACATTTTTATTTTCGCAAAAAACCATCGGGATCACGAGCCAATGATTTGCCGTGCCAACTGATCCATCCTGCCTGTGAAAACCCATGAAAGTTTTTTCTTTCCATTTCGCAACATCTGGTTTATGCCAGGAAGTTTTTCTTTCACCGAGCTGATATTTATTTGCTGCGTGTTTAATGTTTCCTGTATTAATCAACCCACCTTGCGGAATAAATTTTGTGGCTTTGCCAACAAGCACACCGTACATAATAATGTCGCCGCCTTCAGGAATATCAGTTGTTGCAAATTTGTGTTTTGCTGCAATATTTTCTTTCAGCAAAATTTCTTTTCCATTATTATTTACCACATCATCTTTATAGAGATTAGTGAGCGCTACTTCGATGTTGTCGGAAGGATGGATCAGTAATGTTTTATTCGCCATTTCAAATTAATTGAGATACAAATTTATTAAAAGTTGCCTGAACCATTGATTGAATCCTTATTTGCCTGATTATAAGGATGGATTGATGAAATGGTTTGTTGTTATTTTGCGGGAATAGTTGTCCTAAACCTTTTGCCATAAGCCCTCAGCCTTACAGCGAATCGTTTTTAAATGCATCTATTTCATCGACAAATTCTTTTGCTTTAGCAACGGAATTCCATTCAGGGCTATTCATTAAAAATTTGAACCATTTTTTTTCCTTGTTTTCGAAGGATATTTTTTTATAAAGCCAAATTGCAATTAGCGTAAGAAGCAATGTGATTGGAAACGCGGTTACCCAAAAATTTATTCCGCTATGGATCCATCGGCTTGTCCAAAACCAGGTTGACCAAAATGGCATTTGCAACCATGAAATGCGAAAAATGTTGATGGTAGAATACTGAAGCGCCGAAAGTTTTCTTTGTGTGTCTGTGATGTTCGTACTGTAGTTTATCTGACGAATCATCACAACGTGTTTTACTAAAGTTATGATTGCGATCATTGTGATAAGCAAAATCATGCTCATGGAAAAAGAAAAATAAAAATGCCTGAAATGATCGAAATAAACTAAAAACCCGAGAAGAAAAGCATAAAGTAAGCCACCGACAATCACAATTTTTTTGAATACAGCTAAAGAATTCAATTTTGATTTGGCTTTTTCTTTTTGCAAAGATTCTATGCAAGCCATGTTTAAGTTCATCACATTCATCAGCCATGTTTCGTCTGATTTATTTTTATAAGCATCTAAAATGCTTTCTAAATTTTTATCTTCCATTTTATTGATTATTTATTGTCAGGAATTTTTGCTTTAATTTTTCTTTTATGCGGCTGATTTTAGTCGCTACATTTGTTTCAGTAATACCGAGGATTTCCGCGATCTCGCCACAGCTTTTTTCATCCAGATAAAGTATCATCAACGCTCTGTCGAGTTCTTTCAATTCATTAATAAATTGCTGAAGCAGGTTTATGTTTTCTTCAATATCCTTCGCGCCATCATTTCTATCTTCAATATTTGTATGATGTTCTGAAATTGAAACAAGCGGGTTATTTTTATTTTCTTTCCGGTAAAAAGAAATGGCTGTGTTCAAGGCAACACGATACATCCATGTAGTGAACTTATGCCCGTCATTAAAGCTGCCGGCCGATTTCCATAATTGATAAATTATTTCCTGGGCAAGATCTTCCCTGTCATTGCTATTATGACAATAAGCATTGCAGATTTTGTAAATAATCCGTTTGTTATCCTGGATCAGTTTTAAAAATTCTTCTTTGTCAGGTTGGGGGCTCATTGATCTGAAATAATGTTCAATATATCATTATTCGCAGGAGTGTTTGGAAAATCACAGTTAAGATGTTTTTTTGTAGATATTTCAACGTTGCCTGTTGGCAAGGATGCCAACAGGAGCAAAAAAACTATTAATTTTTCAATCATGAAGATTGGATATCGACTGATGACACTATTTTTAAATACTAACGCCAATGCCTATCCCATTTTAACTTCCCAGCCTTGTCTGTATTCGCGTTTCACAAACTGGTTGGCTTCATCAAAATTGGTGATCTTCATGTTCACTGCATCCCAAAGCAATTTTTTTCTTCCCGGAAAACCTTTGCCATTGCTGCCTTTGATGTTGTAACTTCTCAATGCAAGATTGCCCATGAGAATTGTTTCTGTGAGTGGACCAGCATATTCAAACGGAGAGCTCAATTCATTTTTCCCATAACCTGCAATGCAAGCATTCACCCATTGTGCATAATGGCCTTCGGGAACACGAGCTAAAGTTTTTGGAACGTTCACTTCTTTTGTCCGCGAAGTTGGCAACAGCGTTGGGTTAGCGCCATAAGTTCCGCACATCATTTTTCCTTTCGTGCCTTCAATGATCACGCCGCCATCACCGCCACCCATTGCTTCATCAGGGCCCAATTCATCTGGCCTTTCCGGAACAATGCCACCATCCATCCAATGGAGTTTCACATCAGGCTTGCCATTTTTGCCGGGGAATTTTAATATCACCGAAGAAGATGCGGGACAACTTTCAGGATAATAAGCAGCATTCCACATTTTTTCGTAGATAGATCCTTCGCTGCATTCCACTTCTGAAGGATAAGCGAGACCGACTGTTTTGAAAGCAGGATCGATCAGGTGGCATCCCATATCGCCCAACGCGCCAGTGCCAAAAGCCCAGAAGCCACGCCAGCTAAAGGGTACATACTCCTTATGATATTCCTGCGTTTGCGCTGGACCGAGCCAAAGATCCCAATCCAATTCTTTCGGCACATCATCTTTTGTTTTTGGTGTGCCCGTTCCCTGCGGCCAAACTGGCCTGTTCGTCCACACAATTATTTTATGCGCATCACCGATAATGCCAGCGTTATACCATTCCTGCATTTGGCGCACGCCATCGCCGCTTGCGCCCTGGTTGCCCATTTGCGTTACGACTTTATATCGGATAGCCATCTCCGTTAGTGTGCGTGCTTCGTAAATATCATGCGTCATCGGTTTCTGCACGTACACGTGCTTGCCTAATTGCATAGCCGCAATAGCTGCCACTGCGTGCACATTATCCGGCACGGAAACAGAAACTGCATCAATATGCTTATGCTCTTTATGCAGCATCTCGCGGAAATCTTTATAATATTTTGCATTGGGAAAACGCTTCACAGAGTTGGCAGCTTGCCTGTCATCCACATCGCAGAGATAAGCAATCTCCGCTTTGCCACTGTCGGAAAAATTTTTCAGATCGCTCTCGCCTTTGCCACCAGCGCCGATTCCTGCAATGATCAGTTTATCGCTTGGCGCAACAAAACCGCGACCAAGCACATGACGCGGGACAATAAAAAAACCTGCTGCTGCCAATGATGAGTTGCGAAGAAAATTTCTGCGCGATGCGCTTTGAACGTTTTTATTTTTCATAAAACAATTGCTTGAATGATGTGTGATGAAATTTGACGCAGTAATTTATAAAAAAGATAAATGGGTTGGAAAAGAAATTTTATTTTGGAAAGAATGATAGATGAGCGGATGAACTGAGTTAATGTTGGATAACTTTTACTTCAGCCAATTATTTTTATGAGCCATATTGATAATCTCCGCTTTTGAGCGAATGTGAAGTTTCTCGTAAATATTTGCAATGTGTTTTCTCACCGTTAGCACACTGATAAAAAGTTTTGCGGCAATGCGTTTCGCGTCCCATCCATTAACGGTGTATTGCAAAATCTCTTTCTCACGCGATGTAATGTTATCGGGCATTAGCCCATGTTCTTCTTTTGTTATCTCCGGCACTTTGCTCAATAGCTGTAATGTTTTTCTTGCAATCGCAGGGCTCATTGGCGAGCCTCCGTATTCCAGCACACTGATCACCGCTTCTTTTAGTACTGCGTGCCCTTCATGCTTCAGCAAATAACCGCAAGCTCCTGCTTTTATCACTTCAAAAATTTTATCATCATCATCAAAAACTGTAAGTGCAATAAAAGAAATTTGCGGGTAAATAGTTTTTGCCATCACGATTGTCTGTGATCCATTAACACCAGGCATTTCAATATCCATGAAAACAATTTGAGGAAGCGCGCCTTCTTCAAGTGCGCTTAATTTTTCCATACAGTCATTACTGTTCTCTGCAGTGAAAACAATCGTCCATTCAGGGATCATCTGCACTTTTTGCAAAAAACTTTTTCTGCTAACCATATTATCTTCTACAAGCGCAACTCTAATGTGTTCTTTGTCCTGCATGTTGTAAAGTTTATAACAATCATCCTATTTTTCTATGCTTAATATGTAGTATTTATTAATCGAACGCCGAAGAAATAATCACGCTCGTGCCCGCTTCTTTATTATTCACCCATTCTGCATTCCATCCCGATTCTCTTGCTCTCGTCTTCAGGTTATTAATACCATTGCCATTGAAATTTACATTATGCATGCCAATGCCATCATCAACTACACTTATCTGCAGCATTTTTTCATTGCTCAATATGTTCACAGAAACTGTATGACATTTGCTGTGCCGTAACGCATTGTTCAACGCTTCCTGCATTATGCGGAACAGATGCAATGCCTGAAAAGGAGTAAGCAACCTGTCGTGTTCTATTTCTTCATTAACCGATATATCAATATTAGGATAAGCATATTCCAACTTTTGTATAAACACTTTAATGCGATCGCTTATACCTGTTAAACGGACAGCTTTTTTATTCAATGCCCAAATAGAATCGTTGAGTTGAATGATCATATCCTCAACATTATCTTTCAACAATGATAAAGTGTTTCTGCTTTGTGCATCTTCGGGATTAATCGTCGCGATGGTCGATGCTGCGGCGGCGGCGTATGCTCCAATATTATCGTGCAGGTCGGCGGATATTCTTCTTCGCTCAGCTTCTTCGGCTGCAGCTATCGCAATAATTTCTTTTTGCTTTTGTTCTTTTTGTCTTTTATAATAATATCTGTAAAGAAAAAGAATGCCGATTAAAAGCAATCCTGATAATATGGATACGACATACGTTGTATTTTTCTTCGCGGCTATATCAAGCTTTTGCTGAATGATTGTATTCTCTTTTTTCTGGTCTTCATATTTTGCGTTGAGGTCAGCAAGATCACGTTCGGAATTTCTTCTATACACAGTGTCTTTTAATCTGATGATGGTGTCGAGTATATTAGCATATTGTTCATAATGCCCCGCTGCTTTATAGCATTGACCGAGTGTCCAATAAAAATCAACTACAGGATATGCATTGCCTCTTCTGATCATTTCAATTCCTTGCTTGCATGCAGCTATTCCTTTTTCCGGTTGCCCGATGCTCATGTAATAATTGCTCATTGAAGTGAGACCGTTCAGTATGCTCAGCGTATCATGCATCTGATCGTAAATATGGATTGCTTCTTTTAGATATTCTCCTGCAACGGCCATTTGGTTTGGGTCTTCAATGCCATCTGCTTTTATGCAAAGTGAACGAGCTAGTATTCCCATGTTCTCGTATTTTCTGCTCAACGCAATTGATTTGTCAAGATAGAAAACACACATCAGTGAATCGGATGCTTTATCTCTCTTAATCTCATCTGCATCTGCTTTCCAGTTGTACATCATCCCTATCAGAAAGTAAAGACCAAATTCATTTTTCTTTTCTTCGTATGCATCGCTGGTGGCGGTATGATCTGCTTTATAAAACCATTGTAATGCGAGATCTGTTTGCTGGAGGTTTCGATAAACACTGCCAATAATATATTTACAATATACCTGACTTACTGTGTCATCCTGCGTTTCCGCCTTTTGCAAAAAATGATATGCTTCGTCAAGCGCTTCTTTATGCCTGTTGCTTTTCATGAGCAGAAAGCATTTCTGCATGAGCACTTTTGTATAAACATTACCAGCATTCGAGTAGGTAATATTTTTAAGATCGCTGTTGCATATTTCCAATGCGCTGTCAAAAAAATTTTTTCTTCCAAGCCATGTTTCGATGTATGTGTCGGCAAGTATCTTTTTTTTTCTGTCACTCAGAGCGACTGCCAATTCATTTGCAAAATTTGCATAACGATACAAAGTATCTGTGTTGAGCGAATGCGCCTGTTCGCACAAAGCTAAAGCAGCATCCAATTTTTGTGGTTTGCCGGAAGCATTATTCAACGCTGTTTTTAATATTTCAATTTTATTTGTTTGTGCAAGAATATTATTCTTGCATAATTGCAGAGCAAATAAAAAAATTATAAAGAAATGTTTGGAGACCTGCATAATGGAAACAAAAAAAAATGATAATTGCTCACTGAATATTGCAGTGTAAATTTAATCCCTCAAATTATTGATTGTGATTTATTATTTATCAACCAATTTCAGCCAATCTTTTATCAATTTCTTCAATGCCTTTTCTTTGGATTTCACATCATCCAGATCTTTAAAGATTATAATTCTTCGCCCATCTTTATAATCACCTTCAAACAATCCTGATGTGTCGTTTACTTTTCACCGCTTGGAAAGACGAGCATGATCCTTCCTTTGTAAAGATTGAACACGATGATTTCTCTTTTATGTTCTTTCGGGTCAAATAGTTTCATTTCTCCCGTGTAATAAAAACTTGGGTTATTCCACTTTATCCTTTCACCGATTTCTTTGTCCGTGCTCAAAATAATTTGCCGGATGGCTCAATTATTTTGCCAAGCGCAGGTTCTATTTTTTTTATATGTTCGGTCACCTGTTCCTGATCGGAAAGTTTTGCGGTCGCAGTTTTTTTTGCTTTCATTAAATTATCATGGTCAATGCTTCTCCGATAAATAATGTTTCTTCAGCACATCTTCGCCATACTCATTTCCTTTTTCCCTCCAGATAGCATGAATGTGGTTGCCCTTTCCGTTGCCACCACAATTATCAAATTCAATCAAAAAGCCAGGGCCATTCAAAACATAATAATGTGGTTTCGATTCGTCATAAAGACCTATCCACCCAAAATAAATTTTACCGATCCCGGCTTTCAAAATTTTATCATATTCAATAACTGCTTTTTCATATTCCAAATTGAAAACAAATTCACGGATGATGTATTGCAATACTGTTTGCTGCTCCTTTGTCATTTCCGATGCTTGTATGCCCCAATTATCAACTAATCGCTTTCCACTTTCTGCCGCTGTAATAATATCTCTTGGAACGTCCACGCTCATAGTTGCTTTTTTTTGTTGCGCTGGCGATAATAATTGAATCAGCTTGATGCCAAGATCTTCTTCTTGCCCAAGTATGCGCAAACCTGCATACGTCAGGATGGGAAACTCTGCCGGATCAGTGCCAACAAAATATGGCGTTACAGAAAGTTTATCGTTGACGAAAGTGAAATTGATGGAGAGATGATGGCCTTCCACTTTATAGCCCCACACACTGTCAGTAGGCTGGCCAAAAAATGCCAGATAGAAATTGCGCGGCGACCATTGCAAAGATCGTATGCCTTTCATGTTCTCATCATTAAGGTCGCCTTGATAATAAAGGCTGTCGTAATATATATTTAGCAATGCATCGAGCTGCATGATGCTTGTGGCTTTGAGATAACCTTGTGAACTGAGCGATGCAGAAAGAATGCGGTGAAATAATTTTCGTTGTGCTTCTGTCATATTAGCTACATTTATTCCCGCTCTTGCACGTATACCGACGGGCAGGTTATTCCATTTAATTCTTGCTGTATCATTGAAAGATAAAAGGGCCGTTCGCTTCTGCATATTATCAAGTGAATTGACGAATGAAACAGCGGCTTGTTTTATTTCAGCATTGTAAGCCGACTGGCTTTGCGCATGAAATGGCAATAGCATTAATGCGAATAATGCTATCGCAAGCAATGTTAGTTTTGGCATGGTTTAGTTTTTTTGAAGGTAAATTATTTTTTATTAATCACAGTGATTTAAGTAGTCGCCAGTTTGCCTCTTATATGTGAATTCGATTTTTATTTACTTGATCATATCTTTTGAAGATTTAAAAAATATTCTTGCAATCAATATCAGTGGAAGCTTTGTGAGCAGAAAAATAAATGCAACTACCGGGCTGAAGAAAGAAATGAAAACAGCAATAATCGCATTCAGCATATCGAGATTGCAATAAAGCCGCATGTTGTAAATAATGGATTCATCTACGGTATTTTCTTTCAGGTAATCCGGCCGTATTGCAACATAATCCCAGATAATGTTTTGAAAACAAGTAATGATTAATGTATTCAGGCTATAGAGAAAAATAGCAGGCGTATCAAAAAAATACAAACCAACAAGCGATGTCGTGAAAGGCAGCATCACAATAAAAAAAAGCCAGAATATATTATACCAGAGAAGCGGCTCATCTATTTTTTTGATGTGCGCAAAAAACACATGATGATTTTTCCAGAAAGATGCAATGTTGAGAAAGGAAAGAAAAAATGCAAGAAAAGTTTTCCATGGTTGGATGATATCAGCAAAACTAAGATGACCATTTGTTACATGGCCAACTTTCAAATCAAGTGCTAATAATGTAATTGCGATTGCAACAACAGCATCGCAAAAAAACACAAGTCGCTCAAGCTCGAGATTTTTTTCTTTCATCCGGCAGTTGGTTTGTAGTTATTGTAAAGTTACGTTTTGAAAGAATATTTTAATAATAAACCGTGGCAACAGAAATTTTTGAAGAGATTCCCGCCTGCGCGGGAATGACGGCAAGAGCGCAATGAATTATAAACAGAAATAATTTTAAATTAATTGGAGAGTCGCCGTCATGCCTGCGTAGGCAGGCATCTGCAACTCGATTTAGATGCACCCAACATTTACTCCGCAACTCGCACATCGCTCAATAAAATTCCTACTGTCCAAGAGTGCGACGCAAGAATGTTCAATCAATGGATGATTTCTGTCACACAAAAAAAATATATTTTCATGCTCAAATAAAAAAGGCATCAAATGAAATGTCATAATAACAAAATCATTTAATGCCTTTTAAAAAACTTACAACTTATCACTTCCCACTACATTCCCAAGCTCCAGCCATCTCTGTATGTCCTCTTCACAAACTGGTTCGCATCATCAAAGTTGGTGATTTTCATATTAGGTCCATCCCATAATAATTTAATGTGGCGGCCTGGATAATCAAAGTCATCTCCTTTCGCATTTTTCTTTTGAATATCATAACTGCGGATCGCGAGATTGCCCATCAGCACACTTTCTGTGAGCGGGCCGGCAATATCAAAATGCGAGCTGAGATTTTTTGCTTTGTCACTACCGTAACCGGCAATCGCAGCTTCCACCCATGCGGCATAATGGCCGTCGTCACCTTTAGGTACACGAGCGATTGTTTGCGGAACTTTTGTTTCGGCGGTTTTTGAAGTTGGCAATAATTTCGGATCGATGCCATACGTGCCGCACATCATCTTTCCTTTTGTGCCGAGAAATAAAGTGCCATTGCCGCCATCACCAAATATTTCATTTGCACCGAGCTCCGCGGGCCTTGTTGGCTGAATGCCGCCATCCATCCAATGCAGCTCCACATCAGGTTTTCCATTCTTTCCTTTAAACACTAAAGTGATGTGAGAAGCAATCGGGCCGCTCTCAGGAAAATATGCTTTGTGCCAGTTCTCAATATATTTTGTTGCAACACTGCACTCAGCGGAAATCGGATATCCGAGTTGTGCTACAGCAAATGCCGGCGCCATAATGTGGCAGGCCATATCGCCGAGCGCGCCCGTGCCATAATCCCACCAGCCGCGCCAGTTGAATGGAAGCACACCATCGAAATAATCTTTTTTCGGCGCGGTGCCGAGCCAGAGATCATAATCCAATTCAGAAGGGATCGGAGAAGCTGTTGTTGGCCTCGCAACTCCTTGCGGCCAGATAGGCCTGTCCGTGAAACAATAAATTGTATGCACATCTCCAATCACTCCAGCGGCGTACCAATCCTGCAACTGGCGCACGCCATCGCCGGATGAGCCCTGGTTACCCATTTGCGTTACCACTTTATAATCGTGCGCAGCTTTTGTGAGCATGCGCGCTTCGTAAATATCATGCGTTAATGGTTTCTGCACATACACATGCTTGTGCAATTGCATCGCCGCCATCGCAGCAACAGCGTGCGTGTGATCGGGCGTTGAAACAGAAACTGCATCAATATGTTTTGCTTCTTTGGAAAGCATCTCGCGGAAATCTTTATAGCGCTTTGCATTGGGGAAACGTTTTACTGATTCAGTGATTTGTCTGTCGTCCACATCACATAAGTATGCAACTTCGGCTTTGCCACTTTCGTAAAAATTTCTCAGATCGCTTTCTCCCTTTCCACCTGCGCCGATCCCGGCAACAATCAGCTTATCGCTTGGCGCTACGAAACCGCGACCCAGCACATGTCTTGGCACAATAAAAAAACCCGCTGCAGCGAGAGATGAATTTTTCAGGAAATCTCTTCTTGATTTGTTGAATGCATTTTTCTTTTTCATTAATAATTTTTTCTATGGCTGTTATTGAATAGAATGAGCTTGTAATTTACATTAAAGATGGATTCGTGAAGTAAAAAATTCGTGTTTTACTGACAGTTAATTTTTGTGGAAGTAGTTTTATTTTTTGTAATTGGCATAAGAACCACATTGAAGATCGTTGCGACGCTCCATTCGTCGGTAGTGCTACTATTGGGCTTCGGTTCTCTCCGCGAAATTCATTACTAACAATAATTGCATTTAATAAAAAATCTTAAAATGTACCCGAATCATTTTTTTGTTAGTTTTAGCATTCTTGATTCATCAATCATTCATATTATGAAACTATCAACTCTTATCCTTCTTCTTGCAATTTGCTTTGTTGGATTTTGCGATGCACAAACACGCGAGCCTTTAAAAGTGAATTTTGAAAACTCTGCATCTTATCGCTGGCTTAATAAAAAAGTGATTGAAAGCAGGATGCTCGATGATATGGAAAATCTTTCCACATGGAGTGGCTTCACCATCGGCGGCGAAGAAGTTGTAGATGCGCGAAAAGTTTTTAAAAGAAATGACGCGACTAAAAACATCGCGGATATTTCTCTCACTACCGAACTCGTTCACAGCGGCAAGCAATCACTTCTTTTGCGCACGGCTACAAGGCTTGAAGGCTTGCCTCCAAAAAATGGACGTGGCTGGGGGCGTTCAGGTGTGAGGAAAAATTTTGATAATGAAGATTGGACGAAATTCAATCGCATTTCAATATGGATTTATCCTGAGCTTCCTGGATTTTATACTACGGCATTAGACATTCATCTTTTCAATGATGGCGTAAAAAAAATCCCGGCATTGTTCGGCCAGGAAGGAGAAACTTCGCTCGTGCTTCACAATCATGAATGGAATCATGTGGTGTGGGAAATCAGCAATGTGGCGCGTGATAAAATAACAAAAATGGAAATCTCTTATGGATTATCAGGGAGCGCACCGGAAGAAGCTGACTCTATAAAATTTTATTTTGACAAATTGGATTTAGAAAAAGTGGAGCCAGACAAAATTGAAGGCTGGGATGTTTGGCCTGGAAGAATTTCGTATAGCCATGATGGTTACCAAACTGGTTCACAAAAAGCTGCTATTGCAAATGGCATTGATGCATCAGTATTCAAATTGATAAATCAGGATAATGGCGAAATTATTTTATCAAAAAATATCGAAACACAAAATACGCATCTCGGTAATTTTCAGGTGATGGATTTTTCTGAAGTGAGAAAGCCTGGAAATTATGTTCTTCAGGCAGGTGAAATTATTACCCACTCCTTTCCTATCGGCGACAATATTTGGGAAGCGTCTATTTGGAAAGTGCTTAACTTTTTTTATACTGAACGTTGTGGCGCGGCAATTCCCGGTGTGCATGGTGTTTGTCATCGCGACTGGAGTTGTGTGCATAATGATAAAAGAATTATTATCAACGGGGGCTGGCACGATGCGGGCGATCTGACTCAAGGTCTTGGCAACACCGCTGAGATCGATTATGGATTGTTTAGTTTGGCTGAACGACTGCATGCGCGAAATGAAAGTGCTGCGTTGTATAATCGTTTGATAGAAGAAGCTCGCTGGGGTCTCGACTGGATTATAAAAACAAGTTTTGGTGATGGCTATCGAAATGTCGGCTCGATCAGTAGCAGAAGAACAAATGATATTTTGGGAGACGATGATGATGTGACTTCAACTGCACGAAATAATCCATTGGATAATTTTCTTGCATCAACAGCAGAAGCAATCGGTGCAAGAATGTTGAAAGAAAGCGATTCGCGGCTTGCAGCGCTTGCATTAAAAATGGCTGAAGCTGATTGGAAATTTGGAGTTGAAGGAATGATGGGCACAAATAATAAATCACCAAAAGAAATATGGACAGGAACCTTCGATTCTGATAATATAGAATTTGAAGTAGCTGCGGAAGCGATTCTTGCATCAATCGATTTATGGAAAGCAACAGGTGATAAAATGTATGAAGAAAAAGCAGCAGCATTATCGCAAGTAATTCTCAATTCGCAGCAACGAAAAAAAACAGATTGGGATATTCCATTATCAGGATTTTTTTATGCAACAACTGAAAAAAATAGAATATTACATTTTGTGCATCGTGGCCGTGAGCAAGCGCATATTTTAGCGCTTACTGAATTGTGCAATGCATTTCCTGATCATCCCGATTATATGAAATGGTATTCAGCGATCACTTTATATTCTGAATACATTAAGACGGTTGCAAAATACACAGCGCCTTATAATGTGATGCCTGCTTCCATTTATTGCGACACTGAATATGTGAATGTTCCTGAAAGCCGGCGCGAATCTTTTAAAAAACAAGTGCTCAACGGAATCCCGTTGGGCAAAGGACATTACCTGCGTTTGTTCCCAGTGTGGATGGATTATCGCGGACATTTCGGAACTATATTGCCACAAGCGCAGGCATTGGCAAACGCAGCGCATTTGCGTGGAGATCTTTCATCGTTGCAGCTATCACAACATCAGCTTGAATGGATTATTGGAAGAAATCCTTTTTCAGAAAGCGCGATGTATGGTGAAGGCTACGATTTTTCTCCATTGTACACTCCCTCTTCAGGTGATATGGTTGGTTCGTTACCAGTTGGCATACAAAGTTTCGAAGACCACGATGCACCTTACTGGCCAGTGCAAAGCACATGGACTTACAAAGAAGTCTGGGTTCATCCCGCAGCAAGATGGGTTTGGTTGATGCATGATTTATCCGGACCGGCATTAATAGAAGGACAAGCCCGTGCAACAATAATATTTAAAGAAATTAATAACGGGCAAGAAATAATTGTAGAACCAAATACTGCGACTATGCATTTCCGTTATATGCTCCCAGAAGGAAAATATATTGTGAAAAGTAATGGTGAAGAACAAACACAAACTTTCTTATCCGGTGGATCTTACAATCTGGATCTTCGTTCGGGACATGCATTGAATTTTGAAGCAAACGCTACTTCGAATAAAAACGAAGTGATTATTAAAGTCACTGCGCACGGAACAGGCATTCATCATTTCAATATTCAAACTGACAACCTCACGCTAACTAATCCACAAAAAGAGTTGATACTTAAATCCGGACAAGCAGGATTTGTAGAATGGCATGCGCATATCAGTTATGCTGATACGCCATGGGTTGCTCTCATTGTTCCAGACGATGATTTGCAGCAAAAAAAAGAGATAAGGGCTGATTGATTCTCAAAAAAAATAAAATCAATTTTATCTCACTTCTAATTGAGTGGAATAAGAAAAGAACTTAGGATTGTTGGCAACAAGTCTCACAACATAATTTCCCTGATCATAGCCAGCAAGGTTTATTTCAAATTTATTATTGCCTTCCTGAACTTTCAATATTTTATCTTCTTTAATTACGCCAGACTGATTATAAATTATAAGCGTTGCTGAATGCAAGCTCGATGATGAATCTATTTCAATATCAAAATAAGAATTCGCGCTGACCGGATTTGGGAAGACAGTTATTTTTCCCGAGATCTCATTACCAGTCTTGAAAGCTACAGGTTGGTAATATTCCTGCGCAAAAGAACTTATACAAGTGATAGAGAAAAATGCGGCGGCTAAAAAATATCCAAATCTCTTTTTCATAAAACGCTATTTGTTATTTTAGTGCCAAACAAGTGCCAGTTAAAATATGGGATTAATAAACTGAATTGCAGCGCATTTAAAAATGGGATTATTTGAAATGAGCATGTTTTTCTACAGTAGCTTTGAGTATGGATTTGCAAAACCTAAAATAAGTCTTTGTTAAAATGGATAAAATAGGAAGCGTAATCAGCAAACGATTTGAAAACATTGAAGAGATCTCAAAAAGAGAAATCGGGCAGGAAGAAATTCATTCGCTGAGAGTTGAAATAAAAAAATTCCGTGCATTGCTTCATATTATGAAATATGCAAACAAAGCAAATGGAAAATTAAAAATACCTGAACCAATCAAAAAATGGAATCTAAAAGCTGGTGAGTGCAGGAATATACAAATGACGATAAAAATAATTTCGCAACTTCCAATCAACACAGAAACTTTCATCAAAGAATTAAAAAAACAAGAAATAAAATTCGCTGAAGAAGCAAATGTTTTATTACCATCCTCTGATTTACTGAAAACAACGGAAGCCGATATTAAAATGCTAATCACTGAAGAGCTAAGCGCAGACAATGTTTCAAGCTTTATAAAAGACGAGATCGAAAAGTTTGAAAAAAATATGGCTTCATTTGATGACGATGAAAAATTGCACAACATCCGAAAAATATTAAAAGATCTGGTGTACAATAAAAAAATAATCCAGCAATCACTTCCTATTGTTTATGAAAAATTATGCGATGAGCGGATTGATAATATATTGACCTTCCTCGGAAGAAATCAGGATCTGCGAATTGTTTTGCAATGCATAGAAAATTATAAGGGAGAAAAAAATCAACCTGATAATTTAACTGAAATAAAAAAAACGATAAAGACAGAAAAAACTGCATTGAAAGAAAAGATAAAAAATGAACTGTCAGAGATTTCTCTGAAGAATTAAAATCAAATTCATTAACACAATCAGTCTGCTATTTTCTTTTATCTTTTTCTGGTGTCAATTGAAAAGACCATGGTCCATTCCCAACAATCAAAAAAAGAATCAGCAGAAGCAGCACTAAAATAGAAAGGAACAATTCCGAAAATGGCCTGAGCACATCGCCAGATAAATTGACAAAGAAAACAGCGCCGATAAGAATAGGAATTTGTATCAGGCATGCAAAACGCGTGAGCATACCAAGTATCAACAAAAACCCGCCAAGCAAATGAGCGAACGCCACAAAATTGCTTAGCGCAACAATCGCAACAGATCCAAATGAAACTTTGTTGCTCATCAGTCCGATCATACCACTCATGTTGTAGAGAAAATCAATTCCCTTGTAGCAAAGGAAAATACCGAGGCCGATACGTATTATGTCCAGCCATTTGGGGTGATGAGTATCGCCCCAATGTTCAAGGCGTTGCACGGCATTCATAATAGCAAGTTTTGAATGAATAAATAAAGAGCGGTGTTAATTTACGAATTTTTTTTGTTAATGAGCATTTGATCTTTATTGAACATCGTTGCGACGCTCCGTTCATCGGTAGCGCTACTATTGAGCTGAGGTTCTCTCCGCGAAATTCTTTATTGAAAATAAAATGCTTTTTTCTAAATCTTCAACTCGAAATACAATAATGAAAAAGCCCATCTCGCAAAAAACAAGATGGGCTTGAATAAAAAATATTCTCTTACTAATAACTTCAGTGACATTAATCGCAAGTTGTCAATTTTGAACAAAGACAAACTTACCACTGACGACTTACCACTCTCAGCTAAACCAGCGATGCATCCAATGAAATATCAGCCTTCAACACTTTGCTCACAGGGCAACCTGCTTTTGCGTTCGCTGCATATTCCTCAAATTTTTCTTTTGTAACGCCTGGTATTTTTGCTTTCAATGTCAAATGCGAAGTGGTGATTGTGCCGTTATCAATAGTTACTTCTGCAGTCACATCCAATGAGTCTGCAGTAAAGCCAGCTTTCTGCAATTCAAAACTTAGCGCCATGGCGAAACATCCTGAGTGCGCAGCCGCAATCAGTTCTTCAGGGTTTGTTCCAACGCCTTGCTCAAATCGAGATTTGTAAGAATACTGTGCATTGTTTAGCGTTGTGCTTTGCGTAGTTAAGTGTCCGCTTCCATCTTTTCCAGAGCCGTTCCAAACGGCATTTGCTGTACGTTTCATGTAAATTGTATTTTTATTTATTAATTAATAATTGGGTTGATTGTATTAACGCAATTGCTTTTGTATTGTTCAAATATTTTGCAATGATAATGACTTGGGACGATTTTGAAAAAATTGATATTCGCAGAGGCACTATTATTGAAGTGGCAGATTTCCCGAAAGCTAAAAAACCTGCATATCAATTAACAATTGATTTTGGTGAATCGGGAATAAAAAAATCTTCCGCGCAAATTGTTTCTTTATATCAAAAAGAAGAATTGCTCGGGAAACAAATTGTAGCGATCGTAAATTTCCCGCCAAAGCAAATCGCCAATTTCTTCAGCGAATGCCTGGTGCTTGGTGTTTATAATGAAAAAAATGAAGTAGTTTTATTGCAACCCCAGCGCACAGTGCAAAACGGTTTGAAGATTGGATGATGATGGTTTATATTTTATGCCTGATCTTTTTTCAACATATTATCAATCGCCGCTCGGGCTTTTAAAAATTTCCGGCACTGAAAATTTCATCAGCGAAATTATTTATATCGACAATATTGAAAAGCCGCGCGACGATCACAAGAAAAAACTTCCCCCATTAATTATTAATTGCATTGAAGAGGTTATTCAATATTTCCATGGTGGCAGAAGGTTTTTTGATTTCCCTATGAATCAGGACGGCACTGAGTTTCAGAAAAAAGTGTGGAATGAATTATTGGGGATCCCTTTTGGGAAAACAATCAGTTACCTGGAATTGTCAAGAAGATTGGGCGATACAAAAGCGATCCGCGCAGCAGCATCTGCAAATGGAAAAAATAATATTGTGATTGTTGTTCCATGCCATCGTGTGATTGGCTCAAGAAATGATATGGTAGGTTATGGCGGCGGTATATGGAGAAAAAAATGGCTGCTGGAACATGAAGCGAAAATTGCTTACGGTGTGCAGACCTTGTTTTGATTTCACGCAAAGACGCGAAGGCGCAAAGAGCCTATGAATTTTTAGAACACTTTTGGAAAATATAATTTTAACTACGAATTTTCTTCTTTGCGCCTCTGCGTCTTTGCGTGATACTCCTAAAAACTCAACTGGTTCGCCAGCCTCTTCAATTGTATCTCGGCGGATTTTGCAGCGTAGCTAACATTGACTAATAAAAAACCTGCATTCTCAAAACTTTGTTGCGCATTTTTTACATCCACAATTGTTGCTTGCCTTAATTGAAAGCGCTGCACAACGAGATTGAGCAATTTGCTTGAAAGATCATAATTCTGTACTGCCATTTCTAATTGTTGCAAATTATTTTGATAAGCCTGAAAATTTTTTATAACGATTGACGCGTAACCCAGTGCCAGCGTATCTTTCAGAAGCTCCGCATTTCTGCTGTTAATGCCTGCGATTTGTTGTTGTCGTTTATAAATCGTTCCGTTAAATATCGGCACTGCAAGATTTACGCCAGCAAACGGTCCGTAAGCTTCATTCAATAAAGAAAATCCCGCAGCATTTTTTGTTGATGCTAAATTATAACCTGCACTAAAACTTAAAGAAGGATAACGCAAAGCGGCCACTTCTTTTTCAATATGCTGATTGATGACCACTTGCTGGTTTGCAGCAACAATATCAGGATTCTGTTGCACTGCATCCAGTATTGGGCTAAGCTGAATATTTTTTTCAACCATGATTGTGTCTCTGATCACAATAGTTGAATCTGGATTTAAAGTGAGCAGCGTGAGCAAATCCGTTTTATCCTGATCGATTATTAATTGCTGCGCTTGAAGATTCTGTGTTTGTGTATTCAAATCAACCTGCGCCTGAAAAAGATCTGCATTGTTTGCAAGCCCAACACCTTGCTGCGCTTTGACAATATCCAATTTTTGTTTAGATGCATCAATAGATAGCTGCAATGTTTTTGCATAGCTCTGCTGCCTCACAATATCATAATATTTAAGCATCACATTGTAAGCAAGCACGAGTGCTCTTGAGTTGAGCTGTTGCTTAGCCTGATCTTCAATAACGCCCAATCTTCCTTTAGCAGTAGTAACGCGCTGTCCATTGTACAAAAGCACAGAGCCTGTTAAGCCGACAGCTAAAACATTTGCGCTTTCATTATTGCTTGTTTTATTATAAGTGGGATCCGAATATTTCTGCACAATGCTGGTGATCTGCTGATTATCGGAAGCCGTTCCAACAACATAAGGCAATCCGCCTGCAATGCCATAATTATTATTGATGGCTGCAATGTCAACATTGTTTTTGCCAATCTGTAAATTGAAGCTATTCTTCAAAGCGATACTAACGGCATCGTGCAACCGAAGTTCCTGTGCAAAAGAAATCTTCGCGAAGAATGCAGTTAATATAAAAAGAAAAAGTTGTTTCATCATTTCATTTTACTAAAACAGGTGAGCATTAATGTTAGAATTAATTAATGCTGTTATTATTCATTCACTTCTGTTTGATGTGTTTTGTGTTTGCTCGACAGGTAAGTGTACACTGCAGGGATCACGAACAAGGTCAGTATTAATGCGAACATAATACCGCCAACAACCACAATGCCCAATGGTATCCTGCTGGTAGCCGCATCACCAAGACTCACAGCTATTGGCAAAGCACCCAGTGATGTTGCAAGGCTCGTCATTAATATCGGGCGCAATCGCTGCGATGCGGATTCTATAACAGCATCCATTTTGTTCAGCCCGTGTTCTCTTTTTTGATTCGCAAATTCAACAATCAAAATACCATTTTTTGTAACAAGGCCAATCAGCATGATCATTCCTATCTCTGAAAAAATATTCAACGTTTGTTTAAATATCCAAAGGCTCAATAATGCACCGGCCAATGCCAAAGGCACAGTGAGCATGATTCCCAGCGGATCAACAAAACTTTCGAACTGTGCAGAAAGCACGAGATAAATTAATATCAATGCAAGCACAAATGCGAACATAATGTTTGAAGAACTTTCTGCATAATCGCGCGCAGAACCTGCCAGTGCAGTTTGAAAACTTGCATCCAATGTTTTTGCTGCAGCAGCATTCATTGCTTTAACACCATCACCAATTGTTTTTCCTTCGGCAAGCGATGCAGAAATAGTTGCCGCTTTAAAACGGTTGAAATGAAAAAGCGTTGACGGGCTGCTATTCTGCTCAATCTTAATCACTGCATCCAAAGGAATATTCATTCCTTTATTATTTCTCACATACAGATTATTAATGTCTGCCGGATTATCTCTATAATCACGATCAACCTGCGCAACAACATAATATTGATACCCGTTCATATAAAAATACGCAAGCCTGCCGCCGCTGAAAGCCGCTTGCATGGCGGATACTACGTCGCTGGTAGATAATCCGAGATCTTTCACTTTCATCCTGTCAACAGTAATATCCAATTCTGGCTTATTAAATTTCAGGTTCACATCTGAGTTGGTGAATGTTTTGTCTTTCCTCACTTCAGCCAAAAATTTCGGTATCGCATCTTTCATTTTGTTCAGATCCTGATTCTGCAAAACAAACTGCACAGGAAGACTTGAACGCGAACTGGATCCCACTGCAATTGTTTGTTCCTGTATTGCAAAAATCCTTGCATCATTAAATCTGTTTAATTTTTGTTGAAGGTCGTTTGCGATTTCTGCCTGGCTTCTGTGCCTCAGCGAATGATCTATCAAACCAATCCTCGGCGCGGAAGAATTCAAATTGCCATTGCCTGGCGTTCTAACAAAAACAAAATCACGTTCAGGCACGGAATCGTACAAAAAACTTGCGATGCTATCCGAGATACTAGACATGTAGCTGAAACTCGTTCCTTCCGGAGCTGTTGCTGTGAAACGCACCGTGCCTCTGTCTTCCAGCGGAGCAAGCTCGCTCTGGATAGATCCCATAACAAACCAAATGATTAATCCGCACGCTGCGATGATTATCCATGCAATCCATTTAACGCGCATAAAAGCAATGAGCAATTTTTTATATCCATTTTCCATACCAGTGAAAAATGGTTCCGTCATTTGATAGAATTTTCCGTGCGATGCATCTTTACGTGTTAAATAGACATTTAAAACTGGTGTGATTGTCAGCGAAACGAATGATGATATTAAAACCGCAGCAGCAAGCACCACACCAAATTCGCGGAACAATCGACCAACAAATCCCTGTAAAAAAACAACTGGCATGAAAACCACAGCCAACGTTAATGATGTAGATACGACTGCGAAAAATATTTCCTTGCTCCCTTCTAATGCAGCTTTGCGAATTGAAAATCCTGCTTCCAGTTTTCTAAAAATATTTTCAGTAACAACTATGCCATCATCAACAACAAGCCCTGTTGCAAGCACAATGCCAAGCAGTGTAAGAATATTAATAGTGAACCCCGCGAGATACATGATGAAGAATGTCGCGATAAGAGAAATAGGAATATCAATCAACGGTCTTAATGCGATGAGCCAGTTGCGGAAGAAAAAGAAAATCACAAGTACCACCAATCCAAATGCAATCAGCAATGTTTCTTTCACTTCGTTCAATGACTGACGAATTGTTTTTGTATTATCAATCAAAACATTGAAATCAATATCTGCTTTGTTCGATTTTTTTATTTCGTCAAGCCGCTTATTAAATTCATCTGCGATCGCAATGTTGTTTGCGCCAGGTTGAGGAATGATAGCCAAACCAACAGCGTTCACGCCATTATATTTCCAGCTTTGCTCTGGAGACTGCGGCCCAAGCTCAATCTTAGCAACATCACCCAATCGCACAATGCCGGAGCTATCTTCTTTAATAATCAGATCGCGAAATTGTTTTTCGCTCGTCAATCTCCCAAGCGCTTTAATAGTTAGCTCTGTATTGTTGCCATACACTTTCCCTGGAGGCAATTCAATATTTTCATTATTCACCGCAGTGCTAATATCGTTGTATGCAATGTTGTATGCATTCATTTTATCCGGCTGAAGCCAGATGCGCATCGCATAACCTTTATCACCAAAAACAAAAACTGAGCTAACGCCATCAATAGTTTGCAATTGTTGTTGCAAAACATTGTCAGCATAATCGCTCAGTTGCATCAAACTTTTCGTGTGGCTTTGTATAGCAAGCAACAAAATAAAATCGCTGTTCGCATCTGATTTTGTTACAACAGGTGGCGCATCAATATCCAATGGAAGGCTGCGTTGAGCCTGTCCAACTTTATCGCGCACATCGCTCGCTGCTGCTTCAAGATCTGCGCCCAGATTGAATTCTACTGTAATGTAGCTGCTTCCCAAAGAACTTGTTGAACTAATAGTTCGAATGCCGGGAATACCATTGATTTGTTTTTCAAGCGGCTCAGTGATCTGGCTTTCTATAATATCAGGATTCGCGCCCGTGTAAGATGTGTTGACAGTTATTATTGGCGGATCGATAGCAGGATAATCGCGAACGGCTAAAAAATTATAACCAACAACGCCAAATAAAATAAGCATCAAATTCATCACCGTTGCAAGCACCGGCCTCTTTAGCGATAACTCAGATATGTTCATGCGATATAGATCTGTTCAGGAATTTTATTTGTGCTTATTAATATTGACAACATTAAAATCGAGCAAAAAAATAATTATTATGTTCCAAGGGGTATTGCTACTATTGAACTTTTCTTGCGTCGCACTCTTGTACATTTGTAATTCTATTGGGCAACGTGCGACAGTCTTCACTAATTCATACTTACATTCATGCGAAAATGAAAACCATTTACTCTGCATTAACATTACCATTCAGTGCTGCAAATTCTTCTAGCGTTTTTGAACTGCGCACCTGCAAAGGCAATTTTGGCCTTGCGAATAACACGCCCGTAACAACAATAGTATCGCCCACTTTAACTCCGCTTGTAACTTCCACATTATTTGCTTTGCGCAAACCTGTGTTCACATTCACAAACTCCGCTTTTCCGTTTTTTATTAAAATAATTTGATTGTTTTTATCATCAGGTATTAATGAATTGGTTGGCACCATGATCGCTTTTTTATCAACGCCTGCATTGATATGCACTTTTACAAAACCGCCGGGATTTGCTTTTGCATTTTGCAAAACAGCTCGTACCAATAAATTTCTTGATGACTGATTTACTTGTGGCTCTATCGCAATTATCTCTGCTTTATTTCGTGTTTGTTTTGTTGCATCTAATTCCACATCAACCAATGCTCCTTTTTTCAAGATCGAATTATATTGTTCCGGCAACGTGAAATCAATTTTTATTTTTTCTAATTGTTGCAGCGTAGCGATTAATGTGGTTGGAGAAACATACGCACCAAGGCTCACTTGCCTCAATCCCATCACACCACTGAAAGGCGCTCTCAGCACGGTTTTTTCGAGAAGCGCCTGATTATAATCAATATCAGCTTTGTAGCCATTCACGGTGTTCAGCGTGGCGTCATAATCACTTTGATTGACACCATTCACAGCAAGCAATTGTTTGTAGCGATCTTCCGTTTTTTGCGCGAGGTCAAGTTGCACTTTGCTTTTTTCCACCTGCGCTTTTAGATCAGCATCGTTCACGCGCGCAATGATGGTCCCTTCAGTGATGTATTTTCCTTCGGGCACATTCAGATAAATAAGCCGGCCACTTGCTTCAGGATGCAATTCAACATATTCATTGGCGACCACTGTGCCATTTGCAACCACCTCGTTAGAAATAGTTTGAGAAGATGCAACGAGAACATCTACAATGGGCGTTGGCGTAGCTTTTGGAGCGATGGGAGATTCAACCTTGCTTTTGCATGCGAAGCAAAAAATCAAAATAGTGAATATAGGTGTAGCAGTCGGTAACCGTCTAAATAACATTTATTCGGGGTTTGTGTTGAAACTAAGCTCCAAATATAATGAGATTTGGTTTTTATACATTTTTTAAATGCAATGAATTTGATGAGTGGAAAAAGAGGCAATAAAAAAAGATACAATACTGATATAACAGGATTACTGATTGTTTAAACACGGTTTTATGAAACTGATCAATCCGTAAAAAATTCTTATTAATTTTCAGTATGGACAGGATCATTTGGAAGGTTGTTGATATTATCAAAGAAACGCAGGACGCTTACAATTTTATTTTAAAAAATGAAACAGGAGAAAAAATAAATTACCAAGCCGGACAGTTCCTCACTTTCATTTTTGAACACAAAGATGGCGAGATACGCCGCTCCTACTCTATTTCATCAACACCGGGGATTGATGAACTGATTTCTATAACAGTAAAAAGAATTCCAAATGGTGAAATTTCGAGACATCTTATAAATCATACTCACGTCAATGATACATTAATCTCAATTCAAGCGGCTGGAAGATTTACGTTAGATACAAATTTTCAAGAGCAAAGACAGTTTTTTTTCATCGCCGCGGGAACAGGGATTGTCCCGATATTTTCATTGATAAAAAAAATATTGCATGAAGAACCGCTGAGCAAGATTTTTCTTATCTATCAAAATCACAATGAAAAAGATATCATCTTCAAAAAAACATTGGAAAAATTAGAAAGGAATTTTGCAGAAGAATTTAAATGGATAAATTTTTTAAGCAGACCGCATTCAAAGCATCGTTCACCGCAAAAGCTTAATAATTTTTTGCTCGAAAAATTGGTTGAAGAATATGTTGATGCTGAAAAAGAAAATTTATTTTATCTCTGCGGGCCAACTTCTTTTATGCGCATGGCGCAGTTCACATTAAAATGGATGGGCTTTAAAGATGAACAAATAAAAAAAGAAATCTTCAGTGTTGAGTTTGTTCCGCCACCACCTTTCATTACGGATACTTCAACCAAACAAATTATTATTCATTACAACAAAAAAGATTTCAAAATTGAAGCCGCTTATCCGCTCAACATTTTACAAGCAGCACTGAATAATAATATACAATTGCCTTACAGTTGCCGTTCAGGGCGATGCTCAAGCTGCGTTGCAAAATGCACGAAAGGAAAAGTGAAGATGAGCAATAATGAAGTGCTAACAGAAAAAGATTTAGAAAATGGGTTGGTGCTTACATGTGTTGGATATGCAGAGACCGATGTGGAATTGGAATTTTAGAGAGCTGTACAAACCTAACAGGTTTTGCAACAAATTTTATTAATGAATGAAAAAGAAACCTGTTAGGCTTTTGCTAATTGAAAGATTTTGTTGTCAAAAATGAATATGGGTCAAGCGAAAAATACTTGTCTGTTTCTTCAGGAAATTCGCCATACTCAAATTCAATAAATGAATCGGCTTCTTTGATTCCCCATAAAAAAATTTTCTTAGAATCTGCCGACTGCGCATTGAGTTCAGGAAGCATTTCCTTCAAAAGCCCGTTTATGCAAGCTTCTTCCAATTGCTCGATTTCACTAAGATTTATATTATCAGATGAACTGTCTTTTTCAGAGAATTGTCTGGATGAAAATGTAGTGCCCGTCATGAGCAAAACTTCTTGTTGTTTAGAATTCGTTTCCATATAAAATGATTTAGCGTTCTTATTAATAAGACGCAAATCCCGAAGAAAAGCAATAACAAAAGGAAATAAAATTGTGTTAAATGCCGCAGGAGTTATTTCAACTCATCGCTTGTGAACGCCAGCGGCATCAATGAAGAAGATTGTGGTATGATATAAACTTTTCCTTTCGCTCCGCCAAGAATCAGGCGGATAGGATGTTTGTGGCGCTGTTCATATTCCTGCAAAGATTGGCGGCAAATTCCACAAGGAGAAATCGGGCGATTGCTTTCGCCATTTTCATTATCGTAAGTAACAGCAATGGTTTCAATTGCAACGCCGGGATATTGCGAAGATGCAGAAGATAACAAAACTCGTTCCGCACAAATGCCTGCTGGATAAGAAGCATTTTCCTGATTAGTGCCGATGATTATTTTTCCATTAGCAAGTTTTGCAACTGCGGCTACACGAAACCGTGAGTATGGTGCATAAGAATGTTGGATAGCTTTTTTCGCTTCATTCAATAACAAAGCATCTTCTTCTGCAAGCTCATCAATCGAATCAAAAGTATCGAAGGAAAATTTATATTCAGTTTTATTCATGACCACCAATTATTATTAACCGCAGAGACGGAGAGGCGCAGAGAATAAATTACATAGTGAAAAAACTCTGCGTCTCCCTGTCTCCGCGGTTAAATTTCCATTGAAGCATTCGCACATCCGCAAATCTTCACATTCGCTAATTACTTAATTTTATTAAACATCCTGTTCCATCTTATCCCTTTATCCCAACTCATCCAGATAAGCGATGCCTGGCCGACAACATGATCTTCCGGAACAAAGCCCCAATATCTTGAATCCTGCGACCCGTGGCGGTTATCGCCCATCATCCAGAAATAATCCATTTTGAAAGTATATTGGTTTGTTTCTTGCCCATTAATAAAAAATTTTCCACCCTTCGTCTCCAATGTGTTTTTTTCATACGTTCTGATCGCTCTTTCATAAATGGAATAATTTTCTGCAGTCAACGTAAGTGTTGCACCTTTTTTTGGAATCCATATGGGGCCAAATTCATCAACGGTCCAGCGGTGTAAATTATCCCACGGAAAAACTTTCCCTGTTACAAGTGATGTATCCATTTCAGGAATAATATTTTTTGCCAATCCGCTCTTCAGCATTTTTTCTTTAGCTCTCGCAGTAAGAAGCATTCTGTATTTGTTCGGTCCGGCGGCTTGCAATTCTTCACCATTATTCACATCAACATCATATTCTTCTTTCATCACAGTTTCGTCTAATTGCTGACCGCCAGTCTCCACATAATAATTCGTTTCTGATTTTGGCGGAAGAGAAGTTGGCTGACCATTTATATAAACCGTTTGGTTTTTTATCTGCAACGTATCTCCGGAAATCCCTATACAGCGTTTGATGTAATTTTCCTGTTTATCAACCGGACGAATAACTAAAGGATATGCATCAGGATCAGCCATCACAATTTTTCTCCCTTCATCAATATTCCCATTACCAAACCTGCGGCAAACATCATAATACGGATCGGCTGATTGAAATTCATCTTTATTAATAACTGTATCCCCAGCAGGAAAATTAAAGACTACTACATCATTCCTTTTCACAGGGCTTGGAAACCATCTTGTGTAAGGAATTTTTATCCATTCAACATATGACTTCGCATTTGTGTAAGGAATGGTGTGATGAACAAATGGTATTGCCAATGGAGTGTTTGGAATGCGTGGGCCGTAACTGAATTTGCTCACAAATAAAAAATCATTGATCAGCAATGTTTTTTCCATTGAGCCCGTCGGAATCGTGTATGCTTCAAAAACAAAAGTGCGAATAATAGTTGCGGCAACAATCGCAAAAACAGCCGCATCAACCCATTCGCGAGTTGGTGACTTTTTATATTTTCTTACTACTTCGGTACCAAGAAATTTATCTTTTTTATTGAACCCGATATAAATAAAATAAAACATCGGGGCAAGTGCAGCTAACGCATGTTGATAAAACCTGAATTTGCCGAATGGTTTTACAAATTCAATGCAAATGCCAAGTGTAATGAACCAGCCAACAACAGGAATGAATTGCAGGAAGAACCAATATCTCGGGCGTTGCGCAATTTCCAGCATCACCCAAAAATTATAATATGGGATGAACGCTTTCCAGCCAGCGATGCCTGCTTTGCGGAACATTCCGTATAAGCCGACTGCGGGAAGCATAACCAACAAAAGACCGATAAAAATAACTGATAATAATTCGTTGTTAGTCATTGACAGAGTTTAGATGGCGGCAAAAATACCATAATAATTGTGCCGCCAAAATTATAGGGATGAAAGTTTTGCTAAAAAGCGGATAGTGGATGGTTCATAGTTAATAGATGTGCCCGCAAATTTGTTCTTGCTTTTGAATTCTGATTTGATGCCTCGCCATGAACGATCAACCATGAACCATTAACTATCATTCATTAACTACTCATGATTTCTTCGGAAGCACATAATTCTCTACATCATCTTTATTAATCGTTTTACCAGAAAGAATAATGAGCCGCTCAACAACATTTCGCAATTCGCGAATGTTGCCTGTCCAGTTATGAAATTGCAAAGCTTTTATCGCATCATCGTCAATCACTTTTCTTGCAATGCCATAATCAGTGCATATGTCCGTTAAAAACCGATCAACTAATAATGGTATATCATCTTTGCGCTCGTTCAAAGAAGGAATGTGAATGATGATCACGCTGAGACGATGATAAAGATCAAGACGAAAACTTTTTTCATCCACTTCTTTCAGCAAATCTTTATTAGTAGCTGCAATCACGCGAACGTCCACATTAATATCTTTATCTCCACCGACACGCGTGATCTTTCCTTCCTGCAATGCACGAAGCACTTTTGCCTGTGCGCTTAAACTCATGTCGCCAATCTCATCTAAAAATAAAGTGCCTCCGTTTGCTTGCTCAAACTTTCCAATGCGTTGCTTCAGTGCGGAAGTAAAAGATCCTTTTTCATGGCCGAATAATTCGCTTTCAATCAGCTCGCCGGGAATAGCCGCGCAATTCACTTCAATCAACGGACCACTTGCACGATTGCTTTTTTCATGAACCCATCGCGCCACCAATTCCTTGCCCACGCCATTTTCACCGGTTACTAAAATGCGTGCGTCAGTCGGTGCAACTTTGTCAATCGTCTCTTTTATTTTTTCTATCGGCATAGAAACACCAACCATTTCCTGCACTTTGCTTATCCTTCTTTTCAGCACTTTTGTTTCAGCAACCAAACTTGTTTTATCCATCGCATTGCGGATTGTTATCAGCAAACGATTCAGATCTGGTGGTTTGGAAATAAAATCATAAGCACCTTTTTTCACGGCTTCAACTGCAGTGTCAATATTCCCGTGGCCCGATATCATAATAATGGGTATATCGGGATTGCTTTCTTTTGCTTTCTCCAAAAATTCAATGCCATCAATCTTAGGCATTTTGATATCGCAGAGGATCACATCATACTCCTTGTCTCTAAATTTTTTCAGGCCTTCTTCCCCATCGCCCGCTTCATCAATTTTGTAGCCTTCGTAAGAAAGAATCTCTCCAAGTGTTTTGCGAATCGCTTTTTCGTCGTCAATAATCAGAATGTTGGACATGTGTTTTTAACAATCTTTTGATATGGAAAAAAAATCGGACTGAATCCTACCTACTCATTTCGCAAAAATAACAATATGAAACCGAACATGCGCATTGCAATTATTTTGCCGCTATTTGTTGTCATCAATCAAACGCATCAAGGCAAGATTAATTTTATAGCAAATTCTCAAAAAAGTTCTGTAGAAGAAAACCCGTATGCTGATATCAGCGAAATCCCTTTGCCAGCGGGCTTTTCAAGAATTTTGTTTGAAAAGAAATCTTTTGCGGATTGGCTGAGAACATTATCGTTAAAGAAAAGTAAAATAGTTTATTTATATAATGGCTTGCCAAAAAGAAATCAATCGGCACAATTTGCTGTGATTAATATTTCTGTTGGAAATAAAGATCTGCAACAATGCGCCGATGCGGTGATGCGGTTCCGCGCAGAATATTTGTATTCGCAAAAAAGATTCGGTGAGATAATGAGAAATGAATAATAAAAAATAAGGAATAAGAAAGTGGAGGCTGCCCTTTCTTGTTTTCAGACTTCACTGCTTTCAGTTTTCAATCAGCTTAACATTTCTTTCGCAATAATCCTTAGTAGAATTACGTTGTAGAAAAAAATATTGAAATGTATTTTTATAAGCATTATCCTTTAAAACAAAATCAATAATCCAACATACCCCATTTATGAAAACCAATCGTGAAATTCAAGTTCATTCCCCCGCTAAAGTTTTTTTTAAGCTCACTATTTGTTGCAGCGTTTTGCTCGGCTTCGTTTACACATTCCTGTTATTATTCAACTCTGTGTTAAAAGCATTGCATTAAGCTTTATAAATTTCTTCTTGCATTTTTATTAAGAAAGAAAATCTGTCATCGGATGTAATTTTTTATTTAAATATTTATTAATAAAAAAGATTATCATTCTCAGGTTCTCACCTTCGCTCCTTTGGGATCATAAATCGGTCCCTGAACAATTTTAGCTGGTATCCATTTTCCAAAAACCAATACTTCAGTTTCCGTGCCAACACCTGCAAGCTCATTGGGCAAATAAGCAAAAGCAATTGACGATTGAATGCTCACTCCAAAAGATCCGGATGTAACACGGCCTGAAACTTTTCCATCAACGCGCACCGGCTCATTGCCGAGAACAAGCGCTTTCGGATTTTCTAAAATCATTGTCACTAATTTCTTTTTTCGTGCATGCTCAAGCATAGCTTTTTTGCCAAGAAATTCTTTGTCTTTTGCAACGGCAAAATTCAATCCTGCTTCCTGTGGCGTTTCATCAGGACTGATATCAGATCCCCAATAGAGATAACCTTTTTCAGCGCGCAAAGAATCTATTGATTTATATCCGCAGGCCACAATCCCAAATCGCTGTCCTGCTTGCCAAAGCAATTCCCATAATGCTTCGCCATGTTTTGTATCAGCATAAATTTCATAACCTAATTCTCCTACAAACGTCACGCGCACTAACTGCACAGAAAATTCGCCGATATTAGTTTCGCGCATACTCAAGAATGGCATAGCTGCTGTTGACAAATCTTGCTCGGTTAATGTTGCTAACATATCTCTTGTTACTGGTCCCCACAAACCAAAACAGGTGAGCATTGCCGTTACATCTTTCAAAACAACAGATCCATCTTCCGGCAGGTGATCTTTCAGCCACGCCATATCATGACTATTCAGCGCGGTTCCTGAAATCATGCGGAAAGTATTTGCATCAATTTGTGTGATGGTCACATCACTTTCGATGCCGCCACGTTTATTAAGCATTTGTGTGTACGTAACGGTTCCCGCTCCTTTATTGATTTTGTTCGCGCATAAAAATTCTAAAAAAGCGGCAGCGCCGGAACCCGATATTTCTATTTTAGAAAAAGATGATTCATCAAACAAAGCGAGTTTTTCTCTCGTAGCCAAAGCTTCTGTAACGATTGCTGTGCTCCAGTTTTTTCCTGCCCAACCATCTGGTCGCAAATATTCATATTTAGGATTTTCATTTGATGCATAATAATTAACGCGCTCCCATCCCGACTTCTCGCCAAACACTGCACCATGATTTTTATGCCATGAATATGCAGAACTCATCTTCAAAGGTCTTCCTGCTTTTCTTTCATCGCCGGGATAACGGATGTCATAGTACATCTCATAATTCTCAACCACTTTTGCTAATGTGTAAGAAGTGGATTTGTATTGCGCGCCAAACCTTCGAACATCCATCTCCCACAAATCCATTGTTGGCTGGCCATCGAGCATCCATGCTGCCATTTCTCTTCCAATGCCACCAGCGCCTGCAATTCCATGCGCACAAAAACCTGCTGCTACAAAAAATCCTTTTACCGAAGTTGGTCCTAAACAAAATTCATTATCGGGCGTAAAAGCTTCCGGTCCATTAATAATTTTTCTTATCGGCGCAGATGCCATCGCTGGAACGCGCATGGAAGAATTTATTGCAATCTCTTCTAAGCGCGACCAATCTTCATCCAATAATTTTCCATTAAAATCTTTCGGCACATTATCGAGCAATTCATCATTCAAAAATGCAGGTGCGGATTTTCTTTCATAACCTCCCATTACAAGCCCTGCGCCATCTTCGCGATAATAAATCAGATTATCAGGATCTCGCAAAGTGGGCAAATGCGCATCATCTTTATTTACTTTTCTAAATGCTGAGGTGACCAAATATTGATGGCTCATCGGCACAATCGGCACACGCACATCTACTAGGCGCGCAATTTCTGGTGTATATAATCCACATGCAGCAACAACCATTTCTGTTTTTATTTCACCCTTGTCTGTTGTAACTGACACCACTCGATTATTACGTGTATGGATTGCCGTTACTCGTGTGTACTGCAATATTTTTACGCCCATTCGCCTTGCTTCTTTTGCCATGGAAGTACAAAGAAGACTCGGATCTAAATAGCCATCGGTTGAAAGATAAGTTGCAGCCAATACATTTTCGGTTGACATTAATGGGAATAAATCCTGTGCTTGTTTGGGAGAAATTTCTTCGAGCGGCAAACCAAATGTTGTTGCCCATGCAACCTGTCTTTTTAATTCCTGTTCGCGTTCGCGAGTGCACGCAAGCCTGATGCCACCGCACTCAACCCAGCCCGGATCTGTCTCCGGATCTTTCGCTAATTTTCTGTAAAGTTCCGCACTGTACATCATCATCGAGGTGAGTGTGACTGAACCGCGCAATTGCCCGACCAATCCGGCCGAATGAAAGGTAGAGCCGCTCGTAAGTTCGCTGCGATCTATAAGCACAACATTAGTCTCACCTCTCAAAGCTAAATGATAAGCAATAGAAGCACCGCCAACACCGCCGCCAATAATTACAATCCTTGCATATTCCGGAAAATTGCTCATGGATAATATTTGTTTGAAATGATTACGTTTTCTTTAGTTTACTCAAGTATAGATTTTGCTTTTTGCAAAATGTTACCGAAGCGATCTATATCTGATAGCATGTTGGGCAAATCTTTGTCTAACCACACAAGAAAAGCAAGCATTTCATTATACTGTTTCTCCAAATCTTGCAGATTATTAAAAATTGGTTCGTAATGATAAATCCTATTTCGCAATGTCCTGATTCGATATAAGGCATCGGCGATAGTGCCTCTTTGCCTAATATGTTTCGGTATATTTTTAAATATTAGCCTTAATTCCTTCCATAGTAATGATGTATAATTACGGTTAAATAATCTGTTCCAAAATCCGAAATTAAGCTCAGCGATTATTCTGTCAGGAGTTATATTTTTTCTTTGAGCTGTTGCCTTTTGTACTGCATCTGAAACAAATTGCAAAAACTCAGGTGGCAAATGATTTTTAAACCAGTATTGATCGTCAAAATGAATTTTCAAAGTCTCGTGTATTGCGTTTCGCAAGCAAATTTCAAGAATTGATAAAATTGGATAGAAGGCTTCTGAAAGTTCTATATTGACTTTATAAAGTTCATAGGCCTTATCGAAATCGTTGCCCGTTTCTATAAGATAGGCATTGAAACGAGGACTTGATAAATAATATTTCAACTGCGGTTCTGTCATATAAAATTGTTAGTTTGAACAAAGCAAATTAAATCGTACATTTGTTTGGTGATGCTGGTTCCTCCTCTCCCAAACTTGTGTTGGTGATGAAACCAGCTTTAGTTTTTTATGGCACTCGCGTTTTCATTTCTTTAATTGTTCTAAAACTTCTTTGTATCGGTCGCCTGTAATTTCTGGTAATACAGAATCCCATTTTTTTAATCCCCAACTTCTGAAATCGAATTCGATTTTGGAAACCGCTTCCTGTATGGACGCCCACATCACCCAGCCAACCCGCGCGATCATTGACCATGCCATGGCGCGATAAATTTTTTCTTGCGAATGTTTTTGCCAATATGCATCGCACAAAACAGTGAGTTGCTCATCGTTCAAAAAAATTTCGCTTGCAAGATTTCCTATCTCGAATGATGCTTCATTCTGCCCGGAATATTCGTAATCAATAATCCATATTTTTTCTCTATCGTCCATAAAATTTTCTGCTAACAAATCATTATTGCAGGGGACTAAAGGTTCAGAATTTGATGCAAGAATTTTTTCCAGTTCGATTATTAATAATTCAATCTTCAAATAATCATCAGGCAAAAAATAATTATTATTCAAAACTATTTTTAGATATTCTTTTCTAACATCAGGGAAATAAAAATTTCTGTGGAATTTTGGACCTGCGTGAAGCATTCGCAATGAAGCTGCAATTCGCGGAAGCAATTCGGGTTGCGAATGTAAATCTTCAGCACGCAATGTTTTCGCTTCTATCCAGCTTATTACTAAAACATTTTCTTCAGGAAGCGAATCAATTACTGCTGCACCAACACCTGCCTGAAAAGCTCTGAGTGTATTTATTCTTTCATTAGTACGATCAATACCAAGCAATGATGTGGCTCTGTCACTTACACGCATCACGTAGCTATTTGTCGGCGTATCAATGCGATAGTTTTTATTTGTCAATCCGCCGTGTAGTCTGGAAATATTTGTAGCATCCGCGAGCCACGAGATTTTTGCTATCAGCGTTTTTAAATTTGCATCATCCATCAATGAAGCCATGATAATTTATTTCAAGATGATAAGAAGTTTAATGACCGATTTAAACAAAGCAAAGTTTAGTATTGCAAGACGCACATTGCCCAATAGAATTACCAAAAGTACAAGAGTGCGACGCAAGAATGTTTAATCAATGGATGAACTCTGGCACATAAAAAAACTTCAAATATTTAAATGATCATTTTAATTATTAAACTGTTTTATCGGTCCTTTGAACCAGTTCTTCACTGATAGTTGCCACCAAATCCAAAGCATTAATAAAGTGATGCCAACCAGAATTGGCGCATAGTTTACAGCCACCCAGGTAAAATTTTTATCTCCCGGAACTGCCGCAGGCTCGAAAGGCAAAATAAAATAAATGGAAATAATAATGATCTCGATAATCGCAACAAGATTCATCCATTTATATTTATTTCCTAAAGTCCATTCGCCTCCCTGAAAATTTTTGCCCGCACGCCAACGCAAAAAAATTGGTATTAAAAAAGCCAGATAAAGTCCGATCACGCCAACAGAAACGACAGCGTAAAAAGCTGTTGGGATTCCGCGTGGGCTTTTCCAGAGCGCGGGCAATGTGATGAGCATCCCGATAATTCCTGATGCAAGCACTGCATTCAATGGCACTTGATTTTTGTTGACTTTTGACCAACGTTTGTGACCGGGAATTGCGCCATCACGCGCGAACGCAAACATCATGCGCGAGCAGGAAGTGAGTGTGGCGATGCCGCAAAATAATTGTCCTGCAGTTGATATTACCAACACCAATTTGAACATGACAGGCGTTAATGCATTGTATAAAATAGCAATGACGGAACCGCCGCCAAACGGATTAATAGTTGCATCGAAAGAACTAACATTTTCTGGTTTTGTTGCGGCATATAAAAATGCCATCAATAAAATATATCCGCCAATCGCAGAATAAAAAATGGATTTCCATATTCCCTTCGCAGCGCTCAAATGCGCACCATGCGTTTCTTCCGACAGATTTGCAGATGCATCGAAACCTGTGATCGTATATTGCGTTAATAAAAATCCCAATGGCAAAACATAAAACAAATACATGGAGCTTCCTGCAAAACCAGAATTATTTATTTGTGTTGTGAATATCCATTTTAAAGTTTGGTGTTTTGTTGGAACGATGATGAGAACAGCAATAATCAACGCAGCGCCGAATACGTGCCACCAAACAGAAACATTATTAAATATCGCTTGTACCTGACTGCGAAAACAATTGAGCGTTGTAACAAGAGCCATCATTACTACAAACCAAAAAAATTGTTGCAAGATATAATCGCCGTTAAAAAAACTGGTTGCATAATTTGGGAAATATGCGCCCAATGTAATATTCAAAAATGTTGCTGCACCATAAACAACAGATGCATTAATAGCAAGCAGTCCGATAAAATTTAACCAGCCTGTAAAAAATCCGGCCTTTGCTCCGCCGAGCTTAGATGCCCACCAGTAAATGCCGCCGGATGTTGGATAAGCAGATGCAAGCTCTGCCATACAAAAACCAATGATCAAAATAAAAAAAGAAATGAGCGGCCATCCGATAGCAATAGCAATTGGGCCGCCATTATTCCATGCCTGACTGAATGTTGTGAAACAACCACTAAGAATTGAGATGACAGAAAATGAAATGGCAAAATTTGAAAAGCCCGACCACGAACGTTTGAGCTCTTGCTTGTAGCCAAGCGCAGCGAGCAAATGCTCATCGTGAGAAATGGGATTTTGTTTGTTTTGGTTATTTGCTTCCGCCATTATTCAAATATATGATAATGAAAATTTGAAAATGGCTTAGATAGAAAATTTCAAAAAATATTTTATTGAGCAACCGATTGAGCTATATTACTTACTTCACTGTTTCAATCTCAACAACTGTGTCGATAGGATTTTTCTCTGCATCTTTTAAATCGATTATCACATAACCATCTTGCAGCAATTGAAATTTTAATAATTTATTTCCGGCAAATAATTTCACTGCTTTTATTTTATATGGGAACTTGATAAAAAATTTATCGCCATCAGTTTTAAAAATGTGCAGATAGATTTTATTTTCTTTTTCAGTAACAACGCCCCAATCCTGTGGCTTCATAAATCCTGCGTGCGTTCCGTAAATAGTCGCGCCGTAAGTTTTAAGCCACTCGCCCATCTCATTTAAATGATTAATAAACTCCGGTTGTATGTCGCCGTTAGGCAAAGGCCCGATGTTCAATAATAGATTCGCACCAAGACCAGCATCTTTCACAAGCAGATGAATCAATTCTTTGGTTGATTTGTAATTTCTATCCGTGATATTAAATCCCCATGAATCGTTCATAGTGATGCAGGACTCAAGCGGCATTTTTGTCGATATCTCCTGAAAGCTAAGGCCAGACTTGTTTTCGCCAGGCAGATCCTGTTCAAACATTTGAAAATCTTCTCCAGGAAATGGAGTCATGTGATGATTATTGCCAATCAAACATTGCGGCTGCAGCTTATGGATCAAAGCATAAATCTCATCCAATTTCCAATCGATCCTGGGACTGCGGTCTGCTGCACCCTCAGGAGCAGTCTGATCCCAATAGCCATCAAACCAAACACCACCTATCTCGCCATAATTGGTAAGCAGTTCAGTCAATTGATTTTTCATGAACTGAAGATAACTTGCATAATCGCCCTTTCCTTTTCTGCCAGTGCCTTGCCCTGTGCGGCCAGTTTCGTGCGGATAATCTTCGCGATACCAATCTAACAGTGAGTAATACACGAAAAGTTTTATTCCTTGTTTGTGGCATTCATCAGCGATCAGTTTCACAGCGTCCTTACCCCAATGCGTATTCGTAATTTTCCAATCGGATTGTTTAGTATCAAAATCGCTGAAGCAATCATGATGGCGCGTTATTAATGTGATGTATTGCATGCCTGCATTTTTCGCCGTGCTCACCCATTTATGCGCATCGAAATCAACCGGATTAAATATCTGAAGCAATCTTTTATATTCATCTACGCGGATGTTTCGATTGTTCATCACCCATTCGCCATCGCCGGGCACACTAAATGCACCCCAATGAATGAACATGCCGAAACGTGCGCTGTCAAACCATTTGCGGGCCTCGAGGTTTTGTTGAGTAGGTTGATAAGTTGATTGAGAAAAAGCACTGATAACAAAAAGCAAAATGATGAAGGTGGATAATAATTTTTTCATACTAAAAACTTTGAGCGATTAAGATATGCAGAAATTATAAATCAGTAATAAAAAATCCTGAAGCAAAACCTCAGGATTATCTACAATATAGACTGCGGATTAAACTACTATTTTTTGAGATACATCACTTCTTTCACCAGCTTCACCGTTCTTGCAACATCTGGTATTGCCAGCGCTGCGAGATTTGGCGCATAGTGCAAAGGTGCATCTGCAGAGGTAATGCGGCGGATCGGAGCATCCAAGTAATCGAATCCTTCTTTTTGTATGTTGTAAGTAATTTCAGACGATACCGAAGCGAAAGGCCATTGCTCTTCCACAATAACCAACCGGTTTGTTTTTTTCACGCTTTC
>Ga0207057_1005_pt1 | contig 65415 bp, 58 predicted proteins | sample Alteio_BWMinCont_33_FD_153265 | JGI IMG/M metagenome (GOLD analysis project Ga0207057, IMG submission 153265) | Enriched cells from forest soil in Barre Woods Harvard Forest LTER site, Petersham, Massachusetts, United States -... | ecosystem: Environmental > Terrestrial > Soil > Temperate forest >... | reverse complement strand
CAGACCCGCTTTTGCAGTTCGGGCAGACGGAATGCTTTTCGACGAGCTGCATGACCACTTCTCCTACCCTGGCTTGGCTGCTCATTGTACAGCAATCCCTAGCAGCGGCCCAATGCGCCGTCTGCGTCGAGTATGTCTCTGCGTGACTCTTCGACTCTTATCAATTCCGACGTTCCGAGCCTACGCGCCATGCGCCGCCCGCGTCGCACCCGACTGCTCGACCGCCGCCTTCGGCGCATCCTTGAATACCCGCAGCCGGAAATACCGCTGGTCACAGACCTCACAGCGGTACGGCGTAATGAAGAAAAGACTATGAAGTATGAATTCCACAGCCCCGCTCCTTCTGGACCTGTGGCATAGCGTGCTTTGGCAATTAGGACATACGTGAGATTTCCCAATGGGTTCCATACCAACTTCTCCTACTCTGGCCGGGGTACAATATAGTACACTCGCCATCGCAACATCTCAACCGTCCCGAGCCGTCCTGTCCTTCCTCAGAGAAACACAGATCTACTGCAGGGCTAGTCGATGGAATGTATACAACAAGGATAGTTACCATTCTGATTTATCTTGGTGGCTGCGATCAGGGGCAGTTCATCTAAGGTGCGGCGGCTGTGCATCGCGATAACTGTAGCTGCTGCGCGTAGATTCTTGCACAAAGCGCGTGTTTGTGTTCTCGCGGTCAAACCGAATGATGCTGGTGCCCCTCACATGCAGGCTCATCGTGGACTAGGAGTTTCGCCAATCGTTTTTAAGCTAAATCTTGTTACTCATCCACGGTCCGCCGAACCAGCAGCTTGCGCCCGACGTTCGCGAATCTACGTCTAGGCCGTTTAGCACTTTGGCAGAAAATCGCAACGCAAGCAGTTGGCAATCTTGTAGCCATTGTGCTGAGAGGTTCCTGGACGCCAAATGGGTCTAATGATTCAGCAGCGTCCGGACTAAAGTGCAGTCACCTCCCCTGGTGTTTTAAATTGTACAGTCCTGGCCCAACGTTATTGCTACCGTATGAAAGTTCTGATCTGCCCTCCAGACGAACACGTGCGAGCGAGGAACTTGATGACGACAGTAACCGCGAACTTGCAAGGCCAGCAGAATGATCCTCTTAAGTTTCAAGATCACCTGATTTGCGAACGGAGGAAATTGGAATCTCTCCCTCGCTTCCACCTGTCGGGGTGTTTTTTCATGGCGCTAACTTGCTTTCTGCTAGCGGCCGTCGGGACGCGTGCACAATCGAATATCAATGTGAGCGTCTCTCCCCAGCGCGGTGGCCTGACCGTCGGACAAACGCTCTCGGTTACAGCCACAGTCGCCAACGATTCGCAGAACAAGGGGGTAACTTGGAGCTCGACGGGCGGCTCGTTTTCGCTGACTGCCACCGCCTCTGGCGCCGCTTCAACCTATACGGCGCCAACCACGGCCGGAGTTTACGTGATCACGGTCACGAGCGTGGCCGACGTAACAAAGAGCACGAGTATAACCATAGGCGTTACCAACTTGGCTGGAGTCTATACTTATCATAACAACCTCTCGCGAGACGGCAGCAATCCGAACGAATATGCTCTCACAACATCAAATGTGACCGCGACAACGTTTGGCAAACTTTTCTCTTGCACGGTCGATGGAGCGGTTTATGCACAGCCGCTGTGGGTGGCGAATCTGACCGTTGGCAGCGTAAAACGAAATGTCGTGCTTGTGGCAACACAACACGATAGCTTGTACGCATTCGACGCTGACGCTAACACCTCTCCGTGCACGCCATTGTGGCACGCGAGCCTCACTGACGCCGCACATGGAGGCAGCGGCTCAGAGACTTCCGTGCCTTCCGGTACGAGCGGCAACCTCGTTGGCAGCGGCTTTGGCGATATCTCGCCGGAAGTCGGGGTAACCGGCACGCCCGTCATCGATCCTTCCACGAACACGATTTATCTTGTCTCTAAATCAGTGATCGGCTCTGGTCCAACTTTTTACCAGCGGCTGCACGGCATCGACATCACGACAGGCAACGAAAAATTTAGCGGCCCGGTGACCATCGGGGGCACCTACCCGGGCACGCATGATGGCGGAGCCACAGATACCTTTAATGCGCGCCAGCAGAACCAGCGCTCAGGACTTGCTCTTGTGAACGGCATCGTCTATGTCGCCTGGGCTTCGCACGAAGACACTGCGCCGTACTACGGTTGGGTGATGGGTTACAATGCATCCAACCTGACGCAAACGGCCGTGCTAAACGTCAGCCCGAACGTGGGATACGGCGGCATCTGGATGGGCGGAGGAGCGCCGGCAGCGGATTCGAGCAACAATTTGTATCTCATTACGGGCAACGCAACATTCGATGCAACTAGCTCGACGACTCCCAATAATGACTATGGTGATTCTTTCCTCAAGCTCACCAGCGGCCTTACTGTGTCTCAATATTTCGCTCCTACGGACCAGGGGAACGACAATTCAAGTGACCTTGATTTTGGAGCTGGCGGGGCGGCCATTATGGTGGATCAGCCATCTGGGCCCGTTCCGCATCTCGTGATCGGTGGCGGCAAGGATGGATTTCTCTATTTACTTAATCGGGATGCAATGGGCGGCCTCGGGGACGCGAACGCAAGGCAGCGTTTCAACTTTGGCAATGGGATTTTTGCCACCGCCGCTTTCTGGAACAACACCCTCTACCTAGCGGGCGTGCGCGGGCACCTTCAAGCCTTTAGCTTTAATACGTCCTTGGGCATGTTTAATACGCCAAACGCTTCCCAATCCTCAGCCATTTACGGATTTCCTGGGAGCACGCCCTCGATCTCTTCGTCCGGCGCCACGAACGGAATCGTTTGGGCACTGGATGATGGTAATTACTGCACGAATCAGTCCGGGGGCTGCGGCCCTGCAGTGCTGCATGCTTATGACAGTACCAATCTTGTGACGGAATTGTGGAACAGCACACTGGGAGCAGGCAATTGGGCCGGAAACGCCGTAAAGTTCAGCGTGCCTACGGTCGCGAACGGAAAAGTCTATGTCGGGACACGAGGGAACAACACGGGGGGCGTCACTTCCTCGAGCACTATTCCAGGCGAACTTGACGTTTACGGGCTCCTGAATACGGCGACACAGGCGGCCATCCCGACGTTCAGCCCGGCAGGTGGAACCTATAGTTCCGGACAGGTGATCACCATCAGTGACATAACGGGCGGCGCAACGATCTATTACACCACGAATGGTACCACTCCGACGACCACCTCGACGGTATACACCGGCACCGTCAGCGTTTCGGCTACAGAAACCATCGAGGCCATTGCCATCGCGAATGGCCTGTCTCAGAGCGCAGTGGCCAGCAGCACCTACACGATCGTGTCACAGGCGATGCCGCCAACTCTCACGTCCGTTACTCCAAACTCCGGAACGCAGTCGCAATCGAATCTCTCCGTGGTTCTGACAGGTACAAATTTTCTGCCCGCTCCGGTCTGCAACTTTGGCTCCGGAATTATCATCAACTCTTGTATCTATAATTCAGCCACGCAGATTGCCGTGAATATTTCCATTGCCCTCAACGCCACTGTTGGAACCAACACAATTTCGATCACCGACACGGATGGTCAGATTGCGGCTCTTGCTGCCGGTTTTTCGATCAACGCCAGCACCAACCCGTTTTCTCCCATTCTCGTCAACGCCGGCGGCCCCGCTTACACGGATAGCCAGGCACAAGCGTGGAGCACCGACAAGAATTTCTCCGGCGGTACTCCGGCGAGCACGACGCATAACATCGCGAATACTTCGGATCCCACGCTATACCAGACGGAGCGTTACGGTAACTTCACTTACCAATTTACGGTCCCGAACGGCGGCTACAATGTCACGCTGAAGTTCGCCGAAATTTATTGGACTTCGGCGGGAAAACGCATCTTCAATGTGGCGATCAACGGAACTCCCGTGCTCGCAAACTTTGACATATTTGCAGCTGTGGGTGCGGAATACACCGCGATCGACAAGACTTTCTCCGTGACGACTTCAACAGGCGCGATCACCATTCAATTCACTTCCGGGTCGGCCGATTTCCCCAAGATCAGCGCCATCGAGATCAGTTCTATTGCAGGAGTAAGTGTCCAAGTTAGCCCCGCGACGGCGAGCCTGCGTGCATCTCAACAACAACAGTTCACAGGCAGCGTTACAGGAAATACCAACACTGCCGTCACCTGGACCTACAGTCCCCAAATCGGCACGCTAACAGCCAATGGCCTCTATACCGCCCCGGCCTCCATCAGCACGCCGCAGACTGTTTCTGTTACCGCTACCAGTCAGGCGGACACCACGAAATCGGCCGTTGCCACAGTCACTCTCTTGCCGCCTCCTGGTTCGTTTACGCCAATTTTTGTCCATTCCGGTGGTGGCTCCTATACTGACTCCCTTGGAAACACTTGGAGCGCGGACGCAGATTTTACAGGGGGACAGGTTTCCTCCACCGCGACGGCTATCGCCAACACCCCCGATCCTACTCTTTATCAGTCCGAGCGGTATGGTAATTCCATTTATACCTTTGCCGTGCCCCCTGGAAGTTACTCGGTGATCCTCAAGTTCGCCGAAATTTATTGGACTTCGCCGGGAAAACGTCTTTTCAATACGTCGATCAACGGAACACAGGTCCTCACAAACTTTGATATCGTGTCCGCTGCAGGCGCAGCTTTCACCGCGATCGATAAGTCCTTTCCTGTGACGGTAACAGGCAGTTCGATCACCATACAATTCACGACAGGTTCTGCGGATTTACCGAAGATCAGCGCCATCGAGATTAAAGCGGCTTCCGGCGTCGCCATTCAGGTGACTCCGACGACCGCGTCGCTGCTAGGCTCGCAGAGCCGGCAATTCGGTGCGACGGTTACGGGGACGAGCAACCCCGGCGCGATTTGGACCTACGCGCCGCCCATCGGGACGCTTGTCACTTCAGGAGCGACCGCGGGTCTCTACACTGCGCCCGCGTCTATCGCCACGGCGCAAACCGTCCGCGTGACAGCTACTAGCATTGCAGACCCGACGCAGGCTTCCACGGCTATCGTTTCGCTGGTGCCTCCGTTCAGCTCGATCCTCGTTCATTCCGGCGGCGCAGTCTACACAGACACTCTCGGGCAGGCCTGGAGCGCGGACACGGGGTTCATTGGTGGGAACAGCGCGAGTACAAGCGCCAACATTGCGAACACGGCCGATCCAAAGCTCTATCAGACGGAACGCTATGGCGATTTCAGTTATCAGTTCAACGTTCCGAATGGCAGCTACAATGTGGTCCTCAAGTTTGCGGAAATTTATTGGACCAAGACTGGACAACGCATCTTCAATGTCTATATCAATGGCACGCAAGTCTTGTCCAACTTTGACATCGTTGCTGCGGCAGGGACAGCACTCACTGCCATCGACAAAACCTTCCCCGTCACTTCGACTACTGGCTTGGTCACGATTCAATTCACCTCTGGATCAGCCGACCTGCCGAAAGTCAGCGCAGTCGAGATTCACTAGGGCGTCTTCAGCGACAGCTACAGGAGATAGGGCCGCGATCTGTTGTAAATCAAAGAAGTAGAGCAAAACCTGTGACAATAGGCCAATCAGTTTGAGTTAGCCATTGCGCAAAGTCGGCAAAGGGCAATGTGCTCATTTAGTGCGAACCAAGCCTCCGTTGCCCTCAACTCAGCGTCTGCAACTGCTTGGTCTGCGAAAGCCAGATAAGCGTCATCCTCCGGTGAATCCGTACGCTCCAAATAGGTTTCCTAACGAAATGCCTATAGCGTCCTTCCGCTTCGCCGGAACGGATTGCCAACTCAGGTTTTAGCAAAATAGGGCACATCACGAATCGGGGGACGTGCGCGCCGGCCGGAAGGTTACCACGGATACGGAACGCGCGGAGGCTGCACTCTGAGCCTGAGAAGTGAAATCGGTCCGATCCTCAATGTCGGGTAAGGCGACTACACGTCCATGTGACCGCTAGGAAGTCGGGGCCGAGAGGAATTTCCCCCCGGCCGACGCTCGGCCAGAAACTTCGTGCGCTGTCGGACTCCTATGGAGGCTTCACGCGGTTGATGGCATGAGGCATAATCACGCCGCAGTTTCGGGGAGGAGTGGTCACTCCTATGAAGAAATCAGTTGGCCGGATGATTCTGACAAGTAGTCTTGCCTGTGCGATCTCGATTGGCGCGTTGCAGGCGCAGCAGGGGTCGCCTCTTACGACGGAACAGCGAGAGCAGCGCTTCCAGGCGGAGAAGGAGCTCGAATCGGTGGCCATCATCGAACGGAAGGTGATGGTGCCGATGCGGGATGGCGTTCGGTTGGCGACGGATATTTATAGGCCGAAGAATGAGACTGGGAAGGTGCCGATCATTTGGGTTCGCACGCCGTACAATTTTAATTTCTGGGACGTGCGGAATGGACTGCCGGCGGACATGAAGGCAGCGCTGACCGCCGTGAAGCGCGGCTACGCGTACGTTGTGCAGAATGAGCGCGGCCATTTCTTTTCCGAAGGCAACTACGACATTCTTGGCGCACCGCGCACCGATGGCTACGACGCCATCGCCTGGCTCTCGACTCAACCTTGGGCGAACGGCAAAGTGGGCACGACGGGGTGCTCTTCCACTGCGGAATATCAGATGGGCATCGCCGCGATCGGTCATCCCGCCTATGCGGCGATGAACGTCCAGAGTTTTGGCGCGGGTGTGGGGCGCGTCGCGCCATACTACGAACAAGGCAACTGGTATCGCGGCGGCGCGATTCAAATGTTGTTTATCACGTGGCTCTATGGCGAGCAGAACCAGGTCAGGCCCATGTTTCCGCCGAATACTTCGCAGGAAGATTTGATTCGCGCTTCAAGAGCATTCGATCTCGCCCAACAACTTCCTCCTGTCGATTGGTCAAAAGCACTCTGGCATCTCCCCGTGCAAGACATTCTTAAAGCGGTGGACGCGCCGCGGGGGATTTACGCGGACGCCATGCCGATTGATACCGGCGGGCGGATGATTCAGCGGACGCCGAATGATCCAGCCTGGTATAAGGGCGGGCTGTACCACGATGACATGCCGCTCAATCTCCCCGGTCTTTGGTTCATGTCTTGGTACGACGTATCGGTCGGGCCGAATCTTGCGCTTTACAATCACGTACGCAAGGTGGCAAGACCCGAGATTGCTCAGCAGCAGTGGGCGATCATTGCGCCCGTTACACACTGCGGATATACACGCGCGACAGAGGATACCGTCGTCGGCGAGCGAAGCCTGGGCGATGCGCGGCTTGAGTACCAGGAAATTATGTACAGCTTTTTCGACCGCTTTCTGAAAGGCGATAAGAGCCCGCGCCTTGAGTCGCTGCCAAAGGTCACTTACTTCACGATGGGCGCCAACAAGTGGCAGACATCGGAGACCTGGCCACCTGCTGGCGCGCAAAAGATGACGCTGTTCCTATCCAGCGCAGGTCACTCCAACTCTCTCACTGGGGATGGTGTGCTCGTTGCGTCCCCTCCCGCGGCGGATAAACCAGACACATTCACGTACGATCCGATGAATCCCGTCCCTTCCTACGGCGGAAACGTTTGTTGTACCGGTACGGCCGTTCAGGCTGGCGCCTTCGATCAGCGCAAAATGGAAGCGCGCAACGACATCCTTGTCTACACCTCCGAGCCCTTCAAGGAAGGAACAGAGGTGACTGGACCGATCGAGCCCACGTTGTATGTCTCGTCGGACGCAAAGGACACGGACTTTACGATCAAAGTGCTGGATGTTTATCCGGATGGGCGGGCCTACAACCTCGACGAATCGATTCAACGCCTCCGCTATCGCGACGGCTACAATAAGCCGCTAGTCTGGATGGAGCCGGGGAAATTCTACAAGGTCGCGCTGCAGCCTCTCAATACGAGCAACTACTTTGATGTCGGTCACCAGTTGCGGATTGAAATCTCAAGCAGCAACTTCCCGCGCTTTGATCGCAACATGAACACCGGCGGCAACAATTATGACGAGGAAAAAGCCGTCGTCGCGCATAACTCCGTTCATCACTCGAAACAATATCCTTCTCAGCTGACCGTGACCGTGGTCAAGCATACAGAGGGAGCATCAGCCGGAGTTCGGCAGTGACGGCCAGGCAGCATGTTCACTTCTCCCAATGTTGGGAGCTGAATTGTCTGGGGTCGAATAGGGCGGGGTTCAACTTCGGATTCGTCTGAATTTCGGAATATTCCTCGCTGAACACATTCTTCCCGGCCACAAAGAACTCCACGCGTGCAGCTACCCAGCCAACCAGAAGCTGGCGGTAATCGGCAAATCGTGAGTCGGCCGTTTTTCCCGCGTCCCGCCGGTCCGGCGCAATCAATCGGACAAACAGGAGGCGCTTTTTCTCTACCCAGAATTGCTTCGACTTCAGGTCACCCTTATCCGCGCCAACGACGTATACGGACTCCCCATCCCAAGAGTCCTCGCGGAGCTTGGTCAAGTCGAACCCTTGGCCTTTTACCTGGTCGACCGTGGCTTGGGTCGGCTGGCGATACACGTCAAAACCCAGGACCAAGAGCATGTGCACGAAGGGATGCGGATCCAACGCCTTGCCATTCTGGAACGAAGTCAGGGCGCCGTTCGCTACCAGTGTGCCATTGCCGTCAGCAGGTGCACCAATGTCGATACGTAGCTTTCCGGGCAGTAGCATCGCCTCGTGCCAGATTTCACTCTTGTCTGTGCCGTCGTCGTTGTGCGTCGTGCTTTTTTGTGTGAAGGTCAGGGTTTCGTACCAATTGTTTTGGTAACGCCCATGCATCGCGCGCAAGAGCGTCTCGCCATCGCGAATTTCCTGGGCAGGGATTCCCGCAGCCAGAAGTGCGCAACCCACAGCTAGCGTCAGAACTGCTCTCCGCATCCTTCGAATTTGCATGTGCCCCTTATGATTTTCTTGTCTATCTCGTAAAACCACTCAAGCCTCGCCATTCTAAGGCGAACCTAGAATGACTCTTCTGGCATGCCCAGCGAGAAGTGGCTTCCCTTTACAAAACGCATCCGCTTGGTACGAATTGAGTACATCTCGGAGCGCTGTCGGGTAGTATGCGGCCTGCTGTACTTTCTTGCTAACCAAACCGCGTTGCGTTGTGATACACCCTCATAATCCCAACAGCACGAGGGATCCCGCCGCATGAGCGAGCTGCGGCCAAGGAGGGATTGTGAAAAGCCTGCTTCCGTCTCGTGCCGGCGCGCAAAACACTTCGTCGCGGCGGAAATTCCTGAAACAATCGACTGCCGCGGCATTTGGACTCTGCATCGTGCCGCGTTGCGTCCTCGGCGGCCCTGGCTACGTTCCACCCAGCGACAAAATCAATATAGCTTTCGTCGGCGTTGGCGCTCAGGGCCTGCGCGTGATGCTTCGTTTCTTGCGCGAACCCGATGTGCAGGGCGTTGCCGTTTGTGACGTGAACAAGTCTGGCAACAATTATCCGCAATGGGATACCCACGAGTTTTGCAAATCCGTGCGCAGCTTGATGGGAGTGGATAATGGCTGGGATTGGCTGAGCCCAGACCAGCCCATTGAATTGACACGCACGCTTCGCGCGACCGGTGGCGTCGCTGGACGAGAGCCGTGCCAAAAGATCGCCGATGCCTACAACGGCACGCAAAATCGCTCCGGGTCTTCCCGCGGCTGCGCGGCTTATCTAGATTTTCGCGAACTCCTCGAGAAGCAAAAGGATCTCGATGCGGTCGTGGTGGGCACCACCGACAACTTACACGCGGCCGTCTCTGCTGCAGCGATGAAGAAAGGCAAACACGTTTTTTGCCAGAAGCCTCTCACGCACACGATTTACGAAGCGCGGCGCATCGCCGAAATCGCGAGGGAGACTGGCGTGGCGACACAGATCGCTGTTGCCAATCAGGCGTCCGAAGACACGCGTTTACTTTGCGAATGGATTTGGGCTGGCGCCATTGGCCCCGTTCGCGAAGTGGTCAATTGGTCCAGCCGGCCCTTCTGGCCGCAAGGGTTGGAGCGCCCCAAGGACACGCAGCCCGTTCCCGACGGCCTGGATTGGAACCAATGGCTCGGCCCTGCTCCTGATCGTCCCTACAATCAGGTCTATCTGCCATTTTCGTGGCGAGGCTGGACGGACTTCGGCTGCGGCGCGCTCGGTGATATGGGTTCGTATAGTTTCGATACCATCTTCCGCGTGCTGAAGCTCGAAGCTCCGGTGAGTGTCGAAGCCAGCTCCACCGATCGCTACGACGAGACCTATCCCATGGCCTCGATCATCCATTTCGCTTTCCCCGCGCGCGGCGACATGCCTCCGGTGAAATTCACCTGGTACGACGGTGGCCTGAAGCCGGCGCTGCCGGAAGAATTGGAAAATGCGCCTGCGTTGACGGGCGACCGCGAAGCCGACAACGAAGGCCTGCTATTCATTGGCGATCGCGGCAAAATCCTCTGCCGCTTCAATGGTGCATACCCGCGACTGATTCCCGAGTCCAAAATGGCCAGCTTCCAGCCGCCGCCGAAAACCCTTCCGCGCTCGCCCGGGAACGAACGCGAATGGCTGGATGCCTGCAAGGGCGGAAAAACAAAACCCGGTGGCAATTTCGAATTTTCGGGCGTGGTTACCGAAACATTGCTCCTTGGAAATGTGGCCATTCGCCGTGGCGAGAAACTGACTTGGGATCGTGCCAGCATGAAAGTTACCAATTCCGACGAGGCTCAGAAGTTTGTTCGCCCCGACCGTAGGAACGGCTGGGAACTTTAGGAGGCATTCATGTGCCCACTATCGCGAAGAGAATTTCTAGGGGCAGCAACGACGTCCGCTGCGGCAATTGGTTTCCTGGGCGCTAATCCGTTGGAACTATCTGCGGACCCACTTGGTTTGCCCATCGGCTGTCAAACCTGGCCGGTGCGGGCATCGATCGCCAAGGATTTCCCCGGCACCATCAAGCAACTTGCTGACGCTGGTTTCCAGTCCGTCGAGCTGTGTTCGCCGTATGGCTATGAGGAGTTCGGTTTCGGCGGACTTGCGAAATATTCTCCGGCGGAGCTTCGCAAAATCTTGAGCGATGCGGGCGTTACCTGCATCAGCTCGCATTTCGGCATTGGAGAGCTGCGCAAAAACCAAGAGCGCAGCATCGGGTGGGCAAAGGATATCGGCCTCACGCAGATGCTTGTTCCCTCCCTCGACGGCCCAAAGAATCCCACGATGGACGACGTGAAGCGCGCCGCCGACGAATACAACAAAATGGCCGAACGCGCCGCGAAAGCGGGCATCCAGCAGGGCCTTCACAACGAAGAGTTTGAGCTCTCAACCGTAAACGGCAAACGGACCTACGATATTTTGTTCGAGCTTCTGGATCCGAAACTCGTCAAATTCCAGTTCCAAGTATCAACCATCGGCCAGGGTTACGACGTCGCGGAATATTTCAACAAGTATCCCGGCCGCTTCATTTCCATGCATGTGCAGGGCTGGTCGGCGGAAACCGGGAAAATTGTGCCGGTGGGACAAGACACGCTGGACTGGAAGAAAATCTTCAGTGCGGCAAAAATTGGCGGCATCAAGAACTATTTCGTCGAAATGGATCTGGAGAAAATGCGTGCCAGCGTTCCTTATCTGCATCAACTCCAAATCTGATGATCCGTCGCCTTCCCGCATCCTCATGTTGGAGAAGGCGCCCGCCTAGAAGGCGGCCGCTACACACTGTCCAATAAGCACGTCGATACCCGTCAGCGGAGTTCGCGCTGAACATCGATAGCTGTGCTCACAACCGCGGGAGACAAAAAGGGGCACATACTCAAGACCCACTGTGCGCTTGAAGTGGCTGGGATACTGCGAATCCTTGTGGCAGACGCAGGAAGTCTCTTACAATCAGGGCGCGTGAGTTCCAGTTTTACTTGCCCCATGCCATCACGCCCGAGGAAAATCATGTTTAAACAGGTAACGGTCTTAATCGCCTCTGCTGCCATCACGCTGGGCACCGTCTACACGCCTGCCGTAGCTGCCGATGCGAAGTTCAGTCCGTCGAACCCGTTTTATGCGCCAAGTTCGTTGCCGTTCCACGCGCCTCCCTACGACAAAATCAAGGATGAGGACTATCAGCCGGCCATCGAAGCGGGCATGGACGAAGAGCTCGCTGAGGTGCAGGCGATAGCGGACAATCCGGCTACGCCGAACTTCGAAAATACCCTTGTTCCCATGGAGAAGAGCGGACGACTCTTGCAACGAACCATGGCCGCTTTCCGCGGGGTCACCGGCGCGAACACCAATCCGCTTTTGCAGAAAGTGCGGACTGAAGAGGCCCCGAAGCTCGCGGCGCATCACGATGACATCTTCTTGAACGCAAGACTTTTTGCGCGAGTCGCTGCTATTTACGAGCAGCGCGATTCGCTGAAGCTCGATCCGGAATCGCTGCGGCTGCTCGATGTCACTTACGACGGCTTCGTCCGCTCTGGCGCAAAGCTCTCGGAGACCGACAAAACCGAGCTGAAGAAGCTGAACGAAGATATCTCCAAGCTTTCGAACGCCTTCTCGACAAAGCTGCTGGCCGCCACAAAGGACGGCGCCTATGTGACTACAGACAAGGGTGCGCTTGCAGGCCTAAGCGACGCGCGGATCGCGGCCGCGGCACAGGCTGCGCGGAACCGGAAGCAGGAAGGCTACGTGCTCCCTCTGCAAAACACCACGCAGCAACCGGACCTTGGTTCGCTTAGCGTGCGTGCAACCCGGGAAGCCCTCTTTGAGAAATCCTGGAACCGCACCGAGCGAGGAGATGCCAACGATACGCGCGACGACATCGCCCGTCTGGCACAACTTCGTGCGCGACGGGCACAACTACTTGGCTATCCCAACCACGCCGCCTGGAAGCTGGGAGATCAGATGGCGAAAACACCAGAGGCAGCCTTGAAGTTCATGGACGCCCTGGTGCAAGGCGCGACAGCCAAAGCGGCGAACGAAGCAAAGGATATTCAAGACATGATCGACGCTCAGAAGGGCGGTTTCACTCTGCAACCCTGGGACTGGGACTTCTACGCCGAACAGGTGCGCAAGGCCAAGTACGATCTGGACGAAGCGGAGGTCAAGCCGTACTTCGAGCTTAACAATGTTCTGGAAAACGGCGTGTTCTATGCCGCCAATCAACTCTATGGGATCACATTCAAAGAACGCAAGGACATCCCGGTTTATCAGGCGGAGGTACGAGTGTTCGAGGTGTCGGACACCGAAGGCAAACCGCTGGCGCTTTTCTATTGCGACTATTTCAAGCGCGATAACAAGGACGGCGGCGCCTGGATGGGAAGCTTCGTCCCCGAGTCTAGGCTTCTAGGCACGCTGCCGGTGGTATACAACGTCGCGAATCTGCCGAAGCCCGCGCCGGGCGAGCCGGCGCTCATCAGCTTTACGGACGTGACCACCATGTTCCACGAATTTGGCCATGCTCTGAACGGCATGTTCGCGAACACCGAGTATCCGAGTCTGTCGGGCACCGGAACAGCGCGAGACTTCGTGGAGTTTCCTTCACAATTCAACGAGCATTGGGCTCTCTATCCCAGCGTCTTTGCGCACTACGCCAGGCATTACAAGACTGGCGCGCCCATGCCGCCCGATCTGGTGACCAAGATCAAGAAAGCCGCGAACTTCAACCAGGGATACAAACTCACCGAGTTGGTCGCGGCGGCCGAGCTCGACATGCAGTGGCACACGCTGCCACCCGGTACCGTCTTGCAGCAGCCGGATGTGTTCGAGAAACAGGCGCTGGAAAAAACGCATCTGCTGCTCAGCACCGTGCCGCCCCGCTACCGCTCCAGCTATTTCAGCCACATTTGGGCTAGCGGCTACTCTGCCGGCTACTACGCCTATCTGTGGTCGGAGATGCTCGATGACGACGCGTACCAATGGTTTGAAGATAACGGCGGTCTGACGCGAGAGAATGGCAACCGCTTCCGCCAGATGGTGCTCTCACGCGGCAATACTGAGGATCTAGCGAACATGTATGCAGCCTGGCGCGGCAAAGGCCCCAGCGTCGAGCCGATGTTGAGATACCGCGGCTTGCAGACTGGTCCGATGTAATATTTTTCTGAAGGGCCGTAGCAGCATCAAATTGCGAGCCAAAACAATCATTGACGTGTTAATGGCCGGGATCTTCTGCGCCTGTGTCGCCACCTTGACTTCGACACTATGGGTAGTTTTGTTCTTGGTTGTTCCGGCTCATGCGGTCCATGGCTTTAAAGGGTTTCTCAGCGATGCCTTGGCGATCTTCTTCTTTGCGCTCGTCCCTGCTTGTCTGTTTGGTTTCGTGTGTGGCGTCATTAGCCGCTTGTATCTCCTGGTCCGGTCAGCGCATATTGCGACTACGGTTCGCCTGATTTCAGAATGCGGCATTATTGGTGTTCTGTTTAGTTTGTGCTTCTCTTTGTTTCTCCGGCTCCTTGGGTGGGGACCCGTGGAGTGGACCAATTTGAAGGGAATACTGTTCACTGTCAGTGTGGGTTGTCCCGTGTCTATCCTGTACGCGATTTTCTATCGAAGGGATTTGCTTCGTCGAAGCTCATCCTCTCCAGCCCCAACTAACTAGGCTCACGGTTGAGCATTGCTGTAGTTGGGCGACTGACCTCGCTCAGTTGATGCAAACAGGCGATTACGCTCACAATCCCTCGGAAAATTGTGAAACAAGGCGCGTCCTCAGGTCATGGAGCCCGGTAGGTCGCCTAATCGGACGTTGAGGATCGGGCATTTTCAATTCTCCGGTAAGCGCGTCATGTGAATTATTGCCGGGTTCGCTGTTAATCAGGGGTCCGGACTCCGGCGCGACAAAATCTCTTCACAGTTTGGCTAGCTCTTCGAGCAGTCGTGCGTGAAACCAGGTATCGAGGACAAACAATCCTCTCTTGCTCACGAGGAGATAATCCGGATTGGGCTGGTAGGAATCTTTGACTATCTGACCTCCCTCCACCTGAAACATTCCGAAAACATCTTCAGACTCTTGCTGACCTCCTGGGGTCGTTGCGCGAGCGTCGATTAAGAACAGAGAGCCACGGCCTATTTGAAGGGCCTCATTCATCAGGCTTGGAGCAATCGGGCCGTGCGTGGCTATCACTTTGTGCAGAAATAGGACAAACGAAGCATTCTGCTTTAGGGTCGCTTGGCTTATGTCGACTACGTTCGAGGGCAGAGTCCCGATGATCGCTTTCTCTGGTATTCCCCGAGCGACGACGTCAGCGGGTGAAGTAAAAGAAAGGACGTTAAAGCGCCCCTGGGGGGTCTGGATCGAAAATATATTGGGTCCGTGAGCGTGCACAAAATCCAGTCTGAATGAACGACCATGTGGAAACAAGGTCAAAAGTCAGGAACCACTCAGATGTTGGCGGCCACGTGGATGTATAGCCGTGCCAGCTCAGATGGGACTCTGAGATTCGTTTTGGCCCTGCCTATTACAGTGCTGCAGTTTATGGTGCCGACGGCAAATGTCTCTTTGACTTCGGAGACCGTCGCTTCTTTTCTTGCTCCGGGTACGGGCGGGATTCTTCCAAAGCTACGGGCCCCTGGAGTCCAACTTCGAATCTCTTGGCCTTGCCCGAGCTTCTGAGCAAGCACCCGGGACTTGGTGTCAAAATTGCCCGAATTGCCTTCTTTGACGTTTCACGGCAGGCCCAGGTCGCCGCCTGGGATTTCGAGTCCCTTGTCACACCTAAAATGTGGAGTCTCGACGGGCACTTCTATCTGTTCCGTGACGTTTTCGGAATCTTTCTATTTTCGATCGATGAGCGCAAGCTATTCTCGATTTCCGAGTCGAAGAGCCAGCATTGCTTTCTCTTGGATCGATCAGTTTGTGTCATTGAAAAAACAGACAAAGTCTCCATCCTTGATGCTTCCGGAGGTCTCTTGCTCGCAGGGCACATTCCTGACGATCGCGGGACCGTTCGGCGTGCAATGTTTGATGAGAAGCACAACTCCGTCTGGGTCCTTACGAAACTCAAGGAGGAATTCGATGCCGCAGAGTCCTGCTACCGCGTCAGGCTCCTGCTGGCAGACTGAAACCATTCGCAAGGGTTTTGTGGACAAGGCTGCGGGAGTACCCCGCACGAAGGTTCAGCGTTTTAGTCCTCAGCATTTGACTCTCAGCCGAGTCTGAGCGCGATGCTAAAAGTCGCCACCGAAGTGATTAACGCAGGGCTCGAGGCAGAGCGACGAACAAGGCTTCAAGAAATATCCAAAATGAAGTTGCAGATGGGCCGCGAAGCTCGCCGACAATGGCAGTTGCAGCAGGGGTTCACTGCAGGCCGAACCAAGTGACGAATAGCAAGAAGCCCGCAATGATGAGTGCGCAAACGATGTTGAATCCAATGTCTTCACGCGTGATCCGTTTCTTGTTGAACCATTTATACGAGCAGAGACACACGAAGACCACGCCGAATACAGCGAAGAAAAGGTTGGCAGGGCGGACGTGGTAAATTGGTTGATTCATGACGAATGGAGTTCGCGCAAGATCGTTACGCCAGCAACTCCTATGATGAGGCCTTCCAACAGACCCAAGATGATAGGCGTTTGCTCGAAATTATTCCGGCGCCGGTTCCCAAGCACGGTGGGATTCACGCGGTAAATTCTACTACATCAGATTTGGGTTTGGACGAACGTAATCATCCATCGTTCGGTGGTATGGTGGTTGTGGAGCGGGATGGTTGACGTTTTCAGCGTTTTGGTGCGACTAGCAATCTGCAAGTCCATCATCAACAGCCACGGAGCCGCCTCGGGCATGAATGCGCCGAGAATCTGATCACGCTTTGCGTCAGCTGCCATGAACACCAGCGCAAGAGAAAATTCTGACTATATTGCTCTGCTGCGTGAGACTTAGAACTCGGACGCTCGCGCCCACGTTAAGAGAGAGCATCGGTCAAGATCGCCGGAAAAAGATCGCGCTGAAATGAATGGTCTTATCATCAGTTGCACACCCACACGCCGTGAAGACCTTTGGCAAAGGCACCTGTGCCGCTCCGGGCACACGGATTAGTCATGGTGCAGTCGGAACAGTAGATGATCATGCCGTTGGTCGGGGTGCCTAAAGAGGAAAAAGGTCTTGGTTCCAAAAACATCTGCGGTGCGTAGAGGCCAGTGGAATTGAACATCGTAGGACCGCCTCCTGCTCCCGTTGGCAGTGATCCTCCACATGAACCAAGGCTGCCTTTTCCGTCCCAGATGTAAGATGTCCAGGAACCTGGCATGTACGCATACGGTGCAGAACAATTATTGGTTGGCGGAAGAGGCCCCGTTCCATTTACTGCTACATAGTAATACTGTGCACCAACAACCGAAGTCCAATTGATCGAAATAGTATGATTCCCACTTGTGGCCACGCAGTTGGTGCTGGCTGGTCCAAAAGCGCCCACTCCGCCGTTCCAAAATACCGGAGCAACCCTGAAATTATATGTGCCTAGTCTCACAGAACCGCCAGAACTCACCTTGCATGTAGGAGCGTCCGTTGGAGAGCTGCCGGTGAACAGCGAATAGGGGCTGCCAAGAACTACCGTAGCGTCAAAAACTGCGGAAGATACGGGGACCATGGCTCCTGTGGGCTGACGGTTGAATACTCCGTCTACGGGCGTGGTGGCTCCACCATTGTATTGAATGTTGCTATTAATGCCCGTGGTGATTGCACCAGACGAAGCCGAAACCCCAGAAAACGGATTCCCCGTGAAAAAGTTATGTCCACCTTGTGTGCTCGTGGTCCCTAAGACGGAGAGGCCGGTAAAATAATACCGAGTAAAGTTGGCGACCATTGCAGTCGGAAAGTCCGCTGGCGTGAATCCTTCTATTTCCAGATTTCCAGTGCCAGAAGAGCCAGCGTTTGTGTACTGCAAAACCGGGACTGTGCTGTTCTGCGTCTGGATGTCTTTCACGTAGCCGTAGGAAACTCCGCCCTTCGCTTCTGTGTAGTCCTGCAGGAAAGCCCCGCGGTATAGAAACCAAGAGTGTTCAATTGTCCAATTTCCAGTCGGGGTGCCATCCGATCGCGTAAGGAACGCCACAGAGGGAAGTGGCGAATAGCCGATGAAGGATTCGCTTGTACCCCCCGCTGCGCTCGTGGTGAATAAGTCTTTGTTAAAACGGTAGCTGAAGCCGCCAGACTGAAATACGGCTAGCATTCCAATGTAATCGTTGTTCAATCCCTCGCCACCAGAAAAGATGACGTAATCGAAGCTGTCGTTAACGGTTCCGGGAGCATAGAAGGTCAGATAACCGTTCTGCACGTTGCTGACCAGTGCCACGTATTGAAACAGGTCTGAATTGCCGAACGTTGCAATCAGCGGGTACGCCGTACCTGAAATCTGGGGGGTACCGCTCCAGGCGAAAGCCGTCCCTGGGGGAGCAGTCAAGCCTGTCACTGTAGCACCGTCGCTGAATTCCAAAGTGTCGTTGACGGTGATGTTACTCATCAAGTTCAACTTAAAGTTGATCACCGCAGGGTCGAGCTGCGTATAGGAATTTATCGTGAGGGGAAAAGAGACCTGAACTGGCGCGTATCCGCGAGCAGCAGAAATCGCAGCTCGGAGCGCTGGCCCGTCATCTGACTTGGCTGTCGCTCCGCGCAACGAAGCACCCGCGTTAGTTGCGAGTTTGAGCAAGGTCGTGCCGCCCCCGGAAACGATCTTAGTGGTCAGGTGATCGTTGCCGCCAACTGAGGGGGCCGTGGTTGGAATGAATGCCGGGAACGTTTGATTATCGTTCATCGGCGAACCGAAGTCGTTGTAGAAATTGTTCAGCGTTTGACCGAGCAGAGTGAAAGCTCCACCTGTGCGCCCGTAGATGTAATACTTCCAGGCACCCATCACGGCAGGCCAAGTGATGTGGTTGGCGTGGTAGGCGCAGAGGGTGCCGCCAGTCGCAGAGGACGTAGCTCCAGTGCGGGTGTCCAGGCTAGACAAAAAGGTGAAGTGCGTCGAATCCACTATAGACTGAACAATCCAATAGCCCTCGAACGTCGGGTCCGTGGAACTGAAATAGTTGATGAGGATCAGCTCACCGGCTACCAAACCGTGGGCCGGGCTAGTTGTCACCGTGACAACATTGTTAGAGCGCGCCAGACCCGAAATGTTGACGGTTAGCCTTCCAAGGCTCGTACCGGCGCTGGTTGATCCGGGAGCGGACGCCGCCGTATAGCAGCCAAATTTGTCGGCAGCAACGATCTTGTACGCATAGGTCGAGCTTCCGGGACGGCCCGGTAAGGTATTGAGACCACCTGAATCTACTGAAGGTGTAAGCGTGGGGCCAGATGGGGCGGAAAGACCGCAAGGAGAGCCAGCGTTGAAGATCGTGATATACCGGCCATTCTGAAAATTCTGAGCACTTTGCAGGACCGCCGTTGGCTGGCCGGAAATCGTACTGGCAGTTGTGGTAGAAGGAACCAGAGCCTGGCCATACGCAAACGTATCAATCGGGGGCAACCGCTGCGCTCCGGCAGAACTGACCAGCAAAAGAGCGAGAACGGCCATGCGCTTCATTACGTTTTCCCCTCTCAGAAAATCATTCGACCTTCGACGGCCGATAGTTTAGTGACAGTGTGCATCAAAACGCTGTAAGCGACCTTGAAAATGTCATAAAACGCCAGCAAAGGGCTGTTGCAAATTATGATTAGAAACAGAGGGGGGAGTGTGCGGTTGAACCCATGGTTTTGCGAAATTGAAATTGCCGTTTGGCTATGTTGCCGTCCGGACGGTAGCTACAAGTTCTACTCTTTTGGATTTGGCGTGTTTTGGTCGTTTAATGCCACTCTTAGCGAAAACCAGTCACGGCTGATAGCTTAAACGTTTTACATAACTGTCGTATTATCAGTAATTGGCCAACAATAACCCAAGCATGGAAATTCTAGTCGTAGGTAAGAAGTTGCCCGTCCCTTCAACTCACTCGGAGCTCGAATGCTGATGTCTAGAACCCTTCTGCGCCTAGCCCCACCTCCTTACTTTTTTCAACCCCTTCAAGTCTTAAAGAGATTGAGGCTTGAATACCTCTGGCGTTCTAAGCGGGAAATTGTTGTAACACTTCCCTGGGGTTTGCCGATCAAAATCAATCCACATGAGGCTATCGGATATAACATTGCCTGCCATGGATTGTACGAATTTGGAGTTACCGAGACACTCTGGAGGCTGACCGAACCTGGAGAATTGGCGATCGACGCCGGAGCAAACATAGGTTATACGGCTAGTATTCTCGGCATCAGAGTGGGTCCCAGGGGAAGAATCATCTGCTTCGAGCCACATCCTCAGGTGTTTGAATCTCTGAGGGAGAACGTGGAGATTTGGAAGAAAGATCACAGGTGTGGCTCGTTTGCTCTGCACCAAGCCGCTCTAGGCATTGAGAGCGGGCATGCTTTGCTTCATACAAATGACTGGTTTCAGACCAATCGAGGTTCAGCTTGGATTTCGAACACAGCAGGATCCTCTCCACATCTCTCGGTAATCGAGGTATTGATTCGAAATTTGGACAGCCTTCTCGATGAGGACGAAACTATAGGCGTTTTGAAGCTGGACGTGCAAGGAAGTGAACTGGCCGTTCTCCAGGGCATGACGCGGTTTCTCGAACGGAAAGCCGTGCGCGACATTGTTTTTGAGGAGGAGGCACTCTTCCCTGCTTCTACTCACAAATATCTGAAGTCAATGGGATATTCCATTTTTGGACTTCAAGAGCAATTTACTGGAGTGCGTTGTCTTCCTGATGCCCAACCAAGATTCGATCCGGTTATCGGACCAGTGCCAAATTATCTTGCGACAATAAATCCAGACCGCGCCAAGGCCCTGCTCGGTCCCGCGATGTGGCGATCGTTCGGACCTGGAAGATTCTTTGCGAACAGTTATTTGGCGACACGTTGAACTACAGTGCAACAATTGGCTCTCATGGTGCCAACGAAAGCCCCGCTAAGTGCCGTTGTGTAACTAGGTAGAGAAAAGAGGAGTGGGGTGACTGGCTATTCTTTAGAAAGCTCGGTCACCTTCTCCTGTTTTGTCAACGATCCGTTGCAGAAATGCTTCTGCGCGCCAAGCGCAGAACTTCTGATAAAGGGTGCGCAAGATGGGAAAGTCCTGGAACGGACTTGCTCGTTTGGCGTAATGCCTCTTTCCGAATGAACTAGACTCGGTAATAATCATCAGGCACGGCATAGAGCCAAGCTATGAGAATTGCCTCTGATTTGTCATTACGTCAGTTACCGAGAGGTCCGCTACTCACCATCGGAACCTACGTCGTGGGCGCCTTCGCCGCCTACGAAGTCGCTCAATACGTGATCAGAGATGATTTCGCAGGCCTGGCCTATGTGGGCATGGCAGTGGTTGGGGGCGCGATTGTCATCGGGATTCTCAACAACTGGCGCAACGGGGTGTACTTTTTCCTGACCTGGCTTCTGTTTGAGGACTTTGCACGGAAATTCCTTGGCAACAATATGGCGATCTATTTTGCCAAGGATTTTCTGGCGCTTGTAGTATTCATCTCTTTCTTGGCGGCCCTCCGGCGAAAGGAAGTAACTTCCTTCCGCCCTCCTTTCCTCGGACCAGTGCTCATCTTTGTGTGGTTCGGCGTCCTCCAAATATTCAATCCCGCCTCCACAAGTATTTGGTACGGTCTCATGGGATTCAAAATCTTCTTCTACTACTTTCCGATGGTCTTCCTAGGCTATGCCCTTATCAATTCCGAGGCTCAACTGCGCCGTTTTTTTACGGCAAACATAGCTCTCGCTCTCATAATTATTTCACTCGGCATCGCTCAGTCCATTCTTGGTCCGTCTTTTTTGAACCCCGCGCAACCTGCGGAAGACCTCCTAATGCTAAGCACTCTCTATCGCGTTTCTTTGACCGGCACTGTTATGGCTTACCGGCCCACTTCCGTGTTTGTCAGCACCGGTCGCTACGCGGATTTTATAATCGTGGCCTGGCTACTAGTCCTTGGGTATAGCGGCTACCTCCTTCTCCGCCAGAAGCGAGGCAGAGCGCTTGCCTTTATAGCCATCGCGGTTACCGCCCCCGGAGCATTCTTAACCGCATCCAGGGGTTCATTCATGTGGGCGATAATCAATGCTTTGGCAACCAGCCTTGCCTTCATCTGGGGTGCCCCCTGGCGAGAGTATGAGACTCTGCGCGTATTTCGCGCCATTCAGCGAGCCGCGCTAGGCATTGGGCTAGGCATTGTTTTGCTTTTTTTTGCATATCCTGACGCTCTCTTTTCGCGGCTAACTCTTTACCAAGAAGCACTCACACCCAACAGCGGGACAAGCGAATTGACACACCGTGGTTGGGACTACCCCATTCAGAATTTTCTCGGCGCTTTCGGCTACGACCGGTGGCTCTATGGCTATGGCATCGGAACCACTGCGCTCGGTGGGCAATATGTCGCACGCTTTTTCAACGCAAAGCCACCCGTCACAGGAGTCGAGAGTGGATTTGGAACCCTTGTCGTCGAGATGGGGATCGGCGGCCTCGTTCTCTGGATCACTATGGGCCTTGCGATTTTGTTCTCCGCGTGGAAGGTAGTCAAGAAACTAAAAGGCTCTCCTTGGTTTCCGCTTGCTTTTGTCATCTTCTGGTATGCTTTTTTCCTGCTTTTTCCTGCCACTTTTGGCGGCATTCAGCCATATGAGGATTTTCTGTTGAATGCCTATTTTTGGCTTTTGCTTGGAGTATTGTTCCGACTTCCCACTATCGCGCTCTCGGCACAGTTTGCTGCTAATGCCCCGCCCTCTAAACCTTGGCGCAGCTGGATTCGCTGAGTTGCGACTTGCCGCCGTTTCACCCTTTCTCGACCGCCGCCGCTTGGACCGTGTTCTCGCTGTGTCCCTCAAGCATCTTCGAGTATCTGGATCTTGTCGTTCCATATTCCGGAGCAATCGCGAGGCACCTTGAGGTCACACTTGGTGTACCCTTTCACGAATGAATAATTCTGACACACGCAGACTGGCGTGGGCTTTGGCACTCGGGACCGGTCTCGTTTACCTTGCGTTTCTTCCTCCAGGTATTTATTCCATCGACGGGAACTCCATCTTGGCGGTCGCTGAGTCCATCGTCACTCGGCACAATCTGACTGTACCGGTTGGACTTGGCTTTCCCGGGCGCAACGGCCAAATCTATTCTTCCTGGTATCCGTTGCAATCGCTGCTCGCGGTCCCCTTCGTCATGACCGCCTCCTTGGCATCTCGGTTGTTGCACATACCCTTGCATTTTGTTGCCGCCGCATTCGCCGGGGTCTTGCCCGCTTTTTTTACTGCAGCAACGGTCGCGTTGGTTGCGCTGATCTCCCTTCAGCTCGGGAGCACTATACAAGGCGCTCGCCGGGCTTCGCTCTGTTTTGCAGCAGGCACCATCGCCATGGTGTATGCGCGGACCTTTTACGCTGATCCCTTACTTTCCTTGTTGGTTGCTGCCGGTATCTATCTAGTTTTTGTCCGCTCGAACCACACGATTCTGCTGGCTAGCTTAGTTGGGCTGCTGGCAGTGCTGGCAAAACCCACCGGCATTTTTCTTGCTCCCGCGCTTTCGGCGTATCTTCTTTTGAAGAAAACGCCAGCGCGCCTCGCTTTGACACCGGCATTTGGCGGCGGCTTGGGCCTGCTTCTCTACCTCCTCTATAATTACTTGCGTTTCGCAAATCCATTCACCTTCGGCCAGCCTTGGATCTTCTCTTTCTCCGCGCTCCCGGAGGGTATCGCTGGTTTGCTCTTTAGTCCCGGACGTGGAATCATCTGGTATTCCCCGGCCGTGCTTTTAGCGATCCCGGCATTCCGCAAAGCCTGGAAAACAAAGCCGATCGAGGCGCTCTTGGTCGTTGGACTTTTTCTCTGTTTCCTAGGGTTGCATGCGCTCTATGAAAACTGGAACGGCGGTTGGTCCTGGGGACCGCGGTATCTCCTCCCCGCTCTGCCGGGATTGATGGCCCTAACGGGCCTGCTTGAGGGAAAAGCGGCAAAGGCTCTTCTCTATCTGTCGTTTCTGGGATTCATTGTAAATGCGCCGACACTTGTATCTTTTTACGAGCGCTATTACGCGGAAGCTAACGAGCGGGGAATCTCCGATAGCCAGTTATGCTGGTCTCCGGCTCGCGCACCGTTGCTTCACGGCTGGGGTGCTGCCTCTCGTGAAATCACTGACGCGAGGAACCAGGATGTACGCGAACTCTTCCACCAAAGGAGCACTCCCAGCGGGACAATCGAATCATCTCGCGCCCTGCGCATCGTCGCTGTGTGGTGGTGGGTGCTCCCCATCGTTCACATACCGCGGTCTGTTGGCGTCGGGTGTTCGATTGCGATGGTGCTATGCGGGTGTTGGCTCTTGCTCCCGGTGAGATTCGATTCCTCCCCAATAGTTGGGCAGGGTCTAACCAGGCCTAAATTTCCAGTATTCGGTAATAGGTGAAATGACTTTCATTCATTGCGTCACACTTGGATGAATTCCATTGGATGCGGGATGCGGTGGAGAAAATCCACTACACCAATAAAGGGCCGGACCTAAATGCTCAGCCTTTGGACATTGGATGTTTTCTTTACCTGGGCTGTGGTCGCCGTCATTTTCATCGGCATCGGCTCACTTCTGCTCTCGCGATTCACCAATAACTTCTTCCCGGTGGACGCGTTCTGGATGGGGCTCGCGGGTTCTGTGGCGCTTCTCCAAATTTGGAATCTCGTCCTTTCCATAACCGCGTACATTACGGTCTTTCTCTTTTGCGCCAGCATTTTAGGGCTCGCTCTAAACCGCTCCTCACTGCTGACGAGTTGGCACGCCATCTGGCAACGCTCTCGCTGGCTGCTTCTGCTTGGCATTGCATTTACACTCCTACTCGCTCTTCGCTCGTGTGCCCCCTGTGAACACTACGACACCGGCCTGTACGGCGCCCCGGCTGTCCGCTGGATCCAGACGTACCCAGTAGTTCCGGGCTTGGCGAACCTTCATGGAAGATTCGGCTTCAATAGCTCCGTCTTTCTTTGCATTGCCGCGCTGGGGCAAGGACCATGGAAGGAATTAGAGTTTCACTTGTTCACTGGCTTTATGCTCTCCGCATTGTGGGCAACTCTGTTGCCTGCCTGCGCCCGTGTCGTCCGCCGGGTATCAACCTCTCTAGCAGATTGGTTTTATATCATCCTCGCAATCCCCGTTCTTTTCTGGACCGTGCGCGCTCGTATCGCCGGCACTCAAACCGATGAGCCCGCCACTGTTGTCTGCCTCATAGCAACAGGTATTCTCTTCGAACACCTATGTCAGGAAGATGAAAGTGACCCCCGCAAAACTAACGCTTTCCGGCTCATTGTGGCCACGACTTTGTTTTCCTTGGCCGTGGCATTCAAACTCTCCACCATCGTTTTTGCCGTGCTCGCTTGGTGCCTCGCCTTTCGCGGGATTTGGCTGCTCGGCCGGTCCGCACGCCAACGCACCAAGTACATATTCGCTGCGCTCGCCCTATCAACTCTGATCCTCGTTCCATGGTGCGCACGCGGAATCATTTTGAGCGGGTATCCCTTTTACCCAGCCACCGTTTTTGCACAGCCCGTGGCCTGGAAGATTCCCCTCTCCGCCGCGAGGTGGTATGCCCTCGGCGTTAGATCCTGGGGACGCATCCCCGACACGCCTTTTCGTGACACGCAAGGTCTCCACTGGCTCGGTGTCTGGCTGAATCGGGCACTTCGAAACCGGCCAGCGTTCCAAGTGCCGCTGGCAATCTCTATTGCCGGTCTGGTCGTGTCGCTGACTCTTCGCTTCCGCGGAAAACCACATCCCGCCCGTCCTTGGCTTTCGCTCTTGTTTCCTTCTATCGCCGGCATCATTTTTTGGTTCGCAGCTTCCCCCGATCTCCGATTCGCTCAGTTCGCCATTTGGACTGCTGCCGCAACCCTGGGGGCTTGGGGTATTGTGTCCCTGGACCTCCAGCGCCAGCGCTCGTCCGCCAACCTCGTGCTAGCTGCGCTCGTCTTTTCCTCAATCTGGTGTCTGATCTCGTTCGGCTGGAAGGAACCGCTACTAGCCCTTCGTGGGGTCCAGCGACCGGCGCCTCTCCCCAACCCTGCACTCATCCTCCGACACACGGTCTCGGGTCTCGCCGTCTACGTCCCCGCTCAGGGCGATCAGTGTTGGGACGCTCCCTTGCCATGCACTGCCTACTTCGACGAATCCCTTCGCCTTCGCAACGCCTCCTCCCTCCGCTGGGGTTTCACCTCTGAAGGCCGCGCCGCCGAATTTCAAGTTTTCTGATCGCTTAGTCGACCTTGATCGGCGCGGCAGTCGTCCCGCCATTGCTGTATTCTGCGGCTTTCGCTTCAAAGCCGCCTTCTCTTTGAGGATCGATTCCAAAACCACGCGCGATACGTCCATTAGGATAGTAAGCGTCGGGTTGAAGCCGTCTGGACGAACTGAGAATAAATAAGGATGCTGTCCGTTGTGGGCACATCGATAAGTGTCCACGAGGGATAAGTGGACACTTCGGAGCAGGTGGCGATTGAGACTGCAAGCCGCGCAAAGAGACGGCGGAGATCAGTCGAAGAAAAGCGGCGAATCGTCGAAGAGACGCTAGAAGCTGGTGCCTCGGTGGCGCGAGTAGCACGGCGCCATGCGGTGAACGCCAACCAGGTATTTTATTGGCGCAAGAAGTATCGCGAAGGACGGCTGGGTAAGAAGCAGTCCAGCAAACTCCTGCCTGTAACGTTGTCAGACATCTCATGGAGTAAATCCGGGCGAGCTAGTTGCGCGTCTTTGCCATTCGCTGTTGGGTCGATGGAGATCAAGCTCGCCAAAGGGACTCTTCGAGTAGCGGGGAACATCGACGTGGTGGCGCTGCGTACAGCGATCGAGTGTTTGGTCGGATGATCGGGCTGCCAGCGGGAACGCGGATCTGGATCGCCGCAGGAGTGACGGATCTGCGGCGTGGATTTACGGGCCTGAGTGGCATGGTGCAAACGGCGCTTAAAGAAAATCCTTTCTCTGGGCATGTGTTTGTGTTTCGTGGACGGCGAGGAGATTTGATCAAGATGTTGTGGTGGGACGGCGATGGACTGTGCCTTTTCGCGAAAAGACTTGAGCGAGGAAGATTCCTCTGGCCGCAAGCGACCAGCGGAACGGTCGCGCTGACGCCCGCACAATTATCTATGCTGCTTGAAGGAATCGATTGGCGGCGTCCAGTGCGCAGCTACGACCCGCAGATGGCGGTGTAAAATGAATTTATTCAGAATTGATTTGCCACGGAATTTGTTCGTGGCATACTGCGCGCATGACTGCTGCGCGCGCGACGCTTCCTGATCTCGACGCACTTGATCCCAAAGAACTAAAAGCACTCATCGTTTCGCAACACGAACTGATCGTGTCGCGCGACAGCGAAATCGAACAGCTGAAGCTGCTGATCGCCAAGCTGCGTCGCATGCAATTTGGACGTTCCTCGGAGAAGCTCGATCGGCAGATCGAGCAGCTGGAGCTGCGGCTCGAAGCATTGCAGCAGAACGATGCGGAGAAAGTTGCTGCTCTACCAGCAGCAATCGCGAATGCGGAGCCGGCTGCGCGCCCGGCGCGGCGGCCATTGCCAGCGCACCTGCCAAGGGAAGTGCGAACCTATCTACCAAAACAAGAAGCTTGCCCTGACTGTGGTGGCGAGCTGAAGCAACTCGGCGAAGATGTTTCGGAGATGCTGGAAATCGAATCGATTCGCTTCAAAGTGATCCGCCAGGTTCGTCCCAAGTTGGCTTGTGCCTGTTGCGATCGGATCCTGCAGGCGGAAGCCCCGAGCCGGCCGATCGCACGAGGTGTAGCAGGACCCGGACTTCTGGCGCATGTTCTCGTATCGAAATTTGGCGATCATTTGCCGTTGTACCGTCAATCGGAGATTTACGCTCGGCAAGGAGTGGAGCTGGATCGCTCGACACTAGCGGACTGGGTGTGCGGAACAAGCCAGCTGTTCGAACCGTTGGTGGAAGCACTGCGGCGTCACGTGATGGCAGCACAGAAACTGCACGCCGATGACACACCAGTTCCAGTGTTGGCGCCTGGAAATGGAAAAACCAAAACCGGACGACTGTGGACCTACGTGCGAGACGATCGGCCAGCAGGAGACGAGATACCTCCGGCCGTGTGGTTCGCCTACTCACCGGATCGCAAGGGGGAACACCCGCAGACACACCTGAGCAAGTTTCGGGGCACACTGCAGGCAGATGCTTACGCCGGGTTCGAACAGATCTACGAAACAGGGCGCATTCAGGAAGCAGCCTGCTGGGCGCATGTGCGCCGGAAGTTTTACGATCTGCACGTCGCTCACAAATCTCCCGTCGCGGTGGAAGCGCTAGAACGCATCGGTGCACTTTATGCGGTCGAGAGCGACATCAACGGACGATCGCCTGAAGAACGTCGCGAGATCCGCAACACACGCAGTCTGCCGTTGCTCAGATCACTGAAACAATGGCTGGAAGAGACGTTGGTCAAGCTCTCGAAAAAATCGGATACAGCAATCGCAGTTCGTTACGCACTCGGAAGATGGGAAGCGTTGATGCGCTACTGCGACGATGGTCACTTGGAGATCGACAACAACGCCGCGGAGCGGGCGTTGCGCGCAGTGGCTCTGGGTAGAAAGAACTACCTCTTTGCCGGATCGGACCGAGGTGGAGAAAGTGCTGCAGCGATCTACAGCCTGATCGGAACAGCCAAACTGAACAGGATCGATCCTGAAAGTTATCTGCGCAACGTGTTGTCGCGCATCGCGGAGCATCCGATCAACCGCATCGAAGAACTGCTTCCATGGAATCTCTCTGCGGAATCCTGAAGGTTCATCCCGCGCCGCATAACCCATTAGACTTAACTTGTCCAGCTACCGGGAGCTAGTGGTGACGCGTCCCTTCGACTTTTCGTCCGAGGCAGCCACGCACTCCCAATTCTCATTTACTTTGCGGAATCCAAATAGAACAGTTTCATCTCCAGGAGACCACCGCGTGTGAACTGCGGCCTGGTTGTGGCGAGCGGTACGCGAGGGGAGAGCAACCCGAAAAAGCTTCAGCTTCTTCCCAGGCAATTTCGATAGCGGTATCCATTGTCGGTCTCGGTATACCAGAATTAGTGACCAGTCCAATTCGGGAAGAGATTCTCGGTACCCGTCGGGGTATGCAAAGCCGCCCGCCGCTGTCCACCGAGTTTGATGAGGCCTTACCCAGTGGGAACAAGCACCCAAGACAATGGCCCAATCTCTGTTCGTCGATGCCTCGGTATATCGCCGGATAAATTCTTCCGCCAGAACTGACAGTGCCGCTTGCCAGAAGTCCCGGTCGTCATCCGCTCCTAGTTTGGCCTTCACAACTTCAAAGGGAATGATTGGTTGTTCGAGTTTTTTCATGGGCGAATTACAACAGGAGTATGGAGTATGACACGTTAGAGCGGAAGCCAAACAAAACGTCGCGGATCTAAAATCAGCACCTTGTTAACGTCAGCGCCGAGATATCACCTTGCCGGTCCACGCCGGACGCTTACTTAGGATAGTGATTCTTGAATTTCTCTGAGTTGGAGACGAGGTAACGCAAACTTACGAACGGCCGAGCGCGGAATGGAGGGATCGCTTGACTGCCAGCCGCCATTCGTCGAGACGATGAAAGTTTCGATAACCGACAAAGAGCGATCCGAATGCGTTCGCATAGTGCACTGCCGAGTGACGCCAAGTCATCTGCGATCCAAAATACCAAGACTGCTCTAGTAGGTGGCGGAAAAATCGCAACCGTCCTGGCGGCGATAATGCAAATTCGGCGGCTCTGCTCGAAATTGTCCATTGCATTAAGAATGCCCGGAGATCAGGACGGCTTATGTCAAAACCGTTCTTCTCGAGCCATTGCCGGACTCCTTCACTAATTGCCCGAGTTGCGATCACGCGCCGCTGCAGCCGGGCCTTGGTAGCCGAATCCCCTTCGAAGATATTGCAGCCCGGCGGGGTGTTTGCCACGCAGTTCCACATGTTGCCGTCGTGAACGCGATAAACCGTGAAGGGCTCGTCAATATACACGATTGGCGCGACGAAGATGACGCAGGCCCCGAGGTGAGCGTCGGCCTGAACTACGAGCCGTTCCGGTATTGGAAGCAGCTGTTCCAGAACACTGCGCCGAAACGCCAGTGTGGCCGTTGGAAAGAGGTTGTAGCCCAGAAGCTTCTTACGATGGCCCGAGAGAAAACCGGAGCCGCCCGCAAGATGGTTATCAGCTACTGGGTCCGCCGCCGAGCCGTGCTTGGAGAGGAAATTGTGGTAAACCATGCCAGCATCTGGCTGCTTTTGGAATTCGGCCGTGACGCGCTGCAGCTTGCCGGGCAGCCAGTAGTCATCACCGTCGAGGAACGCAACGATTTCTCCACGTGCTCGCGCGATGCCGAAGTTGAGTGAGGAAGCCTGGCCGCCGTTGGGTTTACAAAAATACTGTATCCGATCGCCATACTTACGGACGCGGACAGCCGTGTCGTCGGTCGAGCCATCGTCCACCAGTAGAATTTCCATCTGCTCCGGTGGGAAATCCTGTGCAAGGACGCTTTCGATGGCTTCCTCGATGAAGTGGCCGTAGTTGTAGGTGTCGACCACAACGGTGACTCGAATTGGTCTTGCTTGGCTCAAAGGTGTGCTACCCCGAGCGAACTCGCGTTGCAGTCGATACGGCTTCCTGGTTCGAATTGACGCGCAGCGCTCTCTGCGTCGCCTCAAGGTAGGCGCGGCCCCATTTTTGACAGGGCTCCAGGTGATTTCCCTCGGCCCATTCATTCCACGCGTTGATGAAAACCAAAGATTCAGGACAAATCCCAGAGTTGCCTTCGACCCTGGTGCGCGCGGTCTGCCGGTCCACGATTTCCCGTAGCCACTGCTCGTAACGTTGCGGGGTTGAGTTCATAAAGATGACTGCACCGGTCTTTCGCCTCGGGCTATTGTCCCAGCCCGGGCAAACGCAGGGGATACGAGGATATGCCGGAAGCGGTTCCGTCAGAGCTCGCTTGACGAGATCTTCGTACCCATACACAACGTTCTCGCGGAACACTCGTTCACCAGTTCCGAGCTTCTGGCGATGCCACCACTTTCGCCTAAAAATCTGGGAACGCCCCAGCGTCGACCAGCGCGGCTCAAATTCGAGAGAAGAATCGAAACCAATGTTGCGGGGATCGCCGGATTCGTTGTGACTCTCGACTCGAACGAGGAACAGGCCTTTCAGCCCGGCTCGCTCCGCCTCACGCCTCCAAAGGTCGGCGGTCCTTTGCGGGTCGGGTAACTCCGATGCCCGATAGACAGCGAGAAACGGGCGGTCCATAACGCGAATGTAGCGGGGGTCGAGAAAGAGCGGGATTAGAGCGCGAATATGCGCCAGATCGTCGGATGCGCTGTACTGTTGCTCGAGCAGCACCTCAGCGTTCGATCCATCCCATCGGCGTGACCAGGGTTCGTTAGCCCAGCAGAGACAGAACGGAAAATCGGGCTCGCCACTTTTCCAAATCTCATTCACGGGACGCTCCAGAACCTGGCGCCCATGGAACCAATAGTGATAGTAGCAAAAGCCATAGATTCCATGGCTCGCGGCAAGTTCCGCCTGGGCTGCGCGTGCCTCGGGCAGACGCAAATCGTAAAAGCCGAGGTCGGCAGGCAAGTGCGGCTGATAGTGGCCCTGGAGGCGCGGCGTAGCTCGCACGACATTGATCCATTCCGTGAAACCTTTTCCCCACCATTCGTCATTTTCGGGAATGGGGTGGAACTGCGGCAGATGCATTGCAATCGCTCGCACCATCATCGCTCCCGGTTGCAGTTGGCGCGTTCACTTTCCAGGCCAATCAACTGATCTTGGGCGCCGCGCACCGGTACTCGTTTGCGTGCGACGATTACGTTTTGAGGGCAGAGTTCGGGGTCGTCAATATATTCGCACACGTCGAAAATCTCCCGCCATCGCCTCTCCACGTAGCCCTTCGGAATGCAAGCCTCCCCCCAGAACGGCCAGTTCACGTCTCCCAGGTTTGCATAGCAGAATTGCCCGTTGTCGTAATCGGAGATTGCCGCCTCCGCATTTGCAAACGCTGACGCCGACTGCCTCAGCCACAGCGGTTTCTCATCGAGCCGCGCATCCTCCCGCAGATTCTTGCAAAAGTGAATGTAATCGCGTGCACGCGTTGTGGCAATCAACATACCGCCTGGCACTAATAGCCGGTGAAATTCCCTCAATAGCGTCCAGTGCATTTCCTCCGGTAGATGCGAGAACACCGAATACAAATAGATCAGTCCAAATGACTCCGCCTCCAGTGGTGTTGGCGGATGCGCTCCAATCAACGTGAACCTACACCACTTGTTAGTCTCACGGCACACCTGGACCGCTTCTGCGCTTTGATCTACCCCACACAGCTTTTCCGGCTCGATGTCTTTCAGGAAGAACCGCAGAATCCTGCCCCAGCCACAGCCAAAATCCAGTATCGCTGGGCAAGCCCCGATTGGGCCAACATACTTCTCGTAGCAATTCTTGAATAGTCGGTACGCGTCAAATCCTGTTCTCAGCGTTTCGTCTCCGGAACCCCCGGTATAATTCTCCTGCAAAGACACTTTTGGCATCCCAGGTACCAGCTCCTCGATTGCTTTTCGTCGCCGTCGGCCTCCAGTATTCATCCAAAACCAGGCCTCTTCGTCGATTCCAGCGAACCAGTCCCTCGGACCAGTCGCTGCCATCTTGCTTCTTACAATCGCGGCACGCACCGCCGACTCGCTTCTCACGGCCCGTATCACCGACAAAAGCTCCTTCCAATACCGAAAGAACTTCAGTCGCACGGCAAGTAGCGCAGGACCGAGTGCGTTTCGTAATGCATGAGGATCGGCCTGCAACGCCCTTCGCAGCATCTCTCTTTTCGCCCGAAGGGGAGTATGCAAGCTCATTAGCGCCGGAACCCAATACTCAGCGGGAATCTCAAATTGAAGACGGATCCACTGCCCGATTTCATAGCCCTCGGTTGTCCATACTCCAGTGCCCTTGCTCCGATTGCTAACGCTCTCATCATGAGACCTGTAATAATTCAGCGGCTCAGCGACATAGGCAATTCTTCCCCTCATGGCCATCGACGCCCAGAGCTTCCAATCACCGCAAAGACGTAGGCTTTCGTCCGCTCCGCCGACACGTTCATAGGTGGTCTTCCGAAAAAGTACAGCGCTGGCATTCGGCACAGTATTGCAATAAATCATATAGGTGCGGCACTCTGTGCGCCCGTCCGCAGAGTAGTCCGCGGTCCATCGCTGCCTTACACTGGTTGACAATTCAGGATCCGCGAATCCACTTGCCCGGCCATCCGCGGCAACACGCCACGATCTGCAATAAACGAAACTGTTTTCAGGTTCGCCCTCAAGAACAACCACGAGCCGTTCCAGAAACCGTGTATCGGCGTAGTCGTCCGACTCGGCAATCCACACGTATTCCCCGCGCGCCAGCCGTACTCCTTTGTTCCACTGCTTGAACGAACTGCCCGAGTTCTCCTCGTTGAATTCGAGTCTTACTCGCGGGTCATTCGCATACTCGGAGACAATCGACCGGCTTTCGTCCGTGGAGCAGTCATCCAGTAGGATCACTTCAAAGTCCTGGTAGGTCTGCCCTAACACGCTGTCAATGCGCTGACGCAGATACCGCGCATGGTTATAGTTCGGAATGATGATGCTAACCTTTGACATCGGATTGCGAACTATGGCTCCTCTCGAGTTGCGATTGCCACGATATAAGTAGGCCTTTCGCGTGTCCATCTTCGCCGCGGCCGTAAAGCATATGGATTCAGAAATCGGTTCTGGCTCTGTCCCAACCGCAGAATCAGATCCGGAGAAAATCTTTTCTGTTCGTCTGTGGGTTCACTGATGGCCTGGGGGGAGAATACCCTCTGAATTGCACGCTTAAGCCTACTGAATCCTCTGACCTTCTTCCACGCAGTATTGTCGGAAACGAACGTCCGTATGCTCCACCAAGGCGCAAAATCGGGATGCTGGGTGTAAAAGTGCGTGTTTCGGAATCTCTTGTTCAGCTCGGACGAGAACTCTTCCTCGGTCATTTCCGAGCAGTGATGCGGATTCTGTGCGCCGCCGGGCCACGAGTAGATGCCCTTGTTGGGCGTCGAAATGATTAGAATTCCTCCCGGCTTCAGGACCCGAACGCACTCGTCAAGAAAGCGTCTCGGGTCTGGTACATGTTCGATCGTCTCAAAAGAAACGACGACATCAACGGCCTCCCCTGGTAAAGGGATTTGTTGCGCTGTGCCCCGTCTCGCGTCAAGCCCGTATTTGTTGCGTGCATGAAGACAGACCTCCTCGGACACATCCACTCCAACCACCTGCGCAGCGCCAGCTTTCTGAAGGGCTGCGGCACCATAGCCCTCGCCACACGCAATATCCAAGACTCGTTTCCCTCGTACGAATCGCGAGGCAAAAGCGTACCTGTACACATGCTCCCAGAACGTGAATCCTCCTCCCTTCTCGGGCACTAGACGCTCGCCGTTGTTGTCGTCGAGCACCGTCACTTGTGTGTGCTCCATATCCACTGTCTCTTCACTCCCACCGCGCGCCGACGAAGGCTAGAGCTGACGGAAACTCTGCAGCCACGAGCCTGCACTCCTGAAACCCCGCAAGAATAAGATGCTTCCAGGCATCACAACCATATTCAGTCTGCACCACAAGGTCAGCGGAGCGCTCACTCGAGTCGCCATGATAGCTCGGAGGGAGACCCTCCCGGCTACGCGTCATACGGTCGACGATGACGGGGACCGTGAAAACGCAATACCCCCCCGGCGCCACCACGCGATAACACTCAGCCAATGCAGTAACAGGTTGCGGTACGTGCTCCAAGGTGTCCGAATGCACTACCAAATCATACGAGCGGTCACGGTAGGGCATGTGCCTCATGTCCACCTCAGGGTACTTTGCGAGACAGTGTCTAGGCAGCATGGACAAGAACTGTGTCAACCCTCCAGCTTCGTTAAGCTCGAGGACGCGCAATCGGCGAGTCTTGAATCGTTTGATAAATTGGGCGAATGTTCCACGATGTCCGTAACAACGGCAGATGGCCAGCGCGAGTGCCATACTCCGCAAATTCGAACCGCACCGTCGGCAGTGCAGCCCTTGCTGGCGGTCAACGTACTGCGTCTCATCGTTCGACAGCCCCCACTCCTGCACAAGCGTCGGCCAGAGCACCTTTTTGGCAACAAGATCCTCTGAGCCACAGCAAATGCACGTTTCGATCGGCTTGCTGGGCGTCACGGGACGACCTTCTCGTCGTGGTGTCGCAATCATTGCCTAGTTTCGGGCTTCATCAAAAGTCCTTGCCCAGTAGGGAGTGAGGCGATTGTCACACCTTTGGCGCTCGCGACCTTGTCCATAGCAGCCTTCTGTACCCCATATCCCGCATATGCGTAGTCGTCGAGCAGTATGAGCGCTCCCCGCGCCATTCGATCCCAAAGACATTCAAGAGCGGCAACCTCAGGAAAGGCACAGTTCATATCCAGATGTAAGAACGCAATTTCAGTCGCGGTCACGTTCCCGAGCGTCTCTGGAATTGCTCCTTGGATAATTTGGACGTTTTTCCATTGAGAAAAATTTTCGCGTACAGCCTCTACGCCTTGCACATAGAAACCTGACTGCAGGTTATGCCTATTTTTGTCGGGCACACCAGACTTAAGGTCTTCTTCAGAGAGGTACCGTTCATCAACACCGCTAAAGGTATCGAGCAAATAGAATTGCTTTCCAAGGGAATCCCAATTGATGTATTCCATGATCGCGGAGGCGAGAAAGCCACGGTTTACTCCACACTCTACAAAGTCTCCATTCAGCTTGCTTGCAGATTTGGCGGCCCACAGGCCAATATGCACTCTCCAGTGCCATCCGTACTCCCCCGCAGCCTGCACTCCTCGGTTATATGCCTTGCGGAAGGAAGGATCACTCATAAAACTGTGGTCATGCACGCTTCGCAGTCCATCTTGATCGTAAACCTCTTCGACCTCACCCTCTCTGGCGCAAGTTGGCTGCCGCGGAGAGAAGCCGCAGCGGCGCAAGCCAAATAGTTCTCTGAGCATTATTCGAATTCCCCTAGGGACAGGCTGGAGCCTAATGTTATCTTTGGCGAACGCCTCTCCCGATCAAGCAGAAATCATACAATCGTAAAATCATTCTCAAAGCGGCACAAATAAACCCCTGGATAAAGCACGGAATGCCGGCTGGTTTCTATACTTTCGGCTATATCGATGGTGACGGCATGTTCGATATGGTCCAGGGCCTCAACCCCATCCCTGCCAAGCCAAAGTCCGACAAAATAAGTACCTGGTCTGAGAAGCACCTCGCGCAGAAGGAAACGGGCGCGCCCTTTCTGGCCGACGTTCAGGCTGATGAACTCTCCCTTCTGCCCGCTGTTAGTATCGATCACCCGATAACCGTTCACGTCATAGAAAATGACGGCGAGATTGTAGTCGGCAAAACTTTGCATGCACTGCAGTTCCATGTCTATTTGCAGATCGCAACCGGGGTACGCAACTTCCATTTCCCCTCCCCCCGTGCTTAGCGGCCTTATGGCGATTGAGCTAAAACGTGCCTTCCCATTTCCACCGGCTCTAGGGCGTTGAAGGAGATCGCCTCCGTTGGTCCCAATCTTCATCGAATCTGCATAGTATCGGGCGGTTGCCTCGTCCGTCGGCCCATCGAACGAGATTAGTCCACGCTCCATCAAAACGCAGCGTGAGCAGAGCAAGTTGATGGCGGCCATGTTGTGACTAACGAGGACGATGGTGCGACCGGCGCGGGCGACGTCGCCCATCTTGCCCATGCATTTTTTCTGGAAAGTGATGTCGCCGACGGCGAGGACTTCATCGACGAGGAGGATTTCGGGCTCCAGATGGGCAGCGACGGCGAAGGCCAGACGGACGTACATGCCGGAGGAATAGTGCTTAACGGGAGTGTCAATAAATTTTTCGAGCTCGGCGAAGGCCACAATTTCGTCGAACTTGCGGACGATCTCCGATTTGTACATGCCAAGGATGGCGCCGGAGAGGAAGGTGTTCTCCCGGCCGGTCAGCTCGGGGTGAAAACCCGTACCGACTTCAAGGAGGCTACCGACGCGTCCATGAATCTCCGCCCATCCAGCGGTTGGCTTTGTAATGCGCGAGAGGATTTTCAGGAGGGTGGTCTTGCCGGCGCCATTGCGGCCGATGAGACCGAGAACTTCGCCTTCTTTCACTTCAAGCGAGACGTCCTCCAGCGCCCAAAAGGTTTCTTCTCTATTGCGACGAAAGATGGAGAGCGGCGAACGGAGAAATCCTTCAAGGGCGTGGCGCAGCCCCTGGTCCACCTGCACGCCGCGGTGGTAAAGCTTCGATAGACCCTGGGCTTGGATTACGCCACCCATGGGCGTCCGGTCTCCCAAACTAAGAGAATAAAGGGATCTCGACTCCACAGGCCAACCACTCGCAGAAGCGGCGGGTAAGAACAAGAATTGGCCTCCGCCGCTTGGAATGACAGGTGGATTGTGGGGCGAAAACTAAACGCGGTCGGCAACGGTTCCCTCCATGCGCTGAAAGAAGAAAAGGCCGCCGAGGAGGACGAGGGCCACACCGGCGGCAGAGGCAAGGAGTAACAGGCCGGGGGCCTGGCCGCGACCGGTGATAGCCCAACGAAAGCCGTCAATGACGCCGGCCATGGGGTTGAGGTCGTAGAGCCAGCGCCAACGGGGCGGAACGAGCGAGCCGGGGTAGGCTACGGGAGAGGCGAACATCCAGAACTGTACCAGGAATGGTACGACATAGCGGACATCGCGATAAAGAGCGTTAAGCGCGGACATCCAAAGGCCGACACCGAGGGCGGTGAGCACGGCAAGAAGGAGCAGTACGGGTAGCCAAAGCGCAGCAAACGTGGGCCTGATGCCGTAGATGCCGGTGACCACGAGGAGGACTAGGAAGCCGATTGCGAAGTCCACCAAGCCAGAAACGACTGCGGAAAGGGGGAGGATGAGGCGTGGAAAGTAAACTTTGGTGATGACGTGCTGATTTTCGACCACAACGCTCGTGCAGCTCTGGAGCGCTGTGGAGAAGTAGGTCCAGGGAACGAGAGCCGCAAAATAAAAGACGGGGTAGGGAAGGCCGTCGGAGGGGAGCTTGGCAAGGCGGCCGAAGAAGAGAGTGAAGACGCCCATGGTCATTAGCGGCTGTAGAACGACCCAGGCGACACCGATAAAGGTCTGCTTGTAGCGGACCTTCACGTCACGCCACACAAAGAAATAAAGAAGCTCGCGGTAGGCCCAGACTTCACGGAGGCGAAGCTCGAAGAGGCCACGGGGCGGCTCGATTCGAATCGTAGTAGAGGCACCGGGGTGGAGCGGGAGAGAGACCCTGGATTGCGTGACGGTAGCCATGCGTATTCGAACGAAAACTCCGGACTGCCCTATGAACCTCACATAAGAGTACCAAAGAAGAGCGAGGAAAAAGAATCAGGAGCAGCAGTAATTTCAGAAAAGTGGACCAGGCGAAACGACGGGGAATGACTGTTCGTGAGTGCTGGAAACTGCCGTACTAAATCTAGTGCAAGGCTTGCGCTCAAGCGGCCTCAGACGCGTTTGCGAACGACAATGACATTTTGTGGGCAAGCCTTGCGGTCGTCGATATATTCACATACCTCGAAAATCTGCCCCCCAATGTTTCTCAACATATGCTTTTGGGATGCATGCCTCACCCCAATATGCCCATCGCCCTTCTCCGCCAAGGGGTTCATAGCAGAACTGCCCGTCGTCGTAAGCTGACATTGTGGCATCCACATCCACGAAGGTTTTCGCTGACCTTTTCAGCCAGTCAGGCTTCGCATTGAGCTCTGGATCCTCGCGGAGCGACTGGCAGAATTGAATATAATCCCGCGCACGAGTTGTTGCGATCAGCATGCCGCCTGGCCGGAGAACCCGATGGAATTCTTTGAGCCACGCCCAGTGCATTTCCTCTGGCAGGTGTGAAAACACTGAATAGAGATAGATGAGATCGAAAGATTCAGGAGGAAGTGACGTCGGGGCATTCGGTTCAATCAACATGAACCTGCACCATCGATTAGTGTCCCGAGAGGCGCGAATTGCGTCTTCGGAGTGGTCAATTCCAAGTAGTTTTTCCGGCTCGATGTCCTTTAAGAAGAATCGAATGATCCTGCCCCACCCACAACCAAAGTCCAAAACCTCCCGACAGGACCCAATTGGCCCAACATACGTTTCATAACATCTCTTGAAAATCTTATAGGCTTCAAATCCTTCTCGCAGTGTTGAGTCGCCGGACTGACCAGTGAAATTCTCTTGCATCGCAACTTCCGGCATTTGAGGGACAAGATTCGCTATCACCCTGCGGCGCCTTCGAGCCGTGGTGTTCATCCAAAACCATGTTTCGTCATCAACCCCTGCAAACCAGTCGTTGGGGCTTGTGCCTGCCTTCTTGCTGCGCGCGATTGCCACCCGCAAGGCAGGTTCATTTTTGGCGGCGCGGAGCGCAGCTGATACTAGGGTTCGCAAGCGCATAGGTCCTTAGTCCATTCCATTTCGATTACCGTTTCAAAGCGAGTATCTAGAAATCGCACTTACGAAACTGCCACTGCACAAATCATCCGCCGATCCCGCCTTTAGCAAACACCGCACGTAGCTGTACGGACCAGGCGGGCAATTCCAACCCAAAGTCTTGTTTCAGGCGGGAGTTCGAGAGCACAGAATAAGCAGGACGACGGGCCGGTGTTGGGTACTCCTCAGTTGGTATCGGGGTAACGCAACGCGTAACCAACGGTTGCCCTTTAGTAGCTGTCTCAAACCAGGGAATTCCCTGCGGCATTCGCGAGGCCTCCTCGAGAATCGCCTTTGCAAATTCAAACCAGCTCGCCTTACCTCCCGAGGTCATATGGTATGTACCGCCAAATTTGGAAATTGCTTCCGGGCCTTGCTGAGAGAGTTGCAGCAAGACTGTCGCAGTAGCCTTAGCGATGTCGTGGCTCCAAGTAGGTGCGCCCCATTGGTCGCGCACAACTTTCAATTCCTCGCGTTCGGTCGCGAGTCGAAGGATTGTGAGCAGGAAATTCCGCCCCCTCGTGCCATATACCCAAGCCGTCCTAAAGATCAAATGGGGAGCCCCAACGGCTCGGATGGCCTCTTCACCGGCTAGTTTTGTCTTGCCATAGACGTTGATAGGGTTTGTCTTATCAGTCTCGGCGTAAGGGAGGTTGCTCGAACCATCGAAGACGTAGTCGGTGGAGTAGTGCACCAGAACCGCTCCGATCCTCTTTGCTTCTTCGGCCATCAGAGCAGGAGCATCCGCATTTATGGCGTGCGCTTTCTCTTCCTCTTTTTCGGCTTGGTCCACCGAAGTGTACGCAGCCGCATTAGCGATAATAGCGGGCCGAACCTCACGTATTGCTCGGCGTATCTGATCGGAGTTTGAAAGATCTAATTGATGGTGATCGTAAGCCGTCACTTCTCCCAGGCCCGGAAGAAGCATTGCAAGCTCTGCACCTACCTGCCCGTTCTTCCCGGTCAACAGAATTCTGAAGCTCATTGTCCTCTGTACCGCGGCAAAAGTTCTCTCGGAATCGTCCCCAAATTGGGAAGTTTCGAGTCTTTTTCCGAGACAACAGGGCTCTCAATCCCCCAGCTGATATTGAGCGCGGGATCGCTCCACAACACGCCGCACTCGTCCTCAGGATGGTAGTAGTCGCTGCATTTGTATAGAAAATGGACGGTATCGGAAAGTGCCAAGAAACCGTGCGCAAATCCAACCGGAATATAAATCTGATTCTGACGGTCCGCGCTTAGGAGAACGCTGGTCCACTTTCCGAAGTGCGGGGAACCCTCGCGTATATCCAGTACCACGTCAAGAGCTTCGCCTTCCACTACCCGGCATAATTTCGCTTGCGGATGCTGCAATTGGTAGTGAAGCCCCCGCAGCGTGCCCTTTTTTGAAGACGAATGATTGTCTTGGACAAAAGTCTCGGCGATCCCTAGCTCGAGAAATTTTGCGAGATGGAATGTTTCCAGAAAAAAACCTCGCCCGTCGCGAAAGACTTTCGGGTGTAGTTCCAAGACGCCTGATAGTGAAGTTTCAATTCGCTGCAAGGGAATTAAGTCCTTATTGAATTTCGTGCTGGCCCGATGAATGAAACAACAACGGAATTCTAGCCGAATCCCGCATCACCCTGTGGTCGCCTGAATTCAGTGTAAAGATTTCGTCTCCGCCGGAGCAATGGCACGGAGAGAAGAATCGCGATTGTTATAATACTTTTCGTAATAAGAGCGATATTCGCCCGCATTCACACTGGCCAGCCAATCGGGATTGGCTCCATACCACTCGATCGTTCGCCGCAACCCTTCATCAAGGGAGATCATTCGTTTCCAGCCGAGCTCCCCTTCAGCCTTGCTGCAATCGAGGGCGTAGCGACGGTCGTGACCTGGACGATCTTTCACGAAAGCAAGGAGTGTCTCCGGTTTGCCCATGGCCCGTAGAACACGCTTCACCATCGTTAGATTTTCTTTAACATCGATCCCACCGATGTTGTAGATCTCACCGATACGGCCGCGCTCCAGAACTGCCAGTATCCCATTGCAATTGTCATCAACGTGAAGCCAGTCTCGTTGTTGCATTCCATCTCCGTAGACGGGAAGAGGTTTGTCAACGAGCGCATTCGTGATCATCAGGGGTAAGAATTTCTCGGGAAATTGACGCGGGCCATAGTTGTTGGACGAACGTGTAACCAGCGCCGGGAAGCCGTACGTGCGGACAAAGGAGAGTACCAGAAGGTCTGCAGCTGCCTTTGAGGCCGAATACGGGCTACTCGGCTTCAAAGGTGCCCCCTCACGCGCGAAGGTTCCGGGTGACAGGTCACCATATACTTCATCGGTGGAGATATGGACAAACCGCGTGATCCCAACTCGCCGCGCTATCTGAAGAAGAACGAAGGTGCCGGTAACATTCGTTTCAATGACTGGCGTTGGCTCGTAGATGCTGCGATCCACGTGAGATTCCGCCGCAAAGTGAACAACAGCGTCACAGCCTCGCATGGCAGCCTCTACAGCTACGGCGTCACAAATGTCCCCCCTAACAAACCGGTATTGAGGATCATCCGCGATAGTTCTCAAGTTAGCCAGATTCGCAGCGTAAGTCAGCTTGTCGTAATTGACGACCGAGTAGTTCCTATTTGATTCGAGAGCGTGACAAATGAAGTGGGAACCGATGAAGCCTGCGCCACCAGTAACAAAAAGTTTCATCCGCCCACTCCCTGCCGAGCTATGGCCTTGCCATTATTCTTCTCACTTCTCATCTTGTTCGCGCCTGTTTTCGCAACAAGATTGTTGGCGCGGATCAGTGATTCGAATGTACCGGCATCGGTCCACCAGCCCTTTAAGATCTCAAATGTCATTGCTCCTTCCTCGACGTAGAAGTTGTTAACATCAGTGATCTCAAGTTCACCTCGTCCCGAAGGCTTTAGACGGCGGATTTTTTGAAACACAGTCTCATCATAAAGGTAGATCCCTACGACAGCGTAATTGGACTTGGGAACAGCGGGTTTTTCCTCGATACCAAGAACGCGGCCTTCATGAATCTCGGCCACGCCGAAGCGTTGAGCGTCAGAAACCTCCTTTAGCAGGATTTTCGCTCCGTGCTTTTGTTTTTTATAATTCTCCACCGCCTTACAAATATTGGTTTCGATGATGTTGTCGCCCAGAACTACGCAGACTGGCTCGCCAGCAGCAAAATACTCTGCCAAGGCAAGCGCATCGGCGATTCCGCCTTCTCCTTCTTGGTACGTATAATGCAAATGTTTTAAACCGAACTCGCGGCCGTTCCCGAGGAGCCGCAAGAAATCGCCGGAGTTCTTTCCTCCGGTGACGAGAAGAATCTGTTCGATACCCGCATTGACGAGGGTTTGGATTGGATAGTACACCATGGGTTTGTCATAAACGGGCAGCAGGTGTTTGTTTGTCACCCGCGTGAGTGGATTTAGACGGCTCCCGGTTCCACCGGCAAGAACTATACCCTTCATGTATGCCTTGTCTCCTGGCGGCAATTCAAAGCAAGTTGTTGATCTCCCGCACGTAGGATTATCCCCGCGTGGGGGAGCGGTCGCAAGTTCGAACCCTGCTTTTGGCTTTTTTGCGCGACCGCACGAATCTAATTGTTGACTGAACTCCTCGTACCGCCAAAAGAGAATCAGTATCCCGAGCAGATAGATGAGAGTCTATTTGAGGTGTTCACCCTTCACTTGTGCTAGCTTTGGCATCGACATCAAATTGGACACAAGTCGGAGGCTCGAATTCAGCTCCCCAAGCAATCAAAAGCACGGATACCCGAACTCGACGGCTTGCGTGGCGTTGCTATTCTCTTAGTTCTTCTCTACCACTTCGTTAGCAGTCCCCGCATCCAGCCGCCCCTGTTTCACAGGATGTTCGCAATCGGTTGGTCGGGCGTGGACCTGTTCTTTGTTCTCTCCGGTTTCCTCATCGGAGGCATCCTACTGGACGTCCGCGAATCGCCCAATTACTTCAGGACCTTCTACGGACGCCGGTTCTATCGAATCGTGCCCTTGTACTACTTGTGGATTGGCGCGTATTTTCTCGTCTCTTCCATCTGGTTGAGTCGAATCGCATGGCGGTCTGTCCCGATCTACCTCCTATTCCTGCAAAATTACGTAAAAATCGATCGTGCGGTTTTGGCGATGGCGTGCCTCGGCGCCCTTTGGTCTCTCGCGGTTGAAGAGCAGTTTTATCTGATAGTCCCGACAGTGGTTCGTTTCCTTTCGCCGCCGAGACTGCTTTTGATGCTATATTGCGCAATTATTTGCGCGCCGGTCTTTCGCATTTTGGTCTATACGTATCTGCCGAACCATCCAGCTGCGCCATATACGTTGACTCCCTGCCGGGTCGACGCGCTTGCCATGGGCGTATTGTTGGCATACGGGTGGAGAAACGAGCGATGGAAGCTCGCCTTCTATCGCTATCAGACATTCTTTCTCAGCACATGCTTTCTGCTCTTATGCGTGTTCTTGTATCTAGCCATCTGGAGACCCGTGCAGTACTCGCTGACAATGTGTTCCTGGGGCTATTCAGTGGTGGATGTCTTGTTCGCAAGCTTGCTAGCCATAGCGATCATGATGCCCGGCAGCCCGTGGGCCGCTGTATGCCGTTTGCCTTTTCTTACGGAGTTGGGCCGCGTCTCCTACTGCCTCTACGTGATCCATACGGCCGTGAATCTCGCGTGTCACGAACTCTTTTTTCACCGCATACCTCGATTCGAAAGTTGGAGTACGGCTCTTGTATCCGCACTTGCAGTGGCGTTGAGCTACGGTCTGGCGGCTCTTTCTTGGAAATTCTTTGAACATCCCCTGCTAAGCAGAGGTCACGCGTTGAAATACTAAGCTGCGTTTTGCAATCTACCCTTGAGGTGTTGAATCGTGAAGTTCGGCCGTTCGGTGGCAAGGCCGATTTAGGTGACGGATCCCCACGTGGCCGTCAATCGGCCATATCCTTCCTCGATGCGATATCCCCTTGCCGAAAGAAAAGCACTGCAGTCGGCATGCAGTTGAGTCCCATGGATTTCGAGAAAAATCGCGGGGTGGGTTTCCGTGAGGACCCTACTGGCGCCTTCCAAGACCTCCATCTCTGCGCCTTCCACATCGATTTTCAGGATGTCCGGCGGATGGAAGCGCCGTTCTCCGTAAATACAGCTGTCAAGACTTGTTGATGGAACTGATATTTCGCCATCTGCAGAGAGATGCGCCATGGAGGAGCTCCAAGAAGCTGCGGAAAACGAACGTGTCCCCTCTCTGTTGCAGACCGCCGCCGCTTGGACGACGCAATTCTGTATCTTGTTCAGAGTCAGATGGCGGCGCAGGTACAGCAGGTTACGCTCCAGCGGCTCGAACGCGTAAACCGTCCCAGAAGGACCTGCCAGCAAACTAGCGAGGAGGGAGTAAATGCCGACATTTGCGCCGACATCGTAGACTACGGCGCCTGGGATTACTGCATTTGCAAGAGCGCGCAGCCGTTCAACTTCATAGGTGCCAAACCAGTAGGCGTTGGGGCCTGCGCCCTTGATCCACTTCTTTCCGCGGAGAGGTCCCCGTAATATGCGAACTTCGGCCTCCGACGGGATCAGCGAAAGTGGCAACCGAAGAATTTTACCTAACAATGTTCCTGAGGAAAGCATCGTTGGTTAGGCAAGAAATCGAAGGAATCTTCCCATACAGACGCGCATCAATCAAAGTTCCTCGACACCATTATAGCTTGTATCCAGGTTTAGGAATTAGCGAACGCCGAAGTCAATTGCAAACTGAAGTCGCGGCCGTTTCCAAGGAGCCGGAGAAAATCGCGGCAGGTCTTTCCTCCAGCGACGAGAAGAATCTCCTCGATCCCGGCGTTGATGAGGGTTTGAATGGGACAGTACACCATGGGCCTGTCATATATGGGCACCAGGTGTTTATTTGTCACGCGCGTGAGCGGACTTAGACGGCTCCCAGTTCCACCGGCAAGTAGTACACCCTTCATACAGATCCCTGTCTCCCTGCTGTGGATCAAAGTGGGATGTTGATTTCCGGTATGCGAGGATCATCCCTGCGCATGACAGCGGTCGCAAGCTCGAAACGCTGTCTTTGACTTTTCCGGGCAAGAGATTCGCAATAGTCGGCTTTTCAACGACATTCCTTTGCTGATCCTCGGTCCATGGAATACACTCTGGGCTCTATATTACGAAACACGGCGGCTACTTCGGGTCAATCATCACATCTCGCCGAACTCAACAATGCTGAGAAAGCTCCGCAACTCCGTCTGCCAATCCAAGTTCATAAGCCTTGCCATTGATGTAAACTGACTCCGCATTAGGGGCAATCCAATGAGTTCGTCAGTCAAGCTAACAAACATTGCCGTGATTTTCTGTCGCGTGTTGGCCTGCTCCCTCATTTCTTTCGTGTTCCTAGTTACGGTATACCGCGCAAACGTGCAATCAGTCGCCCACGATGAAGCGTTAACTTACGAATGGTTCCTCGATGGTGGCGTTTACAGGGTGTTGGCGTTTAATTCCACCAATCACGTCCTGTTTACGATCATCGCTAAGCTGTTTGTGAAACTGTTGGGTACCAAAGAGCTCTACCTCCGCGCCCCAAGCCTCATCGGCGCCGCTGGCTATCTCACCTTCACCTATCTCCTCTGCAGAAAGCTTTTCGGTGACGGCATCCTACTCTTGCTTTCGCTAGCGATGCTTTGTCTAAACCCGTTAGTAATGGATTTTATGGCCGCGGCCCGAGGCTACAGTCTTGGAATGGCATTCCTTGCTGCGGGCATCTACGTCTTGGCAAGGTTAATAGACCGCGGGACGTTCAATCCCGACGACCCAGCCGGGCACCGCGACTGCGCAATTGCATCAATATTCCTTGCCCTTTCGGTTGCAGCCAGTCTCACCAATCTATTCCCAGCGGCCAGTTTGGCACTCGCCTTTCTCGCGATTGCGTTCGAGTGGCCTCCGGACTTCGGACCTCTCGGTGCGCGTAGGCTTCGAATCTTCGCGAAATACTTTATTGCCGTGGGTGTTTTCATAGGTCTAGTCATACTTTGGCCGTTCCTAATTCAGGCACGCCCAGCTCAATTTCACATGGGAATACCTCAAGCATCCGATGCTCTTCGAGATTTGTTCAACTCCTCTTTCTTGTATAAGTGGACTGGGGATGTTTACTCGCCTAGCCTGGGCGCGGTTCCACCGTCGCCAGGTAGCTGGCAACAAGAAGTGTCCAACTCCGGTGTCTATGTCTTTTTCCCATTGGTGTTCTTGTTTGTGCTCATCGGCCTGATTCCTGTATTTCGCTCTTCCATCGAATCCAGACAGCGTGAAACAGCTTACTGCCGCTTCTTTGGCGTCGCAGCAATCGCTTGCGTCGTTCTAACGGTCTTATCTCATGTCCTCCTGAACGTGAATTATCCTGTTAGCCGCACGTGCCTCTACTTTATTCCGCTATTTACGATCAGTTGCGTGCTTGTGGGCCGCGAACTCTTTTTTCGTTTTCCGCGCTATCACCTAAGGCCGGTTGGATTGATCATCGCTGCTGCGGTGCTATTCGATTATGCAGCGTCGTTGAATACCGAATATTTTAGGTACAACGCCTACGATGTGATCTCGCGGCAGCTCTTTTTAAGCATTTCAGGTGACGCTCAGGCGCGAGGCTTGAAGACTGTACGAGTGGGCGGAACGTGGTGGTACGAGCCGGAACTCAATTTCTATCGTCGTCGGTACAATGCGGACTGGATGAAGCCATACGACGTCAAGGATCGCTCGTATTTTTGGGAATCTCCGAATGCGTTGGTGCCGGCTGAGTACGATTATTTTGTTTTCACTCCTGCGAGCGATCCAGGCTTGACCGGTCCCCGTGTGAGGACCATTTTTCACGATCGAGTGACCGAACTTACAGTCACCGCGATGGACAAGTGACGCCTTTGACGTGAAGCGGACATGGCACAAGTTTCTATGCGACTGATCTCCGTCGAATGATACCCTATGTTAAAAACATGGGCTTTTGATTGTGCTGTGAACTTTGCCGTAATAGTCCAAGATCTTTGAGTAAGGGCCGTCGCGGCAGAATACAGGGAGCGAGAAGTGATTAACGGGAAGCACATCGTCGTTGTGATGCCAGCTTACAACGCCTCGAAGACACTCGAGAAAACCGTCCGTGAGCTTCCTGACACTGTGGATAGCATAATTCTGGTCGACGATAAGAGTACCGATGGGACAGTGCAAATGGCGGAGAAGCTGGGATTGCAAATTTTTGTTCACGATAAAAACTACGGATATGGCAGAAACCAGCAGACATGCTATCGAGAAGCGCTGGCTGCTGGCGCAGATATCGTGGTTATGGTTCACCCCGATTACCAGTACACACCGCTCTTGGTGAGTGCAATGGCCAGCATGATTGCCTTTGGCGTTTACGATGTGGTGCTGGGCTCTCGAATCTTAGGAGGCGGGGCTATGAAGGGCGGCATGCCCCGCTACAAATACGTGGCCAATCGCTTTCTGACAGCGTTCCAGAACGCTTTCACCGGAGCCAAGTTATCCGAGTATCACACGGGTTTCAGAGCATTTACTAGAAACGTTTTAGTCACTCTGCCGATCCTAGAGAACTCCGACGACTTTGTTTTTGACAATGAAATGCTCGCCCAGTGTGTCTGCTTCGGTTACCGCATCGGTGAACTTTCTTGTCCAGCGAAATATTTCGAGGAAGCCTCGTCAATCAATTTCGGGCGGAGCGTGAAGTACGGATTCGGAGTCCTGGGCACAACACTGAAATGCTGGTTACAAAGGTCTGGAATTGCACACTACCGTATATTTAGTCCAACAGGCAGAAAACTGCTCTTGGACTATTACTTGCCAATTCAAATAACCACAACAAAAAAAGATAGCCAGGCAAGATAGGTCCCGTGGGGTCATGAAATCTGACCGCTAGTTAAACCCTGTCAGCACACGGATCGATAGGGCCACCACCTCTTAGCTCGAGCCGGTACCATCTGCGTTATATCAGCTAGGCACTGAATTCCGTAATACGCTCCCCTTCTCCACTAGGAAGTTGCCCATGATGAGCGCGTCCATCCCGGAGCTGAAAAAAGTTCGGATGGCGTCGGTGGGTGTATGAACGATGGCTTCTCCGCGTAAGTTGAAAGAAGTATTCATAACGACAGGTACGCCGGTCCGCTTGCCGAACTCGTCGATCAAACGCCAGTACAGCGGATTGGTTTCCTTCTCTACGGTCTGCGGTCGCGCGCTGCCGTCCACGTGAGTAACGGCAGGAATGACACTGCGCTTTTCGGGCCGCACCTGTGCCGTAAGAATCATGAATGGCGAATCCGTCGCGCTCTCCAGATACTCACCAGCCGCTTCCTTCTTGAGAGAAGGAGCGAATGGCCGCCACCACTCGCGAAATTTCACTGCATTGTTGACCTTGGCGGTCATCTCGGGATCACGCGGATCCGCCAGAATCGACCGGCTACCCAACGCTCGCGGACCAAATTCCATGCGCCCTTGAAACCATCCGAGAATCTTTCCGCTCGAAAGGAGCTCTGCTGCTGTCTCCGCCGTATCGGTCAAGTGGGTGTATTTCAGCTTATAGGTCTTCAAGGCGCCCTCGATCGCGTCGTCGTCAAACGCAGGCCCGAGATACGCATGCCGCATCGTGTTTATCGGCAGGCGGCCACCACTGTCGAGATACGGCGCGAGTGCCGCCCCCAGCGCCACACCATCATCCGAGGCGGCAGGCTGCACGAAGATCTTGTCAATAATCCCAGAGGCAAGAATCTTGCCATTGGCTTTCGAATTCAGCGCCACCCCACCTGCCATGCAAAGATTACGGCATCGCGTCTTTTCCACGGCCATGCGCACGACGCTCATCATCGCGCCCTCGCAGGCGGCTTGCACAGCGTAGGCAATATTCTTGGCACGGTCGTCAATCTCGCTCTCCGGAACGCGAGTTGGGCCGAGCAGCGGAACCATCTCCGAAAACGGCGCCATTAGCTGTTTCGAGTGCACACGGTAAGGCCCAGCGTCCGGCTCGATGAACGTATTCAGATCAACGCCCGCCTGGCCGTACGGCGCAAGTCCCATCACTTTCCATTCGTCGCTGTTCGGCTGAAACCCCAGATATTCTGTGAACGCGCTGTAGAATAGGCCTAAGGAGTCGGGAAAGGGAATCGTGAGGACATGGTCAAGCGCGCCGTTTTTTCCATGCCAGATGGACGTTGCTTCCCAAGCGCCGCGCCCGTCGATCACGACGACTGCGGATTCGTCGAACCCTGAATACGCATAAGCACTGATCGCATGTGCCAGATGGTGGTCAACGTGCCGCATCCGAGCTTTTACCGGGCCAAAGCGTTGTGCGAACGGTTTCGCCCCTCCCTCCTGATGCCACATGCTAAGAAAATGCAGGGTCGTGGTCAGAAAGTTCAAATAGGTGGGCCGCAGCCTTCCTGTGGCGAGGCATTTCAAGTCATGACGGAATCCAGGTCCTGCAGTCGTCCAGCCAAAACACACCTCGTCGAGTTGATCAGGGCGAATCCCTGCGTACTTCAAGCATTCCTGAATGGCTAGGTACGGAAATCCCGCATCATGCTTGACCCGGCTAATCCGTTCCTCGGCAACGGCGAACACTAGGCTGCCGTCACGGACGAGGCAGGCAGAGGAGTCATGCATCTTCGTGTAGTTGATGCCCAATGTGATCATTCAGGATTCCAGTCCCTTTTCCTTCGTCGTCGATGCGAGGTTCAACATGATTCGTGCTAGTACTGCGGAGCCTGGGGGACACTTCACGGTCCCGGCTTCTCGTGCCGGTCGACGTGATTCGGTATGGGAAACGGGAAGAATCTGCGCCTCAGATTTTCGTAAAAAGACAAGCGGGATAGCCTATGCCTCCATCGATAGTAGGTGCCAGCAGGCATCACCAAGGCCGGAACGAGCCTTGCACAGGTAAACAGATGCTGCACGAAGGAGGCGTCGCCGTGAAGCGCCCGCATGATTCTCAGCTCCGTGGACACGGTCTCCCAAGGAAAGCCGCTGTCCAACTCAAGGCGCAGAAGATCTGCTTCGACCTGCACGCACTCTACGATAATGCTCGCGACCTCATCCGGTAGTCCGTGTTCCTTCAATTTTGCGCGGAGTGATTGCGCCAAGACCGCTAGAACTTGCTGCTTCTTGCGGATGCCTTGGACGTCTCCTTCCGGAAGTTGAAATAAATTCCTATCATGGAGACGATAGAAAGTGAATGACTCGGGCAATATCAGCACGTCGGCGAATAGTCCGGCCAGCGTAAACAAGTATTCGTCAGCTTCAAACTTCAACAGTTCCGGAACAGGTCCAATCTGAAGGAGGATCTCTCTCCGGTAGGCCATGCGGCTAGTGCCCAGGAAGCCTCTGCGAGTACGAAAGATCTTGGCTCCCTCTGGTGAGGTGATCCGAAAGCGAGTCATAACGCGCGCCGACTCCGTCCGCTGCCTCCCATCCGGATACACCTGTGTAACACCATGGCCAACCAACCCGACTGCCGCATTGGTTGCGAATGCGTCAGTGACAGCAGCCAATTTGCCTGGCGCCCACCAGTCGTCCCCATCCAGGAACGCAACGATCTCTCCCCGCGCTTCAGGGATCCCAGCGTTGAAAGCGGAAGCTTGTCCCCCATTGGTTTTGCGCAGCAGGCGCACACGGGGCTGGAACCTCCGGACAAGCTCGGGGGTGTTGTCGGTCGAGCCGTCGTCCACGACGAGAATCTCCGTTTCCGACGCTGGAAAACCTTGGTCGCAAACGCTACTAATCGCTTCCTCGATAAAAGACTCGTGATTGTAGGTGTCAATTAGAACTGTCACGAAAGGCCTGGACATGATGAGTCTCGTCTTACTCCCAGCTACGCAATTCTAGATTCTGTCCGGAGGCTAGCGTCTGCCTGCCGCCCTCACCGCATGAAGAGCACGCCTAGGCCGGCCGTTTCCATGGATGCGCCGGTAATCGCAATGGGCGGCGACCCTTGGATCTGGTCCTCTATGATTTCACGATGTCTGTAGTGATGCTTGATTTCATTCCAGAATCGGCTCACCTGGCATTCTGTTTCTCTGTTGTAGGTGACAATGTCATGAAATGCCACGATTCCGCCGCTCCGTACCAACGGCGCATACATTTCGAAATCGCGCTGCACTCCAGCGTAAGTGTGGTCCCCGTCCAGGAATATATAATCAAGCGGCTCACCATCGAGAATCCGCATGACTCGTTCCTTTGTTTCCTGGGCATGTGAATCTGCTCGGATGAGATGTAGTTGCTGGCCCGCATGCGGAAACTTCCGAAAAAGCGGGGCCTTCCGCCGGGGATAGCCCCCTCCAAATCGTCCCGAGGGCAAGTCCACACTGATAATCTTGGCTCCGGGCGGAGATACTGCACAAAGGAGGAGGAGTGTACCTCCATAGTTTGTTCCGATCTCGAAACTGCGCTTAGGTGCCGCGGCCTGCAGAATTTTTCCTAGTTCCACGATCTCGGACCGCACCTGGGCCATCAGAATTGGGCGGTCAACGCAGTAATCAATGGCCTCCTCAAGAGTTTCCGGCCGGCTGCCAAAGGCCAATTCGCTGTAGCACTTTAGGTATCGAACGCCCTTTAGCAAAAGTTTTGGCATATCACCTTAGCCTATTGAACCACCTTAAGGCCTTGTGCACCGGACCATACACAATTGTCACGCTTCATTGCTTTGGTCAAACAGGACCTTCGCCGGGACATCGCCGTCCGTTAGTCGAAGAAGGAATTCGAGTTGTTCCTCGGGCGAACTGCTCGCAGCCCTGAACAGCGCTCTTTTTTCTCGCAGCAATTGCGCGAGAAGTCTGATCATGTAAACCAGTACTCCGACGCGGTCCGCCGCCGTTTTCCATTTCAAACGGCTGATATCCTTTGCCAGCCCCGCCGTTGAGATCAACCAAGTGCGAAATGCATATCGAGCAGGAAGCAGTTTTGTCGCAAGCAGCAGTCGCCCCTTCAGCACCCCACGGAAAGCGAAGCGCTCCGCCGCGGGCGATTGCACCGAACTGCCTACGCGATGCCAGCAGATTGCAGTTGGGACGTACACCGTCTTCTGCCGGTGCACCCACGCCCTCCAGCAAATCTCCACGTCCTCGTACCCGAGTGGCAGCCGGTCGTCAAAACCTCCCAACTTCTCAAAGAGCACCTTGCGCACCATCATGCAGGCGGCCGAGGCCATGAATACGGGCGACTCCACGGTCTTTTCTTGCTGATAGAAGTATAACCCGGGCACTAATTCCGTAGCGGATTCTCGCCCGGGATGAAAATTCGTCAGGCGCGCCGCTAGATGCGCGCGAACGGTTCCATCCCAGTTGAACTGCATCCCGTCGGTAGCGAAAATCTCCTTGTCCCTCTCAAGTGGTTCGACCAATGTAGCTATAAACCCTGGATCGAATCTCATGTCATTGTTTACGAAAAGCAGTAAATCACCCATGGCCATCGTGGCACCTCGATTCAGGGCCGGTGCGAGGCCAAGGTTTTCTTCGATAGGATGCCAGCGGACATTGTGACTTCTCGCCACCTCGGCGGAGTCATCCGAAGAGCGATTATCAACAACGATGATCTCCAGTGATTTAAACGATTGTGATTGTAAACTTGGCAAACAAATGCGCAAATGTTTTGCGCCATTCCAATTGACAATCACCACAGACACCAGGGGTTTGTCAGCCATAACTCCGCACGTTTCGCAGCTGGAATTATAACTATTGAGAGCTGTCAGCGATAGGCGGTGGAGCACAGGCACAAGATGCGCCCATCATGAAATGAGCGCTTCAAAGCTCTCGTTACGGAAGCCACTGGGAGTGGGTTAGGAATCAGGGTGGAGGAGGATTCTGCTTGAGCTGCTCCACGTCCCGCTGCTCGATTTGTTGCATGAGGGCTTTACGACGAAAGAGGTAGGAGCGGAGATCGGCGGCGAGCTGGCGGGGTACGACAAAAAATTGATTGTGTGCAATTTCAGAGAACGAAACAGGGCCGCGCGCGGGGATTAAATGCGAGCCCCATTGGAACATCAGGCCCACGTTCCAGAAGACGAACAGAGCGAGGACGACGCAGGCGATGGCGAGGGCGGCGCGATTCGAACGAAAGAGCTGCGCGGCGCCATCGAGAAAAACGGCCAGGCCGATAACGAAAAGCGCAGTGAGCGAAACAAAAAAGCGGTTGCCGTAAGAAGAGATGCCGGCCCAATCCGGATAGCAGGCGATGAAAAGATAAAAGGCAAGGAAAGCCGCAAGGAACGGTCCGCCAACGCGGGGTTCGCGGCGCCAGAAAAGAAAGAGGCCGATGATGGAAAGAAGAAGAATGGGAGTCCAGGCGAGGAGGCCGTGATTGGAAGAAAGGAAAACGCGGAGAAGAACGGGGGAGCGCCAGAGCCAATCGTAGAGGGGGGTGTAGCCGGATTCGAACGCATTACCGTAAATGATGAAGCGCGTGATGAAAATCGGCAGAAGGCAGAGGAGGACGACAACGCCGAAGAGGAGATGATTCACGAAAAGTGAGGAAGCGCGCGGGCCGGCGTTGGAACCGGTAGGAGTGACGTCTCGAAAGGCGGCGACGTATTGGGGAAATGCCTCTACAACCAGGACAACGAGGACGAGGGCGTTAGCGTAGTAAACGTTGAGCATTAGTCCGGCAATCGCAGCGAGGAGCAGCCACTGTGGAAGAGTGCGCGGGGAGCGCGTGCGGTGCCAATACCAGAGGAAAAGTGCAACGGTGAAAGCGGAATGCGCGTGTGACCAGGAGGGATTGAAATACATATAGACGGGGAGCGAGCTGGCCCACCAGATGGAGATGGTGGCGAGAAGGGCCCAGCGTTCTTCGACGTATTGGCGAGCGAGGCGGAAGGAAAGGAGCAAACCGAGAAAGGCATAAATAGCGGTGGCAAGCGCCATGGCAACGCGATAAGGAGCGGAAAAACCGTCCGCGGCGACGGAGGAACCCATCGCGCGAGCCAGAAGGACGCCGGCGTGGGCGAGCAAAAGAAAAGGAGTCCAGAGAATGGCCGGGCCGGTGGTGAAATGATTATCGAGATGGCCAGTGGGAGTGCGAAATTCGGATTTGGGCTGGCCGGATTCGTCGAGGCGCGGGCCGCGAAAACTTTCGTTGGCGTGCTGATAATCTCTGGTGAAATCGAGGCTGTGTTCGATTAGCGGGGCGCGGGCAAAGGCGTAGTAGCCGACGCCATCGCCGCGCACCCAAGGATTCAGAATTGGCAAAGAAAAAAGAAAGAGAAGAAGAAGCAGAAGCTCCGATTTGCGCGAGAGCCGCGTGGGCGATGCGTTAAAGACTGGTTGATCCACGAACGAAGTACCCGCCGAAAGCTTCCCTTATTCCGAGCTGCCATTATTACAGGGCAGCGTCACGAAGTGGAACCCGTCTCCCGAGAACAAGGAAGGAACCTGGTTGCTGCAAGGAATCTTGGCGGTATTGTACAGCATGATTTTACTTTGGACTTAGATATCCGCGGGTTGAAATGGGGTTGCTCCGCTAGCGTCTGACTTGAAGAAGCCAGACGAATGAAAACTATCGCTGTGAGTGGCCCCTGTTCAGCAGCGCCGATGCTTGTTGCGGCAATTCGATTGCCCTGGGATCCGGCCAGAGTCCACGGCAATGCGTGCGCGCTTATTATTGTTTTCAGGTTGGCGACAAACCGGGAGTGGGCCAGACCGGTCAATACAAGGGCGTTTGTCGGCACCAATCCGCAACTGGCCTTAACTTGAGAATAGCCCATGACTCGCAATGTACATAGGTTGCTTTCAATTCCGGCCTTACTTCCATTCAGCAAATCATCCAGGCCGCCCGTCTTGCCGATGCCGGCGAGCAAATCCATCCAATCGCAGATCGCCGCTGGGTCGTCCGCGCGCTCACTCCTTCGCCCTCACTGCTTCGCGGAACTCGCCGCCGTAGCGTGCGGCTCGCCGAAATAGGGAAAATCCGGGCGCATCAGCCGCGTATCGGGCGCCACGCCATCGCCGAGGGCCGTGTTCGTGACCAGCGTGAGAATCACGTCCATCACGTCGTCGCCGAGGCCGCGGCCGTTGAAGGCGGCAAAGCTGAATGAGGCGGGCGTGTCCAGTTCGTAGGGCAGGACGCCTGGGCAGAGGCGCGCGAGGAGTTGCGTAGCGTAGGCGGATGGATCGGCCGCTGAACGGGCGAGCGCGGTGACTTTTTCCACGAAGTCGCGGATCGGTTTGGAGAACAATGCCACTTCGTCCGCCGGGACCGCGCGGTTGTAGTTTTCCGACGCGTCGTGCAGCGAAGGATCGGAGAGCAGCATGTGGGTGATCATCGGCAGACCCCAACGCGACACCTGCACCTCCGGCGCGTGGCCGTAGAGCGATACGGTGGCCCAGGCGTGCACCACACCTTGGCCGATCAGGCTGCTGGGGAGCTCGAGGACGATGGCGGTGATATTTTTGCCGGCGAAGAAGCTCTGGCCATTCTGGAACGACTCCGGGGCAAACCTGTTTTCAGACCACAGAGCTTTTCTGAAAGCACCGAAACCGACGCCATTGGTGGCGAACAGATCGGGCGCGAGGCCTGCGTACGCCAGGCAGTCCTGATCCGCTTTCACGACGCGTCCCGTATTCCCGGAAATGATGAGTTCGCCCGCGGCGCCCTTCAGAGCGTCCGCTCCGGTGGCGCGCCGGACCTCGAAGGTCTGAACGTGCCGGTGCTCGCCGCCATCGGCGTGGGTGGGCGCGCCGAACTGGACCTTGAAGGCGACGTCTTCGCGAAGATCGCGATCCGTGTCGAAGCGAAAGGCGTAGAGACCTTCGTCGCGGAAGGTGTCTGGCGCGCCGACGCCGGCGTTCGGATTCACAGTCAAAGCCATGACCGTTGTGCCCGGGCGGCCGCGGAACAAGTAGAAGTCGCAGACGTTGATGCGGGGGTCTTCTTTTGCGGTAGGCGTATCGAAATGATGCGACATGGCTAATCTTCTCCTAAAGGGTTAGATGCGAGGCCAAAAGGTCGAATCGCTCGGATGCGGGGCCGATGGGGCGATCATCCTTGACATCCTCAACCTCATCGGGAGATTTATCAAGTTTGGAATGGAAACGAAGCAATTCCCAAGTCCTGATTGGTTCTATAAAGGTAGAAGTCAAGAAAAAACACATCTCCACCGGCTGTGATTTTTCTTGCTTCTCAGCCCACTGGATGGAGCAGGATCTGTTCTGATCACCCGCAGCAGGTGCTCGGTTGCTGGCCATTGTGGCCCAGCGGTTTGGGTTTTCTCTACCAGCGGTTTTCATCGCTTCTTCGCGACGAAGCCTGTCAGTTCCGAAACCAACAAAGCTGAACGTGGTCAAATTTGGCGACCATAGTTCTATCCGGGACTCGTGGCCCATAGCTTTTTCTGGTCATCCGAGAGGGCCTAGGGTCGTGCTGAGACTAGGTGCCCGAGGCACACAGCGCCTAACTAATCAGCTGAGACTCGCTCTCGAACCAGAGTGTCTCGAGAATCCGACGGCCACCGCCAGAGAAATGTCCAGAGATGGAGCGGACTCGATCAGAGACGCTCAAGCTGTTTGTGGTTTCAAATATTGGGCGTCGAAGCACGCTCCTCTCTTCCACACGATCAACACGATGGTGGCAATCTTTCTGGCCAAGGTCAGACGTGCCATTTCCGGCTTGATGCCCTTGGCCAGTAATGTTGTGTAGAACTCCTGGAACGGACCTGGTTTGCTCGAGGCCACGATCGCCGCGCCCTTAAACAGATTCTTCAGATCGTGATTGCAGTTTCGGTTCAGTCCGCGAATAGAGACCTGTTTCTTCGCTCGTTCGAGTTGCCCGTTGATACGACGGTGATCGGCGCTGCTTTGGGTCTCGATGCCAAATCCGCTGTAGGCCCATAGCTGTCGCTTGGTTCGGAAACGGTTCGGGGTCTGCAAAATCCCAAGCAGTACGGCGGACCGGATCGGACCAATCGAAGGGATCTGGCAGAGCAGTTTCCACGTCTTGTGTTTCTTGCTCTCTGCGAGCAGATCCCGCCGCACTTGCTGACGCACCACCCGCAGCGCATCGAGTTGTTGGTAGTAAAACTCGGCCCGTCGGCGCACTCCCGGCTCGGTGATCTTCCCGAGCCACTCGGCACGATGGCGCGGTGCATAGACCTGCTTGCCGGTGCAAGGAATGGCCCAACTGCGATAGATCGCCTTCACCCGCGACATGACCCGTCCGAGATCTTTGGTGATGGTGAGGTAACTGCGCACCAGTTCCTTCAGGCTTCGTAGGCCGTGTTCACCGTGATAGACGGGGTTGAGATGATTAAGGCGCAGCAGCTCGGCCAACCGGCGCGCGTCGATCTTGTCATTTTGATTTCCTTCTCTCATGGACCTGTTCTTTCGTGGATCGCACACCAGCAATTTCGTGACGTGGGGCTTCAACAGGTCGTACAGCCAGGCGGCCGAGGTTCCTTCTTCAAACGTGACCTGCACGTCTCCACGCAGCCCATCGATAAACTGCAGAATCATGCTGGCTTTCGTCTCGATCACGCTTTCCATCACGATCTTTCCTGCACCATTCATCACCGCAATCGAAATGCTTTCCTTATGCACATCCATGCCGATATACTTTTTGCTATCCATTGAGGGCGTTCCTTTCTGTAGGGGGTTCGAGCCGAACACTCAAAACCCTACTCCAAAAGGGGCGCCCTTTTATATTGCGTCGTAATCGGGCAAGTGCCCATCACTGGCCAGGAACGGCGTTGTGGGAAGTCTCTTGTTGGAGAGTTTGTCGCAGCGTGGCGAAAGTCCGTGTACTCGACGCGTTCCTCAGGGCACGTAGCGAAATTGGAAAAAGGCGTGGCTGCCGACCGCTTAAGTCCTCGATTTGGATCTGAGGGAGCCAGGGTTTATTCGGACCGGAGGCGGCCATGGGATCGAGAAGGCTGGCGCGGAGACCGGAAATTCTTCTTAGCCCGCCTGTGCGCGGGAGAGCAAGCCACTCTGAAGTTCGCGTTCGGCTTGGAACCAATCTTCCAGATCGCGGCCTGGTTGCTGGCCGCGTTCGAGATAGAGTTCGTAGGCGCGACGTCTGATTTCCTCCTCACGCGCCGAGTGCACGACTGAAACTTTTTCGGTTTCCCCCTGAATGGAGGTTGCCTGGGGCTCCGTACTTCCAATTCTCTTTAATTTCGATGACATGCTCATGTCCTTCTTTCTTGTGAGTGGATTGCTGTTGATCCGATCGGGCATTCGCTCTGCGCGACCCGGCGCCCGCGCGCAAAACACGAAACTTGCCGCCGAAACGGGGCCGGCGCAGGAGTTTCGGGATCAATGACCTGCGAAGCGCGTTTTTGGCGTGGAACAGGCGTCCCTTGGCTGCGGTCAAAGAGATGCCGATCGCTTCCGCGGTTTCCCGCAATGGGCGTTCTTGCAGTTGTTGAATCTGAACAACGACCCGGAGGGCCGGCCGCAGGTTCTGGATGGCTTTTTTTAGGATGGTTTCTGCTTCGCCTTGGGCGTAACGCGTTTCTGGACTCGGCCGATGGTCGGTAATTTCGTAGCGGAAGCCTTCCTCGCCAAAATCATCGTCATAGCCGGTGGCGATCTCGTGGGAGGCTCGTTTCTTCCGGAGAATCATGAGCGCGGAGTTGATGGCGATGCGCGTGAGCCAAGTTGCGAAACTGGACCTGCCGTCAAAGTCCGTCAAGTGAACAAAGGCTCTCAGGAGGGAGTCTTGCACTGCGTCTTCCGCATCCTCAGAGCTTCTGGTGATGCGGCGCGCAGCGCGAAAAAGTTGATGTCTATGTCGCTCGGAAAGGGTGGCGAAGGCGGTAGAATGGCCGCGCTTGGCGGCTTGCACCAAGGTTTCGTCGCTGAGTGTGTGAACGCTGCGCATTGAAGTGGCACTGGTTTCTGCGGATTGTTGCGTGCAGGACGGCATGACTTATGCGGCTCCGTCCTTTGTAACGAGCACCATGCGGAAGCGCGCTTTGCCTTGCATCATGCGAGCGTACGCATCAGCAGCCTGCTCGAGAGGAGCTGTCTCGATCATCGGGCGGATATTTTCCAGGACGCTGAAGGCCAGAGTGTCCTCGCTTTCAATCGGAGTGCCGGTCAGGCTCCCGTAGATCGAGCGACCTCCAAAGACGAGCGGGAAGGCATTCAATTGGATGGGATCCTGCGGCACACCGACCACGATGAGCTTGCCGCGGGCGGAGAGACCGGACACGAGCGGTCCCATCGCGCCACCACTTGTAGCTGTTGCGAGAATTGCCCTGGCGCCGCCCAACCGCCGGAGTACCGCTGCGGCATCATCGGTGGCGGTATCGATGTAGACGTGCGCTCCCAAATCCTTCGCAAGCTTTTCCTTTTCGCGTCCGCGCCCGATGGCGACAGTATGGAACCCCATGTGCCGTGCAAACTGGACACCGAGGTGCCCGAGGCCACCAATGCCCTGTACCGCGACCAAATCACCAGAGCGCAAACCGGCATTGCGAAGAGCGTTATAGGTGGTGATCCCCGCGCAGAGGAGGGGAGCGGCTTCCGCGGAGCTGAGCTCATCAGGAATGGAAGCGAGGCCGCGCGCTTCAGCGATCATCACTTCCGCGTATCCGCCATCCACGGTTACGCCCGCTGTTACGGGGTTCTGACAATTCACGATGTCCCCGCGTCGGCACGGTTCGCAGACGCCGTCTTCGCCGGCGATCAAGCCGACACCGACGCGTTGACCGATTTTCCAGCGGGACACACCTGCGCCTAGGGCTTCGATGCGGCCGACAACTTCATGCCCCGGAACGCGCGGGAGTGTGAGACCCGGGTAGACGCCCATGACGGTGGCGGCATCGGTGTGACAAATTCCGCAGGCCTCCACCCGAATCCGGACCTGGCCTGCCCCAGGCTCAGGGATTGACCGCTCGACCAAGCGAAGATTCCCTGGGGAGGAGACTTCCACTGCTTTGTACGTGCCTTTCATTTTTATGTGCCCTCTCGTTTGCATTCAATACGGTGCGACATTCAGTCGTTTTCTCTTTCCATCCATTCACGAATATAGGGAGTGCAATTCTCGAGCTTGACGCCATCCGCTTCACAACGGACGAGAAAGCACATTACGTCGCGATCAACCACGCTAACGTCTTTCAGATCCAACACAATGCTGCGGCAATCCGTTTGAAGTTCAAAAAGCCTCCGCAACTCGGCAATCGCCTGTTTTTCGATCCGGCCGCTGAGGGTAAGGACTGTGAATTTCCCGCGCGCCGAAGTCTCAATCCTAAAAGTCATTGATCAGGCCATTTGACCAACATTGCAGTCGCGGGTGCGCCGGACGGCATCGATCGAAGCACCGAGCACAAGCGGTGCAAGCGAGTACCCAATTGAAACTCATTGAAAACAAAGCCCAAAAAGGGAATTGGAGTGACAGGATCTTAGGAAGTGCCAGAATTCCGGGAGTTCAACGAGAGGATTGCCGGATGGTGTTTTTCTTTATGTTGAGCTGTTTGATCTTCAAATCCAGGGTCGAACGCGGAATTCCGAGTTTGGCAGCGGCGCCATTTGGCCCGGCAACTTTTCCGTTGCTTTCCGCCAGAGCGGCTTCGATGAGTTCCTTCTCGTAGCTGTGGAGGGTTTCTGTCAGAAGACGTGATGACCTGGGACGAGCCAAATTTTGACTGGAAAGCCAGGCTCCATCGATCGAAAAGGTGTCGCCGGTGCAGAGGATTACGGATCTCTCGATGATATTTTGGAGTTCACGAATATTGCCGGGCCAAGGATAGGACTGACATAGCTTGAGGGTATTTTTGTCGATCTTGCGGATTTGCTTGCCCGCTTTCTCCGCGTAGCGTTTGACAAAGTACTCGACCAGCATCGGAATGTCTTCCTTGCGGTTGCGAAGAGGGGGCACGTGGATGGGAAAAACATTGAGGCGGTAGAAGAGGTCGGCGCGAAATGTTCCAGAAGCAATGGCAGCGGCCAAATCGCGGTTGGTGGCAGCGATTACTCGAACATCGGTGGAAATGATGCGGTTACCCCCCACTCGTTCAAACTGGCGATCCTGGAGCACGCGAAGCAAAGCAATCTGGGTTTCCGCAGGAAGCTCGCCGATTTCATCGAGAAAAATCGTGCCGGAGTGCGCCAATTCGAAACGGCCTTGCCGGCGTTGCAGGGCGCCGGTAAATGCGCCCTTCTCGTGGCCAAATAATTCCGAGGCGATGAGCGAAGAAGGAATTGCGGCGCAATTCACACTAATAAAGGGCTGGCCGACGCGGTGCGAACCCTTATGGATGGCGCGGGCAATTAGCTCCTTGCCCGTACCGGTTTCGCCCGTAATCAGCACCGTAGAGTCAGTGGGGGCGACTTTCACGATGCTGGAAAGGACACTCTTCAGGGCAGGCGAGGAGCCCACGATCTCGTCAAACATGAAGGCCTGATCGATTTGCTCTCGCAGCGCGAAGTTCTCTTGGCGCGTTCGTTCCTCCGCCTGTTTGCGGTCGTCGATGTCGGTACCGGTGGCATACCAGCGGATGACTTCGCCATGTTCGTCCCGCAGGGGGTTGTATTGGACCAGGAGCCAGCGAAACTGGCCATCCCTGCGGCGCATTCGTCGTTCGTACTCGAACGGGACCCCGCCCGAGATCGCCGCATCACGCTGGCCGCGCAATCTCTCGGAATCCTCGGGATGAAAGAGCTCATGAAACTTTTGCGTCCTCACTTCTTCTTGGGTGAGGCCGGTGTACTCCAGTACTGTCTGATTCGCGTAAAGAAAGTTTCCGTCGGTCCCCACAGCGACAATGAGCTGAGGTATCGCATCGATGATGGTGCGAAGTTCAGCTTCGGATTTGGCGATTTCGTCGAAAGCCCTGGTCAGGGCCACCTGAGACCGCTCTCCCTCGATGGCAATTACGGCTATGTGACCCGCGCCTTCAATCAGCCGCAGATCCGTCTCGCTCGGGGTGCGGGGCTCCGGGTAGTACATTCCAAACGTGCCGAGCACTTGCTGGTTTTTGGAGAGGAGGGGCTGAGACCACGCGGCGCGAAAACCATAACGCAAAGCGAGGTCGCGATAATCAACCCACAACGGGTCCGTCGCAATGTCGGAAACGATCACCCGCTGCTTCAGAGATGCGGCCGTGCCGCACGAACCGATGCAAGGGCCAATCGTCAAAGGATTGATGGCCTCAACCCAACCCTTGGGAAGGCGACGACCGGCGGCGAACCAAAGGCGCATGCCGTCGGCATCCATCAGCATTACTGCCGAAATGACGTTGCCCGCTTGAGCGTCAATGGTATCGCATAGGTTTTCCAGAATATCCGAGAGGCGAGCGCCGCCTGCGAGCATTTCCAGGGTGCGTTTTTCCGCGGCGAGTAGTGCCTCGGCGCGCTTGCGATCCTCGATATCGGTATTCGCGCCAAACCATTTGGAGATCTTGCCCCCATTGTCGCGCACGGGCTCCGCACGGAAGAGGAACCATCGATATTCGCCGTCGTACCGGCGCAGGCGCGCTTCCATCTCACCGGCCTTCCCAGAAACCAGCAGGTGCCCCCAATAATCCATGAGCCTGCCCCGGTCTTCCGGGTGAAGTGCAGCAGTCCAGCCCGAATCACTCGCCTCTTCGGCCGAGAGGCCGGTATAGTCAAGCCAGCGTTGGTTGAAAAATTTGGCGGAACCATCCGGATGAGCGGACCACACCAGCGTGGGGATGGTGTCAACCACAACACGAATGTCCTCTGGTTGATGAGGCTGCTCGGGGCTGCGCCCTGCGGATGCCATGGCCCAAGTATAGTCTGCTTGGCCATTCCGCGCCTTGGAGGCTGATTCAAACGCGCGCCAAGGCGGAACACTGCGGAGAGCAGCGATGGGTGGAAGCGGCCGGTGAGGCGAGAGTTAGTCGGCGCTGGTGGTCGCTACTCTGTGGATGTCGGGCGCTTCCGAGCGCTGACGAAAAAAGGCGGTTACGCGATCAATGATCTCGTTCAAAGGCGTATGCGGGCGGAAGCCCGTCAAGTGAAGCAATTTTTCAACGGAGGGGACGCGGCGCATCATGTCTTCAAAGCCGGGCTCGTAGGCTTTGTCATAGGGGATGTATTCGATGGGGGAGCTGCTGGCGGTGCGTTCTTTTACCTTGTGAGCCAGGTCCTCGATGGTGATTTCTTCGGTGTTGCCAACATTGACGACTTCGCCGATAGAACGGTCGGTGTCCATGAGGCGGATGAGGCCTTCGACGGTGTCGCGCACGTCACAGAAACAGCGGGACTGTTTGCCGTTGCCGTAAATCTGGATGGGGGCATTGTCGAGCGCTGATTTGACGAAATTAGGAAGCACCATGCCGTAGCGGCCGGTTTGGCGCGGGCCGACGGTGTTGAACAAGCGAGCGATGATGACGGGAAGCTTTTTTTCTTTCCAATACGAAAGCGCCAGAAATTCGTCGAGGGCCTTCGAAGCGGCGTAGCTCCAGCGACCTTTGGTGGTGGGACCGAGGACGAGATCTGCGTCTTCGTGGAACGGGACGTTGGTGTTTTTGCCGTAGACTTCGGAGGTCGAGGCGGCGAGGACGAGTTTCTTTTTCTTGCAAGCGGCCTCGAGAATCATCTGCGTGCCGTTCACATTGGTTTCGATGGTTCGAACGGGGCTTTCAACGATGAGCTTAACGCCAACAGCAGCGGCCAGATGAACGACGATGTCGGCGTCATCCACGAGTTCGGCGAGCAACTGGCGATTTTCGATGTTGTCGAGGTGATATTGCAGGCGATCGGACGATTTGAGATGGCGAATGTTATCCATGCTGCCGGTGGAAAGATTATCGAGCAAGACGACGCGATCACCGCGAGAGAGCAAGCGATCCGCCAGGTGGGAACCGATAAAGCCAGCTCCGCCAGTAATCAAATAGCGCACGGGACCTCCCTAGAGCGACTGAGAATCATCATCGTGGTCGTGGGAAATGAGCTGAGCCTCGGAGTCTGAATCTTTGACATGCGAAGTTTCACCTGTTTCCTGGGGACCATAGCCATACGAATATGGGTAATACCGATAAGAGTAGTAGTAGTCAGGCGCGCTAGAATCGACGGCATTCAAAACGACGCCGAGGATGTGGCATTTCACGCTGTTGAGCAGGTCGCGCGTGCGCGTAAAAGCTTCCTTGGGTGTTTCACCGCTGCGAACGACAAGCAGGACGCCGTCGGTCTGGACGGAGAGGATCACGGCGTCGGTGGCGGCCATAACCGGCGGGGAATCGATGACGATGAATTTATATTTTGTGCGGAGCTCGGCAATGGCTTCGGCGAGCTTGTGAGAAGATAACAAATCCGCAGGATTAGGCGGAAGCGGGCCGGGAGGAATCGCCGCGAGATTGGGAATCGTGGGGTGTGGAACGGTAACCAGATCCAGACTCGAAACGCCCGCAAGATACGAACTCAGGCCCGCATACTTACTGCTGCCAAGATTGAGCAGACGTCCCACGCCGGGCTTTCGAAGGTCAGCATCCACGAGAACGGTACGATCGCCGAGCTGCGCGAGAGTAACGGCAAGATTCGCAGCGGCGGTCGTTTTGCCTTCGCGCGGCAAGGCGCTAGTGACCAAAATTACCTGCGGAGGATGATCGGCCTGAGAAAGGAGAATGGAAGTCCGCAAGGCGCGGAAAGCTTCTGACATCTGCGACTTGGGAAGATGCTGAGCCACAAGTTCGATGCGCTTATCGTGGCCGTTGGCCGCAATACCCTTGATCAGGTGCTGCTTCTTGTCGGTTCCGTTCGAACCAGCGAACTGCGGTACTACCGCGAGGGAAGGCAGTCGAGCAAGCGTTTCGACATCGTCCGGAGTCTTCACGGTATTGTCCAAGTACTCCCGGAGCAGAGCCAAGCCAATGCCGCCGACAAGTCCGGCGAGCATGGCGAGCGTAATGTTACGCGTTTTCGCAGGACGAGCGGGGGTGGACGGAATCATGGCAGGATCGACAACGCGAATATTGGAAGACCGGAGGCCTTGAGAGAGGGCGGTTTCCTTCAACTTGGTCAT